>Ga0079218_10000437_pt1 | contig 12371 bp, 10 predicted proteins | sample NCCompost_FD_77181 | JGI IMG/M metagenome (GOLD analysis project Ga0079218, IMG submission 77181) | Agricultural soil microbial communities from Utah to study Nitrogen management - NC Compost | ecosystem: Environmental > Terrestrial > Soil > Agricultural land | place: USA: Utah | collected... | reverse complement strand
GTTCATACTCGTCCCCGCGATCATTACGATCGGCGCTGTTTCTCCTAAGCGACTTAGCAACGGCAAACCCGCATTCGCGATGTTCAGCACGTTCCCGTTCTCGTCGCACACGAGTCCTTTCACCTCGAGCTTGATCGCATCGCCAAGGCTCGAGTGATGTCCGGTGCAACAACCAATCACGCCGCCCATATTGAGCAGGTGAAGCTCGTCGCCGCTCTGCACTGTCGCCGGAATGTCGCCGACAAAACCTTTCAAAGCACGCCGTCGTCCGAGCACGCCAATCAACAAGTCGCCCGGGTTGATCTTCGCGAGACGGCCGGTGGGAAGTTCGAGCATGTTGTACGTGGCACTGTCAGTCAGCGCGCGCACCACGACAACGTCGCCCGCACGCGGCGATGACGATGAGCTGATGAACCCGACAGTCTTCGACAGTCCCAGCGGCGACGTAGCAGAACCGATTTTGTCCACGTCGACAACAGTAATTTGTTTTGTCATTGCCCCTGCCCCCTTCCCAATCTCAGCCGTAACGCGTTTAGCTTGATAAACCCTTCGGCGTCGCGCTGGTTGTAGACCGTGTCAGCCTCAAACGTGGCGACGTTCTCGTCATAAAGCGAATTCGGTGACCGGCGTCCTACGACGATCGTGTTCCCGCGATAGAGTTTCAAACGCACATCGCCGTTCACTGTGACCTGCGTTTCGTCGATCATCTTTCGCATGAGTTTGAACTCCGGCGCGAACCAAAAACCGTAATAGACGCTCTCTGCAAACTTCACCCCAAACGAATCACGCAGATGCATCACTTCGCGATCGAGCGTGATCGACTCGAGCGCGCGATGCGCCGCGTGCAGGATCGTGACGCCGGGTGTTTCGTACACACCGCGCGACTTCATGCCGACGAAACGGTTCTCGACCAGATCCACGCGGCCGATGCCGTGCGCGCCGCCAAGCTCGTTCAGCGTTTCAAGCAGCGCGACGGGATCGAGCCGTCGTCCGTCGACCGCCACCGGCTCACCCTTTTCAAAAGAGATCTCGACGTACTGCGCTTCGGCGCTCGCGTTTTCCGGCGAGCGCGTCAGTTGAAAAATGTTCTCCGGCGGTTCGGCCCAGGGGTCTTCGAGGATGCCGCCCTCGTACGAGATGTGCATCAGGTTCGCATCAGTCGAATACGGTTTCTCCGCGGTCGCAGTCACGGGAATGTCGTGCTGCTTCGCGTACGCGATCAAGTCGGCGCGTCCCTTGAATTCCCACTCACGCCACGGCGCGATCACCTTGATGTCCGGCTGCAACGCGTAGTAAGTCAGTTCAAAGCGGACCTGGTCATTGCCCTTGCCGGTGGCGCCATGGGCCACCGCGTCAGCGCCTTCTTTTTGCGCGATCTCGATCTGCCGCTTCGCGATCACCGGACGGGCAAGAGAAGTCCCCATCAGATACACGCCCTCGTAAACTGCATTCGCCTTCACCGCGGTCCAGACGTAGTCGCGCACAAACTCCTCGCGCAGATCTTCAACGTAGAGTTTAGACGCGCCCGTCGCGTGCGCTTTTTCTTCAAGGCCGGCGAGCTCAGCGCCCTGGCCCACGTCGGCGCAATAGCAAACGACCTCGCAGCCGTAGTGCTCTTTGAGCCAACGGAGCATGACGGACGTGTCGAGTCCGCCGGAGTACGCCAGCACGATCTTGTGAATGTTGGTGTTCATCTTGTGCTTTGTTCTTGGTATTTTGTGCTTTGTTTGGGTTCTGAAAACCAAGTACAAAGCACAAAGCACTAAGTTCCAATCTCAAATAACTTCCAGACCTTTTTTACTGTCGCTTTTTGATCTCGCGCTGCGATGAAGATCGTGTCTTCACCGGCGATCGTGCCGATGATTTCCGGTATCCCGGCGGCGTCGATCTCGACTGCGACGGCCGACGCGAGTCCCGGCACGGTGCGGGCGATTACCAAACAATCACCCGCGTGGTCTAAACTCAGCAGGCCGCGCGCCGCGGCGCCGTTAGTTCGCGGCAGCGTGTAATGGCCGTGATGCTTGACGACGCCCAGTTCTTCCAAATCGCGAGACACGCTCGACTGCGTCGCGGGCACGCCGGCCTTTTCGAGCAAGGCACGCAAGTCTTCCTGTGTGCCGATTGGCCGGGATCGAATCAAGCTCAAAATCGTCTGCTGACGCTCGCGTTTATTCATAGCAACTTATGCAAACAGCTTGCATAAACACTGCATAGATGCATAAACTACCACGCGAGTTGGTCGTGGTCAAGGAGATGTTCAGGTATGTGGGGTGGTAGGTTCACGGACAAGACTGATCCAGGCTTTGCTGCCTTCAATAATTCGTTTCGCTTCGACCGGAGACTGTTCGAAGTGGACGTAACGGCGAGCATCGCGTACTGCCAGGCGCTCGAGGACGCGAAGGTGATCACCGCCGAAGAGGGAACGGGGATCCGTGAGGGGCTGGAGACGATCCTCAAGAGTGGTTGCCCTATCGACGCGGAGGCAGAAGACGTCCATTCCTTTGTCGAAGCACGACTCGTCGAACTGATCGGCGACGCGGGCCGCAAGCTGCACACCGGCCGCAGCCGTAACGATCAGGTGGCGACAGATTTTCGTCTCTGGCTGCGGCAGGCCATCGACGATCTTGACGCAACACTTCGCATCACCCAAACAGCGTTACTCGACTTTGCCGACGAGAATCAAGACGTCGTCATTCCCGGATACACGCACCTCCAACGCGCGCAGCCGGTGCTGCTGGCCCACTGGTGTCTCGCGTATTTCGAAATGCTCGCGCGCGACCGCGAGCGGCTGAGCGACGCGCGCCGCCGGGTGAACATCATGCCTTTGGGATCCGCGGCACTGGCCGGCACGTCGTTTCCGATCGATCGCGAACGGTTGGCGAAGTCGCTTGGTTTTGCGGGCGTGTCGAGGAACAGTCTCGACGCAGTGAGCGATCGAGATTTCTGTGTTGAGTTTCTGAGTGCCTGTTCGTTGATGATGGTTCACCTGTCGCGGTTGGCGGAGGATGTGATTGTGTACGCGACGAGTGAGTTTGGATTTTTCGAGTTGAGTGACGCGATTGCGACGGGGTCGAGTTTGATGCCGCAGAAGAAGAACCCCGATTCGATGGAACTGGTGCGGGGAAAAGCAGGGCGCGTGTTTGGCGATCTGCTCGGGTTGTTGACGACGTTGAAGGGCTTGCCGCTCGCTTATAACAAAGACATGCAGGAAGACAAAGAGGCGGTGTTTGATGCGTTCGATACGGTCACGGCGTCTCTGCAAGTTACGAGCACAGTCTTGAGAAACATCACAGTCAAAACGCCGGCATTGGGTGGCTACATGAACGCTACCGAACTTGCCGACTACCTCGTACGAAAAGGTATGCCGTTTCGAGAGGCGCACGACGTCGTCGGTCGAGTCGTGTTGCGTGCGATCGAGTTAGAAACACAGATTGAGAGAATGAAGATTGAGGAGTTGCAAAAATTCTCAATACAGATAGACGCTGATGTTTATGAAGCGCTGTCTTTGGAACAGACGATCAATTCGAAGTCGCAGTCCGGCGGGACTGCGCGGGCGTCGGTGAAGGAGTCGTTGGCGAAGGCCCGGGCCGTACTGGCTGGATCGTCTCCTGATAGATAAACCTCACGTCAAGCAATTTCAAAACTACAGCGGGTTTCACTGCGTTGCGGTCTGCGTCCATGCTGATCGTGCCCGTGACGCCGTTGAAGTCCTTCGTTTGCGCGAGCGCATCGCGAATTTTCTGTCCTTCAGTCGATCCCGCTCGCGTGATCGCGTCGAAAAGAATTCGCGCGCCGTCGTAGGCGAGGGCGGCGTGCGCGTCCGGCGTCAGGTTGCCGTAACGTCGCATGTATTCCTCTACGAACGACTTAATCATCGGCGACGGATCGTCAACTGAATAGTGCGTCGAAATATAAGAGCCGTTCAGCGCGTCGCCACCCAACTGCCACAACTCCGGTGCGTCCCACCCATCGCCTCCGAGCAACGGCTGCGTCAGACCAAGCTGGCGCGCTTGTTTTGCAATCAGCGTAACGTCGCCGTAGTAACCGGGAATGTAGATCACGTCGGGTTCAGCCGCGCGAATCGAGCTCAACTGTCCTTTGAAATCCGAGTCGCCCTGCGTGTACGACTGTTCGTGCACGATTCGCCCGCCGAGCCGTTTGAAACTCGTTTGAAAAAAGTTCCTCAGCCCGCGCCCGTACGGAGAATTGAAATCGAAAAGTATCGCCGCCTTCTCCGCTTTCAGAGAGTTGAAGGCGAAACTCGCCATCACTTCACCCTGAAACTCGTCGACGAAACAGGCGCGAAAAATGAAATCGCCCACCAGCGTCACCGCCGGATCCGTAGACGAAGGCGCCATCAACGGCACGTGCGACGACTGCGCTTTAGGAGCGGCGGCACGGCTGTTACCCGACGTTCCGCCCCCGATGATCGCGATGACCTTGTCCTGATCGATCAGCTTCGCCGTTATCTTCGCCGCTTCTTCCGGACTTCCTTTGTCGTCACTGATCACGACGTCGATGCGACGGCCGTTGATGCCGCCGGTCTGGTTGATCTGATCGGTGGCCATGAGCACGCCGTTGATCCCGGATTGGCCGAAGTTGAAGGTTGGACCACTGAGATCGCCGAAGTAGCCGATCTTGATGCGGCTGCGATCAGGCTGGTTGGTGTTCTCGGTATTCTCGCGCGAGCAGGAAAACGCGAGCGCCATCACCACCAACACGAACGGGAGCAGTATCTTTTGGAGGTGGAGTGTCGTCTGCGGTTGCCGCGGGACCGTGGGAATGAACTGACTGCTAACGCGTGATCTACTCACCGAGATAAGCTTCTTTGATCCTGGGGTCGTTGGCCAGGTCCTTCGATGGACCTTCCATAACTATTCTTCCCGTTTCGAGAACGTACGCGCGATCGGAATGGCCCAGGGCCGCGTGTGCGTTCTGTTCGACCAGCAGAATCGTCGTGCCTTTGCTTTTGATTTCGTCGATTGCTTCGAAGATCGTGTGAACAACGAGCGGTGCGAGACCCAAAGAAGGCTCGTCGAGCAGCAACAGCCGCGGGCTTGACATCAACGCGCGCCCGATTGCGAGCATCTGTTGTTCGCCGCCCGAAAGCGTTCCCGCTTTCTGTGCCTCACGTTCCTTCAAACGCGGAAACATCCTGAAGGCGCGTTCCATGTCGGCCGCAATTTCCGATTTGTTTTTCTTCAGGTACGCGCCCATGTGAAGGTTTTCGCGTACGGACAGGTTCGCGAACACGCCGCGCCCCTCGGGCGACATCGAGATCCCGCGCGCGACCAGCTTATGCGTGGGTTTCGCGCTGATGTCTTCGCCCTCGAAAACAACTCTCCCCTGTCGCGGTTGAAGCAGTCCGGTAATCGTGCGCAGCGTGGTCGTCTTGCCGGCGCCGTTCGCGCCGATCAACGTTACGACTTCGCCCTTCTCGACGTGCATCGACACGCCCGTGAGAGCTTCAATCGCGCCATAGTTTACTGAGACGTTTTCGAGAGTGAGCATCCGTTTTTGTTCTTTGCACTTAGTGCTTTGTGCTTTGTACTAAGAAAGTCACGACTTACAAACAAAGTACAAAGGAGTAAGTACAAAGTTCTAATCTCCAAGGTATGCTTCGATAACCTTCGGATCGTTCTTGATCTCTTCCGGAAGGCCGAGCGCGATCGATTTGCCGTAGTCGACGACCTGGATGCGTTCGCAGACGCCCATGACGACCTTCATGTTGTGTTCGACCAGCAGAATAGTGAGCCCGAAGCGATCGCGAATCTGTTTGATCAAATTCATCAGATCTTCCTGCTCGGATGGGTTCATTCCCGCGGCAGGTTCATCCAGCAACAGCAGTGTCGGTCTTGTCGCCAGGGCGCGCACGATCTCGAGCCGTCGTTGCGAGCCGTACGGCAAACTCGTTCCGCCTTCGTCTTTGAAACGCGCAAGGCCGAATATCTCCAGCAACTCCATCGCAAACGCGCGATGCTCGCGCTCGTCCCGTTCGAATCGCGGCAGTCGCAGCACCGCGTCCAACAGATTCTGTTTCGCGTGCCGGTGACAAGCGGTCATAACGTTTTCCAGCACGGACATGCTGGGAAACAGCCTGATGTTCTGGAAAGTCCGCGACACCCCGCGACGCGAAATCTCGTACGGCTTCAGCCCATTGATGCGTTCGCCGTTGAAGTAGAGCTCGCCGGAGGTTGGTGTGTAAACGCCGGTCAGCAGATTGAAGATCGTGGTTTTCCCCGCGCCGTTTGGACCGATCAGTCCGTAGATCTCGCCCTCGCGCACGTTCATGTCGAGCTCGTTAACGGCGACCAGACCGCCGAAACGGATCGTGCACTTGCTGGTCCGCAGTGGATGTTCACCGTTTGCTTTCGTCTTCGCTTCCGCCATGTTCGTTTACCTGGGTTTTATTTCGTCAGCGCGGTCCATTGCCGGAGAGGATGTTTGTTGCGCAATCGGCACGCCTTTTTCCCCAACGGGTTTATCGCCTTCCGGCTGTCGCTGTGCGCGCTTCAGCCAGGGAATCCCAAACTCTCGCGAGCCCATCACGCCCTGCGGCCGCGTCAGCATGATCACCACCAGCAACGCGGAATAGATGACGAGGCGATAGTGTATGAGATTACCGGGCAGTTGCCTCAGCAACTCGGGCAGTATCGTGATCACAATCGCGCCCAGCACCGCACCCGTGATCGATCCCATTCCGCCGAGCACGATCATGATGATGATCTCGATCGACCTTATGAACTGAAAATCGTTGGTGTGCAGAAACTGGCGGAAGTTTCCGAACAGCGCGCCGGCAATGCCCGCGAATGCGGAACTGATGACAAACGCCAGCACCTTGTAACGCGTCGTATTGATGCCCATCGCTTCCGCGGCGAGCTCGTCTTCGCGAATCGAGATCAATGCGCGTCCGATGTCGGACCGGACGATGTTATAGACGACGACGATCGTGATGACTGCAAAGCCGCCGATCCAGATGAAGTTTGCATACAGCGGAATGATTGGACGGCCTTCCCAGGGTGGGACTGCGCCGCGAAAGCCGGTCGCGCCGCCGACGCGATCGATGTTCAGGATGATGATGCGGATGATCTCGGCGAAACCAAGGGTGACTATCGCGAGATAATCACCGCGCAGTCGCAAACTCGGAATTCCCACCAGCAATCCCGCCAGCGCCGCTATCAACGCGCCGAACACAACGATGCCCAGAAAAACCAGCGACTGCGCAACGGTCGCGCCGACCAGTCCCGTCAACCACTGCTCTGCGGACTGTGAATAGTAGACAGTCAGAAAAACGGATGAGTAGGCGCCGACCGCCATGAATCCCGCGTGTCCGATCGAAAACTGTCCGGTGAATCCGGTGATCAGGTTCAGCGAAACGGCTAGGATGATGCTGATGCCGGTCAGGCTGAGGAGTTCGGCGTAGTAGTAGGGTAGTCCAAAACCGAAGAGTCCGTTTCTGCTCATGAACGCGTTCAAGGCTACGAGCAGAACGACGATGACGACTAAACCCAGAATCCGTTTGACAAAGGTTGGCATTCAGTGGATTCGATCTGCGATTCCTTCAGACTTTCTCCTGTACGGTTGATCCGAGTAGACCTGAGGGACGAAGCAAAAGAACGAGAATCAAGATCGCAAAAGCCACTGCATCACGGTAAGTGGAAGCGATGCCGATGTGCTGTCCATAACCCACGACGAGAGTCTCCGCGGCGCCGATGAGCAAACCGCCGAGCACGGCGCCCGGTATGTTTCCGATGCCGCCGAGCACAGCGGCGACGAACGCTTTCAATCCCGTCAGAATTCCCATCAACGGATCGATGTTCGGATTGTATTGAGCAGTGAGTACGCCGCCCGCCGCCGCGAGGGCCGAACCGATCGCGAATGTCAGGCTGATGATCGCGTCGGTATTGATGCCCATCAGTTTCGCGGAGTTCAGATTGAATGAGACGGCGCGCATCGCCGTGCCGACCTTCGTCTTGAACACGATCCACTGCAACAGCAGCATCAAGGCGATCGATACAAGAAAGATGACGATCTGCGCTTTCGAGATGGCGGCGTTACCAAACAGTCGATACGGTGCTTGACTCTGCGATCCGAGGAAATCGGGAAAGGCTCGCGGGGTCGCGCCGATTTGCGCCACGAAAATGTTCTCGATCAAGAGGGAAACGCCGATCGCCATGATCAGCGTCGTCATGCGCGAGTATTTTCGCACCGGCCGGTAGGCGAATCGTTCGATGATCATTCCCACCACCGCTGCGATGATCATGGCACCCAACAGCACGATGATCAACGTAACCATCGACGCACCGGCAGCGAACCCGGCGTACAGGGCGATGTAAAAACCGGCAAACGCGCCGACCATGTACACGTCACCGTGCGCGAAATTGATGAGACGAAGAATGCCGTACACCATGGTGTAACCCAGAGCGATCAGGGCATAGATGGCGCCGACATTGAGACCGTTGATTAGTTGCTGAACGAAGGTATCCATCGATCGGTGCTCACCTGTTCGTTGGCTGGCTGGCCGCTCTCGTTGGTGCCGGAGATGCGGCAGTTGACGCCGGCGAAGCGGCGGCGGGTGGTGACGGGTATCCAGCCGCGGGCGAAGCGCCTGACGAGGCCGGCGGTGTCATGCCTTCCGGATAGATCGTTGTGTCGTAAACAAACTTTTGATCCTGAAGTTTCAGGACGACGGCTGGTTTCACGGCGTTGCGGTCCTTATCGATCGTGATCGAGCCCGTCACGCCTACGAAGTTTTTGGTTTGCGCAATCGCATCACGCAGCTTCGCGCTGTCGGTGCCGCCTGCACGTTGGATCGCGTCCGCGAGAACTCTCATTGAATCGTAACCGAGCGCGGCTAGAGCGTCGGGCGAAATGTTGAAGCGCATTGTGTAGTCAGCTACAAACTTCTTAATTGCCGGTGATGGGTCGTCGACTGAGTAGTGGTTTGAAATGTAATTGCCGTTCAAAGATGCGCCGCCGAGTTGCCACAGTTGCGGGGAGTCCCAACCATCGCCGCCGAGCAGTGGTGCTTTAATGCCGAGTTGCTTGCTCTGATTGGCTATGACACCGACTTCGCCGTAGTAACCGGGCACGTAAATCACGTCAGGATTTGCAGCCCGAATCTGCGTTAACTGACTGCTGAAATCGCGGTCGCCTTGCGTGTATGACTGCTCCGCCACGATCTCGCCACCAAGTCCTTTGAAACTACGTGTGAAAAACTCGCGGAGCCCGCGGCTATAGTCGGAGTTGAAATCGTAAAGGATCGCAGCACGCTTCGCTTTCAGATTGTTGGCAGCGAACTTGGCCATTACATCGCCCTGGAAGGGATCGATAAAACAGACGCGGAAGATGTAATCGCCGACCTGAGTCACGTTGGGATTGGTGGACGAGGGCGAAATCATCGGGATTCGGGCTTCCTGGGCTTTCGGCGCTGCGGCCAAACTATTTGACGAGGCCACTTCGCCCAGCACCGCATGTACCTTGTCCTGATTGACGAGCTTGCTGACGACGGTTGCCGCCTTGTTTGGTTCGCCCTGATCGTCCTCGACGATCACGCGTACCTTTCGACCGTTGATGCCACCGGCCTTATTGATCTCATCAATCGCCATCTCGACGCCGTTTCGGGTCGATTGGCCAAAGCTGGCGGTGCGTCCGGTAAGATCGCCGTAGTAGCCGACCACAATTTCGCCTCCGCTATCGACGGCATTGGTTCCACTACCACCATTGCGGCGTTCGCAGGCAAAACTGAAGCAGAGAGTAGTAATCAACAAAAGCGCGAGTATCGTGCGTTTCATGTGGTCCTCACAAACGGGCGATTTGGATTTGACGAGCGGGCTCTGGTCAATCTGTGATTTTGGTTCAGCGACGAATTATAGCGATTTCACCCGAACTGTCGAGTGCACAGCGGTTGTAAGCCGTGCAAATCTTTGGGTTATGCCTGTCAGACAGGCCGCCGTGAACCACTCCAGACTCCCAAAACCAGCTTCGCGCCGCCCTCACTTACGGATGTGTTTTTTCGGCCTGAAAGGGGTCAAAATCTTCGCGGAAATTTTTCGACCCGTACGAGCACCAGAAAACGCTTTAGAAATCGGAGGAAATCTGCTCCAATTCCGCCGTTGGACCAACACACCTGGCAGGCCGGACTCCTCTATGAACAACTCCTCCAATAGAAGAGAACAGATAGATCGGTGTCTAGAGGCGATTCGCGGCGGGAATTCCGAAGCTCTGAATGAACTGATGCCGGTTGTTTATGACGAGCTTCGACGGCAGGCGCACAACATGTTACGGCACGAACGACAAGGCCACACGTTGCAGACCACCGCGCTGGTCCATGAAGCCTACATGAATCTCGTCGGCAGCTCCTCCAGGGATTGGGAGAACCGGGAGCATTTCTTCAACGTCGCCGCAAAGGTGATGCGCAATATTCTGGTGAGCCATGCGCGAAAAAGATGTCGGCTCAAACGAGGGGGCGGTCGCTTGCCCGAGGCGATTGAACCCGACGAGCTTCCCGACATAAATAAGGACGAGGTAATGATCCGGCTCGACGACACACTGAACCAGCTTCGAAGGGTAGATAAACGGCAGGCCGACATTGTCGAGAACCGCTTCTTCGCCGGCCTGACGAATGAAGAGATTGCAAAACTTATGAACATCTCAGAGACCACCGTCAAGCGCGAATGGCGTCACGCACAAACGTGGCTCTTGAGAGAGATGAAACAATGAAGTCACTCGACCACCAGAGAGTTGGAGAGATCTTCAACGAAGCGTTGGAACGGCCCGCTGACCAGCGCCCGAATTTTCTATTGACTGAGTGCGGGACCGACGCGGAGCTTCGCGCCGAGGTTGAATCGCTGCTCGTGTTGCACAACGAAAGTTTTCTGGAAGAGAACGTCCGTGTAAAAGTCCTGGAACTGATTCGCAGTGGCCTTCTGCCGGGTGACTTAATAAGCGACCGCTACAAAATCATCGAGATGATAGGCAGCGGCGGGATGGGCCAGGTTTACCTCGCCGAAGACGCTACGATGAAGCGGAAGGTCGCCCTGAAGGTCTTGGGGGAGGAGTTCAGTCACGACACGAAGCGCGTAAAGAGTTTTGAAAACGAGGCGCGCACCGCTTCGCAGTTGAACCATCCAAACATCCTCACGGTCCACGACTTCCTTTACGAAGGCAACACGAGCTTCATCATCACCGAGTTCATCGAGGGCGAGACGCTGCGCAAGAAGCTGCAATCTGGACCACTCGATTTATCAACAGCCCTGAAAATCGCCCGCCAAATAGCCTCGGCATTGGAAGCGGCGCATGAGAGAGGCGTAGTTCATAGGGATATCAAACCTGAGAACGTCATCGTCAGAGAAGACGGCCATGTGAAAGTGCTGGATTTCGGTATTGCCAAACTGGCCGAGCGACGAACGCCGGAGGCTGAACTCGATCCGGCTAGGTCAGGTGAGCACGAAGCCACATCGGGCTTCGGGACGGCGAATTACATGTCGTGCGAGCAAGTGCGAGGGCTGGACGTTGACGCGCGCACAGACGTTTGGAGTCTAGGCATCTGTCTTTATGAGATGCTGACTGGCGCGCCGCCGTTCAAAGGTGAAAAATCGATAGACACCTTCGCGTCGATTCTCAAAGACGACCCCGCTCCGTTGGGCCAACAAATCCCGGAGAGTTTAAATGCAATAGTTCAAAAAGCGTTGAAGAAGAACCGCGACAAGCGTTATCAAACGATGCGCGAGTTCAGGTACGACCTTGAAAGAAGCCCGGAGACTGTTAACAACGCAGTCGACCTCTTCGATGAATGGAGAAAAACCTCGGGAGCAAAGATTTGGGCCATCCTTCTCGCCTGCGCAGTCTTAAGTTGTGTGCTCGCTGCCTCTCTGCCTTTCGTCGTTGAAAGTGCAGCGCGCTCTGCGCAAGGGGTCGCAAGCGGTTTTCATTTAGTAGTGATCGTTATTGCCTATTGGTATTTCCGCAAAAACCCAGGGCCGCAGGAATTTCGTCGTCTCAGATACGACAAAGCTGACGGTCGCTTGAAGCCGCACATTACCTACGCTACGGGCTATGAAAAAGTATCCGACTGGAAACGAGCGAGGGAGATAGCGAAGGAGGCGCTCAAGCACTACCGTGTAGCGTTCGTGTCGTTATTATTTGCCTGGCTGTTTCTTTATTCCGTTACGTTGATAAGCCTGGTTGAAAGGAATTTTATAGTGGCGTCGGTCCTCACGCTCGCAAACAACCTCAACACGTTATCTATCGCTCTGTGCTTCGCCATACTGAACGAGCCGATCACTACCGAGGACAAAACTCAAAATAAAAAAGCTATACGAGTTAAAGAGGGCCGGAAATGGCCGGCGAGTCTGATTCCAGCCATCATC
>Ga0079218_10000436_pt1 | contig 12388 bp, 10 predicted proteins | sample NCCompost_FD_77181 | JGI IMG/M metagenome (GOLD analysis project Ga0079218, IMG submission 77181) | Agricultural soil microbial communities from Utah to study Nitrogen management - NC Compost | ecosystem: Environmental > Terrestrial > Soil > Agricultural land | place: USA: Utah | collected... | reverse complement strand
GCCGCGACTCGTCGATCCAGCGGGCCGCCGCGTAGAAGAGCGCGGAGCGGTGCTCGTCCTCCTCGACTTCCCGCGCGCGCTCCTCGAGGCGCGCCGCGGCCGCCGAGTTCCCGGGCGGCTCGGCCGCGCCGAGCGGGCGCGGCGGAATCTTCGCCAGACCGCGTCGGGCCGCCTCCTCGCGAAACCGCTTCAGGCCCGCGCGAACGACCGCCGGCCAGTCACAGTGGTGCACTTTTTCGAAGAATCGGTCGGCGGACTCCGGGTCGACCCGGCTGCGAGCCTCGACCAGGCGGCGCCGCGCGTCCGCCTCCCCCGACGACGCGACCGCCGCGGCGAACTGCGCGCCTGCCGCGGCCAGGCCGTCGAGGTATCCCGCGAGGAACGCGGGGGCGTCCGTCCATGCCGGGACGATCGGCAGGAGCCCTCCGGCGGCGAATCCCCGCCCGAGGGCTTCCCGGACGCCGGCAGAGGGATCGCGTCCCCCGTCCGGTATCCACGAGAAAAGCGCGACGCAGGCGCGGCCGGACCGCGGCGGAAGGCCAGCGGGGTCGGGGTCGAGGAGGTAGACGGGCCGGCCCGTACCGGTCGCGCCCTCCGCGGCGGCGCGATAGGCCCCCCGGATCTCCTCGACGGGTGAGCCGGGTCCGACCAGGACCGGTCCGGCCGGGCACCGCTCGAGGGCGAGCGCCCACGCGTCCGCGCGGGGCGGACCGACGGCCACGCGTCCGGAGGTTCGCCGAAGGACGATCGAGCGATCGAGGGGATCGAAGCGAATGGCCGGCTCCCCCGCCTCCCCCGAGTAGGGAAGGGCGTGCGCGGCGACCCGCCGGCCCGCCACCTCGGACTCGATGCAGCGCACGAGGGGAGTCCCCGAGGGCTGGTACTCGATCATCGCCGTCCTGCCGACTGCGCGCGCCGATAACGCGCGACGAGGTCGATCTCCAGGTTCGCGCCGTCGCCCGGGCTCAGCCGCGACAGGGTCGTGCGACGCCAGGTTTCCGGAATCACCGCGACGTCGAAGTCGCGCGCGCGCCGAGAGGCCACCGTGAGACTCACTCCGTCGACCGCGACCGAGCCCTTGCGTACGACGTATCGGGAGAGTCCGCGGGGAATCGAGAAGCGGAAGGCCCAGGAGCCGCCGAGGTCGACGACGGCGATGACCGCGCAGACCGCGTCGACGTGCCCCAGCATGAAATGGCCTGAAACCCTCCCTCCCCACTCGAGGGCGCGCTCGAGGTTCACGACCTCTCCCCTCGCCAGCGCCCCGAGCGTCGTGACCGCGAGCGTCTCGGCCGACAGGTCCGCGACCAGAGTCCGTCCTGCTTCGAGCGCCGTCACGCAGACTCCGGCCACTGCGACGCTTTCTCCACGCCGGAAGGCGCCGTAACGCGGCGGCGGCTCGACGGTGAACCGGGTTCCTCCGCCCCGTCTTTTCGCGACGGAAGCGACGCGCCCGATTCCGGTGACGATCCCGGTGAACATCGGAGACAGTCTACCGACGGGACGACCGCCTCCCCGGCCGCGCGGCGCCGGAAACGCGGCCCGTCACGATCCAGTCCTGCCCCACGCGCTCGTGCTCGAGGTCGACGACGCGGACCGCCCGCTCGAGCGCGAAGCCTTCGCCGCCCACTCCCCCGGGCGCCGTCCGGCCGCCGAGCACCATCGGGGCGCCGAAGACCGCGACCCGGTCCACGAGCCGCGCGCGGAAAAAACCCCAGAGAGTCTCGGCCCCCCCCTCCACCATGACGCTCGTCACTCCGACGCCCGCCAGCCGCGCGAGGAGGCGCCGCACGCTCACGCGCTCCCCGGTGCCGGGGACGCTCCAGACCTCGACTCCGCGGGCCTGGAGCCTCCGCGCGGCCGGATGTGATTCCGCGACCGCGGTGACGACGAGCGCGCCCTCGGGCTCCCGAAACACCCGGGACAGGGGGGAAACCTTCAGACGCCCGTCCAGCACGATCCGGCGATGCGGACGGGAGCCCCCTTTTCGCAGGCGGCGGTCGAGGCGGGGATCGTCCTGCAGGACAGTCCCGGCGCCCACGAGGACGGCGTCGTACTCCTCGCGAAAGAGGAGCGCGCGCCGGCGAGCCTGTGGCGCCGTGATCCATCGACTGAGACCTGTCCCGGACGCCGTCTTTCCGTCCAGCGTCGCCGCCCACTTCGCGAGAACGAACGGACGCCGTTCACGGATCCACGTCCGGAACTTTTCGTTCTGCCGTTCCGCCCGCCGTCGCACTTCCGCCCCGGCGAAGAGGACCTCGACGCCATTGCCTCGGAGCTCCCGGACCCCGCGCCCGGAGGCGAGCGGGTTCGGGTCGCGCGCGGCGACGAACACGCGCCGGACTCCGGCCGAGGCGATCCGGGGAGCGCACGGCGGAGTCCGCCCGTAGTGCGCGCAGGGCTCGAGGGTGACGTAGAGGTCGGCGCCCCGTCCGAGAGGGCCGGCGCGGTCGAGAGCCGCGGCCTCGGCGTGGGCGCCCCCGGCCCGCCGGTGCCACGCCTCCGCGATGGTCCGGCCTCCGCGGACGACGACGGCCCCGACCATCGGGTTCGGGGAGACCGTGTACCGGCCGCGTTCCGCGAGCGCGAGCGCCCGATCGAAAAAAGCCGTCCCGTCCGGAGGCGTCAACTCGCGGCGCCGCTCACGGCCGCTTCCTCCGGGGCGTCGCCGAACAGGGCGCGGGCGTACTGCGCGGCGTCGAAAGGCACGAGATCGTCGACTCCCTCGCCGACGCCGACGAAGTGCACCGGGAGGCCGAGCTCGCGGTAGATCGCGAGCACGATCCCCCCGCGCGCGCTGCCGTCGAGCTTGGTGAGCACGACCCCGGTCGCGCCCGCCGCCTCGACGAACCGCCTGGCTTGCGCGAGCCCGTTCATCCCCGTCGTCGCGTCGAGCACGAGGAGCACCTGGTGGGGCGCGCCCGGCACTTCGCGCGCCGCGATCCGCCGCATTTTCGCGAGCTCCTCCATCAGGTTCTTCTTCGTGTGCAGCCGACCGGCGGTGTCCACGAAGAGCTTCTTCGCGCCGCGGGCCTTCGCCGCGGACATCGCGTCGAAGAGGACCGCAGAAGGGTCGGCGCCCTCGCGGTGCCGGACGACGGGGACTCCGAGGCGTTTTGCCCAGATCTCCAGCTGCTCGATCGCGCCCGCGCGAAAGGTGTCCGCCGCCGTCAGGAGCACCGGCCGGCCGAGCGCGACGTCGCGCGCCGCGAGCTTGGCGGTCGTCGTGGTCTTGCCCGCCCCGTTCACGCCGACGAGGAAGATCACCTCGAGGGGGACGTCCGGAGGCGGGACCGGCCGCGGGCCGGCGGCGAGCATCCGCTCGATCTCCTCGACGAGGATCCCCTTCAGCTCGGCAAGGTCCCCGCGCCCCGTCGAACCCGCCCGCCGGCGCACCGCGTCGGCCAGGGCCGCCGCCGTCTCCGCTCCGACGTCGGCCTCGAGAAGAGCTTCCTCGAGCGACTCGAGAACCGTCTCGTCGAACCCGAGCCCCTTCTTCACCGCGGTCCCGAGCTTCTCGAGGATCTCGGTGTGGGTCATGAAGAGCCCGCGCCGGACTTTGGAAAAGAAGTTCCCGCTCATCGCAGAGGATTATTACCGGACTCGTGCTTGTCCGGAACGGAGTGTCGCCGCGTTAACTGACCCTCTCTCTTTGGCGGCGCGCGGACGGGCGGGTCGGTAGCGGCAGAGTTCCTGGCGCGCCGGCGCCTCAGAGCCTCGGGGGGATGGAACTCGCGCCGGCTTCCAGCAAGAGCCGCGCTTTCGCGCCGACCTCGCCGCCGGGATCGAGCTGAATCGTTCGCTCGAGGTACCGGCGTCCGAGCTCCGACTTCTTGAGCGTCACGAGAGTGAGACCGAGCCGGAGGTGGGCCTCGGCATTCTGCGGATCGATCTGCACCACCGCCAGGTAGTCTTCCGCGGCTCCTTCGAGGGAGCCGCTCGACTCGCGCGCGATGCCGCGCCCGATCAACGCCGCCGAGGACTTGGGGTCGCGCGACAACGCGGTCGTGAAAAACGCCTCGGCCGCGCCGAAGTCCTTTTGTCGCTGCTTCAACCGGCCGCGGTTGATCGCGGCATCGAGCCGATCCTCCCGCGCGGGCGAGGCCTCCGCGACGGCGAAGTCGGCCTCGGCCTCGGCGAAGCGGGCGAGCTCCATTGCCGCCATTCCGCGGTGGATCCGGTAGAGAGGCTTCTCGGAGTCGAGCTCTACGGCGCGGCCGAAGGACGAGAAGGCCTCCTTGGACCTCCCCTGCATGAGGAGCGCGACGCCGAGCCCGTCGTGGTTCTCCGCGTTCTTCGAGTCGTGGGGAAGGACGTCGCGGTAGGCGCGCTCGGCTTCCACGGCGCGGCCCTCGCGCAGAAGGACCGCCGCCATCCGCGCGTTCAGGAGGACCTCCGCCGAGCTCGTCTTCTTGGTGCTCGCGCAGCCGGGGAGAAGGATCGCGAGGACGGTCGCCGCGACGAGTGGGAGAGCGCCCGGGAACTTTCTCAACCCGGCTCCACCAGCCGGAGGGGTGCGGGCGCTTGCGCGGGCGTCTCGACCGGCGGCTCTTCCCGCGCGATCGGGACGAGCTCTCCCTTTTCGTAGGAGCGGATCAGCGCGGCCACGACCGCGGGGTCGAACCGGTTGCCGGCGAGATCTCTCAGCCTCTGGAAGACGAATCGAATGTCCATCGCGCGCTGATAGGGCCGGGTCGTCGTCATCGCGTCGAACGTGTCGGCGACCGAGACGATGCGCGCCTGGAGAGGGATGTCTTCGCCCTTCAGGCCGTCGGGATACCCGCCCCCTTCCCACCGCTCGTGGTGGTGCTTCATGCCGGGGATGACGTCCTTCAGCTCCGGAATCGCCGACATGATCGCGGCGCCCTTGGCCGGATGGGTCTTCATGATCTCGAACTCTTCTTCCGTCAGGGCGCTCGGCTTCCGGATGATGCGGTCGTCGATCCCGATCTTCCCGACGTCGTGAAGGAGCGCCGAGAGCCGGACGCGCCGGACCTCTTGGGCCGGGAGCTCCATTTCCCGCGCAACCTGCGAGGCATAGCGGGCGACCCTCTCGGAGTGGCCCCGGGTGTAGGGGTCCTTCGCGTCGATCGCGGCGGCGAGGGCCCGGATCGAGTTGATGAAGAGCTCGTGGTTCTCGCGCGCGGCGCGCTTCAGGTTGTCGAACGCGTCGCGGATCGATTCGCTCATCCGGTTGAAGTTCTCGGAGAGGTCCGCGAGCTCCGCGGTCCCGGTCACCTTGACGTTCGTGCCGTACTGTCCCTCGCTCACGAGGCGGCTGGAGCTCGCGAGCTGCGCGATCGGTCGGGAGATCCGTCGGGCGGAGAAGAGACCGAGGAGAAGCGCCCCGGCGAGCGCCGCCGCGCTCCACAGCAAAGTGTCACGGACCATCCGATCGACCGACGCGAACGCCGCGTCGAGGTCGCGCTCGAGGAGCACGCCCCAGTCCGGCTGGCCGACCGGGGCGATCGAAGCGAGAACGCCTCGGCCCGGCTGCACCTCGGAACGCGTCACGCGCGCGGGGAACCGCTCGAAGTCCGCGACGAGCGAGGAGGGATGCTTGCGCGCGCCGCCGGCGGCGAGCGGAAACAGAATGCGGCCGGAGCGGTCCACGAGCGTCGCCTGCACGTCGCGCCGCGACTCGTCCGCGAACTCGCGGCGGATCGCTTCCCACGAGACGACGGCTTCGACGACGCCGATCAGCCCGTCCTCGTCGCTGACGGGGGCCGCGAGAACCGAAACGGGTCCGAGAGCCTCCGCCTGGAAGGGATCGCCGGAGTAGAACGCGCCGTCCCGCGCCGACTCGAAGGCGCGTCGCAGCTCGAACTCGACGGCGGACGGCAGAACGGGCGGACCGGCGAAGCTGCCGATGCCCTTGCGGTTGACGCCGCGCAGCGCGAGGAGCGGCGTCTCGCCCTTCAGCGCGGCGCGGAGAATCTCGGGGCCGTTGACGGAGGTGAACGGGTTCTCGCCGGTCAGCTCCCGCGCCAAGCGGACGGAGTTGGCCGTGTTGGCGACCTCTTCGCGCGCGGAAGCGTGGTACGCGGCGATGCGGTCGGCGAGCGCCGACGAGGAACGCGTCAGGTACTTCTCCTCGAGCACCTCGAGCGCGCGCCGATTGCGCCGGATGAGAGCGAGGTCGGACACGAGCAGCGGGACGAGCGATGCGAGTACGAGTGCTCCGGAAAGGAGCACAAACAGCCGAACCCGAGGCCGCCCCGTCTTTTTTCTCAAGGTTGGACGACATTATAGCCGTCCGGCTCCGACCTTGGTCGTACTCCCTTTTCCGGCAACCGCGATTCCTCGGTCCCGGGACGCGCCCGCCCGGTCGGAACTTTCCGGGGGGCTGCGGTTTCAACCCTGAGTAAGGAGGCGGAAGATGTTCGAAAAGACTCTCATGCCGGACCGATCGACCCGCCGCACCTGGCAGAGGTCCGGGTTCCTGCCGGCGGCGCTGGCGGTCCACGGCGCCGGCCTCCTGGCGGTGCTCGGCGCGTCCCTCTGGAACGTCGAGGATCCCCCCGAACCGCCCGTTCCGATCACCTGGGTTCTGCCGGTCAGGGACGCTCCCGCTCCGCGCGCTGCCGCGAAGGGCGCACCACGAAGCGAAGCCTCCCGCGGCGCCCCTCGCAGCGTGGCCGCGCCCGTTGAGGTTCCCGAGACAATTCCCGTTGCCGGCTCGCTGGCGGAAACCATGCCGCAGGTCGGAGTGCCGGGCGACGGCCCGGCCGGAGCGCCTTCGGGCAGAGACGGCGAGGGCCCCGGCGAAGCGGGCAGCGGCGTCCCCGGCGGACCGGGAGAGGCGCCTCACGGGGGGTCGCTCCGCGGCATCCTCGAGCCACGCGGCGACGTGCACGCGCCCGTGCTGGTCCGGCGAGTCGAGCCGGTTTATCCGGAAGCGGCCCGAAAAGGACGGCTCGAGGGAGACGTCGCTCTCGAAGCGATCATCACGCCGGAAGGCGAAATCGAGGAGGTTCGTGTCTTGAAATCCGCCGGCGCGCTTCTCGATTCGAGCGCGCGAACGGCGGTCGAGCGCTGGAAGTACCGCCCCGCGACTCTGAACGGCCGGGCCGTCCGCGTGCTCCTGACGGTGACGATCAGCTTCCGCCTTCAGTGACCGGGATGACCGCGGCCGCGGCGCGGATCCACTCTTCGACCGGGATGGACTCTTCGACGCGCGCCCTCCCGAGCGACTCGAGCAGAACTCCGGCCACCCCGCGCGCGGTCGCCTTCTTGTCGCGCGCGAGGAGGGGCGCGAGCGTCGCGCCGGAGACCTTGGGTCGCGGGAAGGGGCCGAGGCGCCCGAGGACTCCCGATATGGCGGCGGCATCGCCCTCGGAGAGGCCGGCACGCCGCCGCGAGATTTCGAGGGCGGCGGCGATGCCCCAGGCGACGGCTTCGCCGTGGCGGAGATGTCCGTAGCCCTCCGCCGCTTCGAGGGCGTGTCCGAGCGTGTGTCCGAAATTCAAGAGGCGCCGCCTTCCCACCTCGGTCAAGTCCGAGGACACGATGTCGGCCTTGACCCGCACCGCCCCGGCGACGAGGTCGAGGAGCGCAGCCGGGTCTCGCGCAAGGATGGAGTCGACCCGCGCCGCGGCGCGCCGCGAGAGCTCGGGGTCGCGGATCCACGCGGCCTTGAACGCCTCGACGAGACCGCTCCGGTAGTCGCGGTCCGAGAGCGTCATCGCCGCTGCCGGATCGACGAGGACCGCTCGCGGGAGGTGGAACGCCCCGATCAGGTTCTTGCCGAGGCGATGGTCCACGCCCGTCTTTCCTCCGATCGCGGCGTCCGCCATCCCGGCGACCGTCGTCGGGACGGCGTTCCACGCGACTCCGCGAAGCACGATGGCGGCGGCAAATCCCGCCACGTCGGTCACGACGCCGCCGCCGACGGCGACGAACGCGTCGTCCCTCCGGATGCCCCCCTCGAGCGCGCGGTCGGCGATGGCGCCGGCGGCGGCGAGGGTCTTCGCGCTCTCGGCGTCGTCGATCTCGACGTCCGCGAGGAGCTTTCCGGAGAGAGAGCCGCGGACGCGGTCCGCCGCCGCCCGCGAGCCCGCGGACGAGACGAGCACGTACCTTCCCGAAGGAGACTCGAGCCGCTCCGCGGCGTCGTCCAGCAAACCGGAGCCGACCCACACGACGCTTTCGGTCGCGCCGACGCGGATCGGAATCCGCTCGGGCGTCACGACTCCGGCGGACGGACGGGCGCGATCGCGAGCTCGCGCAGCTGCGAGTCGGCGACCGTCGAGGGGGATCCGGTCATGAGGCAAGTCCCCGACGTGGTCTTCGGAAAGGCGATCACGTCCCGGAGCGACGACGCGCCGGCCGCGAGCATGCAGATCCGGTCGAGCCCGAGCGCCATCCCCCCGTGCGGCGGCGCCCCGAAGCGGAGCGCGTCCAGGAGAAACCCGAAGCGCTCCCGCCCTTCCGTCTCCGAGATGCCGAGCGCGCGGAAGACGCGCTCCTGGACGTCGGCGCGGTGGATGCGGATCGAGCCGCTTCCGAGCTCTTGGCCGTCCAGGACGACGTCGTAGGCGCGGGCGCGGACGCGGCCCGGGTCCGACTCCAGGAGCGGCAGGTCCTCGTCGCGCGGCGACGTGAAGGGGTGATTCATCGGGAACCAGGTCCCGGTCTTCTCGTCCCGCCCGAAGAGCGGGAAGTCGGTCACCCAGCAGAAGGCGTGCTTCGATGCGTCGAGGGCGCCGGTCTCGCGCGCCGCGGCGGCCCGAAGAGCGGCGAGCGCGGCGGACGCGGCGGCGGCTCGGTCCGCGACCGCGAGGAGGAGATCGCCGTCGGCGACCGCGGCGGCCGAGAGGATCCCTTCGAGCGCGGCCTCGCCGAGCGCCTTTTTCGCCGGCGAGGAGGTTTCGCCGGCCGAGCGCTTCGCCCACACGAGGCCCGAGGCCCCGTGGGTGCGCGCGAGCTCGGTCCACTCGTCGAGCTTCTTGCGCGAAAGAGGCCCGCCGCCGGGCACCCGCAGCCCCCGAACGACTCCGCCCCCTTCGAGCGCCTTCTCGAACGGAACGAAACCCGTGCCCCGGGCGACGTCCGAAAGGTCCACGAGCGGCATCTCGTAGCGGAGGTCCGGACGGTCGGTGCCGTAGCGTTCCATCGCGTCCGCGTACGTCAGGCGCGGGAACGGCGACGAGCCTTCGATCCCCGCGACGCCGAACGCCGCGATGAGCACAGCTTCGACGACGGCGAAGACGTCGTTCTCCGAGACGAACGACATCTCGACGTCGATCTGCGTGAACTCGGGCTGGCGGTCGGCCCTCAGGTCCTCGTCGCGGAAGCAACGCGCGATCTGGAAGTAGCGCTCGAACCCGGAGACCATGAGGATCTGCTTGAAGAGCTGCGGCGACTGCGGCAGCGCGTAGAAGCTCCCGGGATGAACGCGCGACGGAACGAGGTAGTCGCGCGCCCCCTCGGGAGTGGACTTCGTGAGCATCGGGGTCTCGACCTCGAGGAAGCTCCGCTCGTGGAGCGTCTTGCGTATCCGGAACGCGATCTCGTCCCGGAGCTCGAAGTTCTGGAGCATCGTGGGCCGCCGCAGGTCGATGTACCGGTACTGGAGACGCAGCTCCTCCGTCGCGTTCGTGCGGTCTTCCGGCAGGAAGGGCGGGGTCTCCGAGCGCGCGAGGAACTCGAGGCGCGACGCGACGACCTCGATCTCGCCGGTCGGGATCTCCCGGTTGACCTGGGCGGCGCCCCGCGGCGCGACCTCGCCCTCGATCTCCACGACGTCCTCGGTTCGCGCCTCCGCGGCGGCGAGCACCGCGTCCGCTCCCGAACGCACCTTGTCGAAAAGGACCTGCACGACGCCGCTCCGGTCGCGCAGCGTCAAAAAGATGAGCTCCCCCAGGTCGCGGCGGCGCCCGACCCACCCCCGAAGGAGCACGCGGCGGCCCGCGTCCTGCCCCGTGAGCTTCCCGGCGGGCTCCCGCTCGAGGCTCATCGCGTGCTCCGTTCCGCCGCGAGCCGGCGCACGAGCTCCGCGACCGGGATGGTCTCCTGGTCCCCCGTCGCGAGCTTTTTCACCGTCACCGCTCCCGCAGCGCGCTCCCTCTCCCCCACGAACAACGCGAGCATCGCTCGACCGTCGAAACCGCGGGTGTCGGCTTCCGCGTACAGGCTCGACGCCCGCGCCATCCCCTTCTTCAGCCCGCGAGCGGTCAGGTCCACCTCCACCCGGCCGCCGGGCAGTGCGACACGGACCTCCCGCGCGATCCGGGTCGCGTCGGCGACGTCGTCGGTTCCCTGCGGCAGCACGATGACGAAAGCCCGACGAGGGAGCGTGAGGGGCGCGACCTGGAGAAGCCGGTCCTCCCCGATCGCGAACCCCACCGCGGGGAGCGACGGTCCACCGAGAGAGGCGACGAGCCCGTCGTAGCGGCCGCCGCCGAGGATCGCGTCCTGCGCGCCGAGGTCACCCGACGAGACCTCGAACACGGTTCGCGTGTAGTAGTCGAGGCCGCGCACGAGCGACGGATCGTCGTGGTGCGGAATCCCGGCCTCGGTGAGAAGCCTCTGCACTTCTCCGTGATGCAAGCGGGACCGGTCGTCCAGGAAGTCGAGCGTCCGCGGCGCTTCCGCGAGTGTCTCGCGCACGGCGGGGTCTTTCGAGTCGAAGAGACGCAGCGGGTTGTCGGCGAGCTTTCGGCGATCGTCGTCGCCGAAGGCTTTCGCGCGGGGTAGGACGTGCGCGCGGAGGGCTTCCCCGAAAGAGGCGCGCGTTTCGGCAGTCCCGACGGAGTTCAACGAAACCGAGAGGTCCCGGAACCCGAGCGACTCGAGGAACGCGAACAGCATCTCGATCACTTCCGCCTCGCCGGACGGGCCCTCGACGCCGAAGAGCTCGACCCCGATCTGCGAAAACTCGCGGTATCGGCCCGCCTGAGGCCGCTCGTAGCGGAACTGGGGGCCGACGTAGTAGAGGCGCAGCGGAGTCGGCCCCGAGGCAAGGCCGTTCTCGATGAGCGCCCGAACGACGCCCGCGGTGTTCTCCGGGCGCATCGTGAGCGAGCGGCCCTTGCGGTCGGGGAACGTGTACATCTCCTTGTGGACGATGTCCGTCGTCTCGCCGACCGAACGCGCGAAGAGCGCGGTGTCTTCGAGCACCGGAGTGCGGACCTCGCCGTACCCCCACGAGCCGAAGGTCTCCCGGGCGATCCGCTCCGCCTCGATCCACCGGTCGCTCTCGGGAGGGAACAGGTCGCGCGTGCCCTTCACGGCGCGGAAGCGCGGCGTCATTCCGCGCCGGCCCACTTTCCGTCGAGCCGGGCGTACTCCTTCTTGTACTCGAGGTAGTGGAGGTGAAAGTTCTTCAGGTCCTCCACCTCCGCGTCCGACAGCTCGCGGGCCTGGCGCGCCGGGGCCCCGAGCCAGAGAGTCCGCGCCGGCACGATCGTGCGGGGCGTGACGAGCGACCCGGCACCGATGAAGGCGGACTCCCCCACCTCGGCGCCGTCCAGCACCGTCGCGCGGATCCCGATGAGCGCGCCCTTCCGGACGACCGCTCCGTGGACGATCGCGCCGTGACCGAGCGTCACCTCTTCCTCGAGGACCGTCGGGTACGTTCCCTCCGTCACGTGGATCGCGCAGTTGTCCTGGATGTTCGAGCGCGCGCCGATTCGGATGTAATGGCAGTCGCCGCGGATGACCGAGTTGTACCAGACCGACACGTCGTCCCCGAGGACGACGTCCCCGATCACCGCGGCGGTCTCGGCGAGGTACACCCTCGCGCCGATACGGGGCGCCTTCCCCGCAAACTCTCGTACGAGGCCCATGAAGGCGGGCAATCTAGCACGGGGCCTTCGAGACCGATCACGGCGCGAGGTTCAGGTCTTTCAGCACTTGTTCGTAACGAGGATCCGATCGGAGAGGATCGAGCGGCGGGCCGACCTTCGCCCAGAGCGCGAGTCCGTTGGACCGTTCCCGTTGACACTTGCGGAGCCACTCGAACGCGACGTCCTTCTCACCGAGTGCGGCATGAACTTCCGCGAAGAAGAAAGGGGAGACAAATCCCGTTCGAGAGAGCTGCTCGAGTTCGCGGAGTCCCTTTCGAGCGTCCGCCTTCCGGCCCGCGAGCGCGTAGGCGCGAGCCAACCCGGCCACGGCGACCGGTCCGGCTTCCCGCGGGTCGAGGGTTTCCGCTTCGCGGACGGCGGCGGCGAAGTCTCCCTTGCGCTGGTACATCCAGGTCCGAAGGAGCCGGGGCCCCCAGTTTCGGGAATCGAGGGCGAGCGCCCGGTCGATGTGAACGGTCGCGCGGTCGTAGTCTCCCTTCAGAACGTGGGCCAGCCCCAGGTCGCCGGTGATTCCGGCGGACAGCGGGTCGAGAGCGCGGGCCCGTTCGAGTTGCGAGATGCTCTCGTCGTAACGGCCG
>Ga0079218_10000435_pt1 | contig 12400 bp, 8 predicted proteins | sample NCCompost_FD_77181 | JGI IMG/M metagenome (GOLD analysis project Ga0079218, IMG submission 77181) | Agricultural soil microbial communities from Utah to study Nitrogen management - NC Compost | ecosystem: Environmental > Terrestrial > Soil > Agricultural land | place: USA: Utah | collected... | reverse complement strand
TGAGCCGCTGGCGGTACTCGGGATAAAGCGTCTCGGCGCCACCGGCCAGCGCCTCGGCGGGAATGCCGCTCCTCTTTTCGGCCTCGGCGACGAACGGGTTCGTGCCGGGCAGGTAGTGCGGCACGCCGTGGGGGGGCGCCGCCGTCTCCTCGGCCGGCTCGCACGGCGTGGCGGCGATCCAGTTGCCTTCGCCGAGGCCCGACATCTTGACGAAGTTACGGCTCCGGACGAGCGGCTCGGTGAGATACACCGGGTCCTTGATGTAGATGACGTACGTGAGCATGTCGCCGTGCCGCGTGAAGCGCTCCGTGGTGGTGACCAGGTCGCTCTGCGGCACGCCGTTCCGGCGCACCCAGCCCTGCTTGATGTGCGTCGTCTTCACCACCAGGGTGTTGCCCTCCCACGCGCCGGTGGAATATCCCATCCACGTGTGCGGCGCGAGCGCGGGCGGCTGTGGCCGGCCGTCCACCCAGATCGTCCGGTCCTGTCCCCACAGCCCGACGTACTGGTTGAAGGCGACGATGCGCTCGGTGTTGCCGTCGCGCTGCGCGCTGATGCGGAGCCGGGTGGGACCGCTGAGGATGTACGGAAGCACGTGCACCTGGCATTGATGCTCGAGCACAGACACGCGCGAGGCGTCCCAGCTGAGCGCCCACTGACGGGCGCCGTCGGTGAGCGGCAGGCCGGCGAAGTCCACCGGCCCGAGTCCTGGCACGCGATCGACCTGATCCTCGTGGTAGAGCGGCGCCCATTCGCCGGTGATGTCCGACTGGGCCCATGCCGCCGCCGGCGCGCACATGACCAGCACGGCGAGGATCAGTACGCGGCGCACGACGTGGGCCTCCATTTCGAACCGTCGGGTTCCTTGCGGAAGTCGGTGCTCGTGACGAACGGCGCCGACAGGTACTTCGGATCCTCGACCGTCGTGCTCACCGTGAACCATTCAGTGCCGTCGTCTTCGGTGCGGAAGTCGAAGTCCTCCGTCACCCGCGCGGCCTCGCTGTAGGGCACGCCGTTGGCCCGCAGGTAGCCCGCCTTCAACTGCGTGGTCACGACGTGCAGCGAGCCGAACCTCCCCGGCACGATCGTGCCGGCGCCGTCCGGGCTCGTGCCCAGGCCGCCGGCAAAGAACACCGCGTTGCGCACCGCCTTCGGATCGGGCGCCAGATCCCACCGCGCCGCCGAGTAGCCGTGCCACGTGGCCGGCCCTGGTGGCGGCGGCACGTCACGCCCCTGTTCGAACCACTCGATCTCGCCGCGGCCGTTGACGCGCCAGCCGCGCGTGGCGAGCGTGCCGAACTGAAGCCGCCGCGTCTGCTGCCCGGCGTCGGTGTCGATGCGCAGCGTCGAGTCGTCGGTCCAGGTGAGGTGCACCCGGCCGGGCACGCGCATGATGGCCGCGGCGCCGAACGGCTTGCACGCATCGCCGGCCCTTTCCTTGCTCGGATCCCAGGCGTTGGCCACGCGGCGGCCTTCGTCGTTGAGCGGCAGGCTCGTGAAGTCGCCCTTGCGCGGCGTCACCATGCGCCAGTGCCAGTCTTCGCTCACCACCGCCACCCAGTAGCCGGTGATGTCGCGCGGAGCCTGGGCGCGCGCGGATGGAGGCGGAGTCTGCGCCGAGACGGTCGCGGACGCGGCGGCAATCGTGAGCGCGAGAAGGATTCGGCGAGTCACCGGCGCCCCGCCACTTCCGCGTACACCGCGTCGACGAACGTGTCGGTCGTCCACGGCCCGGCCGACGCGCCCCAGCGTGCGTCGTAGTCCAGCGTCGGTCGCGACGCTTTCACCTGCGCCAGCGTCTGCCCCTTGGCGACCGCCGCGCGGACGCGGTCCCGCACGATCACCAGCATGTCGCGGTACTCGAGCACGTCGTGCTGGTCGCCGACGCGTCCATGGCCGGGGACGACATACGTGCCGCCTTCCTGGTTATAGCGCGGCACCATCAGATCGAGGAGCTGGTTCAGGCCGCTGATGATGCCGGCCAGGCTGCCGCCGCGACCGGGCTCGACGACGGGGTACGAGGTGGTGACGAAGAGGTCGCCCGCGCTGATGACGTCCGAGCGGCGGAAGAACACCAGGCTGTCGCCGTCGCTGCGCGCCGCCGGCGCGTGGATGATCACCACCGGTTCGTCGTTGAAGAAGATCTTCCGCTGCGCCGACGAGTAGGTGTTGGTCGGCCACGCGATCACCGGATAGGGCGCCGGCCCGTTGCTCATGCGCGGCAGCACGTTCTCGTGCCCGATCACCTTCACGCCGGCACCCGTGACCATGCCAGGCGTCCACAGATAATCCATGCGCGGCTTCGCGAACGTCTCGTGCCCGCCGACGTGATCGGCGTCCACGTGCGTGGTCACGATGTACTCGACGCGCTTCGGCGAGATCTTCTGGATTTCCGCCAGAACGGCCGCCGTCATCTCCTTGCGGCCGGTGTCCACCAGCAGCACGCCTTCGCCGGCGCCCGGTCCCGCGGCGGCGGCGGCGCTGGCCTGCACCGTGATGTTGCCGCCGGCGCCGGCAATCACCCACACGTTGCCCTGCACGTGATACGTGGTCAGGCCGGTTCCGGCCTGACCGGCCACCGGCAGGGCGGCCAGCGCGACGAGCGCCGCGAGCACTGCGGCACCGCCGACCGCCCTTCCGATTGTCATGATGAGGTCGTCTCCAACGTGCACAGCACCGTACGTGGTTGCGCCAGCATGCGCCACAATACAACTCAGCCGCGGCGCGACGGTTTCAAATTTCGGGCAATCCCTCCGCTATCGCGTCTCCCGCAAAACACCGAGACAAGGAGCAGGATTTCCTTCGATGCGACCGCCCCGCGCCCACCCGCTGGCCTTGCTGGCCCTGCCCCTCTTGCTGGGGGTCTCGGGCTGCGAGGACGATGATTCGCCGACTGGCCCGTCGGCGAACCCTGGCGGCGCGAGTGGCGCCCCTCAGGTGGCCGGCACCGAACGCCTTGGCTGGAATCAGACCGGAGACGTGTCGAAGCTCCGGTTCCGGGCGTATGTCGACGGCAAGTCCGTGGACCTGCCTGGAGCGACGTGCATCACCTCGGGAGCGGACGCCGACTGCAACGCGCCGCTGCCGGCGATGAGCGACGGCGTTCACACCATCGAGGTGGTGAACGTCTCCGTCTCGACGGGAGTCGAAAGCGGGCGCAGCGCGGCGATCAGCTATCAGAAGGTGTCCGCGCGCGCGAGCGTTGCGACGCTCGCCTCGTCCTTCTCCGGTCCGCTCCGCGTGGAACCGGTGATCACGATCGCCGACGATCTCGCGTTCACAGCGGACATCGTGGCAACCGGCGTCCGGGCCCCCGCGCAGTTGGCGTGGCTTCCGGATGGGCGCCTGCTGGTGTCGGACGCCGATGGACGCGTCCGCGTCGTACGTCCAGGCGAAACCGAGAATCGCGAACCGGCACTCGAAGCCGGGATGCTCACGTCACTGGCCGTTGGGCCGATCGGACTCGCGAGCCACCCGGACTTTGCACGGAACCGGTTCGTCTACGTGTCGCTGCTGGAGCAGGACGCTGCCGGCCGGACGAGGCTGCGCGTGGTGCGACTGCGCGAGGTCGGGGACACCCTGGGCGAGGCCGCGACGCTGTTCGAAGCGCCCGTCGTCGAGAGCGGCACGCGATCGGATGTATCGCTCGAGTCCGCGCAGTCCGGGCCTCGGATGGCGTTCGGGCCGGACCGCCTTCTCTACGTGATGCTTCCGCCCGGGACGGAGTTCGTGAACGAGCCGGCCGCAAGCACGCCGCTGGCCTCGATGGTGCGCCTGAGCGACGACGGTCGCGTCCCGCCGGGCGAGCCGTTGTCTGGGATCGCCTCGACACCGCTCGCCTTTACGTGGCATCCGGCAAACGGCGCCTTGTGGGTGATGTTCCGGGAGCAGGACGGCCAGGCGGCGGTGAGATCGCTCGAGGCGCGTGATCGCGTGCGCGTGATGCGCGCCGAGGCCCCGAGGCTGCGTGTCAGCGAGGGAACGGGCGCGGCGGCGGGTACGCTGCTGCTTCAGTCCGCGCCGGACGATCTGCTGGTTGCGCGCGCCCTTGTCGCCACGCGCGCGGATGGATCGAGGGGATTGGCCAGGCTGGCCCTGCCGATGCAGTCGCGCCAGGACGGCGGGATGAGCGACCGCGTCGGAGACGTCGTGGCCGGCGAAGGCGGGACGCTGTTCGCGGTCACGAGCAACGGCCTCGGCGCCAGCGACGTGGTGGTGCGGCTCACGCCGACGTTGGTGGCGAACCGGCGTTAAGCCGGTTCGCCTTCTTCATTTTCGGGCGACCCGCGCCCTACTTGATCGTCAGGACCTCCGCGGCACCCGGTTCGAGCGAGTGGTTGTTCACGTAGACCCGCCCCGTGGCGTCCGAGGCCACGCCGGTCGGCGTAGACAGATTCTGCTCGAGCGGCGCGCAATCCCAGCTCCCGGCATTCAGCGAGCACGCGTTCACCGTGCCGCCGATCGGCGTGTGCGTCACCTCCACCGCGAACCAGCTGGCTTCGTCGAGTTCGGTTACGTACATCGTTCCACTGCGATCGAAGGCGCGTCGATGATCGAGGTGAAGCCGTCCGCGATGACCGTGCACTCGGGCGTGACCGCCGGGTCGACCGTGCAGTGCACGTGGTGCGCGGCCGAATCGATGCGCCACACCCTCGACGCGCCCGTCGGTGCCGGGAAGCCTTTCAGCTCGCCGATATAGGCGCCGCCGATGAACGTGGGTCGAGTTCGGCGACGACACGGTGGAGGTGATGGCGATGGGGTGCCGTCTGCTCGCGCGGCTGTGGCAGAGCGCGTGGCAGCTTGGCAAGGGCGACAGCAAGCTGACGGTCAAGACGATCGCGCAGCCGGACCTGGTGAAGTGCTACAGCAAGAAGACCTTCCTCAAGTCGTTCCTGCTGACGGAGATCGGCGCGAGGCTCAAAGGCGTGCCCGCGCCGCCGCCGGGCGGGTTGGCGCCGATACGGCCACGACCGAAGTGAAGGTCAACGCAGCGACAGTCCAAAGATCTCCGCAAGTCGATCGTCGTCGAGATTGGTGCCCCGTGGTCCCCCACTGACAGCGATCGCATCAGCCAGCGGCGCGGCGGGACATAGCGCCGCATCGAGGAGCAGCACCTTCACGCGGTCGGCGCGCCGTTGGGCGAGGCCGATGTTGTCTCCGAACGTCGCCTTCGACTTCTCTCGGAGCGATCGCCGATCATAGTGCCCCACCACAACGGCCGCGCGCACTCCACGGGCAGCGGCGTCACGACGCCAGTCGCAGACGGCGGCGTTCAGGGTGCCGACCGGCTCGGAAGCGGACGCTTCGATGAATGCGGGAAGTCTGTAGCCGCCCACCACAATGGCTTTCGCCTCTGCCGGCGGCTGCGGCTCGGGTGTCGCCGGTTTGGGAAGGAGGGCGGCCCACAGCTGCGCGCCGAACCCGACTGTCAGAATGAACATTCCGATTGCCGCGAGCGCGAACGACAGCGCGGCGTGCCCGTCAGTCAGCTTGGTTTTCTCCTTCTCGAGCTTGTCGATTCCCGGCACCAGGTCGCGGCGATAGCCGTCCTTGACCGTCTCCTTCTCCTGTGGCGAATACACGGCGGCAGGGAGCTGGTCAGTGATGTCCTCGAGTTGTTTGAGGCTCCGTTTGTCGTTCGCGAGTTGCAGGTTCACGTAAACGAGCCGGTTGCGCTTCCGATAGCCCCAGAGAATTTCGTAGACAAGCGCCCAGCTGCCGACGAATCCGAGCACAAGGCCAATGACGTTCAAGGTATCCGCTGACATCATGCGCTCCCGCGTGGAGATGGACGCCGGATGGCGTTCCGCCGGTGCACGAGGATACCCTTGACGCTCGCGCTTAGACGCTCACGAGCGCCGCATCGACGTCGACGATCTCGGCGAAGATGAGACGCCCTGGCGCGCTACGGCCCTCGGCGTAATTCGCCGCGACGTACTCGAACTCCTCGATCAGCAGACGATACGCGCCGGGCGCCGGCTTGGCGGCAAACGTCACCGCGCCCACCCACAGCCCCAGGTCGGGCTGAAAGAGACCCGCGCCCTCGTAGAACTGCGTCGCGGTGGCTTCCGCGGCTGGTGCATCCTCCCACCCCAGCTCACCGCCAGCCGTCGTGGGCTTCTGCACGCGCACCCGCACGTGCGTGGGGCGCGCCGGCTTGTCGGCCGCGGGCCCCGTGGGCGCAGGGCCGCGCGGCGCGACGCCGCTCACGACCACGCGCAACGTGCGCGGATGGTGCGGGTCCGCGGTGACCAGCGCGCTGCGGTCGGGCGTGAGCTGCGCGAACCCGGCCAGCACCACGCGCGAGATCCGCGCGTCGTCGAGTGCATGCGGCTGGTAGCGCACCAGCGCCAGCCGCACGAACGGCGAATAGGCCGCCACTTCGGCCAGGTCGATGGTCAGGTCCGCGAACCACAGCCCGCGCGCCTTGTCGAACTGCGGTGCGAAGCCCACCACGTCCACGCGGCCCGGCTGCGTATCGGAGATCCGGGCGCTGGTCTCCTCGAGCGAGACGAACGTGTCGGACGCGACGGCGTCCGGGAAGTGCCGGATGGCCGGCGCGTTCGAGATCCCGCCGGTCTGCCAGATCGGATCCATGCCCCACTGGGTGAAGAACGGCTTGAACTTGTCACGCGTGACATCGTCGAGGCCGCCGTTGGCATAGTTCCACAGCGCCACGCCGAGCAGCTCGCCGACGCCGGACGAGAACCACCCGCGCTCCAGGTAGACGCGCAGGCCGCCGCCAAAGCGGACGCTGCGCTTCAAGTTGGTGTCGCTCTGCCGCTGCCAGCCGAACGTCGGCACCACGTAGACGATGCCCGGGGCCAGGGGTCGCTCCGAGCACGGCACGTCCACCAGCACGGGCTCGCTCGTGCGGGTGAAGTCGAGGTTGGGGTTCTGCGCGAAGTACTCGCGATAGCGCGACGTGGCCACCGCGGTATAGCGCACCTGATGCCGCCTGGTGTCGCCGAGCTCGTGCTTCGGCGCCGCCTCCGAGAAGTACTTCTCGGAGGTCGCTGCCCTGCCGGCGTGGTCGCCCGAGCGGACCATCGCGATCTGATCGTTCTCGGGGTCGTAGTAGCCGACGCGGCGCGGCACCTTGCCGGGCGCGAAGAGATACACCTCACGCGGCCGTGGGAGCGGCAGCTCGTCCACCGGCGCGCTGAAGCGGCTCTCACCGGGCGCGGGCTGATTGGGATCGTCAACCGGATCGACCCATTCGGCCAGCAGGTTCACCTTGGCGGTGCTGGCGCCGTGAATGCGCAGTGCGCCCATCAGGAAGGCCGAGGTCTCGTGCGGCCGCCGCCACGCGGTGATGGGCGTGAGCTCCTGCGGGTCGGTGCGCCCGCGGAACCGGTCCGTTTGCAGCGAGTAGTCGCTGACGAGATCGTCGTGGTCCACGTTCAGCGCCGCGAACTCCGGGCGCCCGATCGGCTGTTGGACCGCGTGCACCAGCGTCAGGAGGGTCGGCGGGTTGAGCATCCAGTGCCCACCCTCGACGGCGCGCTGCAGCACGTGCGCGATCAGATCGACAGGACGTTCGGGCAGCAGGTGCGCCGGCTGCGCGCCGAAGATGGTGGCGAGATCGACGAACTCGCGCATCCACTGCCAGAGCGCCATCAGCTTCATGTCGGCCGGCGTCATGTAGCTGCTGAGCGGCACGACCGACGTGGTGCCCTTGGGCACGAACACCGTCAACACGCGCCCGTTCGGATCCCAGTGTGGGCGCGGATCCTTCTGGCCGGTGGCCAGCTCGCCAAGCGCCAGGCGGAACCCGACGGTCTGCTCCCAGTCGGCGGTCGCATTGAACGAGACGAGCGTGGCCGACCCGGGACGCGGATTGATGTCGGTGAGCGGCGTATAGGCCACAGCCCCGGCCGCCGGATCATCCGGCGCGGCGCGGCCGACGGAAATCGCGCTCGACCCGGGCAGGTCGCGAATCGCGGCGCCGCGCGAGAGGAGGTCCGGCAGATACGGCAGCGCATCGATCGACGGACCGGCTTCAATCGGCACGTGGTCCGTGGTCTGTCCGGCGACTTTGATGGTGGCGTCCGCGAACTGACCGGCGTCGCGGCTCACCGCCAGGTTCCACGTGGCGGCGTCGGTCTTGAGCTTCCCGTCGGGCCCATCGAACATGCCCATCCGCTCGGCCAGTTCGACGCTCGTGCGAGGCGGCACGATGTGCCGATCGCTCGCCGTGAGATCGGCGGCGAGCGTGTCCTTGGTTTCGCTGTCGTTGAGGGTGCGCATCACGAGCCGGTGGACGGCTGATCCGGGGCTGGTGAGCGCCTTCTCGTCACGGATGACGACCAGCGGGGCGGCCACCGGCTCGTAGCGCAGGTAGACCTGCCCCTCGGGGTCGCGCGGCAGCCCCATGATGAACGACAGCGCGTTGCCGATCGGATCCTCGACCTCGAGGCTGTTGCCGGCGATGTCCACGGCGCGGGCGCGGATGCGATAGCGCGATCCGAACCGCACGCGCGGCAGCGAGCCCTTGATCACGCGATACGTCGCGCGCACTTTGAAGGCAGTGATCGCTTCGTCGGTGCGGTAATCGGGATCGTCGCCGTCCGGAGGAATCGCCTTGTCGGGATCGCCGTAGCGGCTCAGCGCCTTGCCCGGGAACGGGACGCTCAGGCTCCAGCCGGCCCAGCGCGCGATCACCTCGTGCACATACAGGTCCTTGTCCGCGGGCTCGGCGCCGGGGGCCGGCTGCGTGGCCGCGAGCTGGAAGAAGCCCTCTTCGTCCGTGGTGTCGAAGGCCACTTCGGCGTCGCCGACGGCGTACTTGCCCGACCGGCGGTGCAGCGAATGCCAGGTGTCGGTGCGCGACTCCCACACGTCGAGGCGGTAGCCGCGCACCAGATCCTCGGCGTAGAACGGGCGCGGCTGCGCGCCGCCCGACTCGAGCGCCTGGTTGAACGCCTTCGACTGCGAGATGGCGTCCACCACCGTGGCGCCGCGACCGTCCACGTAGAGCTGCAGGCCGCCCGAACGCATCGACGGCAGCGTGGCCTCCGGATCGAACACCTCCGGATTCGGCGCCGCCTCGGGATCCACCGGCTTGAGGCTGCGGCCCGGATCCGGGTTGTTGTAGATCTCCGCGGTGGCGATCGTCTTGTGCATCGCCCCGTCCACGTCCACCTGCGCCAGGCCGAAGCGCGCGGGATCGAGGTTGAGCAGGCCGAGCACCTGCAGCGGACCAGCGTCCTTCGATTGCGTCCGCGACGCGGTGCAGAACAGGGTGACGTTGCCGGCCGTGAGGTGAACGCACGCCGTCTCGAGCGGGTGCGACTTGGGGGGCATCTGCCACGCGATGGTGGTGGACTGCACCGACAGGTTGGCCGAGGTGCCGGCCGCCGTGGCCGGCACGAGATCGGTGGGCAGCTCGAGGTCGAAGACGAGGCCCAGCGCGCGCTGCAGATCGGGATGCGCTTCGAGGGCGCTGAGCGCCTGGTGGAAGTCGTACTCGTCCGGATCGACCTTCACCGGGCCGGCCTTCTCCTCGGTTGGCGTCGGCATGTGGTGATACGCCGCGAAGGGGCCGGCAATGTTCTGGAACGCCGACGGGTTGCGCGCGGCGGTGATCAGCCCTTCGCCGTCGAGCGGGCCGTTCAGCGCGCGCTCGGCCGAGCCGCTCAGGCTGCGATGCCGCGCGATGGCGCGCCACCGTTTGGCGGCGTCCTTGTTCCAGTGGACGTCGAGCCCGTTGAGGATCGCGCCCAGCCGGGTCCGGTTGGTGATCGTGGGCGGACGCGTCGGGCCGTCCGACTGCCCCGCGTCCGAATCGTTGGGGTCGCGAGGGTCCGCCGGATCGGGCAGCGCCAGCACGACGCTGGCTTCCTGATACACCGCCTTGAGCGCGCTGAGCGTCTCGCGGACCGAGAACGACATCACGCCGTGGCTGGAGTAGTCGTCGAATTTGCGCGAGCGGACGAACGTGCGGGCGTGGAAGAGCGCCCTCCACAGGTCGGGACGAAGCGGTGCGGTGTTGAGCGGCACGGTGGCCGTCGTGGTCCCGCACTTGAAGACGAACTGCGCGCCCCCCTTCACTTTCTGCGTCCAGTCCACCCAGTCGGGAAAGGCGCCGAGCAGATCGGCGCCGACGAGCCGCGGTGAGACGACGACCGACACCGGGAGCGTCGTGCCGTTGAGACTCAGCCCGCGAGGGATGACCGTGAACAGAACCGTCTGCGTGGCAGCCATCAGGAGAACGCCTCCGCGTATTCGCTCCACGTCTGCGACGCGGGAAAGAGTTGTCCGAACGTCGGGTCGCCGCTCGATCCGCCGAACGCCTTCTCGACCGTGATCTCCACCGACGTGCTGAAGAACACGATCTCAACCTGCACCGTGAGCGTGGCGCGGCCGTACGCCTTGTCGCGGGCGCCGTCGTAGGTGAAGCTGAGCGTGAATTCGAGCGAGATCTTGATCAGGCCGAGGACGCTCAGATAGCCGCCCATGCGCAGGTAGCCGGTGAGCGTCGGCGCCAGCTCGGTGCTCGGCTCCTTCTTCTCCAGCTTGAAATAGATGCCCGCCATGATGTGGACGCCGCCGCTGGCGACGCCCAGATCGATGGAGGCGGTGGCGCCGAACTCGAACGCGGCCTCGACCAGCTTCAAGCCCGCGGTGTCGAGCTGCAGGTGGAAGAAGCCGCCGCCGCCGAAGATGCCGACCGACAGCAGGAACGGATGCGGGCGCTCCGACACGTTGAAGTCGAGCGTCGGGCGGCCGTCGAGGAACGGCAGCGTGAGCGCGGCGCCCAGGCTGACGTCCTTGAGCGCGAACACGCCCACCGCCACCGGGGGCAGCGCAAACGAGAAGCCGGCGCGCACGCCGGTGGGCAGGAGGTCGAGGCTGGGGCCGGCGCCGAAGAGATCCGGCGGGATCGCCTTGCGCAGCTCTTCGACGAACACCAGGTCGCCTTTGAACTCGAGCGGCTTGGCGGGGTCGAGCTCCACCTTCACGTCCGGCTTGGCGCCGCTGCGGGCCACGAAGCCGAACTTGATGAAGTTGATCGAGACGACCTTCAGGACGGTCACGGTGAAGTCGTTGAGCGTGCCCTGGAACTCCGACTTCACGCCCGCGGCCACTGGCGCACCCAGTGCGTCGAACGTGAGCGGCTTCTCGATGCGGCCGCGCACGATCAGCTTGGTCGCGTTGCTCTTCTTGAACTCGGCGATGACCAGATCGAGGTCTTTGACCTTCGGCTCCCAGTCGAGCGTGGCGATGAGGAGCTTCCCACCCGTGATGTTCTGCGACTGCGTCTGCAGCTTCGGCGCGCCCTCGCCCAGCGCCGAGCCGAGCAGCAGGGCAAAGAGATCGAAGGTGCCGAAGAGCGCCGCGGTGCCGGCCGGGAAGAAGGTGGTGGGATCGAACGTATCGGTGACGGCGTCGGCGACCTTGCCGGCGAGCGGTCCGAGCTTCTGCGACAGCGTCGAGACACCCAGGTTCGGCGTGGCAAACCCGCCCGCCTGATCGCTCGAGAACTCCACTCCGACCTTGTCGGGCGTGACCGCGGCGAAGGGGTCGCCGGCGGCCGGTGTCAGCTTGACGATCTCCGCGAACACGCCGGAACCGGCGTCGAACCCGCCGTCCACGAAGCCCGGATACAGGCGAATCGTCGAGGGCGTGTCGGTGCCGAGCAGCTCCTGCACCTGCGGGATGTTGACCTCGGCCTTCAGCAGTCGCGGCTTTTCGTTGTGGATCGCGAAGGTCAGCGTGCGCGTGACGAGCCGTGTGTTGTCCGTCGGGAGCGCCACGTTGCGGTCGGCAAACAGCATCTTGTGGCCCGGCACCACGGCGCTGCGATCCGCCATCGCCTTGATCGTGCTGCTGTCGTTGTAGAGGTCTATCACCTGCTGGCGGACCGTGCCCTGTGCCGCCTGCGACAGGAACATCATCGGGATCGTGAAGTCGCTCTCCTCGCCGCCGCTGTCCCTGCCTTTCGCGTGGAACTTGAAGCGCACGTGGTCGGTTGGCGCCGGGCTGCGCATTACCTCCACCCAGAACGAGCGCGAACCGAACGGCTGGTAGTCGGGCGGGGCGATGTCTGGCGTGACCGTCGTGGTGAGCTCCACCCGCTTGTAGTGCATCCCGCGATCGTCGGCGGCGAAGAACTTCACCGGCTCGCGCACGATGATGAACATGCGCTGGAACAGGTTGGCCACGACGAGCGAGCCCTGCTGCTTGAACTTCCGCTCGGTCACCTTGACCAGCGCGGCGCGGTTGCGGAACGGCAGCAGCTCGCCCTCGTAGACGATCCGCACGTAGTGGTCGCGCCCCTGCGTGGCCACGTGCACCCATTCGGACAGATCGAGATAGCCCTCGGACGAGGCCGGCTGGAAGATGTCCAACCCGAACTGCGGGGCCGGCGCGAGCAGCAGGTCGTTGCCGGCGCCGC
>Ga0079218_10000433_pt1 | contig 12429 bp, 13 predicted proteins | sample NCCompost_FD_77181 | JGI IMG/M metagenome (GOLD analysis project Ga0079218, IMG submission 77181) | Agricultural soil microbial communities from Utah to study Nitrogen management - NC Compost | ecosystem: Environmental > Terrestrial > Soil > Agricultural land | place: USA: Utah | collected... | reverse complement strand
TGCCGCAACACCCTTCTGTCCCCCAGATTCCTTCCCAGGTTTTAAAGAACTATTCGCTCGTTTCACGTCGCATCATCGCCTTGCCCGTAAGGTTAATCGTCAGTGCACTGAAAAACCCCGGGACCGTTACCACGGAGAACGGTTTGGTTACCGTGACCTGCGTGTAGGTCGTCGTCACTGTTGTTCCGCCGGCACCCGTGGTCGTCACCGTCATGCTGGCGTTGTTAGACGTACAAGTCTCAGCGACTAAGAGCGGGCACGTCATGGTGACCGTCGCTCCCGTAACGCCAGCCGCGCTGAGGAAACCATTGACGCTGGTGGTAACTTCGCTCACATCGGGCAGCGTGTTGGTCTGGGTAATGGGCGCGACGGCAAAGCGAGCTCCCTCGCGAGCGGCATTCGTCAATACCTGCCGCATGCTGAGAAAGCGACCCAGCTCGATGACGCCCAGGATCAGCATGAAGAAAGCGAACAGGAAGATCGCCGCCTCAACTACAGTGACGCCTCTCTCCCCAGCCTTCCGGTGGGATGCCTTGCGATCGACCATACTGAACCTAATTTGAAAAGGGGGCTTGGGCAGCCAACCCCCCTTATGAATTCATTACGCGAGGCTCGAAGCCAGTCTCGAGAACACGCCCGTCACAGAATTGGCAATGCCCTGACCGAATGCCAGTACCGCGATGGCAACCAGAACGAGCATGACGGCATATTCGACCGTCGTTACGCCTTTTTCCTGCTTCTTCTTGGCATCGGTCATGACCTGAATGGACTCCATACTTTTCGTCTCCTTAAGAGTTGTCAATTTTTTCAGAACGTTTCAACAATCATCAAAGAAAGACCAAAAACGGTTCGTCAGCTCAGGCTTGATATCAATACCGAGAACACGTTTGTCACAGAACCGGCAATGCCAGAACCGAATGCCAGAACCGCGATCGCGACCAGGACGAGCATAACCGCATATTCTACGGTCGTAACCCCCCGTTGCATATCGTAATTGCCCAGGAGATTCCTGATTTCGCCTGTCCTAGGGTCCATAGTCCTTCCATCTCCTTCAGTCAGTATCGGCCCCACACCCCAAAAGGGTTAACACTAGAACCGCCGACCAGCATATTAGTACCTGGGGCATAGGACTGAGTATTGTCCAATGGTCTAGTGGTCCTTTGGGACAAAGGTGCCGGAATCGTAGCAGGGAGACTTTCATGCCTCACTGGCGGTGGTGTCAATATATTTATTCCATGAATCTCATTTCTTGACGCGGGCGTCAAAACCCCGACATATAACGGCAACGGGCTGGTGTCAAAAAATGTAAGGGATCAGACGCCAGCGGACCTGTTTCCGATAGTCGTGATAATCGTCGCTGCACTGCAGGACACCTTCCTCACGAGAAATCCGAAGTCCGAGCGCGAGGTAGATTCCAATCAGTACGGATAAATTTCGCCATGAGAAGTTCGTCAGCACGAAACCCGTCTGGCCGATCAGGTAGCCCAGGTACATAGGATGGCGCACCCAGCGATACGGTCCTGAAGCGACAAGCCCGCGCTGTGCCGGGAGCAGACCGAAGGAACGACCCAGCGATGTCTTCGCATAGAATTGGAACGCCGTTCCGATTATGTAACAAACCACGCCCGTGAATTCAGAAATCAGCGGCGTCGTTTTCCCGGGATCGAAGAGGACGTAATAAAAAATCGAATACAGCGTTGCTGCTACAGCAACCCACGAGGCATCGCGCATCGTCGACCGGCGGGCGCAGACGACCAGCACCATCGCATAGCCTTCGGTAACCAGCAGGGCCATGAGCGTCCAGCGAGTCGGATCCAGCCACAGGGCGTTCGCAAGGTTGTATACGGCGATAGCGTAGATGAAGATTGCAAAAGCCCGGAGGAACCATTCGGCCGCAATGCCGCTCTGCTCAGCGCGCTGGGACCCCTGTCCCGTTGCTTGCGCGCTGGAGTTTGATTTGCTCGAGCTTACTGCTCCTTCTGATTCAGAGGGGAAGGCCAATAGTCACTGCTCCAGGTTATCCAACGTTCGACACGGCGAACCAATTCTCCAACAGGTGCCAGCTTACAACAAAGGACATGGCTTATTTATTTGTCACGCCGTCCTGGAAATAGAATGGACGCGCACGAATCGACGGCTTCTTGCCGGGACAGGTCAAACCTTGACGAATGCGTGAGGACTATCAGATGCGGGCTGCCAGCGAATCTCCATCCGTGACCCAGGAAGCGGCTGTCGCTTCGCGATATTCGGGAATCGGGATGGAACAGTTGTGGCTGCTGTTCCCCGTTTTTCTTGTTATCTACAAGAGTTTCATTTTTCCGCTCCCTCCATTGGATTTCTGGTGGCACTTGAAGGCGGGTGAAGTGATTGCGACGACGGGCGCGATTCCCCGCGTCGACACTTTCTCGTTTACGGCAGAGGGCCGCCCTTTCATCCTGCAGAATTGGCTCGGCGAACTGATTTACTACTGGACGTATCAAGCAGGTGGTTTTCCGCTGCTTGTTCTGCTCGGTGCGTTGCTTACCGTGACGGCCTTTCTGCTGATGTATCGGCTCTGCCGCGACGCGACGCCCCACGCACGAATCGTCGCCCTTGTCGGGTTTCTTGCGGCTCTCGCCAATTACGGTTTCCTGCGCCCACAGACATATTCGTTCCTGTTGTTCTCGGCATTCTATCTCGTGCTGTGGAGGTATCGGGAACACGGATGGGATCGACTTTGGATCCTGCCTCCACTGATGGCGGTGTGGGCAAACCTGCATGGCGCCTTTGTCATGGGGCTGGCACTTATCGCGCTTTATGCGGGGTCTGAAGGTTTGCGCCGCCTCATCGATCCGCGCCGCACCGACGCAATGTCGACCGCTCAGCTCCGGAAGCTCCTTCTCGTTTTCGGCATCTGCTGTCTCGCCACACTAATAAATCCGGAGGGCTACCGTATTTACGACTATGTTCGGTCGGTGCTCCTTGACGCGGGCTCGCAACAACTCGTGGCAGAGTGGCAGCCGCCGAGTGTCAATACATTGCTCGGATTCCTTCTCTTCTACTGCCCATTTCTGTTGGCAATCGTCGTCTTCATTCGTGGACGCGTGAAGCCGGACCTTACTGAAATGGTCCTGTTTTTCGCGTTCGCGATTCTTGGGCTGTCGTCCATTCGAAACGCAGCATGGTTCGGAACGATCGCGTTTCCGTTGATCGCGCGCTACCTGCCCCTTGTGGACCTCAGCCCGCTATACCCGCTGCGTCGATTCAATGCGGCCGATCAACTCTCTCAGACCGCATCACCGGATGCCGGCACGAGCCAGGTTTATGGCCGGATCAATCTTGTTCTGCTGGTTGCCGCTGTGGCCGTACTCGTAACCCAGTCGCCGTGGCTGAGACCTGCATTAACCGGCAAGTCACTGCTCGCCGAGCAGACGCCGATTGGCGCCGCGGATTTCATAGAGAAGCAGGGAATCACTGGAAGGATTTTCCATCCTCAGGAATTCGGGGACTATCTGATCTGGCGCCTATGGCCTCAACAAAAGACTTTGGTTGATGGCAGGGTGCATCTTTTCGATGTGAATTTTCTTAAGCAATATGAGAGGGCACATCAGGATCCTCTGTCGTCAGACTTCATGGAGCGTTGGAAAATCGAATACCTGCTGCTGAGCAAGTCCCCCAGCGGATCCGATGCCAGAACAATCGGCTCGGTCCGCAATTCGGAGGTATGGATGAAGATTTATGAAGACGATGTCGCCGTGCTGTTCTCGAAACAGCGACCCTAACGCGGCCGGTTCTGCGCGAGGCCCTGACGCGTCGCGAACAGCGCAAGCTCGACGCGATTGGCGACCAGCAACTTGTCAAAGATTCGCGTCATGTAATGTTTCACGGTGAACTGGCTGATTCCCAGACTTTCCGAGATTTCTCTGTTTCCCATTCCCTGGACGACGGCCTTCACGATCTCCATTTCCCGGGTCGTGAGACCGAAGTGCCCCATCGCATCGCCTGACGATTCACGTGTGCGCAGCATGCCGATGAGTTCAGCGATGACTTCACGCTTTACCCAGATCTCTCCACCCATGACGACGCGGATGCTTCGGAAGAGCGTTTCTGAGGCTGAGTACTTTCCAACAATCCCACACGCCCCTAGAAGAACCGCAGTGAGCTCGTCGGCGCGTTGAATGTCGGCGCCCAGCAGAATCGTCCTGGTTTTGATGCCTGTACCGAGTCTGCGCAGCACATCGAGTCCGGTCATGTCGCCCAGTTGAAGGTCCAGCAACATGATGTCGGGTGAAGACTCCTTGACTGCATTGATCGCCTCGGTGCCACTGGCGGCCTCGCCCATAACAGCGAACTCGGTGTGTTCGTCGAACAGTTTTCGAAGGCCCTGCCGAAAGATTGCGTGATCGTCAACGATTAGGACTTGAATAGGACTCATCTTCCCTCTGTCTCGATAGAGTTTGTGTTTGAAACGGATTCATCAACTTGTTCTTGGGGATCGTAATCTCAAGCCGGGCTCCAGTGGGCGTCGACTCGATCATGAGGTTGCCGTTCAGCGCCAGAACGCGCTCCTTGATTACTTTCGGACCGACGCCTGAACCGACGAGCTTGTCCAGGGGCCAGATGCCCTCGAAATCAAAGCCAATCCCATCGTCAACCATGACCAGCATCCAATTGCCTTCGAAGCTTCCGACGCGCACGGTAAACGTGGTCGCCTTGCTGTGCCTGTAGGCGTTGTTGATCCCTTCTTCGGCCATCCGCGCAATTTCATGGCAGATTCGTGGAGGCATCGGATCATTGTCGAGGTCGGCGAAAAAGCGTGTCACCACACCAGTGTCGCGCTGGAAACGCTCCAACAGGTCGGACAGGAATTCGAGCAGCCGCTCGGGCCGTAGCGCGCGCCGTCGTGAATCGTTGACCATGTTCCGCAACTCCGCGGCTTCACGTCGAAGGATTCCCTGAACCTCGCCCAGATCCTTCTGGAGGTCTGTATCCATGCGGCGTTTCAGACTCTCCAGTCTGAGCTCCACTCCCAGCATCGACTGGATGGTCCCGTCGTGTAGTTCCCTCGCCAGCCGTGCTCTCTCCTCGGCTGCAGTCTCGCGGCAAGCCCGCAGACAAAGGTGCGCCGCATGAATCGAACGCGCTGTTGTCGCGGAGAATCGCCGTATGAAATCCATCGTTGCACGAGTGGAACGATCCATCATTGGATCGCACACCACATAACGTCCCTGCCATTCGTCGCCAAGATCGACCATCACCGACATCACAATGCTGTGATCCTCGAAAGACTTCACAAGAGCGGTCGGCATCTTCGTTTTGCCCAGCCTGTAACCTTCGGAATCGAACGTCACCAGTTGGTGCTTCTTGTCCTGCAGCGTCAGAATCCAATTCTCCGGCGGCATCAATTGAAGATACTCGTCCGCTGTCGAATGGTCGAACTCCTCAGAACTCACTGCGGAGCTGCCATCCTTTCGTAGCTCGGAGTGCCACAGAAACATCCGGCCAGAGGTTGACTCTTCGACGAGAAGCAGAATCAACTTCGGCGAAACCAACCGGAAGAGCTGGTCGAACGTGCTCTGGATAATCTGTGAGGGCGAGCCGGAATGAGTCCGCCAGGATTCTGGACGCGGATCGGGATCGGTCATTCCAAGGGCCTTCTGGACAGCCACTTTGATTTGATGGGCCACACTCACGACGCTGAGCATATGTGTCAGTCCCGAACCCTATCAATGGCTCTGAAGTGGAGTCAACAAAGAGCATAAACCTATTTCTCAGGAGGGATTCGGGAGACAGCATCTCATGCCTGGCTTCGTATGGCGGGTCGCTTCGTCCCGGCCGGCTCCAAAACGCGGGGTTCAACCCGGGTGATCTCGTCGATCGGTTCGCGGCAGCTGGGGCACGTTGCCAGCACGGGAAGGATATAGATCACGGAATCTCCCTGATATAACCGAAATTTACTTAATATGTGCCAAAACGGTGTTTTCGCGTGGGGGATACACCGATCACATCCTAAAATCTCTGTTTCCGCCTGGATAACGGCGTTTTGTGATACGGAAACGATAACCCTGTCCATCTCTGTGAGCAGCCTCTGAAAGGTCCCTAACGTCAGGAACTTACTCCAACAGTTATATGGATCCGGGGCGGTGTGACTCAATCGAACCTCCGTCCTAGTCCTCTCGGGCTGCGGATAAGTGATGGATTTTCCAGGTTTGAGGCTCCACGGGAGTACCAACCGGCACCTTTGTCCGATTTCTACCTGTACCTTTGGACGGATCGAGCGGCGAGGCCCCTTCGCTAGGATTGGCGCGTTAACGGTAGGGTTCAGGACGAACAAGGAGGTTCACATGATAGCGACGCAGGATGCTCGAACCGAACGGGCTGTCAGGATGACGGAATGCTCTATCTGTCAGAAAATGGTGCGGGTTAACCCTCTGAAGGCCAGTGAAGTCGGCGTAATTTGCAGAATGTGCCGCTGCAGGCGCTGCAGTATCCCAATGTCCCCAAGACAGTGCGAGCGATGTGGTGTTGCGCATGGGACTCCCTCAGCGGAGCCTGGTCTGTGCGAACGATGCTTTGAATCTTCCCCCGACCATTGTGGCGCTTTGCCCAACGACATGGGTGCCATGTCGCCCACACTTTGGTCAGACTCCGATGATATGGCGCAGGAAACGGAGAGCGATCTCCTCCACTGATCCGAGGTTTATCGGCGGATACGGCGATCGGGAGAGGTGGCGATTCAGCTTTCGAAATCGAACCTCATGACGAAGTAGTCGTGAACCCTGCTCATCCAGTTACGGATGTCGTTGGCGAGTCGCGCTGCACTTTTCTCCCGATCACGTTCCCGATATCCCAATCGTCGCGCGAGCGACTTGAACTCTTCCGAGGACTCCGCGGGCAGAACGAGATCTGTTGCGTCTCCTCGGACGATACGAAGCCCATCGATAAGGCCTCGCAGAAACAAATAGCCGTCGCGCAGCGTCGTATAGTCTGTTTCGCGGATGATTTGAAGACGTCGCAGCCGGTCGAGTGCGTCGAGCGTTGTCGGGAGGCGAATCTCTGGGTGCTCTGCTCCATTGATTAACTGGAGATACTGGACGGCATATTCCACATCGATGATCCCTCCGGCACTGTATTTCACGTTCACTTGTCCCGGTTTTACAAGTTCGCGCATCTGCCTTCGTCGAAGCTCCATCGCATCCGCCCAATTCCACGGCGCACCGCTGTAGGAAAACGCATCTCGGTGCGTTTCCACGCGCCGACCCAGCACGGAATCTCCGGCGACCCAGCGAAGCTTGATAAGCGCCTGTCGCTCGAAGGGCGCGGCGTCGCCCTCCACACTGTAGTACTTGACGAACTGATCGAAAGAGCTGCACCAGGTGCCGGCATTCCCATACGGCCGGAGTCGCAGGTCGACATGAAAGATTCCGTGGCTTCGGGCCTCTATGAAATCCACTATCAGCCGAGCCAACGATTCAAAGAAGGATGCATGCTCGGCGGCATCATGAACAAAAAGCAACTCGAAGTCCGACGCATATCCCATCTCGCGCCCGCCGAACTTCCCGAGCCCGAAGATCGCAAACGCGCCTGAGATTTTCTCGGACTCTTTCGGCAAGCCGCCTCGTCTTTCCATTTCGGAAAGGCATACTCGAGCGCTTTCTTCGAGAACGACTTCACCCAGGTCGGTCAGCGCATAGGAGAAATCGGTCAGAGTGTCGCGCTGCACAATGTGTGCAGCGTCGATCAGGAAGACGTGCCGATCCTTAAACGCATTCAGCGACTTCTTCTTGTCCTCAACCGACGTCGACTGCTCCAGGCGATCATGTAACTCGCGGCGCAAAGCGTTCTTGTGGACGGGCCCCGACTGCAGTTTCGTTTTGCTGAATTCCTCCAGTCCAGGAAGCAGGTCGGAGAAATGGATGCTGAGAAGGTCCTCCCACAGAAAGTCGCTGGATCCCAGCAGCTGCGCCAGCATCTGCATGCCGTCGTTGCCGGCCAGAAAGGCAATCGTGCGGTCCGGATAAGACTCTTCCGGCATTTCAAACAACTTGTCCAGGAACTGGTCGAAACGCCGCAACGCTCCCGCCGGATCCGGAGCCTCGGGCAGGAAACGGGTGAATTCCTTGATCATCGTAACGGCCATGTGCAGCCGTTGCTGGTCTCGAGGATTCTCGATCTTGCGATTCCAGCGATCTGCAATGAAGAATCGATCCTCGACCCTGCTCCCTTCGCTACGTATCTTCACCTTGTAGATGTTGATCCCGCGCATCGCCAGGGCGTTTGAGATCGCATACAGAAACGCGAAGGCGTCTTCGGATCGGGCTTCCATTACGGTCCACTGGCTGGAGACGCTGTTGTCGAAAGCCAGGTCCAGTCGAGAGACCAGACCGCGGAGCTCTTCGTCCATTTTCTCGATTCGCTCGATCAGAAAGCGGTTCAACCGCTCGCGCGCTTCAGCGGGTGACCCCGACGCCAGCAGGCCCACCAGTGTCTGTAATTCGATCTCAAATTCGCGACGTCTTTCGTCGCTAAACTCTTCTCCCGGTTTGGGGACGACCGTCAGCACGTCCACGATGTAGCCCGGCGCGCGCGTTCCCGACTCTTTTGAGAACGACTGAATTTCTCCCGCCCGTATGTCCAGGCCAAAGGCCGACAACAGGCCGCACAGAATCGAGAAACCGGAAGGATAGTCATAGCCAACGATGGTGATCTCGAAATCGCGTTCTTGCGTTGAGGCGATGCGCACCAGGACACGGTGATCCGCATCGACGCGCGAGGACAGTTCAATGTGCGAGCAAATCTGCTCCGGTGGGAACGTCTCGAAATAGTCGTTGTCCATTCGAGACAGGAAGTCTTCAACAAACGCTTTGCGGATGCCCGCACACAGCGATCGCACAGTTTGTTTCGACTTGTCGCTGGGCACGCCTTATCTTATCTCACAAGGTATGGCTGCTCTGAACATCAAGGATCTGCTGCTGGCTCCAGAGCTTGACGACCAGACGGTGACGGCTCTGCTGCAACCGTACGGATTGAAGGACATCGATCGCGCGGACGCCAACCTGCAATCGATCGCTGCCGATCCGTCGGAGCGGCAGCTCCTTGCTGAGATCCTTGAGAACCTTCTCGTCGCGATTTCTCAGTCGGCAAATCCGGATCAGGGGCTCGTATACTTCGAGCGCTTTGCGCGCGCCGGCTTGAACAAGCCTCAGCTTTTCACCTACCTGAACACGTCACCCGTGGCCATGGAGATGCTCGTGAAGAGTCTTGGCGGCAGTTCCTACATGGCCGAGATTCTTATTCGCGATCCTCAACTCTTTTACTGGGTCAGTGACCCTCAGATTCTCAATCGGAAACGATCGAAACGCGAGATCCAGCGTGAAATTGTTCGAACCGCCAAAGCGCTTGCGACCGAACAGCAACAACTGGACTATCTGCGATCGGTCAAGCGGCGGGAGATGTTGCATCTGGGCGTTCGCGATCTGCTGAGAATTTCTTCCGTTGAAGAAACCTGGACAGCCCTGTCCGTGCTCGCGGAGGCCTTGATTTCCGCGGCTTACGGGATCTCCGCAACGGCATTGCGGCGTGAATACGGTATTAAAGGCCGCGCTTTCACCGGCTTTACGGTGATCGCCATGGGAAAGTTGGGCGGCGGGGAACTGAATTTCAGCTCGGACGTGGATCTGATGTTTCTGTATGCCTCCGATGCTGAAGAGGCCGCAGGCGTCGCTGCTCCAGATTATTTCCGTCGGCTTTCCCAGAAAGTGACGATGGGACTCAACAGTCTCACGGGTGAGGGTTACGTTTACCGTGTAGATCTTCGCCTCAGGCCTGAAGGTAAGGCAGGGAATATTGCGGACGCCCTTGGCGGTTACAGGCGTTACTACAAGACACGGTTGGCGCCCTGGGAGAGGCTTGCGCTGCTGAAGGCGTGGCCCGTGGCTGGAAGTCATACCCTCGGTCACGCTTTTCGTGAGATGGCAGACGAGTTCATCTATCAGGGAGCGTTCGGAGCGGAGGATATTCAGGACGTTCTCAGCATGAAACGCAAAATCGACGCGAAGGTCTCGACGCGCAGGAACGCGGGGAGAAACGTCAAGCTTGGTCCTGGAGGTATTCGGGAGATCGAACTCATCGTCCAGGCCCTTCAGGTATCCCATGGCCGACGATTGCCTCAAATCCGGCAGCGCAACACCATGATGGCGCTGAAGGCGCTTGCCGATCACTCCCTCGTTTCGCAGGAGGAGTACGACGAGCTTTCGAAAGCCTACGTTTTTCTTCGCGATGTCGAGAACAAGCTACAGATGGTGCACGACGCGCAGACCCACTCGCTTCCCCTCGCCGATGACGAACTGGCCGCCTGCGCAAACCTTCTGGGATACGCGAAGCCTAATGGCGGCCGTCCGCCCGTGGAGCGGTTCGAGGAGGACTACAGTCGTCATACTGCAAGGGTCAGCCGACTGTTCGCGTCCATCCTCGGAAGCGTCGATCTGAGACGCTTCAACAGCTAAGGCGCTTGGTGCACCGACGCGGAGAGGTTGCTGGCGACTTTCGACCGCGAACGCACCTTTTCATACACCCGGTCCATCGCGTTTGTCGTTACCGCCTTAAACGCGATGCTGTTCGCCAGATCCTCTGTTTGAAGGTACGGATGGTGCGTGAAGATCCAGACGTGACCCAGCTCGTGAGCAATAACGGCGCGCAGATCTTCGTCGTCCAGTGTGTTAAGAAAGGCTCGCTCGAAGGACATATCGAAACCGCGGCGGTCCTTGCGGGGCTGCACGGACACGATGAGATCGTTTTTCGCGACGAGCGCAACGCCGATCTCTTCCGAGATGCCCATCTGCTTCTTAAGTTGCTCAATAAGGTTTTTGATCTTCTTCGGCTTGTGTCGTTCCGTTGCTGAGTTCGCTTGAATGACGAGCACGATCGATAACGCAATCCATGCGCGTAGTGTCGGATAGCTCCACCTGTCCATCATTGAACGCAACCCTCCCAGACGAATTCGCACTTTCTAAAGGTTTCTGCAGGCAGACGTTGCACACCGTTTGAACTTGAGCGCGGCGAACTGGAGCAGCAGAACGCGGTACGTCTGATCGGGGAGTTTCCAAGAAGGTGCTTGCCTACTGGAGGGCTACCACATCGATCCGTTGCCGAATTTGCCAGCAAACCGAGACTATCATGGTGACGGGCTCTTCATCCGGAAAAATTTACCCAAAATGTCATCCGTTTTTTCCATGGTGGGGATTTCCCAGTCGATCTCCGGCTTACCCGCCGAACGCAGGGCAGCGTTGATCCTCGAGAAGGGTTTGGACCCCAGAAACGCCTTTGCTGACAAGGGGGAAGGGTGGGCACTCTCCACCACCGGGTGCCTCGATCTGTCAATCAGTTTGCCCTTGGCCTGCGCCGGCCTCCCCCACAGGACGAAGACGACGGGGTCTGGCCTGGCGTTCACCTGTCGGATGATCTCGTCCGTGAAGGTTTCCCACCCCCGGCCTTTGTGTGAAAGGGGTTCGCCGGCTCGAAGCGTGAGAATGGTGTTGAGCATCAGGACCCCCTGTGCTGCCCATGGCGCCAGGCACCCGTTGTTGGGGATCGGGAGACCCAGGTCACTCTGAAGTTCCCGGAACATGTTCCGCAGGGAAGGGGGGAGTTTGCTCACCCAGGGATTCACCGAGAAGCACAGACCATGCGCCATGCCTTCGCCGGGATAGGGATCCTGTCCGAGCAGCAGAACATGGACCTTATCGTAGGGAGTCAGACGGAGGGCGGCAAGAACCTGATTGTCGGACGGATAGACCTTCAAAGGAAAAGCCTCGCGCTCGTCATCGACGAATTTCGCGAGGCTTTTGAAATAAGGTTTGTCGAATTCCCCACCGATTACGGCTTGCCATGATGGGGGAAGCTCGATATTCACCGCTACTTCGCGGCAGCCTTCTTCATCAACTCCTCGAGCAGCTTTGCGGTGTCTTCGTGAACATCAATTCTCGCGCCACCGCGGCTGTTTCCACCGTTTCGTCCCATCGCGGAATCAATCACAGTCTTGTCCTTGCCATCGGCCCCGCGTGACTTCGCGTTGAGGTCGGCGCCGCGATCGACAAGCAATTGCACCGCTGCGTTCCATCCCCATCGTGCGGCCTCGTGAAGGGGTGTCAAGCCCTGGGGATTCTTCGAATTCACGTCGGCGCCTGCGTCCAGAAGAATTTTGAGCGTATCGACCGACCTTTGCGCTGTGTCTTCCGTCGTGTAATACCCGCGTGTGTCCGCGTCGGAAGAGCCCATTCCGGCGGCGGCCATGATGGGCGTGATGCCACGGTTGTTGGGAAGGTCGAGGTTAGCTCCATAATTCACGAGCAACCTGACCGCGGGGGCATCGAGCGCTTTGGCAGCTCGCAAAAGCGGAGTTGTGCCGATCGTCAGCATTCCGTCCAGGCCGCGGTCGTTGCCCTGGTTTCG
>Ga0079218_10000432_pt1 | contig 12430 bp, 10 predicted proteins | sample NCCompost_FD_77181 | JGI IMG/M metagenome (GOLD analysis project Ga0079218, IMG submission 77181) | Agricultural soil microbial communities from Utah to study Nitrogen management - NC Compost | ecosystem: Environmental > Terrestrial > Soil > Agricultural land | place: USA: Utah | collected... | reverse complement strand
GGCGCCAAGGTTTACGAAGGCTACTCTAATGTCCTAACACCCTTCTTTCTTTGCGTCTTTGCGCCTTTGCGGGAGAAGACCCGTCTACATTTCTCTAACCCTCCGCTCCAGCTCGCGCGTGATTTCTTCGGCTGACTGTTCGGCTCGGAATTGGACCGGTTCACCAAACGTAACCGAGACCGTTCCGGGCCGAACGAGGTATTGACGTCGCTGCTTCAACTCAAACAGACCATCGAGGCGGATCGGGACCACAGGCACATTGAGTTCGGAGGTTAGTAATCCGATTCCCGCTCTGAACGGTTGCATGAGTCCATCCTTCGTCTCATGACCTTCCGGAAAAATCATCACGCTGAAGCCGCGATCGATTGCTTCGCCCGCGTACGCAAAACTCTTACGAAAACCGCTTTGGCGCGGCAATGAGAAGACGTTGAATAGCGCCGCACCGAGTGCGTAATGGAGTTTCTTGTCGGAACGCCACTCGCGCAGAGTCTCGCCCGACATCGCAATGGCGACACGCAAGCGCCAGCGGAAAGGCAGCGCCGATAAGATCAGCGCCGCATCAACGTCAGTTACGTGGTTGGAAATTAGTAATGCCGGCCCTTTCAAATTTGACAGCCCCTCGAGGCCTTCGCGCCGAACGCTACACATAATTCTTGTTAACGGCAGCAGAAACAGGTGATAGACAATCGGCCGTATCCACGTCAGCGGGAACCGCATGGCCCATGACGGGTATGGATAGGCAACTGCCTCGGCCTTGCCACGACGCACTAGCCGCTCAAGATCTTCAACCGTGGCAGCTTCAGTGAACGCTGCTTCGTCAAGCTCGATCTGATAGCGATCTTCCAGTGCACTCAACAGCTCTACCCGGCCGAGCGAATCGAGATTCGAGATAGACGGCAGAAACGCGGATCTCGACGGATCGTGAATAGTTTCCGCGATCTGTGTCTTGATGATCTTTCGCGTCCCGGCAGTCCGTGGAAAATCGGGTTCCGGCCAGGTTTTCCAGTGACGGATCCGCTGAAACTCGGCAAGCGATTCGTTTGCTCGTGCAATTCCTGCCGTTAGATCGGCGTTCGCATCGGTCGGGATCAGCACCGCCATCGCTTGTGTCTCGTCGAACGGGATCACAGCGCTCGCTTTGATCTCCGGTTGGCGGTCGAGCACAGCTTCAAGATCCGACGGATAGATCTTCATTCCTGCCGCCGTGACGATCGTCTCCTTGCTGCGACCACGAAAGAATATATGACCGTTTGGTCCGACCTCGCCGATGTCACCGGTGTGAATCCAACCCTGCTCGTCGGCGATCGGTTTTAGATCGCCCTGCCAGTAACCCGGTGACACGCTGTCGCCGCGCACCAGGATCTCGCCGTTTTCCGCAAGTTTCAGTTCGTTGCCGCGCACGGGTTTTCCAATCGAACCGTGCACGAGACGAAACGGATGCGAGACAGACGTAAGCGACGCTGTCTCCGTCATGCCGTAGCCTTGAATCACGGCGTAACCGAGTCGTCGCCAAAACGTCTCCACGTCTTCTTCGAGCGTTGCGCCGCCGCTGATGAACGCCCACAGTCGCCAGCCGAAGCGACGATGAATACGACGAAACGTCCACCAGTTCCGCACGAAGTGACGATGTTCGGCAGCTCTTAGAGCGCGCGCGAGATCGGGATAGTCGCTGAGAATCTTCTCGCGAAGCGTCTCCAACACGCGCGGCACGGTTACGATCGCGTTGATGCGTTGCTTGCGCGCGGCGTCCATTATCTCCGATGGCTTGAACGACTCGAGGAAGTGAACTTCACCGCCGACGATCTGCGGCACAAAGATCCCCATCAACTGTCCAAACACGTGACTCAGCGGCAGCAGGCAAAGAAAGCGCAGCGGATGGACCAACCGTTCCCAGCGTGCATAGTTCCTGAACTCTTTTTCGATCGGCGTGAGATTCGTGAGCAGGTTCCGGTGCGTCAGGCAGACGCCTTTCGGCTCGGCAGTCGTGCCTGAAGTGAAAACGATTTGGACAAGATCATCCGGTTTGATTCCATCTGACGGATATGGTTCGTCAGCATAGTTTTCAGACAAATCAGTAAATGAAACTGTGGGAATTTCAATTCGTGTTTCAACCTCGTCCGCGAGCAACAGTTTTGCGGAAACCTGTTGCTGCACTCGCCCCACAAAGTCCGGCGCCGACTTGAGATCGAGTGGGACCACTACCACGCCGCGCAACAGACAACCAAAGAACGCGGCGATCCATTCCGCGCTGTTCTCGCCCCAAAACAGGACGCGATCGCCACGCGAGATCCCACGCGCTTCCAGCTCGCGTGCAAACTGAAATGCGCGCCTCGCAATTTCCGCGGACGACCACTTCGTGAGTCGCAACCCACGCCGGCGCACGACGGCTGTTTCCTTCCGCCGGGCCAAACAGTCGTCAAGAAAACTGAGCAACGTCTCCCGCATGCTTCAAGACGGTTATAACCCAACTGCTGACAGGCGCTCCACGGCGCTTGTTACACAAATGAAGTTGCCCCTTGGCGGCTACTCCTGGTGTGAAAGGTTTGGAGGGTAATTGCGGATGTACTTCCGGCCGACCCACTCGAGGCAACTCGAGCGAGTCGCGTCCGGCAAGTTTCGTTAGACCAATCCGTTGTTATCGTGGCTCCTCGCCTTCGACCCTCAGCTCATTCTTGACGCTGAACAAGCCCGGCACTGAGCGCGCGCGAATGTAAGCCTGAGTCGCATCTCCACGATTGGAGACAACGCCTTTCAACGTCGCCCGCCCTCGTTCGACGATCAGATGGATCGACGGAACTGCCTGGTGCGCGTAACGAAACAGCGGCGAATTAAAACCGTAGATCTGGCGATACAGCGCACGTCGCAAACGATCGTCGTTCGGCGAAAGCGGTAACGTTTCGATCTGATTAATTACATTCGTCACGCCCTCAATTTCCTTCACGCGCCCTTCGGCGTCCGACTTCGTTGAGGGCCGGACCACCTGCCCTCTCAATGTGACTGTTCCGTTGGGCTGCACCTCGTACTCCAGCCAATCGAAAACCCCGTAGTACGGCAGCGTCACGAGTTCATGACGCACCTCGCGCACGATGCGAGGGTTAATCTGGGCGAGCCCGGCAGTCTGACATAAGACCACCAAAGCGAACGCGAACAGCAGTTTCTTAAGTATTGCTGCGTACATAAGACACGACCTCCATTACTTCTTTTAGAAGCAATAAATGTCGTGTCTGTTGGATTTTCGTCTTATTTTGTTAAAGAAACAGGATGGTTACTGGCCGATCGGCGGATCGGTCGCGGCAGCCGGTTGCGTCTCATTGACGTGAATCGTGTTCGTGTCTGAAGAGACGAAGTAGTGGTTCTTACCGGTCGCGCTGACGCCATCGGTAATCTGCGGATCGGCGTTGATGGTGTAGCCCGCCTGCGCCGTCGTGGACTTCGGAATGATCTTCATTGTGTAGACGTAACCGTCGACGACGGGAGTCGCACCATCGAAGCGGCTGTCCAGCAGGTTTTCCTTCCGCATCTCTTCAAACGTGCCGAATGTGCTGCGCTGGTGGGCGTTGAAATACAGCATCTGCTGCTCGGCGATCGTGCGGAGCGTCTTGACCGCGGCGGCTTCGTTTGCCGCTCTCATTGCCGCCTTGTATCCAGTGACCCCAACGGCGATAAGAATGCCGATAATGGCGATAACGATCATCAATTCGATCAGCGAGAAGCCGCGCTGATTTCTCTGTTTCTTTTGTAGGGGTTCCATAAAGCCTCCTCGGACCTCTTACACGAAGCGTTCATCTGCGGGTTCCGCTTTTTGCTCCGTCTGCCCGTTTTTCAAACGGGCCTTAGTCTACTACAGGAAACGTCCGCCGGTCACATTCGGCGCGCTTCGGATTGGATGCGTACAGCCAACTTTTGCGTGCGACGCGTGCTCTTAGCATGTAGAATGCAGCCAATTTGATGCGAAACCTCGAAACAGTTGAATCAGGAGAACTGACGAACGCCAGGGCAGCCGAACAAATCGATCGGTTGCAGCAGGCGGTCGAAACTGTCATCAAAGGAAAACCCGAAGCGATTCGCCTCGCCATCGTTACCCTCATTGCCGGCGGCCACCTGTTGGTCGAGGACGTTCCCGGCGTAGGCAAGACAACGCTGGCCCATGCACTGGCCCGTGCCCTTCATTGCACTTTTCAACGGATCCAATTTACTTCTGACTTGTTGCCGTCTGATGTGATCGGCCTGTCCGTCTACAACCAACACGGCGGTGTTTTCGAATGGAAACCGGGTCCTGTGTTTGCCAACGTCGTGCTGGCCGACGAGATCAACCGTACAACTCCGAAGACGCAGTCGGCGTTGCTCGAAGCGATGGCGGAGCGACACGTGACGGTCGAAGGCACAACGCATCACCTGCCTGCGCCGTTCATCGTTCTCGCGACGCAAAATCCGATCGAGCACCACGGCACTTACCCGTTGCCTGAATCGCAACTCGACCGGTTTATGTTGCGCTTGCGAATTGGTTATCCGGCGCCAATCGACGAAGAACGAATTCTTCGCGATCGCGAGTACGCCGATCCCCTCGACGAGTTGGAACCGGTGATGAGCGCGCGTGAAGTTGTTGAACTGCAACGCGCAGTCGCCAGAGTTTCTGTTGACGACGCGTTGGTCCAATACCTAATGCGCATTGTCGCCGCGACGCGAGCTTCCGAGATGCTGGATCTCGGCGTCAGTCCACGCGGAACCCTCTCGCTGTTTCGCGCGTCTCAGGCCATCGCGCTCGGAGAAGATCGCACCTACTGCATCCCTGACGACATCAAGCGTCTAGTGGTCCCCGTTTTTGCACACCGCATCGTAGTTAGTTCGCGGTTTTCGTCTTCGCTTCGTCGTAGTGAGGAGGCTGAGGCAGTGCTCAATGAGATTCTGAAGACTGTCAGCGTCCCGCTGTGAGACTTTCCGATCTGTTTCCCGAGAGATCCTCGTTACTCCGCGTTGTCTTTGGCACAGTGCTGGTCCTGGCCGGACTGGGCGCCGCCCTCGTCACGGTGATGGCCCGCCGGCAAAACGACGCGACCCTCGCTGGCGCAACCGCGATCTTTTCACTCTTGATCGCACTGCTGCTCACGATTTTCATCGTTCCGCCCCTCGCGCGTTCTGCAAAAGTTGAAGTCGCGAATCTGGATTTTCCGTTTGAGCCAACGAGCGGCGGCGGCGTTTTTATAATAATCATCCTCGTGGTTGGATTTGCCGCGTGGAACACGGGAAACAATCTGCTGTTTCTTGTGTTCTCGTTGCTGGTCTCGACGTTGTTCGTCGGTTGGATTGCCGCCCGCATTTCGTTGCGCGACTTAACAGTTTCGGCGCGGTTTCCGGATCACATTTTTGCGGCGGAGCCGGCGCCGGTAATCGTCACTTTGCGCAACACGAAACGAGTGTTGCCGTCGTTTTCAATTCTCGTCGAGGCGCGTGGTCCAAGTGGTGAGACCGACAAGCGCCGCAAACGATACGCGAAGCGGATGTTGGCGTATTTCAGTTACGTGCCGCATCGTGCGGCGGCTGAACAGCGCGTGGACCAGTTGTTTCCAAAACGCGGGCACGTGCTGATCGATGGGTTTGAACTGTCGACTCGCTTTCCGTTTGGGTTCTTTCGGCGGCGGCGTCGATTGCGGGCGCGCAACGTCGACATCATCGTGTATCCGAAGCCGGAAGTAATCAGCGACGAGCTGCACCTGTTGCCGATGTATGCAGGGCGTAATCCGTCGTTGCGTCGTGGCGCCGGACACGATCTGTTCTCCATGCGTGATTACCAGCCGCAGGATGATCTTCGGTACATCGACTGGAAAGCTACGGCGCGGTCGCGACGGCTAACGGTTCGCGAGTTCACTTCTGAAGACGAACGGCGGATTACGATCGTGCTGGATACGCGACTGCCCGCCGGGCCGGTTGACGAATTGAAGGATCGTTTCGAACACGGGGTTGTGCAGACGGCGTCGTTGCTCAAGCATTTCGTTGATGAGCGCGCGGAGGTTCGATTGGTCGTGGGCGGTGAAGTTGGACCATTTGGTTCAGGTATGGAACAACTTTATCGCTGTTTGAAGCGGCTGGCCTTAGTTAATCCGGTCATGGACGGTGAAGCGCAGTCCGATGAGTTGCAGATTACTGGACGTGACATGGAACACGATTACGCCATCCTGCTAACCGCGGCCGCGCCCGGTTCGATTCCGGCAAACGTTTGGCGCACCAGCCATGTGATCTACTTGTGACGCTTCTCGGTTCTTTGTGCTTTGTACTTGGTGCTTTGTTCCTTGTTTTGTTTACGTTCGTGCTTTGAATCTCGGGCCAGATGCCGTAGACGCGGAAAGGCGATACAAAGCACCAAGTACAAAGCACAAAGATCCAAGACCAAACAGCGACAAATCTACTGTGAGTTATTCATCAACAACCATCCGGCTAATCGGCGTGTGTTTCGTCTTCTCCGGCGCAACGGGGTTGATTTACGAAGTGCTCTGGGCGCGCATGCTTGGACTCGTGTTCGGCGCGACCACACTTGCAGTCAGCACGGTGCTCGCCGCGTTTATGGGTGGACTTGCACTCGGCAGCGCAGTGGCTGGACGGTTAGGCGATCGAATTCGCAAGCCGCTGAGTACTTACGGTTGGATGGAGATCGGGATTGCGGCTTACGCGCTGCTCGTCCCGTTCATGTTTCGCTGGGTCGACAATCTCTACGCGTGGATCTGGCAACAGTTTCAACCGGGCTACTTCACGTTTAGCCTGTGGCGCTTTGCGCTGTCGTGCCTGATGTTGCTTGTGCCCACTACGTTGATGGGTGCGACGTTGCCGGTGTTGTCAGCCGCGGTAGTGCGAAATGGATCGACGGGAGTTACGCGGTTGTATGCATGCAATCTTGTCGGTGCGATTCTGGGGACGTTGGCGGCGGGGTTTGTGTTGCTGCCTGCGTTTGGCGTGCGCACGACGATCGTAATCGCTGCGGTCATCAACATCATTGTTGGTGTGATTGCGATCGGTTTACAGCGCCAGCCGATCAAACCGGTGGCGGTGGAACCGGTGGCGGTTGTAGAAACGGACAAAAATTTATTCTGGTTTTTCGCGGCACTCGCGTCGGGATTCGTGACGATCAGCACACAGGTGTCGTGGACGCGGATTCTCACGATGGTGATCGGGTCGAGCACGTATGCGTTTAGTATTGTCGTCGCGCTGTTTTTGATTGGCCTTGCCGGCGGTGCATGGTTCATCGGGCGAAAAGATCGATCAGCGAATTTACGACGAACCCTTACGGTGGTTGAGATAATTACCGCCGTCAGCTTGTTCGCGAGTCTTTATGTCGTGAACAAATTGCCCTGGCTGCTCGTCAGGTTGGGAATGAACCTGGACATCTCGTCGTGGGCCGGATTGCTTGGTTTGCAAATTTTGTCGGCGACGTTGCTGGTCCTCGTGCCGGCGTTGTTGATGGGTATGGTGATGCCGGTGGTGCTCGAATGGGCCGCTGCTGATCCGGCGCGCAGCGTTGCGCGCGTGGGACGTGCTTATGCCATCAACACGATCGGCGCGATCGCGGGTGCGTTTCTCACCGGCTTCGTGTTGATTCCGAAAACGAGCACCAAGTTTGCCCTCGTGCTTTCAGCGGCAGTGTGCGTGATAGTTGCCGGTTTTGCGTATCGACCCGCGCCCGAAAAACGCGATCCGGCGTTGAAGCGAGCACTTGCGATTGGCGCCATTCCCCTCGTCCTGTTGATCATGATCGTGCTGGTGCCGCGGATGAATCTCGCTGATCTCTCCATTGGCGCGTACGACACACTCGTGCGCGTGCTTGCGCAAACGCGCGAAGGAGAAAACACGGATCAGGCGTCTCAGTCGAATATTCATCAGCTTTTGATGTACGACGAGGGACCGACCGCGACCGTGTCGGTGCGTCGTGACAATGACACTATCTCGATGGCGATCAACGGCCGGACGAACGCGTCAGACAGCATGTTCGACATGCCGACGCAGGTGATGTTGGGCCAGCTTCCGCTCTTCGTCGCGCCTCGAATCGAGAAAGGATTGATCATCGGCTTTGCCACGGGCATTACGATGGGGTCCATGTTGCAATCGCCGATACAGTCGGTGACGTGCATCGAGCTCGAGCCGGGGACTGTTACCGGATCAAAGTTCTTCGAACACGTAAACAACCTGCCCCTGGCGGATCCTCGCTCGCGTTTGATAATCGATGATGCGCGGACTTACCTGCGTGTCACTCCGGAGCGTTTCGACATTATCGTCAGCGAGCCCAGTCACCCGTGGGTGCCGGGAGTTGCGAACTTGTTCACCGAAGAGTTTTTCGAACTCGGCAAGGCGCGATTGACCGATCAGGGAGTTTTTGTGCAGTGGGTGCAGATTTACCAGTTGTCGACTGAGAGTCTTCGTTCCGTGCTCGCAACGTACCAGAGGGTATTTCCGCATGTGCTGATGTTCCGCGTTGGTGGGTTGAACAAAGGCAAGGACTTGCTGTTGTTCGGCAGCAATCAACCGATGAATCTCGATCGCTTGCAGGAGCGGTTGGCGGACCCGCGTGTGACTGCGGAACTAGCACGCGTGAATCTCAGCACTGCAGCGGATGTGCGATCGTGGTTTGTGTGCGATGAGACGCGGTTGGGACCGGCGGTCGCGGGCGCGAAGATCAACACTGACGACAACATGCACATCGAGACGACCGTGCCGCGCGAGACGTTTCGTCCCCTGATGCAATCAAACGCGCAGTGGGTTGAAAGCTTGGCAATGCCGCCTAATTGATCAAACTCTGGGCTGCCGCTTCCCCGCTGCGGATACAATCCGGTATCCCTGCGCCGCGATACGCGTTTCCGGCTAGCGCTAACCCTGACAACTTACGCACTTCACTATCTATTGCCTGAACACGATCGAGGTGACCAACTTCGTATTGCGGCATCGATCGTTCCCACTTCGCGATCTCTGTAAACAGAGGTTTATCCGTTATTCCCAACAAGTCGCACAAATCTTTTTCAATCCGTGGTCCAGGATCGTCAAACAATTCGGGTTGCAGCGCACCGCCCGCAAACGCGCGCAACAACACGTGATCTTCAGGCGCGCGGCCGGGGAACTTCACGCTGCTGAAGGTGCATGCGAGCAGCGATCGCTTCTCAATAAATGGAACCACGAATCCGAATCCATCGAGCGGATGTTTTATTGCCGCACGCGGATAAGCGAGGTTGATGGTTGCTGTTGAGGCGTACTTTATTGCATTGAGTTGGGTTGCGAGCTGTGGGTTGACGTTCTGAAGAAGCTTCGCAGCGGTGTATGCCGGCACCGCTAGACAGACCGCATCGGCTTCAAGCGATTCGCCGTCGGCACTGATGGTCCATCCGGAATTTGATCTCTTTACTTCGTGAACTCGCGTTTTCAACCGGACGTTGGGCATCGTACTTGCCAACGCATTCGCGAGGACTTCCATTCCACGATCGAACGATAGAAACAAGCTATATCGCGCGCCGCTCGTCCCGCGCGTTCGACCTTGTCGTAGCATTGCCAGGATCACACTGCGGTGCTTCTTTTCCATATCGAGAAAGCGAGGCAGTGTTGCGCGCAGACTAAGCGTTTCGGGATCGGCCGTGTAGATACCACCGACCATGGGTTGGGCCATGCGTTCGAGCGCTTCCTGGCCCAGACGGCGTCGCACAAAACTCGCCAGCGACTCGTCCTCGTTTCCGTTCTCGCGTGGTAACAACAGATCAGCCGCCATTCGCAGCTTGCCTGCCACACTGAAAATATCCGTCGTAATGAAAGGCCACACACGTGAGGGCGCGAGCAGTTGAAAACCTTCGGGCACCGGACGCAGTTGTCCATTTCGAACGATGAAACTGCGGCGATGCGCTTCAGTCGTCTGAATGAGGCGTGACTCGAGACCGAGTCGTTTGGCGAGTGAAAACACTTCTGGTTTTTCCGAGATGAACGAGTCCGGACCGCGTTCGATGAGAAACCCGTCACGCTGTTGGGTCTCAAGTGTCCCGCCGAGTCGTCCGCTCGCTTCGATTAAGGTTATTTGCGGCTTTTCGGCACCAAGTTCGACGAGGCGATGCGCGGCGGCCAGACCCGAGATACCGCCTCCAACAACGACGATGCGTTTCGAAAGCATTGCTTAACCTGGAAGACAACAATCGGCCGGGCAGATGAAATGTACCGGGCCGCGTGAGCCCAGGAAGCGCGCGGGTGCGTTGTCCACGTGCTCGAGAATCAGTTCGCGAATCATTTTCACGAACGACGGATGTGTCCCGGCAGTCGCGGCGCGAACAAGGTTTATTCCCAGCTCTTGCGCGAATTGTTGCGCTTCGACGTCGAGATCGTAAACAACCTCCATGTGATCCGAAACAAAACCGATCGGCGCGACGACGACAGTCCTCAAGCCTTCCAGTTGTTTAAGGTGTTCGCAAATATCTGGACCGAGCCACGGTTGCGAGGGCGAACCACTACGGCTCTGATAAACAACTTTCCAGTTCCGAACGCCGAGTGTGTCGGCAATCAGTCGCCCCGTTTCCTCGAGTTGGATTGCGTAGTCGCACTTTGCAGCCATCGATTCGGGAATGCTGTGCGCAGTGAAGGCCAAATGTTCGACGTCGCCGTTCAGTTGCGAGTACGCCTGGCCTATGCGATTGACATTCGCCTCTACGAACAACGGATGATTATAGAAAGCTCGCAACTTTTCGATCTGCGGTGACCATGGTCCAACCGCGGCCTGCGCATCCGCGATGTTTTGTCGATACTGGCGACAACTCGAAAACGAACTGTACGCGGACGTCACAAACGCAAGCGCATTCTTGATTCCGTCCGTCGCCATCTGCCGCACTGTGTCAGCCAGCAGCGGATGCCAGTTGCGATTGCCCCAGTAAATCGGCAGCGATGGTCCATTCGTGCGCAGCTCTTCTTTCAGTGCGGCGATAAGATTCCGATTCTGTTGATTGATCGGACTGACGCCGCCGAACATCTCATAATGCTGCGCCACACCGAGCAGCCGTTCGCGCGGCACATTGCGACCACGCACGACGTTTTCGAGGAATGGCATGACCTCGTCCATTCCCTCAGGGCCACCAAACGACACTACTAGTAAGGCATCGTAATTCATTTCAGGCTCATCTCGTGGACCATCTCAACCAACGCAATCACATTCTCAACCGGGGTCTCCGGCAAAATCCCGTGACCGAGATTAAATACATGTCCCGCACGGCCGCCGGCTTGATCAAGAATTCGTTTCGCCTGCGATCGCAGCGCGTCCTTTGAGGCGAAGAGGGAAACCGGATCGAGGTTCCCCATCACAGCTACATCGTGTCCGACTCGCTGCCACGCTTCGTCGAGCCGCACGCGCCAGTCGAGTCCGATGACGTCGCCGCCCGCTTCGCGCATCAACTCCAGCAGGGCCGCGGTCCCCGTGCCAAAATGAATAACGGGAACGCTTCGTTTCACTCCTTCAATCACGGCTCGTGAATGCGGCAACACAAACTCCCGATAGTCATCAGGACCCAAACAGCCGACCCATGAATCAAACAACTGCACTGCCTGCGCACCTGCGTCGATCTGCGCGTTTAAATATTTCACTAACGCTCGCGCGATCAGCGACATCATTGCGTGCCAGGCGCCACTGTCGTCGTACATCAACCGTTTCGCATGAACGTAATTCTTCGATCCACCGCCCTCGATCATGTATGAAGCGAGCGTGAAAGGCGCGCCGGAAAACCCAATCAACGGCAGATCCGGCTTCAACTCACGACGCGTTAACGCAATCGCCTCATAAACAAAACTCAGCGCGCCTGCATCGTCAACTTCACGCAGTCGCTGCACATCGGCAGTGCCCGAAGCGGGTTGTGAATCACCGGTCCTTCACCTTCGGCAAACTCCAGATCGATCCCCATCGGTTCGAGAATGAGGAGAATGTCCGCAAAAATGATCGCCGCATCCACTCCCAGTCGCTCAGCCGCCGTGACCGTCACTTCCGCGGCGAGCGATGGCGTCTTGCAAAGCTCCAAAAAAGTGGTTTTCGCGCGCACTTCCCGGTATTCGCGCATGTAACGTCCGGCCTGACGCATCAGCCAGATCGGGGTGTACGGCACGGCCTCGCGACGGCACGCGCGCATGAAAGGACTGTCGTGTAGCTGTTGGATCAAGAGGCCGATTATACAACCGACTCCCGAAATCAAGAGCGCCCCGCTGGCGGAGTGGTGAGTTACTCGTCAGCCTTCTTTCGTCTTTTCTTCAAGACGCCGGTCATGAATCCCAGGCCTGAGACCAGCAATGCGACTGTGGCCGGTTCGGGAACTTCATTTATTGCCCATGCACGTGTGCTGAGTCTGGCAAAGATCGTGTTTTCCACGCCGGCCTGAAGTCTAACTGTGCCCGACATTGGGTGTGACCCAGGTAAGTCCAGGAATCTGTTTGGTCCAACGGT
>Ga0079218_10000431_pt1 | contig 12434 bp, 13 predicted proteins | sample NCCompost_FD_77181 | JGI IMG/M metagenome (GOLD analysis project Ga0079218, IMG submission 77181) | Agricultural soil microbial communities from Utah to study Nitrogen management - NC Compost | ecosystem: Environmental > Terrestrial > Soil > Agricultural land | place: USA: Utah | collected... | reverse complement strand
TTCTGTCAGAGCATTCCTCTCAGAGCAGAAATTCAATGAAGTGAACACGCCAAAGATGATAGCCACTGCAACAGAAGGCGGGGCAGCACTTTTTCCGATATTCTATTACGATAGAGAAGCATTTCTTGCGCAAAGCCCTCAGCTATACAAAGAACAATTAACAATGGCATTTGAAAGCGTATTTGAGATAGGGCCCATTTTTCGCGCAGAGCCCTCTCGCACCAACAGACATTTATCAGAGGCAATTTCAATCGATGTTGAGCGTGCATTTGTTGATTATAATGATATCATGTCGCTGCTCGAGAGGATGATATCAAAGATTGTTGATATATTAAAAGAAAAGAATCAAGATGACCTGGAGTATCTACAACTTCAGCTACCGTCCGTGGATCTGCCGTTTTCAAAGTACAGTTATTCTGACATCATTGATAGACTGCAGGAGGCTGGCGAGCGCATACAGTGGGGAGACGATATTTCTCCACAGATTATGAAGAGCATACAGCATGAACACCTCAATGACTTTTACTTCATAATAGACTGGCCAACTTCGACCAAGCCATTCTATATCAAGCCAAGTGCTACAGACAGCAGGATATGCGAGTCATTTGACCTGATGTGTGGAGGACTTGAAGTTTCATCAGGCAGCACCAGAATAAATCACAAAGATCAGCTGGTGGAGCGCATGGCAAAGCAGGGCTTAAAGCCTGAAGCATTTGACTACCATCTGCGGGTATTTGATTATGGGGTTCCACCACACGCTGGCTTTGGTCTTGGCCTTGAGCGGCTCATGATGGCATTAACAAAAGTCGAAAATATCCGCGACGTTACACTTTATCCAAGAGACATAGATAGGCTGGCGCCATGATAATATAATATGGTAGTTACAAGAGAAGAAGTAAAGCATCTTGGATGGCTTGCAAAGCTCGAGATGTCAGACGCAGAGCTACAGCGCTATACAGCACAGATAGAAGAGATAATCAGCTACTTGAACATGCTGGATACGATACCACTTGAGCAGGTCAAACCGATAGCAATGAAAAAGAAATTTTCAGAACTTCGGAAAGATGCACCTGAGAATTTCGAAGACGCTGTACTTGGAACGAGATACAGGAAGGACGGCTTTGTGAAGGGTCCAAGGATGGTCTGAATTGCCATTGCCGCTCTATACCCTTGAGGCCGGACAGGTCGTCGAAGGCATCAAAAACAGGGAATTTTCTGCTGAGGAATATATCTCCCAGCTCTTGGGAAGGATTGAAAAAGTAGAACCCAAGGTAAATGCCTTTGTGACGCTCAACAAGGAAGAAGGGCTTAATAGAGCGCGCATGCTGGATAAAAAGATCAGAGACGGCGAGCAAAGTGGCCCCCTTGCAGGAGTCGCATTGAGCATCAAGGACAATATTTGCACAAAAGGGATGAAGACCACATGTGCCTCAAAGATGCTTGAAAGCTATATCCCGGCATACGATGCAACAGTGATCAAGCGACTGATGTCTGCCGGTGCAATCATAATCGGCAAGGCAAACCTCGACGAGTTTGCAATGGGTTCTACTACAGAGTTTAGCCGACATGGCCCCACTAGAAACCCGTGGGATATCAGCAGGGTCTCGGGTGGCTCCTCAGGCGGAAGCGCAGCAAGCGTGGCTGCCCTTGAATGCACTGCATCGCTTGGTTCAGACACTGGAGGCTCAGTTAGATGTCCCGCCAGTTTTTGCTCTGTAGTTGGGCTCAAGCCCACATATGGCCTTGTGAGCAGATTTGGGCTTGTATCATATGCAAACAGCCTAGAACAGATAGGACCGGTTGGCAGGACAGTATCAGACGTAGTTTCGATTCTAAATGTGATTGCCGGGTCCGATGAAAACGATCATACTACGATAAACAGCAACAAACCTACGTATTCGCTACAAGAAAGAAAAGGGTTACGTGCCGGTCTTGTCATGGAGTTCACTGAAGGTGCAGACCCTGGAGTATCCAAGATGATCTACAATGCTGCAGACACACTGGAGAAGCAGGGTTGCAAGTGCGAAGAAGTGTCTCTTCCGTCAGTGCAGTATGCGCTTGCATCCTACTATACAATTGCAACCGCAGAAGCAAGTAGCAATCTTGCACGTTACGATAACATCCGCTACGGCTTTGACATGAACCCTGAAGGCTACGAATGGAACAGCTATTTTGCTAAAGCGCGCAGCAACTTTGGCGAGGAGGCAAAGAGGAGGATAATTGTTGGATCGTATGTGCTCTCTTCAGGATATTATGGCAAGTATTATCTGAAGGCGCACCAAGTGCGCTCACTTCTAAAGCATGAGATGGAGACCCTTTTCAAAAGGTATGACGTCTTGATAGGACCTACCATGCCTATACTCCCATTCAAAATAGGCGAAAGGATAGACGATCCGCTCAAGATGTATCTTGTCGATATTGACACTGTTGTAGCAAACCTCACTGGCATGCCTGCAATATCGGTTCCTGCCGGCTTTGCTGACGGTTTGCCTGTGGGCCTGCAGATAATGGCGGACCAATTTGCCGAACAGACTATGCTTGATATAGCATATTTGTTTGAGCAGGCTGCAAAAGTGCAAAGGAGCCCTGAGCTGTGATGGCTACTACTACTAAGATAGGACTTGAAATTCATTGTCAGCTCACAGGCGCCAAGAGCAAGCTGTTCTGCAGATGCAGTTCGGACTACCGGGGAAAAGCTCCAAACGCAAATATCTGCCCTATATGTGCGGGACTACCGGGAACATTACCGCTTTTGAACCAAAAGACCGTTGAGTTTGCCGCAATGATCACTCTTGCGCTTGGCTGCAAGTTCCCAGATGACATAGCATTCTACCGCAAGAACTACTTTTACCCTGATTTGCCCAAAAACTTCCAGCTGACACAGTACAACGCATACAGTATAACGAGCATCGGTGTAGACGGCAAGCTGGAGTACGGTAATGGCAAGGACGCAAGGATAAGACGCGTACAACTGGAAGAAGACCCTGGCAGACTTGTGTATGCGAGCGGTAGTATGGATACCAGCGTTTATGTCTTGATCGACTACAACAGAGCCGGCATGCCACTTGTTGAGATAGTGACAGAGCCGGACTTCGCCGACCCAAAGGATGTGCGAATGTTCCTTGACAAGATAACTTCGATAATAGAACACCTTGGTGTATGCGACACAAAGCTTGAAGGATCTGTGCGCTGCGATGCCAATGTATCGATTGACGGTGGCAATAAGGTGGAGATAAAAAACATCAGCTCATTTGCCGATGTAGAAAAGGCATTACGCTATGAAATCACAAGACAGAGAACGATGGCGTCCCGCGAGATCCAAGTCAGATCAGAGACTCGCCACTGGGACGATGCAAGAAAAGTAACAAAAGAGTCAAGGACAAAAGAAGAGGAGCAAGACTACCGCTACTTCCCAGAGCCCGACATCCCAATGGTATTGCTTGGAAGCGAGTTTGTTTCATTTATCCTGCAATCGATGCCAGAGCTTCCAGACACCCGCAAGGAGCGTTTTATGTCAAAATATGGCCTGTCAGCCCACATTGCACAAGTGCTTATAGGGAACAAGGAGCTAGCTGACTTTTTCGAGTCCACTCTTATGATATACTTGTCACCAAAGGAGATAGCCAACTGGATAGTGACTGATCTCATGAGCTTTGTAGACGAACGACAGAAAAAAGAAGAAGATAAGCAGCACTTGCTGTTTGCGGGCCTCAAGGTAGGGCCAGAGCATATCGCCGATCTCGCAAGGCTAGTCGATCAGGAGACGATAAACAGGGCCACTGCGAAGCAGATTCTTGGTCAAATAGTGAGAACAGGCGAGATGCCTTCTGCATTAGCGAAAAAGATGCATGCCAGCAGAATTGATGATGCGAGTGTGCTGGCCCAAGCAGTTCAGTCAGTCTTCCAGATGGAGCAAGCAGCAGTTCACGATGCAAGGCGCAACTCTAATGTTGCAAACTTTTTGCTTGGCAAGGTAATGAAGATCACTAAAGGTACGGCAGACCCAAAGATTGCACTAGAAATGATACAGAAAAAGTTGAAAGAGGACTAGCAGCTGCTACTCATGATCCCTGTCCTCATAATCATTGTTGTCCTACTCCTCCTCCTCATCCCCCTCATCACTGTTTGATTCACTTGGTTCCTCCTCATCCCCCTCATCACTGTTTGATTCACTTGGTTCTGTGATATTACTGGGGTTGTCTTGGTTGAGTTCATTGGCGCCAGCGCCAACGGGTTGACAATCTCGAACGAGCCTAGCTATCTCCTGTTGCAGCTGGTTGCTGCCTCCTTCGCTTTCGCTAAAGATGTTCTGGATTAAATTGCCAATAACCATATTCAACCTGCGCGCATCCTCTGCATCAAAGCAATTGTCTTGGTCTACAATATCGGCGAATCTCTGTATGATGATGGTGCGTGCATCTATTGTAGCATTAGTAAATGCTGGATCAACTTCTAGGTATGCTGTAATGGTAGTGTCGTCTTGGCCGAGAACTATGGATCTTGTTCTGTCTGTAGATCCATTATCCCACCTGTCAAATTCCATGTTGCCTAGGACAGGTACCGTAACAGTATATGTAGATCCAGCAGTTCCCGTAAATGTCAACGGCGCGTGTCCTTCCATCAGGGTGGTTCCGTTGATTGCTTCAATGACAATATACACTCCTGTTATTGTATCACCTGAGAGATCCGCCGCTCTGACAGTCAGGTCCGCAATACTTTCTGCGTCTGGCGACAGCGTATCGGCAGCAGGAACGACTCGGAATAATGTGCCATCTACCGATGATAAGATGTACAGGTAGCCATCAGGGCCTGTCTTGATGTCACTTATACTTCCAAAGCCTGTACCAAAAATGGCATCCTCTGCTTCTTCAGGAGTATTTGCTACTGTGTCGTCTAGCGCGCCTTCGAGGACAAATGCAGACCTGTTTTCATTCAGCTCAAAGCGGTAGATTGTGCCATTGCTAATGTCGCCTACAAACATATCGTTCTCATACTCTTCCCCAAATGCACTTGAAGCGAGGAATTCAAGGGCGGTAGGGTCAACCGGCTCTGTCCAAGTAAACTCTGGATTGCTGTAGTGACTCTCTGAGTTGAACATCACAAGGCCTGTCAGACTGTAGTCTGGTGGCACCATTCCTTGTACGATTTTCCACCCGCTGTTAAAGCCAGTATCAACCAAGTTAATCTCATCCACAAACGGTGCGCCATTCTCAGTATCCCACAGAACGCCTGTCATGGGATCAAAGTCCATGCCATAGCTGCTGCGCATCCCGTATGCAAAGTAGTATTTGCCAAAGGCGCCAGTTCCGATGATAGGCTCAGGAACCTCTCCATTTTTGCCTATCCTCAGTATACCACTTGTCCCATCCGCCTCCGAACCGTTTTCAAAATTCTGCACCATGGTGGTATGACCTCCGACATCGCCTATTATGACATAGACATTGTTGTCTGGACCAATAACGACGGGTCCGCCATTGTATCGTGGTCCTGGGAGGGCTGGTAGGTCAAGCATGAGCATTGGATTCACAAGTTGGTCTCCCTGCAGCTCATACCTATAGAGGCGATTGCCTGCGGGGGGCACTCCCTGCATATCATCACCGTCAACCCCTCCGCCAGATTCAGTGAAATACAAAAAGACGTAGGTAGTTGTATCATTTTCCCTTGAAACAGCAGTGCCCAGCATTCCTCTTTCGCCGTCATTTGCAACTGCGACGTCAAGGAGTGGTTCCGGTTGAAGCTCTCCGTCTTCGATCATCCTTACTCTGCCATTGTCTTTTTCAAGCACCAGTATGGTGTCTTCATCTAAGAAAGCCATAGTGGTTGGAGATATCAGTCCACCGGCAACTTGCTCGACTGTAAGGCTGACATCATTTACAGAGGGTCTTGTCCCTGTAGTCCCGACTTCTTGGGCAACTGCAAAATCCTGTCCTAATACAAATAAAAGCATCAATGATAGGCCTATTGACAGAATTGGATTAGGCATATTCCGCTACTGCAGATACACTCTAATAATAATGAATTGTCGATTTAATCTCTGCTAGAGAGTTCTTAATGACCGTTATAGCCCTTTTTGCCTTCTGTAAATCTGAGGAGGACGAGGGGAAGGCACACATTTTGCCCCCTTGCCCAAACGTATTCTTAGACTAGCTCAGCAGCTGTTGTATAATACTTTCAAAAAATCTTCGTATGGTCTATTCATTCAATTGCATTCTTCTCCTTCTCCTCCTCTCGTTTTCCCTTTCTAGCGAAAGAGATAGAGAATTGATGCAGTAGCGCAGGCGAGTTGGCTCTGGTCCATCATCAAATACGTGCCCTAAATGCGCACCACACTTGGCACACATACCTCGGTTCTTATCATGCCATATCTCTTATCCATCGCTTGTTTCACACTTCCTCTATTAAGAGGAGTCCAAAAGCTGGGCCAACCGGTGCCAGAATCGAATTTGGTGTCGGAGGTAAATAGGCTATTGCCACAGTAGAGACACTTGTAGATGCCCTTGCCCTTGCAGTCGTGGTGCTTGCCTGAAAACGGAGGTTCAGTGCCCCTATTCCAACATACTTCATACTGCTCAGGCGTCAAGTCCTTTTTGTAATTAGGCTTGTCTACCATACAACAATATGTCATTTGTATACGTCACTTATTTTAGCCGTTATTTTCTTTTCTCTTCAGCTGTAGCAATCTCCTCTAGGTGCTCTACGACTATAGGCATGAATGCTCCCACGTCCGTTACAATGCCAATTGCCTGAGCAGTTCCCCTATCGATGAGCTTGGTCACCACAGGCTGGCTAATGTCGACTGCTACTACCTTGACTGAGGCAGATAGCATGTTTCCTACTGCGATAGAATGCAGCATGGTGGATAACATCAGCACCAGCTTGGCTCCCTTAATCAATTCCTTGTACTTACGTTGTGCCTCAACAACGTCTGTGATTACATCAGGCAGGGGACCGTCGTCACGTATAGAGCCGGCAAGTACAAAGGGCACATTGTTCTTTATGCATTCATACATCACGCCACTTTTCAGGAGCCTTTTTTCAACCAGTGCCTTGAGTCCTCCAGCTTTGAAAACCTCATTGATGGCCTGCATATGGTTGCGGTGTCCTCTGACCGCAAGTGTGCCGTCCTTGACACGCATGCCAAGTGAAGTACCAAGCAAAGCATTTTCAACATCATGCACTGCCAGCGCGTTGCCTGCAAGAAGGCCGTCAACGTATCCCATCCTGATCAATGATGCGAGTGCTTCAACTGCCCCCGAGTGCACAAGCACCGGCCCTGATACTACAATTATCTTACCGCCTTCCTTCCTTGTGTTGTAAATATCGCTTGCAACTTTTCGGGCAATGTGCTGTGTGGGGCGCTCGCTAGAACTTGCGCTGCTCATGAACTGGAAAATGTCAATGCCTTCGCGGGGGCGCTCCTGTGGGATTATCTTGACCCCCTGCTCACCTACAACTATCATGTCACCTTTGACAATGTCGCGCACCATCTTACACTCGGCCTTCTTGCGCTGGATGTCCACCGCAATGCACTTGTCCATCATCATGTTACGGACGTCTATCCATTGGCTGCCATAGTAAACCTGTGTTGTGTTGTTTGTGGTGCTGTAAAAGTCGTCAGGCATCACCATGTCATTTGGAGCAGGCTCAAGCTTCACCTCCTGCACTGACACAGGTTGAGCGCCTTCTCTGTATACCTGTTCAAGTATGCTTTCAAGGTGCTCCTTACTTTTTCCTTTTATAAGTAACCGGGCGTAACTTGGATCGCTCTTTCTCTTGCCTACGGTGAACTCGAGAACCTGAAAGTCGCCCCGAAGATCCATGATGCCATCAAATATTCTTGTCAGTATCATTGAATCGATAAGATGTCCTCTTGTCTCTATTTCCTGCTCGAACCTGTCTGCCAAGGTTATGCTCATATGCTTATTTTCGGTATAAAAGCCATATCTGCATGTGTAGTCTTGTTACAGCAATATTATTTGGCAGATCTATTCCTTTCTAAAAACGCAAAGATAGATAGGTGATTCTGCAGTCAATTGCATTTCTTGCAATAGGGTCACAATATTCTTTATCGGTTTGGCTCCACTCTCGTGATTTACTTTTTTATTACTACTGGCAGGCACCCTTGCCTCATTTACCTCAGACAGTGTTAGTATGAGAGCCCAGACAGAGGTGACAGCAAAATTGGCGTGATAAAACGGGCTAAATAGGGAGTGACAGCTTCCCAAAGTATTCCTCCATGTTTTGCTCCGCCTTAATCTTGTTGATAATCTCATTCTTTACATCTTCTGAAAACCATTGCGCAATTGATTTTGCAATGCCCTTCCTGTCGCAAAAGGCAATCATGTAGCCGGCGTCCTCCTTGATCACGGCATAAAGCATCTCTTCTCCTACAGGTTCCCAAATATTGTCTTTGTTGTCTTTGAGGGCGAGGGCAGGCATACCATGGCCTGCATAGCGTGTCAGCAACTCTTGTGCAGCTTTTACACGTTTTTCCCCTATCTTGAGGGCCCTGAAATACTGCATGCACTATTTCCTGGCCGATGTCGGTCTTAAAGATTTTAGGATTTCACTTACAATGTCGCCTGCGTCACCTACGGCTGTCTTTGCCGATTCAAAGAAAGGAGCCAGCAACTTGTCTGCATATCCCTGCTTTGCATACTGATCAGCTTGTAGCGCCATCTCAAGCTTATCAATCCTGTGGACAAATCTAGCAATTTCGGTCCTATTATGCAGATATTCAAGCCAGATCTCTTCATACTCTTCTCTTATCTCTTTGGGAATGCTGGACAGGATGAATTTCATTGCCTTTTTCTCTTTGACTAATTTTTGTCGAGCAGTCACATCGCCGGGCATGTAGTCGCCCACTATTGACTCTGCAAGATCATGCATCAGGACCATCTTGATCACCTTATGCGTATCAAAGCCCAACATGTCTGATAAAAGCATCGCCATGGTTGCCATTGAAAATGTATGATCTGCAACTGACTCCACGTCTTCAACTTGGACCTTTGAGACCCACCCAGCGCGCCTGATGGATTTAAGCTCTAAAACTGAATGAAAAAAAAGAGACAGGTCATCTACTACTACCATTTTCTCGTGTCGCCTTCAAGAAGGCCTGAGCCATGGTGTATCCTGTCTATGTGTTTTGAAAGCTCTTCTTTGCTGTCGAACTTTGATCCACAGTAGGGGCAACTGACAATATCCTTTTCACTGGCCATGCTCAATGCATGAGAATGAGACACCTAACTTTAAAGCTAATTGTCTTGAGCTGCCTCACTATCCCTGGTTGAGGTATCATTAGATGCTATCAGCGCTACATTGTCATCAATAACTATCTGCGGCAACAGGTCGACAACATATGCAAGCACTGTTGTCGTCACTGCCATCAACAAAGTGATGGCCAATATTATCAATACATTATAGATATGGCCCACGGGCTATAACTTTGCAGTCCAGCTTTAGGCATTTTAATGTTAGTCTTTCATTGCAATTGCTGACAGAATAGTGATAATTTACTTTCTCCAAGGAATATCTTGCATGCCCAACCTCTTGTTGGCAAGCCGAGCTGTCACAAAGAGGAGATCAGATAGCCTGTTAAGGTAGACTACTATTGCGGGGTTTATTGGCTGGTTCTTTGAAAGCGATACGACAGCTCTCTCTGCCCGGCGTGCAACTCCCCTACTAAGATGCAAAAGTGATGCTTCTATGCTTCCTCCCGGCAGGATAAAAAATGTGATCGATTCAAGCTCCAACTCAATCCTGTCGATAATTGGCTCTAACACAGACGCCATTTTTTCGCTAGTGCGTGGCGTCTTATCATTGGCTGGTGGCCAGGATGGGTCTGCAAGATCTGAGCCGAGAACAAAAAGGTCATTCTGCACTCGCTCTAAGGTATCTGCTACATCCAAAAGTAGATCCTGTTTTGAGCGCAGAAATGAAATTGCAAGACCGATACTGGAATTCAGTTCGTCAACTTCCCCATAGGCGATTATGCGCGGATCCGCCTTGTTCACATGCTTGCCACCGATAAGCCTAGTCTCGCCTCTGTCGCCTGTCTTGGTGTAGATCTTCATTATCCATTTACAGCAAGAATGGAACAATTTAAGAATATATCTCTTGGATGAAAAAGGGGAACCATTGAATTAAAATAGTGCCTCCAAAAATTTTATGTATTCATGAAAAGGATAGCCGTGGTGGATGACGAACCTGACATTACGAATGTCCTTAAGAAGGGGGCTTGAGCGCCATGGCTTCTCAGTCGATACCTTCAACGATCCGCAGGCCGCCCTTGCAAACTTCCAACCTATGTATTATGACTTAATGATAATTGATATCCGAATGCATAGGATAAACGGCTTTGACCTGTACAGAGAGTTGAAGGAAAGGGACACCGGCGTTAAGGTCTGCTTTCTGACCGCGTTTCAAATCTATTATGAAGAGTTCAGGATGATGTTTCCTACAATAGATGTCAAGGCGTTTATCAGAAAGCCTGTCAGCATATCAAACCTCGTCAACCAGATAAATGCAACTATCGCGTCGAAATAGCATTAGTAGACTCGTAATGCTCCTTAAGGTATTTTACAAGTCTTATTGCGTCCATTTCCTTGAGGCTCTTTCTATTTGACCTAATATAGCTGCCAAAAGAGTTGATTTCGCTTTCAAGCATAGGATACCTGTTCCTTGCTTCCTCGAGAATGTACGTATATTTTCGGTGTGGAAAGTAAATCTCTTTTGCCAGTCTGACAAGCACGCTTTTTGCCTTTTCGTTGATGACTCCCTTTTTGTGCGCAAGGTAAAGATTATACCGTATATCTATCATAGCCTCAGATTGTAGCTGGTAGTCACCCTCCGAAGCAAATGTTACTGCCACTTCGTCGTCTGCATTAACCTTGCCCGTCTTGTAGAGTTGAAATATCTTGCCGATTCCCACCATCCCAAACTTTTCAAGCTCGACTGCCCTCAATGCGCCTAGGCTTGCTGCACCAACCAATAACACACCATTCTTTCTTGCTAGATGGTATACTTCAATCGGAGTAGGTGGATAGTCCTGCAGGAACACGCCATCGACAAACCCGATCGCCATTTCTACTACATCAAAATCTGCAGCCAGTCGCAAAAAGTCGCCTTTTCTTGCAGGTGGCCTGTAGTCTGCATCAAAGATTTTCCTTGCCTTTTCGTGACTCAGTGATGGCCCTAGAAATATTATCGGCTTGCCCATTGCTTAAAACACACCTTTGCCCGCATGCCCATAACTGACTTTGTTATCTTGAAGGTCTCAAGCCCTGGCACTATTGCCCTGACTACTGGAATTCCAATATCCGGATTTGTTAAGTCGACGATTATTACCTGATTCAATCCTACACTCTTTAGGCGTAAGAGAATCAAATTGATATCGTCGAGAATATCTTCGTTAAAGAATGTCTGTACTTCTGGGAATTTGATCTTTTTTGTTGAGGGCATGAACTGCCAGGCCCGTCTATCATCGGTGTTCTCATCGCTATACTTGATCTTCCGCAGATCATCTCTTGCGCCCTGGATGTTTGCAGCCCTTGTCTGTGATACTTCAGTAATTGCGCGGAGGAGTGCTATCCTTGCATCAGGATGTGTCCCATGTCCCTCTGCAAGGTAGCCGTAGTCGTGGCTGATCCACTCTACGCTGCTTGCATTAAATGTTGGAATGCCAATGTCGGAGGTAATATCCTTTAGTGTGAGCGAGATGCCTGCATGTTTGAACTTTTCCACCAAGTTCTTGACGGGCCCAAAGTCAATTTCTGAAATGTCGACGTCAGGGAATATGCTCGGATCATCGACAAACCTGTCTGCTAAAATGGGAGACACTGAAAATGCCGCAGCATTTAGGGAATGTACAATTGTGCGCAAGATGTGGAACGGGATAGCGCTTGCCCGTAGGTCTGCAAGGCTCATTGCATCTCGCTCTATTACCTCGCATAGCGCATGACAGACCGCCTCTTCCATTACATTGCCGGATGCAAGTCCGTTTGTATGAAAGTATGCAAATGGGTTGACAGCTGGCGGAGGTGGAGTGTACCGAAACAACGCTATGGATGCAGGCACCATTATTTCCTCGCCACTCACAAGGTCATAGCCAGGCAGCCAGTCCATCATCATGTCGGTGCGGTACACAAACCTTACTGGCTCTACTATCTTGTCAGGATGCAACACCTTGTAGGTCTTAGACAGCTCAGAATAGCTTGACCTGACAAATTTGCCCGGCCAGCCTGAAGGCAGTGAAGAGTAGCGTTCGATACTTTCCATCAGTGCACTTGCCATTGCGTGCTCCTTTGTTGGGCCCTTGCCGCTGTAGACCCAGATATAGTCCTCCGTGCCAGGTACCACCGCAGAATAATTTGGGATACGCAGAACATCCATGTCAGTAATGTCGGCAAGTCTGGTGATGCCTATCTTCTTTGATA
>Ga0079218_10000430_pt1 | contig 12436 bp, 8 predicted proteins | sample NCCompost_FD_77181 | JGI IMG/M metagenome (GOLD analysis project Ga0079218, IMG submission 77181) | Agricultural soil microbial communities from Utah to study Nitrogen management - NC Compost | ecosystem: Environmental > Terrestrial > Soil > Agricultural land | place: USA: Utah | collected... | reverse complement strand
CTGTTTGACTTCGTGTTGAAACGAACGATCCGGTTGCCGGGAACGGAGCGCCGCTTACCCGCATCAGTTTTCATGGCTAACTTAATTTTAGGTGTTTGAGGGTTGGTCCAACTGGCAACTTAAGCAATTCGGCTCTGCCGCCCTCCGTGCGGTGAGGCTTGCCTCACCGGCTCGTTCCAATCCAATTCTTTGCCCGAGGCTTAAGCCTCGCGCCATTTCTTGCGGTGCAACGGTGCGATAAGCCAAGGCTTACCGCACGGAAGGCGGCAAGCCGCCAACAGGCGCCCTGGCCTCTAAGTTCCCAGGGCTTACGTCCTCGCGTGCTTCGCACGCTTAGAATGACGTATCATCTAACTCGCAACTGATCCGATGAATACCAGTTCCCTCAAAGATTCCTACAATCGGCCGATCCGCGACCTGCGTGTCTCGCTGACTGACCGCTGTAATTTCCGCTGCTTCTATTGCCTGCCGCACGGTGAGCCCCCGATTGCCCCGAAAGAGCAGATGCTTTCCTACGAAGAAATTGAATACGTCTGCGAAATCTTTGTAAGCCTGGGCATCGAGAAAATTAGACTCACTGGTGGTGAGCCGATGCTGCGTCGCGACATCGAAACGATTATTGCGAAGCTCTCGGCTTTAAAAACAAAAGGATTGCTTGATCTTGCGCTCACCACCAACGGTTACTATCTTCCCGACCGGGCCCAAAGTCTTAAGGAGGCGGGCCTCGACCGCGTCACCATCAGCGTCGATAGTTTGAAACGCGAAGTTTTTAAGGAGATGACGGGTGTCGATGTTTTGGATCGCGTGCTGGCGGGAATCGCAGCGGCTAAAACAGCCGGACTCAATCCGATCAAGATTAACGCTGTAATTGTGCGAGGACACAACGAAGACGAAGTTGCGGACTTTGCGGCGTTCGCGCGCGAACATGACGTAAAGATGCGCTTCATCGAATTCATGCCGCTCGATTCAGGGCACGAATGGTCGCGCGAGATGGTCGTTTCCGGTCGAGAAATCCGTGAACGAATCGGTGCGCGCTTCCCGCTCCAGGCGGTTGATACGGCGCGCGGCTCGGAAACGTCGTCTCGCTACCGTTTCGCTGATGGCGCCCCTGGTGAAATCGGAATCATCGCTCCCGTGAGCGAACCATTTTGCGGCGCCTGCTCGCGGATTCGCCTCACAGCCGACGGACAGATTCGCACCTGTCTCTTCTCGACTATTGAACACAGTTTACGCGACGTGGTTCGTAGCGGCGCGTCGCGTCAGGAAATTGTGGGGTATATCGAGTCGGTGGTGCTGAAGAAGGAGCCTCGCCACTACATCAACGATCCGCAGTTTGTCACTCCCTCACGCACCATGAGTTTTATTGGTGGGTAGCCGAAGTCTCAGCTCTCAAGCTTCAAGTCTCAAGATTTGACTTTTTATGAAGTCCGCGTAGCGGACGGATGATATTAGCCCAGCACTTCAGTGCTGGGCTCAAGATAGGACCCCGGAGATTAGTCCGTGAAACGGACGGCTGAGTGTTAGAGGAATAAACCCTCATGATTCAGCCGTCCGCTTCACGGACTATCTATAGATGCGTCATGTGATCCCAGCACTAAAGTGCTGGGCTATTTTCCGTCGTCCGCTTCGCGGACTGCTTCTGACCTAAGCACTTCTATATGTCGCAGAATTATTGCCGCAGACTCACTTGGCGTTTTGGCTGTGACATCGATCGTCAGGACGTTTGGATGAGCCGAATCCAAAACTGTTTCCTCTGCTGACTTTCTCCTCGCTCCTTCCGCGCTGATCGACTTCACCATTTGCACCCGCGACGGATCCACCACCCGCCGGCAGAGCTCCTCGACGTCACAAAGCAAACGCACCGGTACAAACAAACTGCCTCGGGCAGCCGCAAGCTCCTCCAAATCGCTGAAGGCTTTGTGATCGCCCGGACTACGCTCAAACAGTTCAATCGTGAAAACAAAACTGAGCTCCGCCGGAGAGAGTTCGCGTATCGCTTCGTACACGATCTCGCGAACTGCCTTGACCTTATCCCAAATCGCGGCCGGCAACGGCTTGATGCCATCGGGGTCCACGACCTTGAAAATGGGATTGTTTATTAGATGGTTGTCGATCAGCTTTGCTCCCGTCAGCTCGCCAAGCTCACGGCCGACCGTATACTTGCCAGTTCCGGCAAAGCCGATCAACACAATCATCGTGTTCTCAAGTTTGTTCCTAAGCACTTTGGTCCGCTGTTCGGCTCACGACCTTCTGGGATTGGCCGGAGTGGGCGTCGGGCTTGGTGTCGGAGTGGGCGGTGGCGGAGGCATGGCCTCTCGCGAGAAGCGTGGTAACAACTCGTCGCGTATCGCCAGCTTATAAAGCGCAAATGCCACCACAATCGCGTTCTTCTTTACATCGTCTTCCAGAATGCGTTCGTAAGTGTCGAGGTTGGTGTGCCAGGTGTGCGAGCCATATTCGATCGTGTCCTGCGCCAAACCAATGCCCGGCAGGCCGGCGTTATTGAAGGAGGTGCTGTCGGTGCCTCCGGTTCTACGGCTGCCCGTGGCAATCGCACCTGCTACACCATCATCTTTAAAAGGCTTGAGCAGTTCGCGCAGGATCTTGCCGGTTTCCGGCGGACCAAAAACAGAGGCGCCGCGAATTCTGCCGGTGCCGGAATCGATATTGAAATAGCCGCCAAATTTGTCGTAACCGGGTTTAGGGTTTTCGAAATTCCCAAAGTGCTCTTTCACATAAGCGAGGGAGCCGAGCAAACCCTGCTCTTCGCCACTCCAAAGCGCCACACGGATCGTTCGTCTTGGTTTCACGCCAATACTCTTGAGGATGCGCGCGGCTTCCATCATGATCGCGCAACCAATCGCGTTGTCAGTCGCTCCGGTGGCTGCGTGCCAGGAATCCAAATGGCCGCCCAGCATGATCACTTCGTCAGCTTTATCTGAGCCGGGGATCTCAGCAATGGCATTGTAAGAAGTCTTGCCTTCAGGATAAACGCGGTTGACGATGTCGAATTCCAAAACCACCTCGGTGCCGTCGGCAAGGATTCGCGAGATGCGGCCGTAGTCTTCGTTGCGCATCACCACTGTGGGCACGGCTTTGTTCACATCGAACGAGCGATTATTGAAGGCGCGGATCTGTCCATGCTCACGGCCGGCATCATTCACGCGCAAGCGAGCGCCGTTGTCTTTGAGAAACTTGTCGAGTTGATCGGCGATTTGCTGTCCCGTTAGTGGCGTTGGACCCGGTGTTGGCGTTGGAGTGGGCGTCGGTGTGGGAGACGGACGCGCATCGGGATCGAACCGTTGTTGAATCTGTTTATCGTCGGCGCGCTTCGCCGAGGGCGTAAGATTAACGGGAACGATTTGATGTTTACCAACAAGGACGATGTGTCCGCGCACTCTGTCTTTCTCCTTCGCGACGAAGGCGTTGAACTGCTCTTGCGTTGGTTTCTCCGGCAAAACAATTTGTGTGACATTCGCTTTGATTGGTCCCCTCGTACCGGGAGTCCAGGCCAACACTTCGCAAACAAGTGAATCCTTCACGGGAGAAATGATGTGTGCACTCAGCCGCTCGTTCAGCCAACCAGGATGGCCAAAGTTCCACGGCTCCAGATGACCGTTTTCAAATCCCCATTCCGTCATCTGCTTGATGACCCATTCCGCAGCTCGCTTATGATTTGGTGAACCGGTAAGACGCGGCCCATAAACGTCGGTGAGCATGTGCATCGTTTTCAGAATTTGTGAATGCTCCATGCCTTCCTTGCGGATACGCGCGAGCATCTCCTCGTCGCGATCGGAATTCTGCGCGACGGCGGCGGGCGTGAAAGCTGGTAGCAATACAAGTGAAATGACAAGGAACAGAGACAGAGTGCGGCGTGTGAACATTAGTGGGCTCCGAATGGTGTTTTGGATGTGAGGGATTATAACTGAAACATCATCGCCAAACTGATAAACACCAAGCCCGCGACCACAAACCTGAATGCGCCCACGAAAAATCGGTAGCGGTATTCGGTAAGGTAACTCGGTACAGTACGGTAGCGACCGAATCCGACGCCGGAAAAACGCCACAGATTTACGCGGATAGCACGGATCAAAAAGTCATTACCGGTGCCGAGTTTCGAGTTCAACGTGCCGAGTGTTGAGTTCACAGTACGAGCGCCCACTCGGTTTACCGCCAGGCGAAAAAGGCGTCAAGTTCGCTGAAATCGAAACCCGGAACTGTGAACTCGAAACTCGGAGCGCTGAACTCGAAACTATTATGTAGTAGACTGCAGCTACAAAGTTTTCGGGGGAGCCGAATTACGGCTGAGAGTCGGGGAATTGCCGATTTCGTCATTGCCGGTTGCCGATTGGTCGCTTAGCCATCTAGCTCTATTTCATTAGCGAAGCAATTGGCAATCTACAATTGGCAATCGCCAATCTCGAGACCCCTTGAACCTGATACGGTTAAGACCGTCGAAGGGAGAAACAGCCACTTGATGACCGTTCCGTCCCTTTGGGCTGAACGGTTTTTTTGATTTGGTCTTGGGTCTTCGGCCTTTGGTCTTTGTCTTTTGTGTTCATCAGCGGAATCAGCTCCACAAGAGAGCCTAAAAGATGAAGCTCAACGAGTCGGCGTAGCCGACGGCAGAATTTAGCCCCGGGTGGAGCGAAGCGGAACCCGGGGATCAGCGAGTAACAATCATCGAGCCCGCGAAGCGGGCGACAGAGTTGCAAGGAGTCATCATGAGCACGGCAATCAAACCCGCAGATAACGGAAATGAATTAGTGCGTCCAAAGAACAACGCTCTTCCCAATTCACGCCGCATCTACGTCCACGGCAATAAGCCCGGCGTGTGGGTTCCCTTTCGCGAGATAGCGCAAAATCAAACGCGCAATTTTAAAAGTGAACTGGAAGAGAACTCGCCGGTTCGTGTTTATGACACTGAAGGCCCCTGGGGAGATCCGGAGCAGCAGTGTGATGTGCGCGCGGGTCTGCCGACTCCCAGACGCGGTTGGATCCATGAGCGCGCTGACGTCGAGCAGTACAGCGGCAGAGACATCAAACCAATCGACGATGGCTATCTGACTTTTGACGCAGCGAATGTCGCGCGAGTGAAAGAGAAGGGCCGGTTGGAAGAGTTTCCGGCGTTGATTAGAACTCCCTTGCGCGCCAAGCCCGGGCACTGCGTCACGCAAATGCATTACGCCCGGCGCGGCATCATCACGCCGGAGATGGAATTCATCGCCATCCGCGAAAACCTGGGACGCTCTTTGGAGTGCGGTGACTCGTCACCGCTTTCAAAAGCTGCGACAAGTCGCAGCACTCGAGATAGGGATGATCGTTCATCACTCTTCCACCAACACGGTGGCCAATCATTCGGCGCTTCTATTCCCGAATTCGTCACCCCGGAATTTGTCCGGGATGAAGTGGCACGCGGTCGCGCGATCATTCCGGCCAACGTAAATCATCCGGAAGCAGAGCCGATGATTATCGGTCGCAACTTCCTCGTAAAGATCAACGCCAACATCGGCAACTCTGCCGTCTTATCGTCAATCGATGACGAAGTAGAAAAGATGCGCTGGGCAATTCACTGTGGCGCTGACACGGTAATGGATCTTTCAACGGGTAAGAACATCCATGCCACGCGCGAATGGATTCTCCGCAACTCCCCCGTCCCGATTGGTACCGTGCCGATCTACCAGGCGCTGGAAAAGGTTGGCGGGAAAGCCGAAGAGCTCACCTGGGAAATCTTCCGCGACACTTTGATCGAACAGGCTGAACAGGGTGTCGACTATTTCACGATTCATGCGGGAGTTCGCTTAGCTTACATTCCCTTAACCGCTAAGCGCACGACAGGGATCGTAAGTAGAGGCGGATCAATTTTAGCGAAGTGGTGCCTCGCGCATCATGAAGAGAGTTTTCTTTACACGCGCTTTCGTGAGATTTGCGAAATCATGGCGGCTTATGACGTCTCGTTCTCGCTCGGCGATGGCCTGCGTCCGGGATCAATAGCCGATGCGAATGACGAAGCGCAGTTTGCGGAGCTGGAAACGCTCGGTGAGCTAACAAAGATCGCCTGGGAATACGACTGCCAGGTGATGATCGAAGGTCCGGGTCATGTGCCGATGCATTTGATCAAGGAGAACATGGACAAGCAACTCGAGATTTGCCATGAAGCTCCGTTTTATACGCTCGGCCCACTCACTACCGACATCGCGCCTGGATACGATCACATTACGTCCGCGATCGGCGCGGCGATGATTGGCTGGTACGGAACGGCGATGCTTTGTTATGTCACGCCGAAAGAACATCTGGGACTGCCAAAAAAGAAGGACGTGAAAGACGGCGTGATTGCTTACAAGCTCGCCGCCCATGCAGCCGATCTCGCCAAGGGGCATCCGGGTGCGCAGTATCGCGACAACGCTTTATCAAAAGCGCGATTTGAGTTCCGCTGGGAGGATCAATTCAATCTTTCGCTCGACCCCGAAGTCGCACGCGAGTATCACGACGAAACGCTCCCGCAGGAAGGCGCCAAGCTGGCGCACTTCTGTTCCATGTGCGGCCCGCACTTTTGCTCCATGAAGATTACCCAAGATGTGCGCGAGTACGCCGCGCAAAAGGAGATTGATGAAGCGGCCGCGTTGGATGTGGGTATGAAAGAGAAAGCAGAGGAGTTTGTGGCAAGTGGTGGAGAGATTTACTCATAGTAATATTTTACTTTCCATCAATTAAACTCGACAGCTTCTCAAAGAACCCGTTAGCATCGGCCGTCACGGATTGCAGGCCAAAATCGCCGACCCGCGACGCGCTCGTGGCGTCGATGTAGGGCGCGACAAAGAAACCCGACATGCGATCGCTGGCTTCCGTAAATAGTCGGATGATGCTCGGATCTCGAAGTGAAGTGCCTACCACTACCACGGCTTTGGTCGCGAACAGGTCCAATATTGCACGCCAAAGATTCGGACATCTTTGGTCCAATAAGAGTATTTCGCGTTCGGTTAATCTGAGCGATGAAGTGTCGTGCACAGATCCGTGGAATTTTATGATGACGCGCTCCGGTAGTCGCGGTGTGTCTATCTCATGAAATATTAAGGGCATGTTTTGACTCGTGGCAGCTGCCGCCTCTTCAAACAGCGTGTCAAAGTTGGTCGTGAGGATTTGATCGAATAATTTGACCGCCTGCAAGTGAGCGGGCGTTGGTACCAGTCCCTGGGGCGGGTGCAACAAGCTTACAATGGTCTCATTCAGCTTTGGTCTTCCGGCGATTGTTTGGAAGTCACTTGCTATTCCTGCCAGTGCGCTGCCTACCGGGTTAACGTTGTAATTCGGTGACGTACCGCGAATTTCCTGTGTTAGTCGTTCTGAGAATGCAGAGGCTGACGGCAGACCTGCCGAGAGTGAGAACCCCGAACCAGCAAACAGCACGGCTTTTTTGTTAGCCAGTGCGTCAACCAGACGAGGCGGGATTTCGATTGCCGTGGGCTCCGGAGCAACTGGCGTGTCTTGTTTCAACCTGCTGGCATACCGGTTCACTGACTCAGCTCGGCGCGCGACCTCAGCGCTAGCGAACGTATCTGACAGCATGCGCATAATCGCCTCGCCCACCTTGTTCGCCAGCTCTGTCGCAAGTCTAAAGGACTTCGAAGTGAAGTACCCTCCTGCATAGTCTCTGATCGTTTCGCGAAACTTGTCTCGTTTCTTAGCGTCGTCCGAGTTACGATCCGTGTCCTCGTAAGAAAGTTCTTTAAGAAACGCCAGTACAGGAATACGCAGTCGTTCCGCTTCTTCAAATTCCAGATGCGTAATCGATTTGCCCTCATTAGCGTGTGGTCCTTCGGTGGGAATCCATCCGTATCTCTCCCCCAAAAGCAACACAAACACGTTGCATGATCTGATCTCTTTCTCGAGCGCGTCCCACGATCTCGCCGTCGACGATGGCAAGTCTTCGGCGTTTACCGGCTCGAAGTTGAAACTGATCAGTCTCTCGCGCACCTGGCTACGTTCGTTCACCAGGTCTTTCATTGTGCTGCTAATAAATATACGTAATTTGCCACTCATGATGTTGAGGCTCCCAAAACGTCAGAGGTCTATTCAAAAGGTTGGAGTCAGAGGCCAGCCATAATACAACTTCGCTTTAATACAGATCACGGAAATTCTTGATTCGTTCGCAAAACGGAGATTTTTAGATTGAAGACATTGAAAAGGTTTGATTTCCTCAAACTCTGGCATCTTCGGTCCGCATAAGAGTAAGCTGGCCTCCGCATCTTTCAGCGAACAACGCCAATGTCCTCAACCAAAGGAGCGCCCGCTCTATGTCTCTCCCTACACATTCCCGAATCGACACGTATGTCTTCCGGCTAGCGAGTCTGGTCTTGTGCTTACTGCCTTGTGCGGTCTCAGCCCAGCCGCCGAATGCGCCGGACCTTCGCATTGAAAACCTCTCGGTCTATTCCACCCTGCCTGAAAGCGGTGGATTTAGACGTGTCTCCATAAGCTTCATCGTGGCTAACCGTTCATCCGCCACGGCAGGAGCTTCCACGACTCGCGTGATCATCGGCAATAGTGGATTCAGCTTTGGGACTCCCAGCTTGAAGCCAGATGAGAAAGCCTATATTTCGCGACCACTTCGAACCCTCGCGGTGCAGTTATCAATCTCGGTTGTCGTAGACGCGTTCCGGAATGTTCCAGGAGAACTACGCCTCGATAACGAGGTAAAGTATGAAGCAAATCTTAGATCCGAGGCTGGGCGCTGGATTTCAATTGGACCATCGAAGATCAGAGACACTACCAACACTTTCGGCCCTGCCATCGGAGTCGGGCGCGTCACCAGCCTCGTCGTCGATCCGCGTGTACCTGACATTGTCTACCTCGGCGCCAGAGGTTCGGGAATCTGGAAGCGTAACGGCTCACTGTGGTTTCCGATTGGCGATTCGCTGCCATCATTACAGATAGATGCCATCGGCATTTATCCGCGAACTCCAGATCGAGTGGTAGTGGCAACGCCAATGGGTGTCTTCGAATCGATGGATGGCGGAGGAGTCTGGAGCCAATTAACTTCACAGAATCTGAATGCTTCGGGTTTTGGCGGCGGCGCGCTTTTGATCGAGAACTCGGATCGACCTGTAATGTATGTTTCGACTATGAGCGGCGTGCTCATATCAAAAGACAATGGCCGTAATTGGACCACAGTGTTGCGCCCCGGCTCGCGGATTCTGAGTTTACAATTCAGCACCACTGATCCCACTCACTTGTTAGCCTCCACAACCAATCCGTCTCTGGTTTTTGAAGGTAAAGACCGAGGCCTCACGCCCAATTCGTGGAAAATTTTGACTGGATGCGTGGCGACGCTGCCCATGCCGTTTCCGCAAGACTCCAACGTGTGGATAAGTGAATCGCGCGGTCGCCGGTGGGTGAGCATTCGAGACAAAACTCCGGGCGCCGCGAAGGCCGAGATTTGGCGGAGCACTAACCGCATTTGCGAGCTAAATGGATTTACTGAACATGCCTGGGAGAAGGTTTCTCTCAGCGGCGACTGTGCGAGACCTGCGAACCATTTCAGCTACCTGTTCGCGCACCCCACGGATCCTTTGATTCTGTTTAAAGGCGGCGTTGAATTGTGCCGGTCGGAAGCTCGCGGTGATTCTCTCAAGCGGGTCCAGAAGATCCATTTCGATCACCACGCAATCGCGATCGCTCCTTCCGACCCCTCATTGATGTACTTCGGCACTGACGGCGGCATCTACCGTTCTGCCGACAAGGGCAAGACGATGGAGTTTATCGGCGAAGGTTTAAATAACACTGAGTTTTTCAAGATAGATGTTGATGGCAGAAGTCCGGCTGTTGTGGTCGGTGGCTCTCAAGACCAGTTCACCTCGACCTGGAATGGCGTATCGCCGGTATGGAACCTAACGTCCGCGGGCGGCGTCGATCTTAGCGATTCAGAATTTGTGGTTTTCAATCGGTTCGACATGAAGGGGATCTTCGAGATTGGACAATCCACCAGACAAGTGCGGTTGTTACGACCGGGTGGCGGACAAACGCGGCTAGGGGACAGCACACTGCCAGATTGCTGTGGTGCTGAAGCCTCGGGCAAGGTGCGAACTAGTATGGCTTCGACCGGCACCAATCCGCGACTTCTCATTACCTGCCAGGGAATTTGGGCCGGACCGCCCTGGCGGCGAATTCAAGATCCGTCCTTCGACCCAATACCGACACCAGACGGATGTAAATTCAATCCTGCCGGAGATTTCGAGCGCCTGAAACTTCACTCGAGTGGGATTCTGGTCGCAGTCACGAATACAGGGCAGGTGTTCCACGGCTTCTTTAAATTTCCGCCGCTGCGAAAAGTTTTTCAACCCGTTACGCCCGCTTCGCCTAGCGCGATATCCTTCGACGGGCCCGGACGCTTTTACATTGCAACCAATTCCGCCAGTCTCAGCACCATAGACCGCTTCGATTGCTTCACCGACTGCAACCGCGAGAGGGTTTTCGGCACGAATCTGGGCCAGATTACTGCGATGACAATCGATCCACTCGCGCCGGATACGGTGGTGGCAGCGGTGCGCAATCAGGGCGTCGTGCGAGGGACGCGCAGAGGTCCAAATAACTGGAACTGGACTTCGTACAGTAATGGATTGCCTAACGGCGCTTTTGTTACAGATCTTCAGGCACGCAGCAATGGACGCATCGTCGCTGCGACATTCGGCCGCGGCGCATTTCAGAGCTTTTCGCGGGTCGAGCAACGCCCGCCAAGTAACGAAGCGCGGGGACACGTGACATCGTATGAAAATGAGCGCGTGTTTCCAGATCAGCCTCCTGGTCCAAGTAATCCAGTCGTTGAAAATATTGAGCTGGATTCAAGGCCTGGGTTCGTTTTTACTTCCAGCAGCCGCTTTCCACGATTCGCCGCAATCGTCCGACGGGCGATAGAGAGAAATCGGACCGTAACGATCGTGTTCGTGCCGCTCAATGCACAGACCGGCACAATCATCAGCGTGAGGTAGACTCACTCGAGGCTATTATTTGTCGAGTCCGCAGCGCTGAATCAGGAAACTTCCTCACCGGTTCCGGAGTCTAAGAAAGCGTCATTACCTCCACTGGCATCAACTTTTTGAAGAAGTGTCGTTCTAGCCTGTACCCCGGGGTAGAAGAAATCCCCGCCAGATAAGGGCTTGTTTTGATTGAAGATTCGTGGGTCCCTTCATCACGCGCAATGATTAGCAGCACAATATCCAGCGACCTGCTTGAACGAATTCAGCGGCATGCGCGCGCGTGGCGCCTGGCTGTAGAAGACGTATTCGAAACCGAGACCTCCGCGATCGCGTCAGTCACACGTCAAGGTCAACCGCTGCTTTTGAAGGTCGTCAAGCAACAGGGAGACGAATGGCACTCCAGAAAAGTTCTCCAGGCATTTGCGGGAATGGGCGTAGCTCGCCTTTATGAAGAGACTGACGGTGCGGTGTTAATTGAACGCCTGAGGCCGGGCAACTCGCTTGTGAGTCTGGTATTGAACGGCGATGACGAGGAAGCGACAACTATCCTTGCTACTGTCATGCAGAAGATGGCAGGGGCAGAGATTCCAAAGTCATGCGTAACGGCTCAGGATTGGGCAAAAGGATTCGACCGCTATCTCGCGAGTTGCGACGATCAGATATCGAGCCAGCTCGTTAAATCGGGACAGCGTGTTTACACAGACTTATGTGGTTCGCAGCTTCAGGTAAGACTTCTCCATGGCGATCTCCACCACTACAACGTCCTCTATGACGCCGATCGTGGATGGCTGGCCATAGACCCGAAGGGCGTTGTTGGCGAGCTCGAGTATGAGGTAGGTGCGGCTCTTCGCAATCCGGTTGAACGACCCGATCTGTTTGCTTCGGCCTCAACCGTCGAGCGCCGGCTCAAACAGTTTTCGAGCATCCTAACACTCGACGTAGAACGAGCTCTGGCGTGGGGATTTGCACAGGCCGTGCTTTCGGCGGTGTGGCAGGTTGAGGATGGCTTCCGGGTGGATACAACAAACGCCGCCCTACGACTGGCCCATGTTATTCAGCCGCGGCTGAGAGACATCGGGATCCATGTCTAAGAAGCGAAAAGAAGAATTAATGATTACTATCTTGATATTCGCTGCGTTAAGTTTCGCAACCTCTTCATTTGTCGATCCGCCACAAACGCGCACCGTTAAGGATCGCACCTTAAGTTCGCCGCAAATGCCGGCAGTGCGTCTCGATTTCAGTCAACCGTTCCACTACGCAGGCAGCCAGTCGTTTATCCTTTACGACGTGGCGAATGCGGAGCAGCACTTCTTTGTAGATGCTGATAAAGATGGCCGGATCAGACGCATGTACTGGATTCAGTTTGAAGGATACTTACCTAGTAACACCCACACATACGATTACAAAAGCCCAAAGACGGTAAACATCGCAGGACTGGATTTCTTCGCGGATGCCTACGCGCG
>Ga0079218_10000428_pt1 | contig 12455 bp, 11 predicted proteins | sample NCCompost_FD_77181 | JGI IMG/M metagenome (GOLD analysis project Ga0079218, IMG submission 77181) | Agricultural soil microbial communities from Utah to study Nitrogen management - NC Compost | ecosystem: Environmental > Terrestrial > Soil > Agricultural land | place: USA: Utah | collected... | reverse complement strand
GTTGGTCGGAGACGCCGCCGGTGCGGTGTCCCCGCTGACCGCCGGCGGACTCGATGCATGCATGCGCTTGTCCGCGCACGCGGCCTCGGTCCTCCTCCAGGGAATCTGCCGGCGCGCGGCGCTCGACCGATATGACGGTGCTGCCTTCCGCAGCCGCTTCGCCTCACGCCTCGCCATGCGCTGGACGTTCGATCTGGCGTCGCGCTCCCGCAGCTTGATCGAGCTCGGGTTCGGCGTCGCGCAGACGGCGGTCGCCCGTCACATCGTCCGGCACGTGTTCTTCGGGCGTGGCTCTTTCCCGGAGGTCGCGCTCACGCGAGCGGCGCCGGCGATACGGCGCGCGTGATCCGATAAGCTAACTCGCAGACGAGGGATTGATTCACGGAGCTCGTGGCCGAGCCCTGCACGTCCGAAATCGTGGACGCAACCGGCGACCGCCATGCGAACCGTCGACCCGAGGAGCGAATGGACAAGCCTCACATCTTCCTGGGCTCGTCGGGTAAACAGAAGAAGCTGCTGCAGGCGCTGACACGCGGCCTCGAAGACGTCGCGCACGTCGAGCCCTGGACGACTTCATTCACTCCCGGGACCACCACGTTGGAGCGGCTCCTCGAGCTCGCGCAGGAAGTCGATTTCGCCGCGTTCGTGTTCGCTCGGGACGACTGGACGACGAACAGCCCATCCGAATCCGATCCCCCGGGATCCGGCCAGGCTTCGCCGCGAGACAACGTCGTCTTCGAAGCCGGTCTTTTCGGTAGCGCCCTCGGAATGCGCCGAACCTTCATTCTCCATGCGACCGGCGCCAAGCTTCCCAGCGATCTGCTCGGTCTGACGTGCGTCCGGTACGAAGAGGCGGTCACCGCCGTCGACATGCGAATCGTCAATCAGAAGCTTCGCCAAGCGATCGAGAGCGAGGGCCGGATCGCCCGCATAGAGGGCCTGTGGTGGCAGTTTTCGTTGACCGAGCGCAGCGCGCGGGAGCCCTCGGCCGTGAGCCTCCTGCGGATCTCGCGAGACCGCAACGGAGCTCTGGAGCTGGCCGGCCGGGCATGGCAGGAGGATGGATCCCTGTCCGCGCGGTATTGGAGCGAAGCGGCGAAGGAAAAGAGCGATCCCGCCGGCATCTTCTACTACTGGAACGGCGAACGGCCCCGGCACCCGAACGCGCCGAAGTTGGAAGGGACGGGAGAGATCCGAATCGAGTCCGCCGATCGCGCGGCCGGGTACTGGACAACTCGTTCGGAGACTGATGCGACAGTCAACGCGCGGACATCCGGTATCTACCTGCGCGCCGATCCCGAGGACTTGAGCAACCTGGACGGCCGCGACGATGGGAAACGCGCCGAGTTGATCGCCGAGCGGCTGAGGGATTGGAAGTCGATCTCGAGCGCCTGAGATCGGCGCGCGGGGGGCACTCCGGTCTCCATTTTCGCGATTTTCTCGGGATCAAACGGGTGACGCCGCTCCGTTACGAGACCTAGTGCGGTCGTTCGAGCATACTGAGGGTAGTGAACCACGTTCCACCATTCTGGGTGAGCGCCGTCGTTCTGACGGCGGTTCTGACCACGATGGCCGCGTTGGAGACGGCGCGCCCCTTGCGTCGCCGGCTCGAACCTCGCCTGCGAAGGACGGTTCGCAATTTCACGACCGGGGCGCTCTCCCTGGCGATCGTCACGATTCTTCAGGCACCGATTCTGATGCCGCTCGTCAACTGGACGCAGAAACACGGCGTCGGTCTGCTGAACCTCGTCGACCTACCGGCCGCGCTCGAGGTCGGTCTGGCGGTTGTCCTGCTCGACTACACGCTCTGGCACTGGCACCGGATCAACCACGTCGTGCCCTTCTTCTGGCGGTTCCATCTCGTGCACCACGTGGATCGGGATATGGACGCATCGACAGCGCTCCGGTTCCACTTCGGTGAGCACGCTTTGTCGATCGGCTGGCGGGTCTTGCAGGTCGTGGCGATCGGCCCTTCGCCCACCGCGATCTGGGTTTTCCATGCGTTGCTCGTCGCTTCGATCCTTTTCCATCATTCCAACACCCGGATCCCGCTCCGATTCGAGCGGTTTCTGGTGCGGATCATCGTCACGCCGCGCATGCACGGTATCCACCATTCCGACTGGCGAAACGAGACGAACAGCAACTGGTCCAGCCTGCTCTCGGGCTGGGACTACCTGCACAAGACCGTGTTGCTCTCGGTGCCGCAGGAAGACGTTGTCGTCGGTGTTCCGGCATACCGTGCGCCGGAGGACGTCACGATCGGTCGGATTCTGTGGATGCCTTTTCGACGCCAGCGGGATGACTGGAGAGGGCAGATCGCACGGGAGATCGACCGATCGGGTTCAGTCGACCGAACCGAGCTCGCCCGCTAAGCGTCACTCGGAGGACTCGGGCTCACCCGGCAAGCCGGCAGTAGCAGTAGACGAACTCCTGCTCGCTTCCCCACGGCGTGGTATGCATTTCCGTGGTGCTTCCGACCTTCGCAAAATCGGTCCCGAACTCGGCGTGAAGGGTCTCCGGCGTAAAGTGGAGAACGTCGAGACCGCTGCACTTCTCCGGGCCGTGCGGCCCGAACGTCGCGACGACGATGTGCCCTCCCGGCTTGACCGATCTGCGCACCGTATCGACGTAATCGGCGCGCCTGAGGATCCTGGAGAAAGTGAAAAACGGCGCGGTCGTGCCAGAAGTCGAAGGCGCGATCCGGCAGTGAAGCCTTCGTCACGTCCGCACGAATCCACTGGACCAGCCTGGCTCGATCCCCGAGTCTCGCCCGCGCCACCTGCAGAGCCGCCTCGGACAGATCGAGAACCGTCACGTTCGAGTGCCCGAGGTCGAGAACGTCGTCGACGAAGCTCGATGCCCCTCCGCCGACGTCGATGATGCCGGCGGCGAGATTCAGATTCGCGGCCCGGAGAAAGTCGAGCGATCTCTCGAGATGGGGGCGATACCAGCTGACCTGATCGGGTCCCTTCGTCTTGTAGACGGCGTCCCAGTGGTCACTGTCTTTCACGGTTTAAGCGGGTCGACGGTCTCGGCCATGAGGGCGATCCTAGCGAACCCGGCTGCGGGGCTAGGGAGCATTCGGAGAACCGATGCGCCGCGGCCAGGCGCGCGCGCGAACTTCTCCCGTCAGAATTCCGACGTAGAGACCGTCGTCCGCCGCGCCGATTCCGCGGATCGTCCCGCCAATGGTTTCCGACCAGGCGATCGTTCCATCGGCGAGCCGAAAGGCGAATACCTGACCGAGGTCGTTCCCCGCGAGCGCCAGGTCGCCCCACACGTAAGGGCGCGACGAAGTCCAGGGCTTTTCTCCCACCCGGGCCCAGAGCGGCGGTGCGAGGGTTCCGGGGTAGCAGGCGAGCGTGTTCTCGCCGAGGAAAGCGAGGAGGCGACCTCCCGCGAGCACGAGGCGGCCCGTGGGGGGGCTCCCGGCCTCGATTCGAGCCTCGACCTCGCCGGTCTCCCGGTCGACGAGATGAAGGCGACCGTCCGACGTGCCCGCGTAGACGCCGACCTCGTTCGCGACGAGGCCGGTCGAAACCCGGCTCTCGAGCTCCCGCTTCCAGACGAGCTGTCCCGTCCGAGCGTTCAGGGCGTAGAGGACCCCATTGAGGCCGCCGAAGAAGACCCTCTCGCCGAGGACCGCGGGCGAGGAGCTCATCCAGAAGCTCTCGTTCGTTGCCCCGGACGCGAAGCTCCAGACCCGCTTGCCCGTCTCCCGGTCGAGTGCGATCAGCTCGTCGCCGAGAGTGACGCCAAACAACAATCGGTCGAACACGGGAAGATCGGTCATGACGCCGGCGCCGACGCCCGTCTTCCAGCGGACCGCTCCGGTCTCGCGGTCGAAGGCGTACAGGTACGCGGCCGCTCCGGCGCTTCTAAGGTCGCTTCCGGCGATCACGAGCGAATCGGTGACCAGCGGGTCACCGTGGAACTCGAAGGGACCCCCCTCCTCCCGCGTGTCGTGCTGCCAGACGACCATCCCCGTCTTGCGATCGAGGGCTCGGAAGAAGCCATTGCAGGAACCAACGAAGACGAGGTCCCCCGCGACCGCGGGGGTCGAGAAAACTCAACCGCCGCCGTCGAAGGTCCAGGAAGGGATCGCTTTTTCGATTCTTGGAAGACTTTTTCCGGCCTCCCGCCCCGCTGGAACGCGCGCACAGTCCGCGCTGACGATCACGAGGAGCACACCCAGCCACGCGACGCTCCGGCGTCGGTGACTTGGAGCGGAGTTCAATCGCATGGCTTCGGCGACTTCGTCTCGAGTCTGATGCACACGCAGCACATGCCCGGCGTTGGGGCGAGGAGTGGTTTTACTTTCGCCAGCTCGAGACCTTCGACGACTCCCTCGATGAGGGCCAGGTTCATCCCGCAGACGAGATCCTTGTGCTCGCCGACAAGCGCATGGAAGGGGCAGTTGCGAAGCCGAATCTCGGCGCCCGAAGCTTCCGGCTCGTACCCTTGCGCGGTCAGCGCGTCCGCCATGCTCGCCAGAAGCCGCTTCCGACCGGGACGGCGCCCGGCCCGCGTCCGGGCCTCCGTGCCGATCTGCTCCCCCATCGTCCGGGCGGTGCCGACAAGAGCTCTCCGAGTCTTCGGCGCGTCCGCCGCGTCGATCGCCGTCGCCAGGATGCGCGCTGCGAGCTCGTATCGCCGCTGCGGAAGGGTGACCTCGACCTGCCTGTTCGACCTCCGATAGAGCTTGGCCGGTCGTCCGGCCCCCGGACCGGAACGCCCGGACAGCCGCCGGAACGAAACTTCGAGCAACCCTTCCTCAACCAGGCGATCGAGGTGAAACCCGGCCAGGCTCCGGGAGATCCCGACAGCTTGCGCGGCTTCGTCGCGGCTCACTTCCCCGGGGCGACCCGCTACATACAGGAACAGCCGACGTCGTGCGGGCTCTCCGAGGGACGCCAGCCCCGCGATCGCCGAATCGATTGTTTCGTTGCCCATCGATGCCATTCTAAAACACATTAAGGCTTTTTTAAAGCATCCCTCCGCGGATGCCCGCTTCTATAATCGCCCTGGTTGATTTTAGAAACCTCTCCGATTTCCGGGGCGGGCTCTTTCGAAAAGGGGGACTTCATGCCAACGATCCTTGCAGTGCTGGTACTCGCGTTGATCTCGCCTCCGTCGCCGGCAGTTCACTCGGCGGGCGTGATGCATTCCCCAGCCGTCTCCACCGCCTCGATCCCGCTCGATCGGGACGATTACCGCGACGCCATGCGCAAGCTCTGGGAGGACCACGTGACGTGGACGCGCCTGTTCATCGTCAGCGCCGTCGCTGGTCTGCCCGATACGCAGCCCACCGCGGAGCGACTCCTCCGCAACCAGACGGACATCGGTGACGCGATCAAGCCGTTCTACGGCAACGCCGCGGGTGACGCCCTCACGGCGCTCCTCCGCCCGCACATCCTGATCGCTGCCGAGCTCGTCGACGCCGCCAAGGACGGCGACCCCGTGCGGATCAAGGACGCCTCCGAGCGGTGGTACGCCAACTCGGACGAGATCGCCGATTTCCTGAGCGCCGCGAATCCGGACAACTGGCCCCGCCAGGCCCTTCGCGCCGAGATGCGTCATCACCTCGACCTGACGCTCCAGGAAGCGCTCGCGCGGCTCCGCGGAGACTGGACCGCGGACATAACGGCGTACGACACCGTGCACGAGCACATTCTCGCCATGGCGGACCTCCTGTCTTCGGGAATCATTCGCCAGTTCCCGCGGAAGTTCCGGTCATGAGCGCGGTGCGGGAAAGGTGGGGCGGGGCTTCCGAGCCCCGCCCCGTCCCCCGGAGCGTCTACCCGATCTGCGAGTCGTCGGTCGTCGGGACTGCAGAGTTCCCCGTCCAACGGGTCGCGGCCGCGTTTCGCGGTGTCCTTCAGTCGATCGGACTCGATCTCGACGACCCGAATCTCGCAATGACACCCGACCGCGTCGCGCGCGCGTATCGGGAGATCCTTGGAGGCCTCCGGAGCCCCGAGCCGACGCTCTCCACGTTCCCGAACACGCGAGGGCACAAGGGGGTCGTGGCGGTCACCGACATCCCCTTCTACTCGGTTTGCTCGCATCACTTCCTGCCGTTCTTCGGTTCCGCGCACATGGGTTACCTTCCCGCGAATCGCCTCATCGGCCTGTCGAAAGTGAGTCGCGCTGTCGACTTTTACGCACGAAGACCCCAGCTCCAGGAGGATTTGACCGAGCAGATCGCGTCGCTGCTTCAGGAGCGGCTCGAACCCAAAGGGCTCATCGTCGCTCTCGAGGCGCGGCACCTCTGCATGGAGATGCGCGGCGTGTCGAGACCCGGCGTCCTGACGAAGACCATGGCTGTTCGCGGCGCGCTGGAAGATCCACTTCTCCAGCAGCAATTCTTTGCCCGTGTCGGAGGATCCGCAGCTGGACGAACCGGCACGGAGACCTGAAAATGCACTACACCTACCTGATCGTCGGCGGCGGCATGACGGCCGACGCCGCCGCCCGCGGCATCCGGGAGCTGGACGAGAAAAGCCTCATCGGCATCGTCAGCGGGGAAACCGATCCTCCGTATTCGCGCCCGCCGCTCTCGAAGGGACTGTGGAAGGGCCAGCCAGTCGAGAACGTCTGGCTCAAAACCAAAGACCTCGGTGTCGACGTCTTCCTCGGGCGCCGCGCGACGGCGCTCGACCTTGCCGGAAAGAGGATCCTCGACGACCACGGCGCGGACTACACCTTCGACAAGCTCCTGCTCGCGACGGGAGTCACGCCGCGCCGGTTGCCTTTCGGCGGCGAGCAAGTCATGTACTTCCGGACACTCGAGGACTATCGCCGGCTCCGAACCCTCGCCGATAGCGGCAAGCGCTTCGCCGTGATTGGAGGGGGCTTCATCGGTTCGGAGATGGCGGCGGCGCTCGCGATGCAGGGCTGCAAGGTCAGCATGCTCTTTCCTGGGGAAGGAATCGGGGACCGCCTTTTTCCGGATGACCTCGCGCGATTCCTGGTTCGCTATTACGGCGAAAAGGGAGTGGACGTCAGGCCGGGCGAGCAGGTGACGGTCGTGCGGGAAAGCGGATCGCAGCTCGCGATCGAAACCAGGAGCAAGCTCGTCCTGACCGTGGACGCGATAGTGGCTGGGATCGGCAGCGTTCCCAACACCGACCTCGCCTCTGCGGCCGGCCTCGAGGTCGACGACGGAATCGTTGTCGACGAACACCTTCGAACCACTCATCCAGATGTCTTTGCCGCCGGCGACGTCGCGCGCTTCAATTCCCCCGCGCTCGGCAAACGGATCCGCGTCGAGCACGAGGACAACGCCGTAACGATGGGACGCGCGGCGGGGCGCGCAATGGCCGGTGACTCATCGCCTTATCGACACCTGCCGTTCTTCTACTCGGACCTCTTCGACCTGGGCTACCAAGCGGTCGGCGAGCTGGACCCGCGGGGCGAAACGGTCACCGACTGGAAGAAGCCGTTCCGCGAAGGAGTCATCTACTACCTGGCGGATGGCCGAGTACGTGGTGCCCTGCTGTGGAACACGTGGGGGCAGGTGGATGCGGCGCGGACCCTCATCGCGGACCCCGGGCCCCTCCGCGCGTCCGACCTGATTGGGCGGCTGCCGTCCTAGCCAAACGCGGACGGCGATCGTCCCCTCAAATCGACTTCAGGTACTCGATCAGCTCTCTCTTTTGCTGGTCGGACAAGTTCAGCTTGAGGAAACCGTTGTAGTGCTCGACGACTTCCGCCAGCGTGGCAAAACGGCCGTCGTGGTAGAAGCCGCCCTTGTGAATTTTCGCCGTGTCGAAAAGCGCTCGTAGCGGCGTCGTCACGTAGCGCCGCTCCGGGCCGCGATCGGCCTGGAAGCTGTCGATACCGATCTCTTCGGCGGTGTGAAGGTTGTGCCCCGGCTCGGTGAAGATCGGCGGCACGTGGCAGGTCGCGCACTTGGCGGTGCCGTTGAATAGCATTTTCCCCCGCTCCGCGGCCCTGGCGTCGAAACTGCCCGCCGGGGCTTTCGGGACGGGCATCGCGAGTTGGTAGAAGTGGAGGGCCGGGAGCTTGGCGGTGATCAGGTCTTTCGGGTCACGCTTGCGCCCCCAACCCGCCTTCGCCGCGACGGGGTACTGCTTTGCATCGTCCAGTCGCGAATCGATGAACGTTCCCTGACCGTACATCTGCGTGTTCGCGACGTAGGCGTTCCAATACGTGACGGTCCCCCAGCCGCCCGTCCACGTGTGCTGATTCACGCCCGCGAGTCCGAACGCTGAAGGCATTATCGTCGCCGCTGATTTCCCATCCGGCCGCGTGGCCTTTCCGTCCATGTTCAATTCGGCGTCATAGCGGCCGGGTCCCCAGCTGTTCAGCACGGTTTTCACGGTCGCCACGTCGACGCCGAGCAGATCACTGAACGGCTGGAGATTCGGCGCCGTCGCCACGATCGCTCCGATGTTGAGGTCACGGTTGCCCCAGCCGTCGAGCCGCTTGCCGATGCCGGGCGCGAACGAGTCGTCGACAGTGGAATGACAGATGGCGCATTGGATGCCGATGGATCTCAGTTTCCCGTCGGGATTGAAGAAGCCCGTCACGCCTACGACGGCGTTGAGCTTGAGCAGCGCCGCGGTGGTTGCCGGGGAATCGAGATCCACTTTCCCGGCTTTGATCTGCGCGACCAACGGCGCGGGAAGGGCGTCGGCATCGACCTTCAGGCCCAGAGCCAGGGCAGCCTTGGGACTTACCCCGGAGATCGATTCGTGCAACCGCAGCTTGCCGCCCCAGAAATCTTCGGAACCGAACGTGTCGAAGCGGAATATCCGTCGGCCCTCTTCGAGCATCCGTCTGGCATTGGCATCGATCTGTTGGTCGAAGTTTTTTGCCGCGGCCGCGGGCGCTTTACTCTTCTCTGACGGCTGGATCGCCCACCCCGCGACCGTGAGGAAGGAAATGGCAACGACACCGATAGCAGAACGGTGGAGTTTGCCTCGGGCCATGATGCGCCTCCTCTCGAGAAAACCCCACGGGATCACATCAAAGTCAGGCCCCCCCGGTCAATGGCGTTCCTTGTCCTTAATGAACCGATACATGGGAGAGGAGCCAACCTCACCCTGGAAACCGTTGGTTCCCGGAAACCTCGCCACGCGGTGGAGCATGTCGGAAGAATAGACTTTCGCGATGCACGCGGCTGGGAACGCCCTCGAACAGACCCTCGCGGAGCGGGTCAAGGAGCTGACCTGCCTCTACTCGATCGCTCGTCTGGCGGTCGAGCCGGGGCTGTCTCTGGACGAAACGATGCAGCGGATCGTCGAGCTCCTCCCGTCCGGATGGCACTACCCGGAGATCACCTCCGCGAGGATCACGGTCGAAGGCCGTTCCTTCATGACCCCCGACTTCCGCCTCACCCCTTTCTGTCAGCGCGCGGACATCGTCGTCGGCGGCGCGGCGTGCGGCGAGGCGCTCGTCGTCTATAGCGAACCGAAACCGGAAGCGGACGAGGGTCCGTTCCTGCGCGAGGAACGCAATCTGCTCGACGCGATAGCGGGTGAGCTGAGTCTCATCCTCGAGCGGCGGTGGGCCGAGCGAGACCGCTCGAACCTCACGGACCAACTCCAACACGCCGAACGTCTCGCGACCATCGGGCAGCTGGCTGCCGGCGTGGCCCACGAGCTGAACGAGCCGCTCGCGGCGATCCTCGGCCTCGCCCAGCTTTCGCGCAAAGCCGCCGATCTGCCCGCGCCGGTCGCCCGAGACCTGGACAAGATCGTCCAGGCCGCGTTGCACGCGCGGGAGGTCATTCGGAACCTGCTGCTGTTCGGCCGACACGTGCCGCCCGAAAAAACGACGGTCCGCTTGAACGAGCTCGTGGAGGAAGCCCTGGCGCTCCTGGATACGCGGCGAGCTCAATCCGGGGTCGAGCTCGTCCGTGCCCTCGAGGAGGACCTGCCGGACGTCACGGCGGACGCCGCGCAGATCCGTCAGGTACTCGTGAATCTCCTGGTCAACGCGGTGCAGGCGATGCCCGGCGGAGGCCGGCTCGAGGTCCGGACCGGGAGGGAGACGGGCTACGTTTTCGTGGTGGTCGCGGACTCCGGCATGGGCATGAGCGCGGAGGTGCGCAGGAATCTGTATGCGCCGTTCTTCACGACCAAGGACGTCGGCGACGGCACGGGACTCGGACTGGCCGTCGCGTCCGGGATCGTGAGCTCTCACGGGGGGACGATCCACGTCGAGAGCGAGGTCGGCCGCGGCACCCGGTTCGAGGTCCGCCTGCCGCGGACGGCGCGGCACGCCTGACATGGTGTCCGCCAAGTCGTCAGGTGCCAGGCCGACGATCCTGGTCGTGGACGACACCCCGCAGACGGTGGAGGTGATCGAGAGAAATCTGTCGGCACGTGGATACGAGGTCTTCTCCGCCGGCGACGTCGCTCGAGCGATCGAGATGCTGGACCACGCCGCAGTCGACCTCGTGATCACCGACCTGAAGATGCCGCGGGAAAGCGGAATGACTCTCGTTCGTCACGTCCGAGAGAACTTGAAAGATACCGAGATCGTGATGATGACCGGATTTGCGTCCGTCGGAGGCGCGGTGGAGGCCGTCAAGGCCGGCGCGGACGACTATCTCGCGAAGCCCTTTACCGACGAAGAGCTGTTCGGCGCGGTCGAACGGGCTTTCGAGAAACTGCGCCGGCGCCGAGCCGGGCACGTCGATTCACCCGAGCCCGTGAGGCCGTACGGCCTCGTGGGCGAATCCGAGGCGATGCGGAAAGTCTACCGGGCCATCGAGAAGGCGGCGGGCAGCAAGGCGACCGCGCTCATCACCGGCGAGAGCGGCACGGGAAAAGAGCTCGTGGCTCGAGCGATCCATTACGGAAGCTCCCGGCGCTCCGCGCCGTTCGTACCGGTGAACACCGGAGCCATACCGGAAGCGTTGGTCGAAAGTGAGCTCTTCGGCCATATTCGAGGAGCATTCACCGGCGCGACCGAAACCCGCGCCGGGCTTTTTCAGTCCGCCGAAGGCGGCACGATCTTCCTCGACGAGATCAGCGAAGTCGGCCCATCGATGCAGGTCAAGCTTCTGCGCGTCCTTCAGGAGAAGGAAGTGTTCCTGCTGGGCTCACGGCGGGCGCGAAGAGTGGACGTTCGGATCCTGGCCGCCACGAACAAAGACCTGCGAACCCTGGTCGAGAAGGGGACTTTCCGGGAAGATCTCTTCTTCCGGATCAACGTGCTGACGCTCGACGTCCCGCCGCTGAGGGAAAGAGGGGACGACGTCCTCCTCCTCGCGCGCCATTTCGCGTCCAAGTTCGCGCGCGAGGTCGAAAAGCCCGCCCTCCAGTTCTCGGACGATGCTTTGCGCGCCCTGAGGGAGCACGACTGGCCGGGGAACGTCCGGGAGCTCGAGAACGTCGTGCAGCGCCTTGTCGTCATGCACGAGGAAGCCGTGATCGACGTGACCGATCTTCCCTCGCTCATGCGCTTTTCGGCGCCTCGGGGGTCCCGCCTCAACCGGCGGCTGGCCGAGGTCGAGGCAGAGCACATTCAAAACGTGCTGGCGGCGGCTCGAGGCAACAAGACCCGGGCGGCGGAAATGCTCGGCATCGACAGAAAGACGCTCCGGGAGAAGCTCGCCAGCGCGTCCGACAAGAAAAGCTAGAAAACCTCATTTCGTCGACCGGCGGCGCGCCGGGGCAGGTCTCCCCAACGGGGTGATTCGTCCCGTCCGCGGCGCGGGCGCCTATCTGTGGCGCTGGCCCGAAGACATTCAAACGCCAGAGAACACGTTCGAGCAAAGGCCGCTGCTGCCAAGGGTTACCGAAGGGAGCTTGCAGCGCTGCCTCCCGGCGATTCCGCAAGAACAGACTGGCATCGGCCTTGACCTGTCTCACGGGTGACACAAAGGAGATAGGTCATGACAAGTCCGTACACGGGAATCATGCCAATGCGGTCCGAGCTGATGAGAGAAAGCAGAAGAAGTGTGGTCACCACCAGAAAGGAAGCGGTAGTGCCCTCGGCCGAGGCGCGGAACCCGGAGATGGACCACGGATCGAGGCGGGCTTTTCGGATCCTGCGTCTCGCGTTCATCGTCGCGCCGATCGTCGCAGGGCTAGACAAGTTCTTCAACTTCCTGACGGACTGGGACAAGTACCTCGCGCCTGTCGTCTCCGACACCCTGGGAGTCCAGCCCCAAACTTTCATGATGATCGTCGGCGCGGTCGAAATCGCCGCCGGTATCGTGGTCGCTCTTTATCCGCGCATCGGTGGTTACATCGTTGCTGCCTGGCTCCTCGCGATTATCGGGAATCTGGTCGTCGTGGGCGGTTATCTCGACGTGGCGCTGCGGGACCTCGGTCTGCTCCTGGCCGCTCTTGCGCTCGCCCAGTTGGCGCAGGCGAACGCGAAGTCTCTCGCACCCGTGCGAGCTGGCCAAATGCGCGGCCATCTGTTCACCGAGCGCATTCGCTGAGAGGAGTCGATCCTGAGCCGCAATGACG
>Ga0079218_10000427_pt1 | contig 12455 bp, 9 predicted proteins | sample NCCompost_FD_77181 | JGI IMG/M metagenome (GOLD analysis project Ga0079218, IMG submission 77181) | Agricultural soil microbial communities from Utah to study Nitrogen management - NC Compost | ecosystem: Environmental > Terrestrial > Soil > Agricultural land | place: USA: Utah | collected... | reverse complement strand
CGAGATCGGGTTCGTCACCGACAACTTCGCGTTCATTCAACTCGAAAACGCCACGAACCATGCGAACGTCGTCGAGATGACGGGGCCGCAGGGAGCGGAGCGGCGAACCGGATTCATCAGTGCGCTGACTTGGCCGATCGACCGGATCAAGTCGACGTACACGCAGCCGTCGAGAACGGCGGGGTTCGAGCCGGATCCGTCCGTGACACGCGTGGTGATGATTCTGCACGGCATCAGAGACGATGGCCGCTGGGCGCAGGACCTCGGCGCGGAGTTCACCAAGGCTGATGCCGCGCTCAAGACCTACTCCAGATCGTACGGATACTTTGCCGCGCTCTATTTCCTGACGCCTACGCGCATGGAGGCAAATGTCCGCTGGTTCGTCGATCAGTACACCGAGCTCAAGGCCCTCTATCCCCAAGCGGCATTCGACTTCGTTGGTCACAGCAACGGCACCTACATCCTGTCGCAGGCCATCTCGCAGTACTACACGGTCCGCTTCAACCGGGTGGTGTTCGCCGGCAGCGTCGTTCAGCGTGGGTTTCCGTGGTCGGACTTCAAAGACCGAGTCGGCGCGGTGCGCAACTATCGTGCGTCGGCGGATTTCGTGGTGGCCGCCTTGCCCTCGGTCTTCGAGCACATTCAGGGATATCTGCGCGATGTCGGAGGTGCGGGGCACGCGGGCTTCGACGACGAGTTCGCGCGACAGGGCGAGAGCCGGTACTTTGCCGACGGCGGCCACGCCGCGGTATTTGGCGACAGGAAGAACTATTCAACGCTCGTGAACTACGTGCTCGCTCCGCGTCCGTGCGCCGGGGCGGAGTGCGACAAGTACGAGTTGCCACAGCATGTCGACACGCAGTGGTGGCTCGCCAGCCTCGTGTACCGGTTTTCGGTGCTGCTCTGGCTGGCGGCAATCATGTTGATTGGCTCGCTTGCCTATGCGGCCTCACGGCTCGTTCGCGGCAAACGGGTACACAGCCCAGTGGGGCTCCTCGCGCGGCGTGCGCTGGCCGGAGGAGCGGTCGTGGGTCTGGCGCTCGCGATATTGCGGTACGTCTAGGCCGCTAGAGCCCGACGATCTTGGCGACCAGGCCGGCGAGCACGCCGCCGGCCAGCGGCCCCGCCACGGGAATGCCCGCGTAGCCCCAGTCCGCGTCGCGCTTGCCGGCGATCGGCAGCAGCGCGTGCGCGAGGCGCGGCCCTAGATCGCGCGCCGGGTTGATGGCGTAACCGGTCGGCCCGCCGAGCGAGAGGCCAATGCCCCACACCAGGCTACCCACCAGGAACGGACCGAGGCCGGGCGCGAGCCCCGCCACGGTGACGCGGCTCGAGAAGATGGCGGTGGCCACCAGCACCAGCACGAAGGTCCCGATGATCTCGCTCGTGAGGTTGGCGCCGGCGCTGCGGATCGCGGGAGCCGTGCAGAAGACACCCAGCTTGGCGTTGGCGTCGGTGGTGAGCCGCCAGTGCGGCAGGTAGTGCAGCCACACGACCACGGCGCCGAGGAACGCGCCCGACAGCTGCGCCAGGCCGTAGGGCAGCACCTTGCTGAAGTCGCCGGTGGCCACCGCCGCGCCGAGCGTCACGGCCGGGTTCAGGTGCGCATCGGCGCTGCCGAACGCGATGGCGGTGAACACACCGGCCATCACGGCGAGCGCCCACCCGGTCGCAATGACGATCCAGCCGCTGTTCTCGCTCTTCGAGTGCTTCAGCAGCACGCCGGCCACCACGCCGTCACCAAGCAGGATCAGGATGAAGGTGCCGACGAATTCGCCGAGGACGGGTGAGCTCATGCATCAATCCAATCGAGAGAGCGGCCAACCGCCTTGGTCCAGTCGTGCACGAGGCGCTCGCGATCGGCGATAGCCATCGCGGGCGTCCAACGATGGCTCTCGGCCCAGCGCGCGCGCAGGTCGTCAACGTCGCGGAAGACACCGGCCGCAAGGCCCGCGGCATACGCCGCGCCGAGTGCGGTGGTCTCCTTCACCGCCGGCCGCACCACGGTGCGGTTGACGACGTCGGCCTGAAACTGCATCAGCAGATCGTTGTCGGTCATGCCGCCGTCCACGCGCAGCGCCTCGAGGCTCACGCCCGAGTCCTTCTCCATCGCCTGCAGCACTTCCCAGGTCTGAAATGCGGTGGCCTCGAGCACGGCGCGCGCCAGGTGGCCACGGGTGACGAACCGGGTGAGCCCGGCGATCACGCCGCGCGCGCGATCGTTCCAGTGCGGCGCATAGAGTCCCGAGAACGCCGGAACCACATAGGCACCGCCGTTGTCGGGGACGGTGCGGGCAAGCGCTTCGATGTCGGCACTGCTCTCGATCATCTTCAGGTTGTCGCGCAGCCACTGGACGAGCGCACCGGTCACCGCCACGCTGCCTTCGAGCGCGTAGCACGGCGGCGCGGCTCCGATGCGGTACGCCACCGTCGTCAGCAGCCCGAAATTCGACTGCACCGCCGCTTCGCCCGTGTTCATCAGCAGGAAGCAGCCGGTGCCGTAAGTGTTCTTGGCTTCGCCCGGCCGGAAGCAGGCCTGCCCCACGAGCGCGGCCTGTTGGTCGCCGAGGATGCCGGCAATCGCCACGCCGCGAATCGGCTCGGGCACCGCCGTCCCGTACTGCTCGCTGCTCGAACGGATCGCCGGCAGCATCGCGCGCGGGATGTCGAACGCGGCCAGCAGATCCGGATCCCAGTCCAGGGTCTGCAGGTTCATCAACTGCGTGCGGCTGGCGTTGGTGACATCGGTCACGTGGATGCCACCGTGCACCCCGCCGGTGAGACGCCACACGAGGAACGTGTCGATGTTGCCGAAGAGCGCGTCGCCGGACTCGGCCAAGCGGCGCGCGTCTGGCACGTTGTCGAGGATCCACCGGATCTTCAGGCTGCTGAAATAGCTCGAGAGCGGGAGGCCGGTGCGACTCCGGAAGAACTCGACGCCGGGGCTCCGCGTGTACTGCGGCAGCACGTCGGCCACCCGCGTGTCCTGCCACACGAGCGCGTTGTAGAGCGGCGCGCCCGACCGGCGGTCCCACACCACGGTGGTCTCGCGCTGGTTGGTGATGCCGATCGCGGCCAGATCCTTCGGCTTGAGCTGCGCCGATCGCATGGCGCCGGCGATCACTGCCTCGGTGTTGCGCCAGATCTCGAGTGGGTCGTGTTCCACCCAGCCCGGCTGCGGGTAGATCTGCGCGTGCTCCATCTGCGACAGCGCGACGATGCGGCTCGAGTCGTCGAAGATGATGAAACGCGTGCTACTGGTGCCCTGGTCGATGGCGCCGAGCAAGGCCATGACGGCGCGCGGCCTACCGCCGGCCGGCGGCGCGCCGGTCCGACACGATGCGTCCGCCCTTGATCGTCGTCACCACCTTGAGGAGATCCGTGGCGTTGGTCAGCGGGTTGCCGTCGATGAGCACCAGATCGGCCTGCTTGCCCACGTCGAGCGTGCCGATCAGATCCTGCTTCAACGTCGAGCGCGCCGCGCCCTGGCCCATGATCTTCGTGATGTCGAGCGGCGAGAACACCAGGCTCAGCGCGCGCAGCTCGTCGGCCAGCGACTGCCGCGGCGGCCACGTGGTGTCGGTGCCGTAGCCGTAGGAGATGCCGGCTTCCCAGAGCAGCCGCGCGTTCACCGGACCCTGGCCGGCGCTGGAGATGGTGTTCCACGGGAACGGCTGCCCATCGCGAAAGAGCGGCGCGTTGCCGGCTCCGAAGTGCGGCGCGAACACCTGCAGCGTGGATGTCATCGGGATGCCGGCGCCGGCGATGCGCTTCGCCGCGGCGGCGTCCTCTTCGAGGCGGCCGATGTGCGGCGTGTGGACCAGCACCGCGGGCATGGCCTCCACCGCCGCCAGGGTGTCGATGACGCTCACCGCGTGCGTAATCGTCGGGATGTTGCGCTTCTTGCCTTCGTCCACGATCAGCTTCAGCGTGCGCGTCTCGGGCCCGCCGGGCGTCGTGGTGATCACCGTCTTGATGTAGTCGAACTTCCGGGCCGCGGCGCTCTCGACCGCCTTGAGGATGTCTGCGTCGGGAACGGCGGCGGCCGCCGTGGTAGGCCGCAGTGGCGGCCGCGACGTGTCGAACCGCGCCGGGTCGCCGCGTCCGCCCCCGGGCACGGGGGCGCGCGCCACCGGAATGATGGTGCCGAGGAGCAGTCGCGGCCCCTTCACCGTGCCGGCGTCGATCCGCTGCCGCAGCTCGATCGTCTCGTCGGGACAGATGGCGCACAGCACCGTGGTGAACCCGGCGTCGAGGAACTCCTGCAGCTGCGCCGGGCCGGTTTTCGCCAGCCACTGCTTGGCGTCGCCCTGAACGATGTGACGATGGGCGTCGATGAAGCCGGGCATCAGCGTGCGGCCCTGCGCGTCGATGCGCTGGGCAGCGACCGCGGTGGGCGCGCCCGCCGTGACCGACACGATCTTGCCGTCGCGCACCAGGACGGATCCGCGTTCGATGACACCGCCCTTGCCGTCCACGATGCGGGCGTTGACGATCATGAGGTTCTGCGCGCTCGCGGGCCACGCGAGGGCAGCGAGCAGGACCAGTACGTAGCGGGCGGTCTTCAGACCGCCCGACGACATCAGACCGCCCGTCATCGCAGCACCTCGCTCTTCTCGGCCTGGCCCACGATGCGGTCAGCATCCTCCTGCAGCAGGAAGCGCTCGGCCACCTGCCGCTTCGCCGCCTCTTTCACGCGCGCCACGTAGGCGTCGTGCGTGCCGTAGCGCTCCTCGAGCGACAGGCGCGGGTCGCCGGACGCGAGCCGTTGCGCTTTCGTCTTCGCGAACGGGATGTAGCCGCCGCCGAGCGCCTGGATGTCTCCCTTGAAGAACCCTCGCGCAATCGGATTCCAGCCCGTGTAGGTGCCGAGTGGCACCTCGAGCAGCACGCTGCGGACACCGGCCAGCTCGTTCCCGTCGGCGTCCACCTTCGGCACGAGCTGCGGGAGCACCTGGCGCACCGCCGGCGGCTGCAACGCCATCACGCCCGAGACGTCGGCGTACTTGAAGGCGGGGCCGAAGTCGTAGTCGTAGAGCGGCACGAACACGCCGTCTGGAAGCGGCTGCCCGGGAATCACCGGAAAGCCGGTGGACGCATGCCCTGGCAGCACCAGGTCACCTTTCGCCAGAGTGGGATAGCGGCTGGGTGGCGGCGCCGTGTCACTCACGACCCAATCGACCAGCGCGTTCATCAGCGCGCGGTTGGTGTCGTTCGACGGGTTCGGATTGGTGGCGAGGATGCAGCACGGATCCACGGGAATCTCGTGGGCAAAGCCGCCCCCGCCGCCTCCATGACGAGTGCTCGGCGAGTAGTAGCGACGGACGTTGGCGGGCAGCGGAATGTCCTTGTCGGCACGGGTGCCTACGAGGTTCGGCGAGACGCGCAGCGAGTAGAACTCCGCCGACCCGAACGTCTCGACGATCTTCGGACACGTGTCGGTCGCGCGGCAGCGCGCCAGCAGGCCGCCCGCCTTCCGGCCGCGCGCGGTGTCGGTGTAGTCCTCCCACCACAGCACACCTTCGCTGCCCGGCTCATACATGTCGGCCGCACCGCTCGGCGCCGCAAACCGGATGTTCATGGCGAGCTGACGCGCCGCGATGTGGGGGTTCATGCCGTCGAACACCCGACGCCGGCGCTCGTCCTGGTTGAAGCCGAGGTTCAGGAAGCTGCGCAGGTAGTTGCCCGACTGCGAGGTGCCTTGCGCGATGACGTGGCGCACGGCCGCGCCGAGCGGGTGATCGGCGTCGTGCCGGCGCAGGAACGCCACGAGGTCGCGCGTCGCCGCGAACCCGATGCCGTGCACCGGCGGATCCTTCGCGATGTAGGCCAGCTCGTACAGCGCGGCCGGATCGAAACCGTCCTTCAGGCACAGCTGCGCCGGGTCCGGCGTGCCGGGGAACGGCGTCTGCGAGCAGTCGGCAAACGCCCAGGCGCTGGGCGCAATCGGCACGCGCGCCCCGTTTTCCGACGTACGCCGTGTGAGGGTCGCCTGCGTGGTGTCGAGGCTCGCCGGCGTAGCGGTGCCCGTGACGCGGCCGCGGACGATCGACTGTGTCGTGGCGCCCACTGGCGCGTCGAAGAAGCGCGCCGTGGCAGGCCCGGTGATGCTCGAACCGTCGGCATTGCGCGCGATGGGCGCAACCATCGTCATCAGATCGCCGCCGAGGTTCGTCGCCGCCACGGCCGGCGATCGAAGGGCCGCACCGGCTCCGCCGAGATCCGCCTGCCAGCCGCTCGTCACCAGAACGTGACCGGCGGCGCGGAAGTCGGCGTAGTAGCCGGCACCCTCGATGTTGGCGCGTCCGCGGTTCGGCACTTGGTACACCAGGACGCCGGTGGCCGTGCCCATCTCCACCGGCTTGAGGATGGTGAAGGTGGCCGTGTACTCCACCATGCCGCGCCCGTTGCGCGGCGCCAGCTCGATGTCGGTGATGACCGCGTTCTGCGCCAGCTTCGGATCGAGCTCGCCGAAGAAGCGGCCGGTCAGCTTCTCGTACGGCTGCTTGGCGTTGGCGAACGGCTGACGCTGCGCGATCGTCAGCTTCACCACCTCGGCATTAGCCGCGGCAACCGCAACCACGACGGTAACTGCGACGAACCACGCGATGCGGACGTGTCTGGCCATGCGGCAGATGCTACGCCAAAATGGGTGCTGGGCCCGATGCGCATCTTCCACTGCGACCACTGCGACAACCTGGTGTTTTTCGAGAACACGGAGTGCATCGAGTGCGGGCACGTGCTGGCCTTCCTGCCCGAGCTGATGGAAATCGGATCGTTGGACAGCGACGGCGTGAGCACCTGGCGCTCACCGCATCCGTCGGCGCAGGAGCGACTCTATCGGCTGTGCGACAACTATTCCGGCGCTCAGGTGTGCAATTGGGCGGTGGACGCCCGGCAGGACGAAACCTTGTGCGCGGCCTGCCGGCTCACGACGACCATCCCCGACCTGCGCGTGGAGGGGCACCAGCAGGCGTGGTACAAGCTGGAAGCCGCGAAGCGGCGCCTCGTCTACGCACTGCTCAACCTGCACCTCCCCACCACGCCGCGGTCGCAGGATCCTCGCGGGCTCGCGTTCGAGTTCCTGGCGGATCCGGCCGATGGGCAACCTCCGGTGCTCACCGGCCACAGCGGCGGCGTCATCACGATCAATCTGGCCGAAGCCGACGACGCCGAACGCGAGCGGCGGCGTCACGCGCTCGGGGAGCCGTATCGGACGCTAGTCGGGCACCTGCGGCACGAGGTGGGGCATTACTACTGGGACCGCCTGATCGACGGCACCGACCGCCGCGACGCGTTCCGCGCGGTGTTCGGCGACGAGCGCGAAGACTACCAGGCCGGGCTGCAGCGCTACTACACGGACGGACCGGCCGCGGACTGGCAGACCCGCTTCGTGACCGCCTACGCGAGCGCGCACCCGTGGGAGGACTGGGCGGAGACCTGGGCGCACTACCTCCACATCACCGACACGCTCGAGACCGCCGCCGCGTGCGGGGTATCGATCCGCCCGCGCCGTCGCGACGAACCGACGCTCACGATGGTCCCGGTCACCGCCGGAACGCTGTCGAGCGCTTTTGATCAGCTGATCGCCAGCTGGTTTCCGATGACTTATCTGTTGAACAACCTCAACCGTGGTCTCGGCATCGCGGACGCGTATCCGTTCGTGCTGTCGCCGGCGGCCATCGAGAAGCTGCGCTTCGTGCACGACACCGTGGCGCTCGTGGCCTGCCCGCTGCCGGCCGACGGGGCAGGCCCCACGTCGGACGACGTCACGCTTTCGCGAAGTCGATGAAGCCCTGATCGACGTCGGTGGAGAGGAGCCTCACCTCCACCCGATCGCCCACGTCGAGCCCGGCAAATCCTTTCACGACACGCCCTTCCACCGGCGTGCCGATGGTTCGCACCCAGGTGCCCTTCTCGGAGGCGCCGGTGACGATGGCGTGGAAGCGGTCGCCGACGCGCGACTGCAGGAAGAGCGCGGCCGCCGACTTGCGAACCTGCCGCTCGACTTTGGCGGCCTGATCCTCCTGCATGGTGCAGTGCTTCGCCAGCACCGTCAGCGCGGCGCGATCGTAGGGCGGCGGCGCGCCGGCGATGGCCGCCTTCAGCAGGCGCTGCGTGATGAGATCGGGAAACCGCCGGTTGGGCGCGGTGGAGTGCGTGTAGCCGGTCACCGCCAGGCCGAAGTGTCCCGATGGCACGCTGCCCGGCGGCTCCACTGCGTACTCGCCCGAGCCCAGCATCTTCACGACCGACAACGAGACGTCCGGGAAGCGCAGCGGGTCGGCGGTGCGGCGCTTCTGGAGGAACGCGTCGAGCGCGGCGGCGTCGGGCTCGTCCGGCAGCGTGTCGCCGAACGTGGCAGCGAGCGCCACGATGCGATCCCACCGCCGCGGCGCGCCGAGCACGCGCCGGATCCAGGCAAACCCTTTCCGCTCGAGCGTCTCGGCGGTGGCGGCGTTGGCCGCGATCATCAGGTCTTCGATCAGCTCCTTGGCGCGGTTCTTCGCATCGGGCTGCAGATCGGTGATGGCGTCGCCGGCAAACACGGCGTGCGCCTGCAGCGTGTCGAGGGTCAACGCGCCGTGCGCGTGTCGCCGCCGTCGCATCGCCTGTGCCACCTCGTCCTGCAGACGAAGCACGTCGCCGAGGCCGGCGACCGCCGCCGCGGGCGCCGGCAAGGGCCCCTCGTCGAGCAGCCACGCCCCCACGGCGTTGTATGTCAGCCGCGCCTTGTTCAGCACCCGCGCGCGATACACGTCCGTCCCGAGGACGTCGCCGCGCTCGTCCACCGTCATCTCGACGACCATGGCGAGCCGCTCGTCGCCTTCGCCGAGCGAGGTCAGGTCGGTCGAGAAGCGCTCCGGCAGCATGGGAAAGATCGCGGCCGGTGTGTAGACCGACGTGGTGTTGGTCTTGGCGTGGTCGTCCGAGGCCGAGCCGGCAGGCACTCGCGCGTCCACGTCGGCAATCGCCACCAGCACTTTCGTGCGGCCGCCGCCGAGCGCTTCCGCCACCGAGAGCTGATCGAGGTCGCGCGACTCGTCGTTGTCGATCGACGCCCACAGGAGGTCGCGCGTGTCGCGCACCAACCCGTTGAGCGGCAACGTGGGCCGCGCCTGGCGCGCTTCGTCCAGCGCCGCCGGCGAGAACTCGGGAAGGAGACCGTAGCGCGCCATCGCGCGGTGGGCGATGGTCCGGAGGACGGTGCGGTGCGACACTAGTCCCTATGGTGACATCGAACGCACAGCTTCCGATGCTCGACGCCGATGCCGTACTGGCCGGGCTGCGCGCACTGCGCACGCGGCAGCCGGTGCAGTTCGACGCGTTCTACTCGAGCCAGCTCGGTGGCATCGTCACCGATCCCGCGCTGATGGTGCTGCCGTTCGACGACCACATGGTGCACCGCGGCCACGGCATCTTCGACACCGCGGGGCTGGTGAACGGACGCATCTACGACCTCGAAGCCCATCTGGACCGCTTCCTCGGGTCGGCCGAGCGCTCGCGCCTGAAGCTCGCGGGGTCGCGTGCCGCCATGCGGGACATCATCGTGAAGACCGCCGCCGCCAGCGGGCGCCGCGACGGCGCCATCCGCTACTGGCTCTCGTCGGGGCCGGGCAGCCTCGAGCTCACCCCGGCGGCCGGTGCGGACCCCGGCTTTTTCGTGATGGTGTTCGGCGGGCTGTCGTATCCCGCACGGTGGTACAGCGAGGGCTTGAAGGTGATGACGACGACCTACCCGATCAAGCCGCCGCTCTACGCCATCACCAAGGCGACGAACTACCTGCCGAACGTGCTGATGCAGATGGAGGCCAAGGCCGCCGGGCTCGACAACGGCGTCTTCATCGACGAGCTCGGGTTCGTGGGCGAGAGCTCGAACATGAACGTAGCGTTCGTCACGCACGACGGCGTGCTGCTCCACCCGAAGTTCCTGCGCGTCCTGCCCGGGTGCACGTCGCTGCGGGTGTTGGAGCTGGCGCAGCATCTGGTGGGGCGCGGCGTGCTCACCGCCGTCGAGGTGGCCGACATCCCGGCTGCCGACGCGCGCAACGCGCGCGAGATGGTGCTGCTCGGAAGCTCCGTGAAGGTGGCGCCGATCGTCGAGTGGGACGGCCAGCCGATCGGCGACGGCAAGCCGGGGCCTGCCGCCGCGGCGCTGCTCGCGTTGATCGACGAGGACATGCGCAGCGGCGATCGGCTCATCGACGTGCCGTACTGAGCGTGGCGCCCGAGCAGCCGCAATTCAGTCGCGCAGACGCCAGACCTGGTATCCATCCGCATCCGACTCTCCAAGAATCTCGAAGAGCCGCCGATAGCGCGCCCCTGGTGCGGCGCCCGGCGCCCCTTCTCGCGGCTCAACCGCCCCCAGGTCTACGACCACGAAACGAAACGCTCCGCGCCGGAGAGCCTCGCGTGCCTGGCGGACGCTCCGCGGTTCATCGATCACGCGCATGAACGTCGCCTCTGGCAGATAGAAACCGAGCATCTGCGCGGCATGGCTGCCCGGTGGCCACGCGAGCACTCTCGCCCCAGCCAGATCCTCGACGCTCGAGAGCCGATCCAGGAGCTCGAGGCGGGTGTTCACGCGCTCCCGCGCCCGCAGCGTCTGCGAGACCGTGAACACCAGCGCGAACACGGCGGCGGCGGCGAACGTGCGCCCGGCCACCCGGGCGCGCACATCCGATGCCGACATCGCGTCGACAATCCAGGCGGCCGTCAGCAGCGCCAGAGGCGGAAGCAGTGACACGAAATAGAGCGGCTTCAGGTTGGTGTTTCCGAACTGGAGCACGCACGTTGCAAGCGCAAAGATCGCAAACGGCAGCAGGGCGGGCGGAAGATGCCGACGCCGCACGATCGACAACACCGCGGTCACCGCCGCGAGTGCAACCATGACCGGGTATCGATCCGCCAGGACCAGGTACACGTCATAGAATCGCGGGCTCAACTCCAGCGTGCGCGAATAGTAGGCGTGAACGCCCAGGTTCTTGACGATCGACAGCTTGATCAGCGAGGCCGGCCAGACGACGAGCATCGTCAAGAGGGCTGCTCCAGCCGCCACGAGCAGCCCGCGATGCATGGACACTCCCGAGCGGGACACCCGCAGCCACGGGTTGGCGGTGACGACGAGCACGACCGCCAGCGTCACGTACAAGAAGACGGCGTGCTCGAGCATCATGAAGGCAATCGTGGCCATGACGACCGCCGCAACCAGCGCCTGCAGCGACGGCCGTGTCCGGAAGTACCCGATCGCAAAGAGCGATAACGTGGACAGGCTCGCGTACGGAACATGCCAGCCGATTTCGGCAGACGTCGCGATATGCAGCGACATCACGGAGAGGATCGCGGCAGCCAGGACTCCGGTTTGTGCCCCCCGTACGGGAACCAGGAGCGCGCAGCCGAAGTAGAGCATGGCGATCGTGGCCAGCGAAAACGCCAGCGGGACCAGGCGGACTACCGTACCGGAATGCCCGGCCAGCCGCTCGACGGCCTGGATGGTATAGATGAAGAGCGGTGGATGGTAGTGCCGGTAGGCCGCGATGTCGTCGGCCGCGACGTCGCGAGTCCAGAGATCGGTGTCGGCGCCGGCGCCCGCCTCGCCCGTGAATCCGGCCATCGCCAGACCGGCTGCCACGTACTCCGAGACCGGCCGTGTGCCGAGATCGAGATAGTTCGTCAGAAACCCGCGGCGCGCGGCGAGGACATAGTCCACTTCGCTGCCGTCGAGGAGACGATCGAATCCCGGGAGTCTGACCAGCAGGGCGACGATGAACACCAGAGCAAAGGCCCACGGTGTCCAGTGGCGCATGCGCGAGTATACGCGGGCGTGACCCCGATCCTGCCACCGCTCCGCGATCGCATCCGTCCGGGTGTGCGCGTGCTGTTCGTCGGCATCAACCCCGGCGTCCGCTCGGCGCTCACGGGGCATCACTTCGCCGGGTTCTCGAACCGGTTCTGGAAGCTGCTTTACGACTCGCGGCTGGTGCCGGAGCCGATCGGATACGAGGACGACGATCGGCTGCCCGAGTGGGGCTACGGCATCACCAACATCGTCCCGCGTCCGACGCCCGGCATCGACACGCTCGAGCGGCACGAGTACGTGGCCGGCCGGCGGACGCTGCGTCGGAAGATTCTGCGCCACCGCCCGGCCGTCGTGGCGCTCATCGGCATCACGGTGTTCCGGGCGATGTTTCCCGAGCGCAAGGACGCGGTGTCGCTGGGGCTGCAGCAGGAGCGCGTCGGCGGCTCGGACGTGTTCGTGCTGCCGAATCCGAGCGGCCGGAACGCCAACTACTCGTACGCCGAGATGGTGGCCGCGTTCCGGGCCCTGGCTCGTTTCGCAGACCGAAAGCGCCGATACCTCTAACTGGGGGTATGTAAAGGTTTTCCCCCGCGATCAGGTATCCTTTCGCAGCGCGGAAAAGTGTGCGCAAATAGGCTGGTGCGGACATAGGAGG
>Ga0079218_10000426_pt1 | contig 12462 bp, 11 predicted proteins | sample NCCompost_FD_77181 | JGI IMG/M metagenome (GOLD analysis project Ga0079218, IMG submission 77181) | Agricultural soil microbial communities from Utah to study Nitrogen management - NC Compost | ecosystem: Environmental > Terrestrial > Soil > Agricultural land | place: USA: Utah | collected... | reverse complement strand
TGAAAGCGTTCTATCAGACGAACGCGGAGCGCGTCTTCAAGCTGTAACGGCGCGGCTCACGGCGTCCAGGCGTAGCTCAGCTTGAAGAACAGCGTGCGGCCCGTCATTTCGACGTTGCCGGTCAGGGCGTCGTCGATCGCGCTGTCCGAGTACCCCGCGAACAGCACGGTCTGCGGGTTCAGCTTGTACGAGTAGAGCAGTTGCGACGCGAGCGACTCGGTGCGCGGATCCGTTGCCGGATTCAAGTAGGCAGCAACGTTGCGCTCGATGTCCTGGTCCTGCAGCGTCAGCCGCACGAAGCTGCGCACGTTGAATTGCCACGTCAGCCGCAAGTCCGTGAGCTTGGCGTCGAAGATCATTGCGCCTTCCTTCGTGCTGAGGCGATCGGAGGAATAGCGCAGCCGCACGAGCAGGTGGCGTGTCGCGTTCCAATCGATCTGCGGCCGGTAGCCGCGCGCGTCGGCGAGGCGCGAGTTCGCGAAATCGATCTGCTCGCCATCTTGGAGCTGCATGTTGATGTTCAAGCCGCTGCGCGGCCGGAACTGGCCGTACATGAAGAGGCCTTGCAGATCGTAGACGACGCCGTTCCAGTACTCCTCACGGGTGCCACCGCCGAGCTCGGCGTACGACTGCATCGGCCCTTCGAAGGAGATGTAGGGCTGGAAGTTGCGGTTGATGAACTGTCCGTCGGTAGTCTCGGAACGGCCGCTCTGGAAGCCGACTGCCCACTCCGTCCACCACGCGCCCGGGTTGGCGTAGAAATTGCGGTTCATCTGGACACGGTCCTGGACGAGGTCGACGCGCCCCATGAAGCCGGAGTCGGCGCGGAAAGTGGGGGCGATGTCCTGGTGCCAAGCCTGCGCGAACCAGTTGCGCGATCCGTAGCGGTACTCGACACGCCACGCGTCTCCCTCGAGATCTTCGGCTTGCCCAAACTGCGTCGCGACGGAAGCGGGATACTCCGTCCGGGAATCGAGGTACTGGAATCGCAGCGTGCTGTTGTCGTTCATGAAATAGCGGCCGTCGAATCCGGCGACTTCGTTGCTGTAGCCGTCGCCTTGGCGGCTCGTCACGAGCGCGCCGATCTGCGACGTGCGCCCGAACCCGCGCGCGTAGCGGCCGACGAACCCGTCGTTCTCTTGCTCGAGCGACGTCGTCTGCGAGCCGAACGGGCCCGGGAACAGCAAGTTGGTGATCGCGTCGTTCGTCGCGAACACGCCGATGGTGTTCTTGCCGGTGCGGCCCGTGAACTTGGCGCCGGCATCGGGATCCGCGACGGTGCGGGTATACACGGCCTGCAGCGGCGTCTGGTAATAGTCCTGACCTTCGAGGAAGAACGGCCGCGTCTCCGGATAGGACAGCGCGAACGTCGTGTTCTCCTCGAGCTGCGCTACGTCGGCCTCGACCTGCGAGAAGTCGGGGTTGAACGTGACGTCGAGCGTCAGGTCGGGCGTGATGCCCCAACGCACGCCGAGTCCGGCCTCGGTCTCGAAGTCGCCCGGCTCGAGCTCGCCCGCAGGCGCCGGTGCCGGCTGCGCCGAATCCGTGCGCGTCGACGTCAGAGTCGGAACGACCTCGAGCGCTTTGCCCGGCTCCGCGTTCGCGAAACCCGTGAACTTGCCGAATTGGCATAGATAACAGCTGACGTTGCGATCCTGCGGGTTGTTGGAGATTCGCGCGCGCTGCCCGCGCGGCCGAAAGCGCAGCATGTCGATGCCCCAGGTCTGATCGCCGTCGGTGCGCGGAAAGCGCAATTGGCTGAACGGGATCGCAATCTCCGCAGCGAAGCCGCGCTCGTTGACTTGCCCCGCAGAGTCCCAGATGGCGTCCCACGACGTGCTTTCGTTGCCATTGACCTGGTCGTTGATGAGATCCATCTGAACGCCGAGCGGGTTGACGAAGAACTCGAATGCTCGGCGCTGATCGTTGAAGGTGTCGAGGACGACGCCGACGAAATCGTCGTTGAACGCGGAGTCGCGGTCGCGCAAGTAGGCACGGATCGAGCTCGGATCCGGATCGCGGGCATCGAACGCGATCAGGAGCTGATCGCCGTTCTCGACGAGGTACGCAATCGTCTCCACCTCGGGCGTCTGGTTCTCGCGAGGATATGTTTCGTACCTCAGCTGCACGGCGAGTGCGTTTCGCCAAATGGCATCGTCGAGGACGCCGTCGATCTGGATCGCTTCCTTCGAATGCGGGATCGCGAGGCTCGCGACCCGGTTCGAGGCGACCTCGGCGACCGCGGCGACCTCGGGTTGCGCGTGCAGCGCGCCGCTCGGGCCGACGAGCAAGGCGGCGCACGCCGCCAGACGAATGGCGTTCATCGGCTCGAACGTCCCTCCCTAATGAGCGCCATGAAGAGCCCGCAAGCCCTTTGCAGCGAGCGTGCCACCCCAGCCCCGCTCAGTAACCCGCTGATCTGTATGGTTTTTGCGCGCACCGCCGCGCCGCGTGAGTCGCGTTTCCGGGACAACAAGTAGCGATTTCGCTCGCAACTGGGCGTAAAGGCGCGGTTGGCCGACGCGAGCCAGTCCTGCCGTGGACGTGCCAAGAATCCCCCTCGTTGCCCGCCAGGCGAAACCCGAGCGGCATGCCGTTAGATGCGGCAACCGCAGAATGGTTACATATCGGCGGCGTGTAACCTTTGACGGCCCTCGCGAATATTAATCAGTGCACCCGGCAAGGCGACCATAGATTCGTGAAGGAAACGAGCGACTCAGACTTGATGCGGCAAGTGCGCGGGGGCCGCACCGTGGCCCTCGCGACGCTTTTCGAGCGCCATCACACGCGCGTGTATGGCTACTGCTTGCGCATGACGGGTACCCGCTCGGCGGCCGAGGATCTCGTGCAGGACGTGTTCATGAAAATGTTGAAGTACAAAGCGACGTTCAAGGACGACAGCGAGCTCGTGCCTTGGATGTTCGGTATCGCGCGCAACTCGTGCCTCGCGCACTTGAAGCGCCGCGCGCACGATCACCTGCCGGCGACGCAGGCCACCGAGGAAACGGCGGCCGACGAAGCAACGCTAGAGGAGCCGCACGACGAGCGGCAAAGCGAGCTCGTGCGTCAAGCGCTGCTCAAGCTGCCGGCCGAGCGTCGCGAGGTGCTCGTGCTCAGCCGTTTCGAGTACAAGAGCTACGACGAGATCGCCCAAGTGCTCGATTGCTCCGTCGGCGCCGTCAAAGTGCGGGTGCACCGCGCAATGAAGCAACTCCGCGACATCTATCTCGACATGGCGGGAGAGGTATCGGCATGACTTGCGAAGAGACGACACCGCTATTGATGGACCGGTTGCAGGGCGACATCTCGCCCGAGAACGAGCAGCGGCTCGCCGCGCACGTGGCAACCTGCGCGGTTTGCCGCGCCGAGGTCGATGCGATGACCGAAACTTGGGTCAGCCTCGGCAGCCTCGACGACCACGAGGTGCCGCACGAACGCCTGCGCGCGCGGTTCCATGCGGGATTGGCCGCGTACGAAGAGCGCGCGTCGCGTCACTGGACCGAGCGCTTGCTCGGACGCTGGTGGCCGCAGCAACCCGTGCTGCAAATGGGCCTCGCAGCGGCGCTCGCGTTGGTCGGCGTGCTCGTCGGCCAGCAGCTGCCGTCGCAGCGCGACGTCGACGTCGCGGCATTGCGCGACGAGGTACGCTTGGTCGGACTCGCGCTTCTCGATCATCAGTCGGCGTCCGAACGGTTGCTCGGCGTCGAGTGGTCGCGCCGCACGGCGCAAGCGCCCGAGGTCGTCGCCGCGTTGCTCGAGCGCGTGGAGTACGACTCGAACTTGAGCGTGCGGCTCGCTGCCGTCGACGCGTTGCGCGCCGGAATCGACAACCCCAACGTCGTCGCGGGACTCGCGATGGCGCTCGAGCGGCAGGAATCGCCGCTGCTGCAGGTCGCGTTGACCGACGCAGTGCTCGCGGCCGAGCGACCTCCCGTCGAAGCCGTGCGCGGCGTGCTCGCACGCGAGGAGCTCGACCCGGCCGTGCGCGAGTACTTGCAGATGGCTTTGACCGAAGTCGGCGCCGACGCGCCACCGGCAGATACCGCAATTTAGGGGAGAAGCAATGCAACGACCAACCTTGATCGCAGCGGGAATGGCCTCCGCCGCTCTGCTCGCTTTCGCCGGCGTCGTTCGTGCCGACGTCGTCGACACGCGCGAGCTCGACGAGACGATCCCGGTCCCCGCCGGGCAGCCGCTCGTCGTAATCGTCAAGAACATCAACGGGCCGATTCGCGTGACGGGACACGACGGCAACGCCGTCGAGATGCACGCCACGGAAACCGTGCGCGGCGACCTGCAAGCGGACATCGCGCGCGCCCGGGCCGAGATGCGGTTACTCACGGAGACCGAGCCGGGGCGCGTGGCGTTCCGCGTGCGGCGCACCGATGAGGAGCGCGACGGACGAGGCTGGGGCTGGGACGGCTACAGCATCGAGTACGACATCGAAGTCCGCGTGCCGCGCGGCGCGACGATCGAAGTTTCGACGGTCAACGACGGCGACGTGACCGTCGAGGACGTGAATGGCGAATTCCGGCTCAACAACGTCAACGGCGGAGTGCGCCTCGTTCGCGCCGGCGGCGCCGGCACCGTGCAAACGGTCAACGGCGATGTCGACGCGTCGTTTGCCCGCGCCCCGGCCGAAGCGACTTCGTTCAAGACCATAAACGGCGAGCTCGACGTGACGTTCCCCGCGAGCTTGTCAGCCGAGCTCGCGTTTCACACGATGCACGGCGACGTCTTCACGGATTTCGACGTCGAATCCGTGAACGCCCCGCCTGACGTGCGGCGCGATCGCGGCCGCTACGTGCTGAACACGAACCGCAACTCTGCGTTCCGCGTCGGCGCGGGAGGCGAGAGACACTCTTTCAACACTTTGAATGGCGACATTCTCGTACGGAAGGCAAATTAGATGAGCATTAGAACCGGCATCTTTGCACTGTTGACGGGGGCGTCATGCGCCATCGTCGGAACCGCAGCGGCGCAGGACCAGCGCCTCGTCGTCCCGCTCAGCGATTCGTCGCGGCCCGCGAGGCTCGAGATCGGGCTGTTCTCGGGCGAGATCCACGTCGAGGGATACGAGGGCAACGAGGTCGTGATCGTCGCGGATGCTCCGATTCGCGGCGGCGAAAACGACGAGCCTCCGACCCGGGACGGTCTGCGCCAGATTCAGACCTCATCGGTCGGTCTGACGGTGGAGGAGAACGACAACACCGTCTCGGTCCGCATGGACTTCAGCCCGAAGAACGCCGACCTCGAGATCCGCGTGCCGCGGCGCACGTCCGTCAAGGCAAGCCTCGTCAACGGCGGCGACGTCCAGATCGACTCCGTGACGGGCGAGCATGAGTTGTCGAACGTCAATGGCGACGTCATCGCCACGGACATCGCCGGGTCGGCGGTCATCAACGCGCAAAACGGCGACGTGCGCGCGACGTTCACGGCGGTCGACGCCGCGCGCCCGATGTCGTTCACATCGTTCAACGGCGACGTCGACGTCACGTTGCCGGCAAACCTGGCGGCCGATTTGATCGTCGGGAGTCAGCAGGGCGACGTCTATACGGACTTCGAAGTCACGGCCCAAAACGATCCGCCGAACATGGAGCAGAGAGGCGGTCCGCGCGGCGGCAGGCAATTTCGCTGGTCGCAGCAGACCCGTTATGCGATCGGCGGCGGCGGGCCCGACATCACGCTGCGCACCTTCAATGGCGACGTGATGATCCGCAAGCGCTGATCGGCGCGGTCGGTCGTCCGCAAATTGCTCCTGCATTTGCGGCACTCCCGCCGTCCATGGCGGTTGCAATTCGGCGGCCGCCGCTCGACGATTTCTCCCGACGGCGCGCTAGCCGAAAGGGAGCTTCCGTGAATCTCGACGCCAGCGTGTCCTTGAGCTTCAACGGCGAATGCGAAGCCGCGTTCAAGCTCTACGAGCGCCTCCTCGGCGCAAAAGCGGAATTCGTGATCACGTGGGGCGCATCGCCGCTGGCCGACGACGTTCCACGCGAGTGGCAGGACAAGATACTGTTTGCGCGCCTGCGTGCGCGTCACATGACTCTGCTCGGCGGCGACATCCCTTCGCCGAGCTATCGCCCGCCGACGGGCTTCACACTCTGCCTGAGCGCAGACGACGACGCGGAGGCCGAGCGGTTGTTCGCGACTCTCGCCGAAGGCGGCACCGTGCAGATGGCGCTTCAGCCGACGTTTTTTGCGACGCGGTACGGCGAAGTCGTCGACCGTTTCGGAATACCGTGGGAAATCCGGTGCAGGAAGTCGCACGGAGGCGCGAGCACATGAATGACGACCGAATCGTGAGTCTGCTCACGGAAATGCGCGACAACCAGCGCCAGGCGCTCGAGCACCAGCGCGCGCACCTGCAGATCGCGCAGAGCCATTTCGAACAAGCGAAATCACAGATCGCCGAATCGCTGAATCTGCAGCGCGTAGCCGTCAGCCGCCAGCGGACGGCGTTGTGGATCGCCCTGCCGGCGATCCTCGTCTGCATCGCCGCGATCCTCTGGATCGCGTGGCCGTATCTCTGACGCCCCGCCAAGGACGCGGCTCAGCGCGGATTCGTGTGATGTGAGCCGTCGACCATGTGCTCGAGCGAACGGTCGATGCACGGCGGCGACTCGACGATCTCGATGTTCGTGAGCTTCGCGACGCGCTTCGCGGGCGTCCACGGCTCGACGAGCACGGCCGGATCGTACGCCGTCGCGGTCCACTCGAGCGTGTCGGCCGTGCGACGCAACCGCTCGACGACGCGCAGAGCGGTCGTGTGAAACGCGCCGTTGTCGGTGAGCCAGGTTTGATCGTTGAAGTTCTTGGTCTCGACGACGAGCGTGTCGCCTTCCCAACGGCCGACGGCGTCGCCCAAGAAGCTCGGCTCGTTGTTCGTCGGATGCGGCCGGCCGTCGGTCGGCACGAGCCTGAAGAAGCTTCCCGACACGTCCTCGTAGAGGAACACGGCCTCGCCGGCGCGCTGGATGATTTTGTCGGGCGGGCCGATGCGCGGCACGCCCGGCGCGAAGCAGCGCAGCACGGGGTCTTCCTGCACTTGCCGCTCGTCGAGGTCCGCGACGCGTGCCGTGAGCTCGGGCCGATATTTGGGCCCGGCCGGCGGCAGCGGCGCTCCGGGTGCGGCTGCGCCTCCCTCGCCTCGGGGCGGAGGCGGCGCGCCGCTCGCGCAGCCGAAGATGCAAACCGAGTCGCCGTCTTTGCGCGGCTGCACGAAATCGATGCCGGCGCCGTTGTCCCACGTGCCGCTCAGGTCGGGGTGGCCGTCCGGCGCGCGCGGTACTCCGTTACCGGACTGCGCGGAGGCAGCTCCTGCAACGACGAAGGCGGCGACAGCAAGCGCTGACCGCACGTCGAGCGTCGTCCGCAAATCGAATGCTCGTGCCAAGTGAGTGCCCATCGCAGCCTCCGTCATTCGCCGGCGAGTACGTACTCGTGGCCGTCTTCGTAGGTGATGTTCAGGAGCCAGCCGAGATTCGGCGTGCCGTTGCGCGCGAGGATGACCGCCGCGGTGACCGTCTGCCCGCCGCCCTTCAACATCTCGCTCGTGAGGCCGGCCTTTCGCAGCATCGCCGTCGGCAGCGACTCGAGCCGCCAAGTCGTGATCGCACCCTTCTCGTCGGGCACGTCGATGTGGATATAGACGTGCGGATTGATCCAGTCGACCTTGCTGACGACCCCCGTGATCGTCGTGCGCGTCGAAGCGTCGAACTGACCGGCGACCGAGTGATGAGCTGTTGCGTTGCCGGCCGTCAGCGAGAGCGCGCCGAGAACGCCGAGTAGCGGCAGGACGGTTCGTGCCATTGCAGTCATCCCACGCCAAAGCGGTAGCGATGATCTTAGCCGAATCGCGTCTCAAGATTGAACAAAGCGGATTCCCCGCACCGGCGGCGGCTCGTTATGATGCCGCCTCCGTCCGGGATCGACCGTGCCCCTCGAGCGACGCACATTGACCGCCCTTGCGGCCGTCCTCTCGGCCGGCGAAGTCTCGGCCCAGGAAACTGTGCCCGATGGCGCGCGCGAGAAATCCGTCCGCATCGTCCGCGCCGCCGCGCCTCCCGTCATCGACGGTGTGCTCGACGAGGAAGCGTGGCAACTCGCATCGCAGGTCGAAGACCTGCACGAGGTCCAGCCGACGGAGTACGCGGCCGCGAGCGAGCGCACGGTCGTCTACCTGCTGTACGACAAAGACGCGATTTACATCGGCGCGCGCCTCTACGATAGCGATCCGAGCGCGATCACGGCCCGGATCCTGCGCCAAGGCGACGAAGTGTTCGGCGACGACTGGTTCTCCGTGCTGCTCGATCCGTTCCACGATCGGCGAAGCGGCTATCGATTTCTGACGAATCCGAACGGCCTGCGTCAGGAGGGGTTGTTCCAGAACATCAGCGAAGAGCAGTGGGACTGGGAAGGCATTTGGTACACGGCGTCGACGATCGACGAGCAAGGCTGGGTCACGGAAATCGCGATTCCGTTCAAGACGCTGTCGTTCAACCCCGAGAACGACACATGGGGCATCAACTTTCGCCGCGCGATTGCACGGCGCGACGAGCGCACGGGCTGGGTCTCGCGCAACCGCAACTCCGATCCCAGCACGTCGGGCACGGTCGTCGGCCTCGTCGGGCTCGAGCAGGGCGTGGGGCTCGACGTCGTTCCGTCGTTGTCGATCAGCGAGCGGCGGCCGTTTGATGGCACCGCGACGACGACGGATACCGATCCGTCGCTCGACGTGTTTTACAAGCTCACGCCGAGCTTGACGAGCGCTCTGACGATCAACACCGATTTCTCGGCGACGGAGGTCGACGATCGGCAGGTCAACTTGACGCGCTTCGGCTTGTTCTTTCCCGAGAAGCGCGACTTCTTCCTGCAGGACGCCGACATCTTCGAGTTCGGCGGACTGGAGCAGAACGGCCGCCCTTTCGACTCGCGACGCATCGGCTTGAGCGACGACGGCGAGCCGATCGATCTCAGGGTCGGCGGGAAGCTGACGGGCCGCGTGGGCCGCTTCAACATCGGCGCGTTGAGCGTGCGCCAGGACGAGCTCGAGGCGCTCCCGGCAGACAACGCAACCGTCGCGCGCGCGTCGGCGAATCTGCTCGAGGAGTCGAATATCGGCATGATCCTGACCGAGGGCAACCCGGGCCAGACCGTCGACAACTCGCTCGTCGGCGTCGATTTTCTGTACCGCCACAGCCGGCTACCCGGCGGCAAGCTCGTCGAGGTCAACGCGTGGACGCAGGAAAGCGACACCGAGGGCGAGACGGCGGACCAGAGCGCATACGGCATGCTCGTCAACATGCCGAACAACACGGGTTGGCGCGGCTACTTCGGCTACGACAGTCTCGACGAAGGTTTCAACCCCGGGCTCGGATTCCTGAACAGGCCGGGCGTCAGGACGCTCTACTTCGGCACCGAGTACACGCACCGGCCGGTCGATGGGATCGCGCGCGCGGTTTGGGGCGGCTACGAAGCCGAGCGCATCGAGCTCCTGAGCGGCGAGCTGCAATCGCAAGCGGTCGAGTACCAGTTGATCGCCGTCGAGAACCGCGTCGGCGACGGCCTCGGCCTGCAGTACGAAGCGGAGCAGGAGCAGCTCGACGAGGACTTCGAGATTCACAACGGCATCGTCATTCCGCTCGGTCACTACTCCTTCGGCAACACGCGGCTTTCCATCGAAACGGCGGACCACCGCAAGGTTTGGGGAGGCCTCGAATTCCAAACGGGCGATTTCTACGACGGCGAGCGCGAGCAGGTCGAGGCCGAGATCAACTGGCGGCCCTCGGGGCGGTTCGGAACCGGTATCAGCTACGAGCTCAACGACATCGACTTACCGCAAGGCAGCTTCGTCACGCGGCTCGTCGAATTTCGCACTGACGTCGCGTTCTCGTCGAAGCTCAGCTGGGTCACGCGCATCCAGTACGACAACGTGTCCGAGGTCATGGGCGTCAACCTGCGCTTGCACTGGATCCCCGAGGCCGGCCGCGAAGGATTTTTCGTGATCAACCACAACCTCGAGGACTTCGACCTCGACAACCGCTTCCATTCGGCGCTGTCGGAGGCGTCGGTCAAATTCAGCTACACGTTTCGTTTCTGAGCTTGGGCGCTTGTCGCTGCGCGACGTCAGTGGCAAGCCCCGCGCGGCGCGGTGCTATGCTCGGCGGCGCGTCGAAGATTGGGGGATCGCGCAATGAATCTTTACTTGCGAGCGCTCGCGGCGCTCGGCGCGCTGTGCAGCGCGGATGCGCTGCGAGCTACCGAGGTCGCCGTCTGCACGGACAACGGTCGCGCCGTCCTCGAGCTCGCCGATGAGGCGGCACCGCAGCACGTCGCGAACTTCTTGCGCTACGTGGACATGGGCTATTACACGGGCACCGTGTTCCACCGCGTGCAATCGGATCTGTTCGTCCAAGGCGGCGGCCAGGATCGTCAGCTCAGGTCACGCTCGACGCTGCCGCCCGTCCCGAACGAGTCGAGCAACGGCCTGCACAACACGCGCGGCACCGTGGCCGCCGCACGCACCAGCGACCCGGACTCGGCACGGTCGCAGTTCTTCGTGAATCTCGCCGACAACACGCAGCAGCTCGACGGCGGGCGCGACCCCGGGTACACGGTGTTCGCACGCGTCACGGAAGGCATCGAGGTCTTCGACGAGATCGGCCGCTTGCCCACAGGCGCGGCCGGCCCGTTTCCCGCCGACGTGCCGATGCCGCTCGTCGCAATCAAGTCGATCGCGCGCCTCGATGCCGCCGCGTTGGCCGCGCTACCCGCCGAAGGCCGCGAGGCTGCGTTGAAGGAGGCCATCGTCGCCGCAGCGGCCGCCGGCAACGCCGTGGATGCGCTCGATGCGATCGGTCACTACCGCGCGCTGTGCGGCGCAGACGATCCCGAGACCGCGCTGACGGAGGCGCGCATGGCGCTCGCTCTCGACGACCGCCGGCGTGCAATGTTCGCGCTCGAGGAGATCCTAGCGACGACGGACGCCGAAGAGCCCGCGCATGCCGCGGCAATGGAGCTCTCGCGAGAAGCCGCGACGGATAGCACGATGACCTCGGAGCTGCTCGCGATTTGCACTCCGCCGGCCGTTCCGGCGCTGCCCGACGCGAGCAGCGTCAGCGAGCAAGAGATGCTGGCCTCGCAGCGCCAGGTGCGCGAGTTCGTGGCCGCGGGCGAGGCCTATGTTGCGTGCATTGCGCGCGTCATCGACGACGAGGAGCGCAGCGCGGGCCTGCGTAACGCCGCCGTCGAAGAGCACAATCGCATGGTCGCCGCGATGGAAGAGATCGCCGCCGGGTTCAACGAGCAGATCCGCATCTTCCGAGCGCGCGGTTAACCGTAAGCGGGGTAAGATCGCGGCATGAGCGCCGATCGCGACAACCCCCGCCGCTTCCTCGCGCCGAGCGCGCCATGGCTCACGGAGGCGCTCGGGCAAAACACGGCTCTGCCGGTCGTTCCGCACTACATCGACGGGCTGCCCGACAGCGGCGGCTCGCGCTCGTCCGCCGTATTCAATCCCGCGACGGGCGCCGAGATCGCGGCGGTACGCCTCGCCGACGAGGCCACGGTCGCACGGGCTGTCGCAGCGGCCAAGGCCGCGTTCCCGAGCTGGGCCGACACGCCGGCGCTGAAGCGCGCGCGAGTCATGTTCAGGCTCAAGGAGTTGCTCGACGAGCGCTTCGACGAGATCGCCGCGCTCGTCACGCGCGAGCACGGCAAGGTGCTCGCCGACGCGAAAGGCGAGCTCACGCGCGGCGTCGAGATCGTCGAGTTCGCGTGCGGCATTCCGCAGCTCTTGAAGGGTCAGCACAGCGACAACGTCGGCGGCGACATCGACAACTGGTCGCTGCGTCAGCCCGTCGGCGTCTGCGCCGGCATCACACCGTTCAATTTTCCGGCGATGGTTCCGATGTGGATGTTTCCGCTCGCGATCGCGTGCGGCAACACGTTCGTGCTGAAGCCGAGCGAACGCGATCCCAGCACCTCGCTGAAGCTCGCTCAGCTGCTCGAGGAAGCCGGATTACCGAAAGGCGTCCTCAATGTCATTCAGGGCGACAAAGAAGCCGTCGACGCGCTGCTGAAGCATCCCGACGTCGCGGCCGTCAGCTTCGTCGGCTCGACGTCCGTCGCCGAGCACATCTATACGGAGGGCACGCGCCACGGCAAGCGCGTGCAAGCGCTCGGCGGCGCCAAGAACCACATGGTCGTCATGCCCGACGCCGATCTCGACCAGGCCGCCGACGCGCTGATCGGCGCCGGCTACGGCTCGGCCGGCGAGCGGTGCATGGCGATCTCGGTGGCCGTGGCCGTCGGCGGCGTCGCCGAGGAGCTCGTCGCGAAGCTGACGAAACGCATTCGCGCGCTCAAAGTCGACGATGGGACGGCACCGCGCGCGGACATGGGCCCGCTGATCAGCTCGGCGCACCGCGACAGGGTTCTCGCGTACATCGAGGACGGCGT
>Ga0079218_10000425_pt1 | contig 12465 bp, 8 predicted proteins | sample NCCompost_FD_77181 | JGI IMG/M metagenome (GOLD analysis project Ga0079218, IMG submission 77181) | Agricultural soil microbial communities from Utah to study Nitrogen management - NC Compost | ecosystem: Environmental > Terrestrial > Soil > Agricultural land | place: USA: Utah | collected... | reverse complement strand
CGGCGATCGCCACGGCCGCCAGGAACCGGCCCGCACGTCTCATTCGAGCGCTCACCTGCTCATACCTCTGCGGCCTGCGGCAGCAGCACGCGGAAGGTCGTGCCGCGCCCCTGCGTGGACTCTACTTCGATTTCACCGTCATGCAACTGCACGATCCGGTACACCATCGACAGGCCGATGCCGGTCCCATGATCCTTCGTCGTGAAGTACAAATCAAAGATCTTCGGCAGGTGCTCCTTGGCGATGCCGACGCCGGTGTCCTCCACGCGAATCTCGACACGCTGGTGTGACAACGGCGCGCACTTGATGCGCAGGGATCCGCCCTGCGGCATGGCCTGACAGGCGTTGATCGCCAGGTTCAGGAACACCTGCCGCAGCATCCCGGCATCGCCGTTGACCGCTGGAATCGACGCCGGGCACTCCATCGAGACCTTCACGCCGTTCTTCCTCGCCTCCGGCTCGACGATCGGCTGGATGGCCGCCAGCAGATCCGGCACGCGCACCGGCGCCAGCCGCAGGTCCTCAGGACGCGTGAACTTGAGGAAGCCCTGCACCACGCCGTCGAGCCGCCGGATTTCGTTCTCGATGACTTCGACGTGCTCGAGCGCGCTTTGGGCGGCGGGCGGCAGCGCGGCGGCCACCGGGGCCACTCCCGCCAGCCCGAGCGTGCCGGTTCCCGCCGCGGCCACCGCCTGCGGCTGAGCGGCCTGGGCGGCGCTGCGGATCTTGGTCCGCAGCAGCTCGAGGTGGATGATCATCGCGTTCAACGGGTTCTTCACCTCGTGCGCGATGCCGGCGGTCAACCGGCCCAGCGCCACGAGCTTGCGCGAATACGCCAGCATCGACTGGACGCGCGACATATAGGTGACGTTGCGCGCGACGAGCAGCACGCCCACGAGCTCGCCGCTCGTGCCCGTGATCATCTGCGTCATCAGCAGCAGCTCGACGTCCTCCTGCAGGGTCGCCTGCACCGGCCCGCGCGACTGGTGCGAGGCGAGCGTCTCCTCGATGATGGTGCGCGCCGGGTGGCCCACGGGCAGCAACGTCGCGATGGGCTTGCCGATCGTGTCGGTGGCGAAGGTCGCCTGCATCGCGGGGTTGCTGAAGAGCAGCTCGCCCGCCGGGTTGATCAGCGCCACGGCGTCCTCGAGGTGCTCCACCGCCACCTGCAGGTTCGCCTTCTGGCCGGCCAGCGCGGAGCGGTCGGCGGACAGCTGCTGGCTGACGGTGTTGAAGAAGGAGCCGAGCTCGCCGAACTCGTCGCCCGGCGGCAGATCGAGCGTCACGCCGAACTCGCCGCGGCCGAGGCGCGTGAGACCGCTGCGGATCACGTGGATGGGCCGCAGCAGCCGCTCGGCCAGTAAACCGGCCACGAGCACGGCCACGAGCAGCGCCACCACCGCCACGATGAGGGTCTGCGTCAACCAGCCCGAAAGCGCGCTGCGCATCAGCAACGTGGAGACGCCGACGCGAATCGACCCGAACGGCTCATCGTCGAGGATGAGCGGCTGGTTCACTTCGAGAGTGCGCCCCTCCGTCGAATAGATCACCTGCAGCTGCCGGATGGGGCCACCCTTGACGATCGGCTCCAGGTCCTCGCTCGGCGGCAGCGGGCGGCCGATCAGGGCGCTGTCGCTGCTCGCCACCACGATGCCGGCGCGATCGATCACGGAAGCGCCGGTGAGGCTCTCGCCGTAGAGGCTCGACTGCAGGATCGATCGCAGCCCGGGATCGTCGCGCAGGCCGATGTAGGGATCGGAGCTGGCCGGCACCACTTCGAAGGCGCGCTGATAGATCGCGAGCGCAATCAGCTTGCCCCGCGACAGGCTCTCGTTCATCACGAGGCTCGCCACCATCGCCGCCGCGAGACCACTGAGCAGCACCACCGACATCCCGACGATGGCGGTCACGCCTGCGATCTGTTTCGCGCGGATTCCAAGACGCATCGGCGGTGGCTCGCAGGGCTGGTCCGGGTGAGTGGGGCCGGATCAGCGGTTCGAGACGACTTCTTCCTCGTTCTTCGCGGGCCCGCGCCCGCGCAGCTTGTTCAACTTGTTGTGCAGCGTCTTGAGGCTGATGCCGAGAATCTCGGCCGCCCGCGTCTTGTTGTCGCGCGTGTGTTCGAGCGTCATCAGAATCAGGCGGTTCTCTGCCTCTTCCACCGTCGTGCCTGGCGTGATCGAGAGCGCCGGCTTGACGGTGTCCGCGGTAGGCGCCGCCACCAGCGGCGGCAGGTGCTTGGGCTCGATGAACTGGCCCGAACACAGGATCACCGCACGCTCGATGACGTTGCGCAGCTCGCGCACGTTGCCGGGCCAGTTGTACTGCTCGAGGGCCTTCATCGCCGCCGGGTCGAGCGCCGAGACGGCCTTGCGGTTGCGGGCGTTGAACTCGGCGAGGAACGACTGGATGAGCAGCGGCAGATCTTCCTTGCGCCTGCGCAGCGGCGGCAGCTCGATGGCAAACACGTTCAGGCGGTAGTAGAGGTCCTCGCGCAGCTTGCCGCTCTTGACCGCGTCGGCCGGCACGGCGTTGGTAGCCGCGATCACGCGCACGTCCACCGCCTGCTCCTGCCGCCCGCCCAGGCGCCGGAACTTGCGCTCCTGCAGCACGCGCAGCAGCTTCACCTGCGTGGCCGGCGTCATCTCGGCAATCTCGTCGAGGAACAGCGTGCCGCGATCGGCCAGCTCGAAGCAGCCCTCGCGCCGGTCGAAGGCGCCGGTGAACGCGCCCTTCTCGTGCCCGAAGATCTCGCTCTCGAGGAGCGTCTCTGGAATGGCCGCGCAGTTGATGGGGACGAACGGCAACTGACTGCGTGGACTCAGCTGGTGAATCGTCTGCGCCACGAGCTCCTTGCCGGTGCCCGACTCGCCCCAGATCAGCACCGACGCCGACGTCGGCGCCGCCTGCTCGATCGTCTGATACACCTTGCGCATCTGCGAACTGGCGCCGACCATCTGGCCAAACGCGCCCTGGTCGCGCAGCTGCTTGCGCAGTACCTTGACCTCCCGCAGCGTATCCTGCCGCTCGACGATCTTGTCGAGCAGGATCTTCAGCCGCTGCGGTTCGATCGGCTTCGTCAGGTAGTCGTAGGCCCCTTCCTTGATGGCCTCGACCGCCGTTTCAACCGTGCCCTGCGCGGTCAGGATGACAATCGTGTACTCGCCGCCGTCGTTCGCCAGCGCCCGGAGCAGGTCCAGGCCGCTCATGCGCGGCATCACGAGGTCGCTGATGATGATGGTGGGACGAAATTCCGTGATCCGTTCGAGCGCTTCCTGGCCGTCGCTGGCGGACGCAGCCGTAAAGCCCCACGTGCGGACAAGTTCCGTCAGCCCCACGCGCGTCGCGGGTTCGTCTTCGACGATGAGCACGCGCTCGCCTGCTGTAGTGGTCATTTCCCCTCGATGGCCGCGGCGCCTGGGGACGCGCGGCAGCCATAAGTGCATGGTAGCGTGTTGTTTTTACATGGTCTAGCACAGCCATAGATACTTTCCGACACGGTTCATACTATTGGCTGCGCTGTGCCCGAGTCGAATTTGCCTCCGGAAACCTTTCCTTCGCCCGCCGGCATGACGCCGGATGCCCCTCCGGGCGAGGCGGCTCCCGCCGAACTAGGAGCAACGCCCCTGCCGTTGGCGCCCGCCGGGTCGCCAAGACTGCAGGCGCTCGGCGAAATGCTGCTCTGCTCCAGCCTCCCCACCCAGCTCGCCATCGGATGGACGCTGCGGCTGGCCGGATGGTCGCCCATGAACGCCGAGGGTGAGCTGCAACTGGGGTTCGTCACCGCGCTCACGCTCCTGGACACCGTCGCGCTCGTAGGCCTGATGGTCCTCCTGATGCGGGCACGGGGCGAACGGCCGGCCGCGCTGTGGCTCGGCGAGCGCCCCGTGCCTGGCGAGATCCTGAAGGGCATCGCGCACGTGCCCATCGTCTTCTCGATTGGCGCCGTCCTGCTCCTGAGCATCCGGGCGCTGACGCCGCAGCTGCACGACGTGGACGTGAACCCGTTCGAGGCGCTGGCTGGCAACAGCCTCACCGACGCGGCGATGCTGACGCTGGTGGCCATCGTCGCCGGCGGCGTACGCGAAGAGCTGCAACGAGCGTTTCTGCTCGACCGCTTCGAGCGCCATCTCGGCCCGGCGTGGGCCGGGGTGATCGTGCTGAGCACGGCGTTCGGGCTGGGCCATCTGCTGCAGGGGCGGGACGCCGCGATCGCCACCGGCGCGATGGGCGCGTTCTGGGCGGTGGTCTACCTGCGCCGGCGGAGCAGCGTGGCGCCGATGGTCAGCCACGCACTGTTCAATTCGTTAGAGGTGCTGATCATCACGACGATGAGGAGATGACGCCGGGAGCCAACAGCACTTCTCGCCTGCCGGCTCATGGCTCACGGCTCACGGCCTGGATGGCCAAGGGCATCTGCTTTCGTAGGGGCGGGTCTTTAGACCCGCCCGACCGGCGAAGGCCAGGATTCCGGTGTCAAAGACTGCGTGCGAATCGCCCCGGTGTGCGTCGTTCTTCTCTGCTTCGCGAGCTGCCAGTTCGTCGCGACCTATCAGATTGCGCCGTGGCCGCTACGACTGCACTTTCCGATGATTGCCAAGGGCCCCGAGGGGCCGCCAAGCGCCGACGCGATCGCTGCTGCGCCGACGGTCCACCTATGTGCTCTCAGCCGGAAATGGCACGGCAAACTCGTGCGGCTCAGGGGCGAAGTGTCACCGATCATCGACACGTGGGACATCGTGGACGCCGATGGATTGCCGTGCGGAGTGTCCTTCAGGCTGGACCCCGACATCGAGCAGCGGACACCAGAGACGTTTGAAAAATTCTTGAATGCGCCCGACGATCCGCCGCCGACGGTCAGCGTGGTCGGGCGATTGGGGTTTCACTTCACGATTTACGCAATCGACAGCGTCGATTGAACCTGGGCGGCGCGGGCGGGTCGTGAGACCCGCCCGGCCAGCGAAGGCCTCCTGCTAGAGGCCAAAGGCTAGAGGCTAGAGGCTCTCAGTGGCACACGATGTCGCCGTCGTCGATGGCGCGGCCGATGAGCGCGCCGGCGCCGGCGCCGACGATCGTCCCGAGCGTCTTGTATCCGCCGGGGGCGATGACGTTTCCGAGCACGCCGCCGGTGATGCCGCCGACGATCAGGCCCGTGGTGCCGTCGTCACGCTTGCAGTAGTAGCGGTTGTCGGAGCCGCGGTAGATCCTGTCGTCGCGGTGGAGCCGACGCGGACGATAGCGGCCGTCGCGCCGGTAGTGCTTCGACGCATCCCAGTACGCTTCACGGGCTTCTGCTTTCTCCGCCTTCTTGTAGTGCCCTCGGGCGCGCCCATACGGTTGCGCCACCGCGGGCAACACGCCGACGAATGACACGAGCAGCAAGGCCGCGATGGCCGATCTGAGACGATTCACCTGGACGCTCCTTCCCACGGCCCCGATTGGCCTGCCTCCCTCCACTTCAAGCGGCGTGCCGGTGGGAATCCCGGGCAGATTCGCGCTTTTCAAGGCATTGTCGCGGTATTCACGCTGACGAGTCGGCCACTCTGGAGGACAATCGAGGTCTCCTCCATGCGCGTCGCAAAACTTACCTCGACCAATCTGCACGACCCGGTTCTGCCGCTGGTGCGTCCCGTGCCAGTGGCCCTGAAGCAACGCCAGACCATCGCCGAGGCGCACGCGGCGGTGCGCGCCGTCCCGGCGGCGCGGCACGTACCGTACTTCTACGTGCTCGACGACGAAGAGCGCCTGGCCGGAGTGGTGAAGGCCGGCGACCTGCTGGTGGCGCAGCTCGACGAGCGCGTGGAGCGGGTGATGGTGCCCGGCGTCGTCGCCATTCCAAGCTGGGCGACCGTGCTCATCGCGAGCGAATATTTCGCGACGCGGAAGTTTCGCGCGTTCCCGGTGATCCACGACGACGGCACGCTGGTGGGTGGCGTGGACAAGGACGTGTTCACCGGCGACATCATCGAGGCGGCGCGCGAAACCTACGACGAGATCTATCAGCTGCTGGGCGTGCACGCCACCGCGATGGGGACGCCGTGGACGGCGTTTCTCGACCGCTTTCCCTGGCTGCTCTCGAACATCAGCGGCGGCCTGATGTGCGCCTTCATCGCCAGCCAGTTCGAGTCGATGCTGCAGCAGATCGTCGTGCTGTCGCTGTTCATTCCGATCGTGCTCGCGCTCGCCGAAAGCGTCAGCATGCAGTCGGCGACGCTCACGCTGCAGCGCCTGTCTAACGAGTCGCTCAAGCCCCGGCAGATCCTCCAGGCGCTGTGGCGCGAATCCCGCACGGCGGTCCTGCTCGGGCTGAGTTGCGCGGCGGTGGTCGCGGTCGTCGTGCTGGCGTGGCGGCGAAACGTGATGGGCGCGGTGGTAGTGGGCGGCGCGATCGCCGCGACGATGTTCACGGCGTGCCTCTTCGGCGTGCTGCTGCCCACGCTCGTGCGCGTGTTCAAGATCGATCCGCGCATCGCCGCGGGGCCGCTCGTCCTCGCCACCACCGACGTGGTGACGCTGATGTTCTACATGTGGCTGGGGACGGCGGTGCTGGGCGCCTCTAGCCTCTAGCCTCTAGCCTCTGGCCCCTGGCCCCTGGCCCCTGGCAAGAGCTTCCCGGCAAACGAGAGTAATACCTAGCCAAAGGCTGAAGGCTTTCATCGCGCGGGAATGATCACATCAGCGCGGTTGCGAAGGTCCCGCAGCCACTGATTGATCGTGCGCTGGCGCTGCTCGAGCCCGGCGCGCTCGCGCGCCAGCCCCTGCGCCCGGTCGAAGGGCGCGAGCTGGCCGTTGGTGGTGAACTCCTCCGGGTGGGCGCGGTAGTACTGCAGCACCTGCTCGTCGGTGAGCGGCACGGTGACGCCGAACCGCTGGTCGATGTAACCCTGAATGCGCAGGCGGTCCCGCGCGAGCAGGCGGACGTTGGCGGGCGTCAGCCCCGTGCGGCGCTCCACGTCCTCGAGCGATCCGCCGGCGCGCGTGCGCATCCGGTCGAGCTCGGCGTCAACCGCCTCCGCCGTGGGCTCGCTGGGCGGGAAGCGGTTGACCTCTTCGACCAGCAACGTCCGCTGCACCAGCTGCTCGACCGCGTCCTCCGAGTCCGCCGGCGCCTCGACGAGACCGACCAGCGAGTTGACGTGCACGTCGCTCAGCAGAATCACGGTGCCGTTCACCCGCGCCACGACGCGATCGATCAGCACTTGCGCCGCGCCCGGTCCGGCCAGGATGGCGACGAGGCCGACGGTCGCTGCCGCGCGCCGCAGACGCATCAGAAGGCCTGCCCCAGCGAGATGTGCCAGATGCTGCGCCGCTCGAGCCGCCCCGGCGAGAGCTCGCGGCGATCGAGCTTGAACCCGATGTCGAGACGAATGGGGCCGACGGGCGTGCCGATGCGGACGCCGAATCCGGCCGCGGGCCGGAGCTCGAAGAGCTCGAGGTCGCTCGCCCTGGCGACGACGTTGCCGGCGTCGAGAAAGCCCACGCCCTGCAGGCGGCGGGTCACCGCCACGCGCAGCTCGGCGTTCAGCACGATCACGCCGTTGCCGCCCGTCGGAAATCCGGTGTCGCTGATCGTGCTCTCGTCGCCGAGGCGATCGAGCGCGAAGCCGCGCACGGTGGTGTCGCCGCCGGCAAAGAAACGCTCGCTGGCGGGCAGGTCCTGCACCGTGTCCACGATCGGCTCGCCGTCGGGGCCGAGCAGCGGCTCGCCGCCGGGGCCGACGAGCGGGACTTCGCGGGGAAAGCCGTGCGCGGCCCCGACCCGTGCGGCCAGCGCCACGACGGTGCGGCGCGCCGTCGGCAGCTGGTAGAACTTCCGCCCCTGCACGTACGCCTTGACGAAACCGACCTCCGACCCGATCGCACGCGCCGACAGGTCCGCGTCCACGACCACGAGGGTGCCCTTCGCGGAATCGAGCACGTCGTCGCGCGAGTCGCGCAGGAGCGAGCCGGCAAACGTGGACAGGCGCACCTGAGGGAACAGGCGATCGATCAGCGGCTTCTGCGCGGGGTCGGTGATCTGCTCGTCGAAGATTTCCGTGCGCTGCAGCGAGTAGCGGCCACTGACGCTGTACAGCTGCGACAGGCGGAGGCCCGCCTCGGCGCGCGCCTCGCGGCGGAGGAAGTTGAAGCTGGAGCGGATGGCCTGCTCCATGATGCCGGTCACGAGCAGGTCGGCGCGGGTGTCCAGGATCCGCGGTTCCTTGAAGGTGCCGACCACGCGGTACTCGTTGAAGCCGTAGCGCCCCTCGGTCACCCTCAGGCCGCCCGTGGTCACCACCACGTTCCGCGAGCGGAAGCTGACGCGCGTGAACAGGTTCACCGAGCGGTTCTTCCCCCACAGGTTGTTCCGCCCGATCTGGAAGAAGCCGCGCGGCGCGAGCTCGAACTGCTCCACCGCGTCGCCGTCCGCATCGCTGCGCACGATGAAGGCGCCTTCGACGCCGGGACCGATCCCTATCACGGTCGGTTTCGCCTCCTCGACGCGCACGAAGATGTCGCGCCGCGGCTCGCTCGCGTGCGGCAGCTCCTCGATGGTCACGCGCCGGAACAGGCCCAGCGCGCCGAGCCGGATCCGGCTCTCGATGAGATCGGAATAGCCGAGCGGCTGCCCCGGCTTGACCAGCAGCTCGCGCTCGATGGTTTCCGGCTTGGTGCGCGTGTTGCCGACGATGATGACGCGGTCCACCAGCACCTGCGGCCCCTCGTCGATCACGAACGTGACGTCGGCCTGCGTGTCGTTGTCGGCGCCCGTCACCTCGGACCGCACCCCGACCTGGTTGTAGCCGCGGTTGCGGTATTCGAGGTCGATGCGGTCGCGGTCGGCGGCGAGCTCGCTTTCCGAGAAAGGGCGGCCCGGCGCCAGCAGCACCACGCCAGCAATCGTCGCCTCGGGCACGGCCATCGCGCCCTTGAACGCGACCGCCCGCACGACGGTGCGCGGACCTTCGATGACCCGCACGGCCACGTTCACGCGGCCGTCACCGCTGCCGGATGCGGCGGGCGCATCCACCGATTCGGCAGGCTCCACCTTCACGAGCGCGTGCCCGCGCGCCAGGTAGGCATTCCGCAACCGGGCCACGCCGGCGCCGAGGGCGTTCTCGGTGAACGGCTCGCCGTCCTTGACCAGCAGGAACTCACGCACCTCGGGCGCGGTCATCGAGGCGGCGCCCGTCACCTCGACGGTGCCAAACACGAAGTGCGGGCCGCGCCGCACGTCGAACGTGATGACGACGTCGCGCGGACCAGGCGTGCGCGTGTAGGAGGCGCGCGCCTGCCGGTAGCCGCGCCCGCGCAGGTAGACCTCGATGGCGCGCGCGGAATCCTCGAGCAGGTCCTCGTCGGCGGACGCCTCGGCCCGGATCGGCACCAGCCGTTCGCGCTCGCCCTCGGTGAGCGAGTCGCCGGTGAACGCCACCGTGACGCGCGGCCCGCGGGTCACGGAGACGCTGAGCACGGCCCCGTCCGGCGGGAAGAGCACGCCGTGGCTGGCGCGCGCCTCGTAGTAGTTGCGGCCGCGCATGCGATCGGTCCAGCGCTGCAGCTCACGGTCGACGGCCGCCCTCTCGTACGGCACGTCGGTGCGCAGGGCAGGCCGCTCTTCGAGCAGCCCCTGCTCCTCGGCGTCGAGCTGCGTGAGCTGCACGTCCACGATCGTCGGGCGCGGGCCTGCCTGCACGTGCATCACGAGCGTGGCGCGATCGGGGTCGTGGGTCGGCACCACCTCGCCGCTCACGTTCGCCGTCGGATAGCCGCGCTCGCGGTAGAGCGTCCGCAGGAGCGCCGCCACGTTCTCGACCTGCGCCGCGCGCGGAATCTCGCCGAATCGATCCTCGACGGTTCGCCGGAGATCGCCCTCCGGCAGGCCGAGCATGCCGCGGAACTCCACGCGGTCCACCGGGTGCGCCGGCATCAGCCGGTAGGTCAGGCGCACGCCGCCGCGACCCGACGGCTCCGACAGCACCTGCACGTCGTCGAACAGATTGAGGTTCACCAGGTGGGCAATCGTCTCGCGCACCTGCCGCATCGACAGCGGCTGGCCGACGGCGGTCTCGATGAGGCCCGTGATCGCCGGGTCGACGACGGGACGTCCTTCGCGTTCGGAGCGGATCTCGTCCACCACGGGCACGGCCGCGGGCCCCGGCGGCGGCGCCTGGGCCGCACCGGAGGGCGGCGCCAGCAGGGCGAGCGCCAGCACGACCCCGGCGGCAGCCGGGCGGGCCGTCAAAACGCGCGTCTCATCCGTACGTCGAGCGCGTAGGTGCCGTCTTCGTTGCGCGACAGAATCCACGAGAACTGATCCGTCTGATCGTATTCGAGCAGGACGATCTGATCACGCGTGGAGGACGACAAGCTCCGGGAGTACGTCAGATAGAGCCGGGTGGACAGGCGTTTACCGATGGTGAGCCGCGCCCCGGGGTCAAGCCGCGACGACTGGGCGTTGGGGTCCACGAGCGACGGCGTCAGCTGGAAGGTGTCCACGCCGAGCGCCTGCTGCGCCACCCGGTCCACCTCGTTGGTGACCGCGCCGGTGAGAACGCGCGTGGCCCGCTCGCGTATGAGCTGCTGTTGCGGGGTGACGTCGGTGCTGTAGCGCCGGAACTCCACGTCCTGGCCGGGCGTGACGTCGCTGAAGAGCAGCGCCAGGATCTCGGCCTCGGGCAGCGGCGGATCCGACGAGAAGCCGGGGAGGGCGCGATCGACCGTGCCGTTCAGCGTGATGGTGACGCGGTAGGTTTCCCCGGGTACGCGGACCTGTGCTTCCATCTCGAAGTCCATGAACGGATCGAACTTCGTGGGGTTGGCCTGATCCATCGACCCGCGCGTGATGCGGTAGCGCTTGCCTTCGAACAGGAACTCGCCGCGATCGACCTCGGCGCGGCCGAAGATCTGCGGACGGTCGTAAGTGCCGCGCAGCTGCATGTTGGCGCGCGCCACCAGCTGCACGACGTTGTTGCGCACCTGCAGCGTGGAAGGCGCGTTGATCTGGACGTCGTAGCGCAGCGGCAGCGTGGTCTGCGACGGCCCGGCCGCCCCGCCCGCCGCGGCCGCCGCCGCACCGAGCTCGACGAAGTTGTTGCCCAGATTGAACGGCCGCGTGTAGACGGCCTCGCGGACGTCCACCGTGCCGCTCAACGTCGCGGCCGCCGGCGTGCCCCGGACCGCGAGCTGCGCGTCCGCGATCGAGCGCACGCCTTCGGGGAAGCGCAGGCGCATCTGCTCGCCGGTCATCGTCACGTCGATGCGGCCGAGCTGGTAGCCGTCGAGGCCGATCGTGCCGCCAAACGCCACCGGGCCGCCGCCCAGCCGCGCCGTCAGCTCGTCCAGGCGAATGGTGCGCGAATCGAAGCGGATCGGGCCGAGGATGTTCTCGAGCGCGTTCGGCAGGTCGAAGTGGCGGATGCGGCCGTTCTGCACCGTCATGGCGCCGTTGACGAGCGGCGCGCTCAGGTTGCCGTCGAGCGTCGCCTGCAGCGACGCGCGCCCCGAGCTGCGCACGTTGCTGAGGAACCCCTGCAGGAGGCCGAGGTTGGTGTCGCCGCGCAGGCGCACCGCGATGCGCTCGTCGTGCAGGTTGGCGGTGCCGCTGATCTCGAGCTCCGTATCCTCACCGGCGAGACGGAAGTCCGCGAAGCGGATGATGTGTCGATCGAGGGCAATGTGGATCGGCGCGGCGTTCCGAACCTGATAGTCGAAGAGCCGCGCATCGAGGCGGTCCACGGTCGCGTCCACGAGCAGGTGATCGAGGTCGGCCAGCTCGCCGACCACGCGAATGCTGCCGCTCGCCACCGCCGTCGTGTACGGCGAGAGCCGCGGCTCGAACGCGCGGATGTACGGGTCGAGCGACGTGTCGGTGATGCGGAACGAGAGCTCCGTATCCATCTCGGGCGTCAGCGCCACGCGGCCCGAGCCCGAGATCGAGAGGCGCGACGACGCCACCTCGAGCTTCACGGTCATCAGGTCGCCGGTGACGCCGATCTCGCCGGTCATCTGCCCGATGCCTTCGTCGCCGGCAAAGAGATCGCGCACGGTGGTGCGCACGGTGTAACGCGGCGCGTCGAAGCTGCCGCTGCCGCCCGCGGTGAAGTCGATGAGGCCCGAGAGCGGCACCGAGGTCTTCTTCGACAGGCTCACCGCCTCGATGGGGATCGCACGCCCGTCGAGATTGAAGGAATAGGTGCCGTTCCAGCCCACGTAGGCCGCGCCCGTGCCGCGCCCGTCGCCCTTGGCGATCTGGATGCTGTCGAGACGCACGCCATCGCCTTCGAACCGCACCGAGGCGTTGGCCGAATCGAAGGGTTCGCCGTAGGCCACGCCCTTCGTGATCGTCATGGTGCCGAACCCGAGCGGGCGCTGGTACGGACCGTACGGGTGGAACTCGCCCGTCAACACCCCATCCACGTTGTAGTCGAGGATGCCGAACGCACGGCGGAGGTTCTCCACCGGCCAATTGGTCACCCGGATCCG
>Ga0079218_10000424_pt1 | contig 12466 bp, 10 predicted proteins | sample NCCompost_FD_77181 | JGI IMG/M metagenome (GOLD analysis project Ga0079218, IMG submission 77181) | Agricultural soil microbial communities from Utah to study Nitrogen management - NC Compost | ecosystem: Environmental > Terrestrial > Soil > Agricultural land | place: USA: Utah | collected... | reverse complement strand
TATGACGTGATCCGGCCGCGCATCGAGCTGTTGCTCAAGCGCCACCGCAAGCGCCCGATCGGCGCGCGTGTCACGCTCACGGGGCAGAACCTGGACGTGATCGGGATCTACAAGCACCTGTTCGAGGAGATCGGTTTCTGGGAGGTCGGGTTCGCGCCGGTGACAACGTCCTGGCAGCGCGACTATGCGATCGAAGAAGCAGGTTTCACGAAGATGCTGCAGCAGTTCCAGCAGCTCGCGTTCGACTATCGCGACTCGGTCCTGTCGGGAAAGCATCACGGATTCTCCAACGTGCGAGACACCGTCGAGGAGATTCACAAGGGGATGAGCAAGTCGCACCCCTGCGGCGCCGGCTTTGGTCTGCTCGGCGTGGCGACGGACGGCGATGTCGCGCTCTGCCATCGCTTCGCGGGATCCGACGCGCACAAGATCGGCTCGGTGTTCGACGGCGTGGATCGATCAGGCCAGGAGGAGTTCCTCGCCAGGCACCACATTGACCTCAAGACCGATTGCTCGCGGTGCTGGGCGCGTCCCCTGTGCGCCGGCGGTTGCTACCACGAAGCACATACACGATACGGGTCCACGGAACGGCCGAACCTGCACTATTGCGAGTGGATTCGCGCCTGGACGCATACTTGTCTCGAAGTATACGGGAGCCTGGCGGAGAGCAAGCCGGAGTTCCTGAACCAGTTGGCCTAAGGACAGACAATGGGGTCAGATTCGATTGAACGCGTTGGCGTCCGTTTTCGAGAACCGCATCACGGTTCGATCGAGTCTGATCCCTATTGTTCCCTAACGACGGTACTCATATGCGTCATCTGACGTCAATCAATCAGAAGGCGAAACGAATCGAAGCGCTGCACGACAACGACGTCGTCGCGTTGCAGGGCGCGCCGCCGGCGGCGACGGGGCCGTTCATCCCCATGGGATGCTCGTTCGTCTTCGCGCCTGGTTGGGAGGTCGATTCGACCGGAGGCACCGCCGGCCTCTGCCAGCCGGTCGAGCGCGATCTCTTTGACTGCCACCTGACCTGCTTCTGGCCAGCTCACGTGCCGGATCTCTATAACCACGCCCCCGAGTGGACGGCGAAGTGCGCAAATGCGCAGAAAGACTGGCGCAAGATCGACCTGGTCTTCCCATGAGAAACTTCCGGCTGGCAACAGCTATCCTGTTGGTCGCGGCTACGAACATTCGGGCGCAGCAGCTCCCGACACCGGCGCCCTCCGGCACGTTCTACATCGGCACGTACGCGAAGAAGATCATGGTCATGGACGAAGCGACCATGAGAATCACGGATTCCATCCCGGTTTCCATCGGCATTCCGGTCGGTATTCAACTCTCATACGACCGGAAGCACTTCTACATCAACGAGCCGCGCTTCGAGAGCGTGGAGATCTTCGACGTCGCAACGCGTAAGTCGCTCGGCACCTTCACCTTGTCGTCAGGCGATCGCACCGTGCGCCTCAATGGGATGAACGTCGATCCCACGGAGCGGTTTGCGGTGATGGTGGTGAAGATCTTTACCAAGCGAACAGACCGTTTTGAGATCAGTACCCCGAAATTGCTGAAGTATGATCTCGCGACGAAAACGGTGACGGATACGATCCCGTGGCCGCGCGGCGAGGAGCGCGAATTCGCGACGATCATGTTTTCGCCTAACGGCGAGAACATGTACTTCTTCACCGGCGAAGACGTCCTGATCTACGATACGAAGACGCTCAAGCAGGTGGAGCGCTGGGAGATCTCGCGCGCGTTCTTCGAGGAGGGCTTTGGCCGCCTGCCAGCGTTCTTCGGCACGCAGCTGTACGAAGAGCCGGGCTTCTTCACCGGCCTGTTCCGCGTCACCGACCCGGTGAACCGGCGCACACTGATGGGAATCGCACGGACGAACCTCATCCAGCGCACCATCGACTGGTACATGCTGGGGCCCCCGGGGCCGTCCGCCCCCGGAGGCATCACACTCGCCCCAGGGCGCAAGCGCGCGTACGGGTTGGTGCAACAGGTCGGCAACTGGCAATACTGGACCTTCGATCTCGAGAACAAACGCGTGCTCGGAAAGGTCGAGTTCAAGGGTCGGCCGCGCATGCAAATCACCGCCGGTACCGACGGCAAGGTCATCTACCTCCACGGCGCCGGGAGTACGCTCGACATCCGCGACGTCAACACGTTCGACCTCATTCGCACCATCGAGTTGCCCGGCGACATGACGGGCTTCCTGCTCCTGCCTCCCGGTCCGGGCCCGACTCGACCACCCGGGAGTTAAGTGGGCGGTGGGCAGTTGGAAACCGGAGGGCAATGGACCGCGGGAGAGTCCACCGCTGGTGATGTCCGGCGACTGCTCTCCTTCGTTAGGCCGTACTGGCGAAGACTGGCTCTCGTGCTCGCGCTCACGCTCGCGAGCACCGGCGTATCGCTGTTCGTCCCGTACCTCTATCGGGGGCTCGTCGATAACGCATTGATCGGCCGGGACACAGTCGAGCTGGTGCGCATCGTCTCGCTCTTTCTCGCACTTACCGCGGCGACGTATGTGCTCAACGTAGTGAGCGGGCTGCGATACACGCACGTGTCCGCGGACATTCTGTTCGACATGCGGCTGGGACTGTTCCGCCACCTGCAGTCCCTCAGCCCAAGGTTCTACGCGCGGATGCCGCTCGGCCAGATCGTCTCGCGCATCAATGCGGACATTGGTGAGCTGCAGCGCGTCGCCGCCGAGTTGACGCTGGGGTGGATCGGGAGCCTGATCTATCTGGCGGGTTCGGTTGCGATTCTGCTGTACATCGACCGGTGGCTCTTCCTGCTGAGTCTCGTCCTTCTGCCGCCGTCCCTCTGGGCGCTCGTTAGGTATCGACGCCGCCTCGAAGGATCGATTGCCGCGATGCGGGACCATAGTGCCGGCGTGGGTTCGTTGCTGATCGAGTCGATGCAGGGCATGAAGCTGATCGTGGCGCATAACGCGCAGGAGCGTGAGGCCAGTCGGTTTCGTGAACGAAACGACGCGTTCATCAGTGCACTGATGACGATGCGCCGGTTGACTTATCTTGCCGGCGGGCTTCCCGGCCTGCTGCTGACCGTCGGAAGTGCGGGCGTCATCCTCGTCGGTGGTTGGCGCGTCATCGACGGTCACCTTACGGTTGGCGCGCTGATCGCGTTCGTCGCGTATCAGGTTCGGCTCATTGGTCCGATTCAGGGTCTCATGGGATTGTACGCCAGCATCGCGTCGGCGCGCGTTTCGTTACGTCGCGTGAACGAGATCCTCGAAACGCCGATCGAGGTGCGCGAGCAGCCGGGGGCGGTTGCAGTGGAACACGTTCGTGGCGATGTGCGGTTCGAGTCCGTTGCCTTCTCGTTCGATCGTGGACCAGTGCTCGCCGGGCTCGATCTCGTGGTACCGGCGGGCGAAAGCGTCGCCATCGTCGGGCGCAGCGGCGAGGGAAAATCCACGATCGCCGACTTGCTCGTCAGGCATCTTGATCCCGAATCAGGGCGCATCACGCTCGACGGCCGCGACATCAGGTCGATGCGCCTCGCCGATCTCCGGCGCCACGTCGTCGTCGTCGACCAGCAGCCGTTCATGTTCAACACGACGCTTGGGGAGAACATCCGCTTCGCGCGTCCCGATGCCACAGTGGACCAGGTAAGCGAAGCATCGATGCGCGCCGGGCTGGGTCCGTTCATTGCGCGCTCGACGCTGGGGCTCGATACGGAGGTTGGCGAGGGCGGACGCGCGCTCTCGGCCGGCGAGCGCCAGCGCGTCGCAATCGCGCGTGCCCTGCTCGCGTCACCATCGGTGTTAGTGCTCGACGAAGCGACGGGCTCGCTCGATCCGGCCACCGAAGCGGAAGTGGCGTCAGGCTACGAGGAGCTTATGCGCGGGCGCACGACGATCGTGATCACTCACCGGCCCGAGCTTGCCCGCAGGACGGGTCGCATCGTGACGCTCGAGCGCGGGGCGATAGTCGACATAACGACCCAGAACCATGTCGGCGGGGGCGCTGGGAGTGTCAACAGTGCCACCGTAAAGGCGGCCGTCTGACTCTGCGCTTTGCCCGTTTTGAACTCTCTTTGCGCTTTGCGCTTTGAACTTGCCAACTGTTTCTTGAAGCGGCGCTTCCACCTCGCAGATCCACCGTTCGCAGGACGAACGGGCGCAGGTGTCATTGTCGCGGTGATCGACAGCGGCGTGCACCCGTCGCATCCACACGTGGGCGCCGTTGAGGAGTCCGTCTGTCTTGATCCGCCGGGCGGAGACACGGTCGATCGGCTCGGCCACGGGACGGCCGTTGCCGCGGCGATTCGCGATATCGCGCCCGGTACGACCCTCGTCGTCGGGAAGATCTTCGACCGCAGCCTTACGACGAACGCCGCCGTGCTGGCGCGCGGCATCGACTGGGCCGTCGAACGCCGAGCGCGCATCATCAACCTGAGCCTCGGTACTGTCAACCCCATGCACGCGACATCGTTAGGCGAAAGCGTCTCCCGCGCGGCCGAAGCCGGCGCGATCGTGGTAAGTGCGCGCGAGTCCGGAGGCGTGGTGTGGTTGCCGGGGTCGATCGAGGGCGTGGCCGGCGTGGTTGCCGAGGCGAGTCTCGAGCGCGACGAACTCGAGATCGACGAGCGGGGGTTCAGCGCCGCGCCGTATCCACGATCGATTCCTGGCGTCCCGAGGGAACGCAACCTGAGTGGTGTGTCGTTCGCTGTCGCGAACGTGAGCGGGTTTCTTGCCCGGCTACTCGAAGGACGCGAGGATCTGGAGGGGCTGAGCGACGTCAGGGGTGCGCTGCGTTAATGGACGGTGGGAAAAACGTGCGCGGCACCAAGGTTTCTCTCGTCGCTGCTCAGTGATTTCGGCGCTACCAGAGATTATGCAATATATCCTTACAGCCTAACTCGCCGGCCGGTATCGCGCTCGAAGAGTATGCTTACGTAGGCGGGGCGTTGAATGCTCTGACACATGTGGCGCCGAAGCTATGCTGCGGACATTGTGTCATCAGGTCCGTTAGCTGCGGAACACCTGTACATAACGCGCTGTCCAAGTCCGTTATGCCAACGTAAGCTCCACTTGGTGGTGGGCGTCGTTGTTGGGAGAAGCCAATGCCGTTCCGATCTGACAAATTGCGGCAACGTCTCGCTCTCGCGCTCACTGCGACCGTCGTCACCTCCCTGGGTCGACCTGACGCGGTCGCGCACGGCGAGACGTTATCAGGTGCGCGGTGCACGAGTGAGGTGCTTCCAGGTGCTCGCGACTCACTCACGACTACGCTCTTGGGGCGAGCAACGCGTGACACGATCGAGGCTGGCGCCGGCGTTGTCCACGGGACGATGTGGATGGGGTCTCGCCGCGCGATTTATGGTCAGGTCGTCCGCGTGGACTCCATGCTGGGGCCGGGGGGCCGATCTCGCCCGCCGAGCACTGACTGCGCGACAATCGACAGAGGTACTCGTTGTTCCCTGGGGGAACAACCCTGGCTGTGGGATCGACGTCTGGCTACAGAGCGCGTTGTGGACGACTCCAGACTCGTCCGGACTCTTCTCGCTCCGACTGCGGCCGGAATCTACTTGGGTATCGGGTCGGCCAACGTTCGATGCATTCTATGCAACGAGGTATTCCTATGCCTACGGGCCGTACACTGTGGGGCCTCGAGAAGAGTTCAGGGGCCCGACAGGAGCCAAACTCGAAGGGAACCCCTCGATGACTCCGGCAGAGGTCTTCGCCCTGTACGCCGCGTTACCAAGCGTCGCACAGACAAGCGACTCGCTCGCGAACGCGCGCCTGCGCGCCTGGGTCCGCGCGAATCCGAGTGCGCGAACGAGGTTTCCGGGTAACCTCATCTTGCAGTATTGGCCACTTGATCCGCGCCGGTAATCGCCGGCGCGGATACCTCCGCGCACCATAACGAACGTTGACCGACGTGCGACTATGGACGCGATCGTCGAACAGCCATTCTAGTGATGAGCGGCGTTTACTGGTACGTTCTGCTTCTCTCCCCACTCTCGTGAATCGCGTTTCGATACAGGAGTACGCAATGCGCCGCCGCACCAGCCTCACCGTGTTTCTTGTGATCGGATTCCTCATTTCGGCCGAGCCGGTTCGGGCGCAGCTCCCTGCTCCCAATGCCGCGGGCGTCTCCGCCGGCCACATACACATGATCGTGCGGGACCCGGCAGCCCATAAGAAGATCTGGGTCGACCTCTTCGGCGCGCAGGTGGTCACTAGCGGTTCGCTGGAGCTCTTGAAGCTGCCCGGCATCTTTCTGATCCTGGGCCAGGGAGAGCCCGCCGAGGGATCGATAGGGTCCACGCTCGACCATTTCGCGTTTCGGGTCAAGGACCTTGCTGGCACGAGTGCGAAACTCAAGGCCGCCGGAATTCCGCTCACGCGTGATGATTCCCTGGAGATCGTCGCGAGCTTCCCCGACAAGGTGAAGGTGGAGTTCTACCCGGCTCCGACTCTGGCCGTCCCCATCGAGAACTTTCATGTCCACTTCTACGCGGCCGACGTCGACGGGCTACGTGCCTGGTACGCGAAACACTTCGGCGCGGCGACGCCCACGACGACGAATCCTAACGCCATGGGCGTGCCGGGTATGTCGCTCAGCTTTCGCAAGACGGATGCGGTGCAGGCAGCGACGAAGAGCCGGTCACTCGACCACATCGGCTTCGAAGTGAAGGACCTGGAGGCGTTCTGCAACAAGCTCGCGGCTGACGGCGTCACCTTCGAGAGCCCCTTCCGGGACGTGCCGGGCATCGGGCTGAAGATTGCGTTCCTGATCGATCCGGCTGGAACGCGCATCGAACTGACCGAGGGACTCGCGAGGCGCTGACGATCAAGGGCCACCGGGGTCAGCGCCAGCGCATTCTCCGGCCCGGCTGACAAAAATCCTTCTTGCGCGCGTACGCCCGTCACAGATTGCGGGCATGCGATGGATGTTCCTTGCAATCGCCATATTACCGGCAGGCTCGGCGCAGGAGGCCGCCTTTGCCCGGTGCCTAGCGTCGATCCGCGCATCACCGCAGGGTCAGCGCCTGGCCGCCGATACGTGGGAACGGCATGCGCGAGGACTGCAGCCGGATCCACGGGTCATTGCGCAGCAGCAGGCCCAGCCCGAATTCACGCTACCCATATGGGACTACATCGCGGTAATGGTCGACGACGAGCGCATAGCCGATGGCCAGCGCCTGATGGTCGAGCACCGCGCGACGCTGGAGGCCATCGAGCGACGGTATCGCGTCGACCCAGCCGTTGTCGTCGCGATCTGGGGAATCGAGAGCAACTTCGGGCGCGGCACGGGCTCGTTCGAAGTCCTGCGATCGCTGGCGACGCTGAGCTGCCACGGCCGGCGCCAGACCTACTTCCGACGGGAGTTCCTGGCTGCCTTGCGAGCAGTCCAGAAAGGCGAGATCGATGGCGACCGCTTCCTTGGGTCCTGGGCAGGCGCCTTCGGGCAGGTGCAGTTCATGCCGGGCAGCTACGAGTGGCTGGCGGTCGACTTCGACGGCGATGGCCGTCGCGACATCCTGCATAACGAGGGGGACGCCCTCGCCTCGGCTGCCAACTACCTGCGCCGCAGAGGGTGGCGACCCGGGGCTCCGTGGGGAGTGGAAGTCCGGCTGCCCGAAGGGTTCAACCCGCGTGGCGAGTCGCGGCGGGTGCGGAGAACGGTTGCAGCCTGGGCCGCGAGAAGACTCCGCAGGGTGGACGGGTCTCGACTCGTTAGGGCTGACCTGCCTTCGACCACAACCGCCGGCTTGCACCTCCCGGCGGGACCAAAGGGGCCGGCCTTCCTCGTACTCGACAACTTCACCGCCATCTACCGGTACAATGCTTCCGAGGCGTACACCCTGGCGATTGCGCACCTGGCCGACCGGCTGCGCGGGGGCGGTCCCCTCGCCACGCCCTGGCCGACCGATGACCTCGGCCTGTCGCGTGCCGAACGCCGTGAACTGCAGCGCCTCCTGGCCGCGCTCGGTCACGACGTGGCGCCGAGTGGCGTGCTCACGCCGCAAACGGTAGCCGCGGTGAAGGTTGAGCAGCAGCGCCTCGGTCATGAGGTCACGGGGCGCCCGGGGCAGCGGTTGCTGAAGGCGCTGCGCGATCGGTAGAACTGGCGCCGGCGTTTGGCTGACGGTTGGGGTTGAACGAATTGAACGCGCCTTGGAGCCAGGTAAGCAGATTGGTGTGCGAGGTACGCCCACAGTAATTATCAACGGATAGCGCTTCAATCGAATACCTGATGATGCCTTGCTTCGAGAGGCTACACGTAGACCTCAGAGCGGCCAACTCGCGCCCGGAGCGGCGCAGCCGAACATACCGAGGCGGTCGGTTGTGGCACTTGTTCACGCGGCTCCTGATTTGCGCGACGATTGCGTCCGCTTCGCAATCGGGCTTGCCAGGAACACTCAAGGCACAGGGCCAACGCGATTCTGTGGTTGTGATGGTGACGGTCGCAACACCGTCCGGCGCTCCAATCGCCGCCGTCGATCTTGTCATTTCAAAGTCGCCAATCGGAGCGATTCTTGCGATGCAAACCAGTGAGGCTGGCTTGGCCATCTTCAAGGTCGAGAGGTCGAACATTCGGCATGCAGTTCTGGCGCGAAAGGTGGGGTGGACGCCGAATGAACGTCCTATCGAACTCGTTGAAGCCGACTCCATTCGAGTGAGTTTGCAGCTGGAACCAGCTGCGGCGGAGCTAACTGCGATCGTGGTGGAGGCAAGACGGCCGTACTATGTGCTAGCCGCATCGGAAATAGCGGCAAGTAAACGACCGGTTCGAGACGCACTTGAAGCTTTGCAGAAACTCAAGCCTGCAATGCTGTACGATCGTGATCGATGCCCCGGAGAAGTAGTGGACAACGTTTGGATCAATGGACGGCGAGTTTTGTTCATGGCCAGCAATACTCCCATTCTTGGCGGCCGATCAAGTCGCATGATTGGCAACGTGCGCGTGAGAACCCAAGCTGGCCGCGCAAGCGCCGAGCCGCCTGCCGTTGATAGTGTACTGGCCTCGATACGCGTAGAGCACGTGCAAGACATCCGGCTTGTGAATTGCTGGGACACGTCCTTGCCGGGCGTTGGCTCCAACAACGCGCTCTATGTGTCCCTCAAGCCTGGCGTGGATTGGGACTGGAAGCGCGGCAGTTTCATTCCGGATTCGCTTAATCCGGTTCGTCGATAACCAGCGATCTGCGGCGGTACCAGACAGAACTGTGGCGGTCACCTGCGCAACCGAAAGGCACCCATTGGCGGCGCCTAACGTGAGCTGCAGCGGGCGGTGGAGCTGCTAACTCTACGGCCGACCTCCTCGCTCGAGTGACACCAGTTTGCGGAACGCGCGCCCAGCCAGGCGACTGGCATCCGCTTCTCCGCCACCAGCGCTGCGCAACACGATCACACCAAAGCTCCGTGTCGCATCGTAAACCAGTTGCGATGTGTAGCCGGCCAGATTGCCGGAGTGCCCCACCGCTGCCGTGTCGGCCCACCGGAACACCTGGGTGCCAAGACCATACCCAAAGAGGAGGGTTGGATTCGACGCGACGGGAACGGCGTTGCGCATGGCGAACGCGCCGGCGCTCAGCACGCTGTCAGGACCAAAGCCAAGCTCCAGCGACACGAGCCTGGCCAGATCGCCAACCGTCGAATACAGGCCGCCACTCGGCACGCTGATACCAAGGCCGTCCCGATGGTCGCCGGCTGCATCGTCGTAATTGAGCGAGTCCTTGACCAGCACGTCGTAGTCCACGCCGGTCGCGAGCCGCGGCCGCATCGCCTCCGACAGCATGAAGTCCGTGGACGTCATCCCGAGTGGCCTGAGGATGTGCTCGCGCACGTAGTCGACGTAGGACGTCTTCGCGGCCCGCGCGATCGCGGCGCCGAGGATGGCGTAGCCGACGTTCGAGTACCTGTACGTCGTGCTCGGCTCGCTGACAGCTTCGGTCGCCAGCAGCGCCGAAAACAACGTCTGCATCCAGGCGTCGACTTGCCCGTGGTGTGACTTCCGCTGGTCGGCGGGATCGCGCGCGAGGCCACTCGTCATCGTCGCGAGCTGCACGAGTGTCGGAGGCCGAATGAGTCCACGAACCGTGCGAATTTCCGGAACGTATCCGTCAACGGGATCCGAGAGCCGCACGACTTTCCGGTCGACGAGCTGCATCAGCGCGACCGCTGTCACCTGCTTGGTGACCGACGCAATGCGATAAACCGTCTCTGGCGTCGCGCGCTGGGTCCGCCGGCGATCCAAATACCCATAACTCTTCGCCCACACCAGCTCGCGTCCGTTCACGACGGCCACAGTGATGCTGCCCAGACTGTCCTTACGGAATTCAGCATCCGCGATGGAATCGACCAGACGAAACGCGTCGCGCTCGGCCCACACGAGCAGGTTCCGTTGTGCGCGCGCCGTCGGATCGGGTTGTGCGGCGGCCGGCGCCGCCCACAGAAGCGCTGCCGTCAGCGCCAGCGTGCATGGGTGACTGGAAGTAGACATCGTTCGTATACGCTATGGACCGTGTACCTAGAACGTCAAGGTATGACTGTCTAGGTATCGCGCGGTTTCACTCCAAACCTTTTTACGGCGCCTGGTGTCGCGTCTTCTCCAGTAATGAATGTCCACGCCCTCTCACGCCTTGATTCACGTCCTCTTTCACGGCTTTTTTCACGCTGCTTTCACGGTAAGAGTTGCGTGAACAGCGACTTGAACCGCGCGTGCGCGCTACGATGGCTTGGACACTTCTGGTCCTTTACGGACGGTGACGTGGAGGGCCTGACAGCGTTTCGAGAAACGCCTCGATCTGGCGGCGCTCGGTAGCAGAGAGTTTCAGTCGCTTCAGCTCGGACTTACCGAAGGGAGCGCGTGGCGCGCGATCGTAATGCGCGATGACATCGCGAAGCGTGCTGAGTTGCCCCGCGTGCATGAAGGGCGCGCGGGACGCAACATTCCGTAGCGACGGCGTCTTGATCGCGCGCAGCAGCTCGTCTCCCTCGGTGACGGCGAAGCGCAGCTCGCTGCAGTCGTCAGGCTTCGCGTCGCTGTAAGGACTCAAGCAATTGAACTCGCCGGCGAGTACCTGCCGCACGCCCGTCGTGCGTCCACTGTCCACCGCCGCGACGAGAGACGAAGCGGGAACGCCGGTATTGTGAAAGTGATCATCAGTGAGACGCGCACCGTTGTGGCACGTGATGCAGTTCGCCTTCCCGATGAAGAGGCGGAGGCCGGCCTCTTCGTCCTGCGAGAGGCTGTCGATGGACGTGTGAGCACGGCCCGCAAGCTGGGCGGCGACATAACGATCGAACCGCGTCGGCGAAAAGGTGATGCGGCGCTCGAAAGCCGCGATCGCCTTCCCCATGTTGGAGAAGACGCGCGTGATCTCATCGCGACGGGTTACGGACAGCGCGCTCCATGCCGCCCGTGTCGCGCTGTCTCCGGCGGGCCCGGCATGCGCAGGTAGCCGGCTCATGTCCGGCAGGCGTCCGAAGACGCGTTCGTACTCTCTTCTATAGATAGCGGCGATGTACTGCGCATACTGCGTCCGGTCGCCGCCGTGCTCTACGGCGCTCTCCAGCGGACCGAGCGCCTGGGCCCACTGACTATCGGTCCTGCCGTCCCAGAAGAGCCAAGGCGAGTGGGCAGTGCCGGCGATCGGCATGGTCCTCCGGCCAGTGACTCCGACGCCCCGCGCCAATGGAGTGTTGTCCTGGAAATCCTGCTCCGGGAGGTGACACGTCGAGCACGCGACCTTTCCGTTCGAGCTCAGTTTTGCGTCGAAGAAGAGGTGGCGGCCGAAGCGCGCCGCCATCGTGTCGTCCGCCACCCGATTGCTCGGATCCGGCGCCAACGTGTCCAGCTTGTCGAGCGTCAGGCTGGCCAACATCGAACGCTCCTCGGCGGACCATGTCGCGCCAGTCGACGTCGAGCCACGTGTAACTCCCGCGACCATGGCGAGGGCGGCGAAGCCCGCGAATGTCAATACACGCAACATGTCCCGATCTCCAGTGATTGGTCGAGGATTTACAGCTTGAGGTTGAATACGAGTGAATCGGCGCCTAACGTCGCGTTCACGCGAAACTTCACGACCCACCAGCCACCCATGTTGAACTTCATGCCTTCGACGCGGTAATCGCCGTTGCCAAGCTGTTTCGTGACAAGTGGCTTGGTCGGGAGGCCGTGACCGTGCTGCGGCATGCCGCCGTCGATCGTGATCTTCGCGGCGTCGATCGGTGCCCCACCGGCGTCCTCCAGGTGCAGCGTCCACTTCTGGAGCTTGCCCTTGGGGATTGAATCACCGTCGGGACGAATTTCACCTCGATACAACCGTGCTTCGCTCGTCCGGATCCGGCCGTAATCGAGGTCCTTCGGAGGCCGCGCGAACATCATGCAGCCCTGGAGCAGCGAAATGACGCCAAGACCGAGCGCGAGAACTGTAGAGCGATTGATGTATGAGGAGCGCATTGGGTGTCTCTCTGGAAGCGAGT
>Ga0079218_10000423_pt1 | contig 12474 bp, 13 predicted proteins | sample NCCompost_FD_77181 | JGI IMG/M metagenome (GOLD analysis project Ga0079218, IMG submission 77181) | Agricultural soil microbial communities from Utah to study Nitrogen management - NC Compost | ecosystem: Environmental > Terrestrial > Soil > Agricultural land | place: USA: Utah | collected... | reverse complement strand
TCGTGAGCGATGACGTCGCGCGTTGTCCCGGGGATGGGCGTGACGATCGCCCGCCTGGTCCCGGTCAGTCGGTTGAAAAGCGTGGATTTTCCGACATTCGGACGTCCGACGAGCACGACCGAGGGCAGGCTTTTCACGGAATGTTGACAGTGTAAGTAGCTCTGCCTATGATAGTTACAGCTTTTTGGCAGAGGCGCTTGCCGGCAAATCTCATTGCGAAACACGCATCCAAATGATTAAGGTCGACATCGTCAACGAAGTCTCGAAGATCGCCGACATCACCAAGGTCAAGGCTGAGGTCGCGGTTGACGCCGTGTTCGACGCCATGCGCCTCTCCATGCAGCGTGGGGATCGCATCGAGTTGCGCGGGTTCGGGGTATTTCAGGTGAAGCCCCGCAAGCGCGGCATCGGACGTAACCCACGGACCGGCAAGGAAGTTCGCATCCCTCCCGGCCGCACGATCCGGTTCAAGCCCGGCAAGGATCTTCAAAATATAGGGTAACAGCCGGAGTTGCCGGCCGATCCTTCGTCTCCCGATCTGGTCTCCGTACCCGTGACGCCCCAACGCGACCGGCTCTGGCCGTACGTGCTGCTGTTCCTGGCAACGATCTACACGACGACGGCCGCCGGAGCGGGGCATTATGTCAGTTTTTATCTTGGGTTTAGCGGCGGCCCCAATCCGTTCTCCACGAGAGAACTGCTGATTTACGGACTGTGGTACAGCGTACCGATCCTCGCGATCCTCGGCTGCCACGAGCTCGGACACTATTACGCCTGCCGGTTCTACGGCGTCGCGTCGTCGCGTCCGTATTTCCTGCCGATGCCGCTCCTGCTCACAGGAACGCTCGGGGCATTCATCCGCATACGGCAGCCAATCCCCGGCAAGAAAGAGCTCTTCGACATCGGCATCGCCGGCCCCATCGCAGGATTCGTCGTCGCAGTGCCGCTGCTGTTCGTCGGGATGTATCTCTCGCGCATCGACGAGATACCACCCGACTTTCAGGGTGAGCTGTTCTGGCTTGGCGAGCCGCTGCTGTTCAAGCTCGCCGCCTGGCTGACGTTCGGCCACGTCGCGGAGGGGTTCACCGTGTCGATGCACCCGATGGCGTTTGCGGCGTGGTTCGGACTGCTGGCCACCGCGCTCAACCTGTTCCCAATCGGCCAGCTCGACGGCGGTCATATCTCCTACGCGGTCCTGGGACGAAAGAGCTCGGCGATCACGCTGGTGATGGTCGCCTGCCTCATCGGTCTTGCCTTCTGGTCGATGTCCTGGCTGGTGTGGGCCGGGCTGACGATCCTCATGCTGATGGTGTTCGGACCCCACCATCCACCCACGCCGGACGAACATCTCCCGCTCGACCCGACCCGCAAGGCGATTGCGGTGTTTGCGGTCATCATGTTCATCCTGTGTTTCACCCCCGCCCCGATCGAACCGCTGGATATCGTGCAGCCGCTCTAGATCCCTGGAACTCTCCGGCTGCTGCCGGGCAATGCACTCATGACGTGGACGATGCCGGGCTGATCGCGCTGGCGCGCCGCGGCGATGCGGTCGCCTTCTCCCGGCTGTTTGCCGGGTTCGAGCGGCGCATCTTCCGCTACGCGGCGCACATGTGCGGCCGCGATGCGGCCGACGACGTCGTGCAGGAGACGTTCCTCGCCGTGCTGCGAGGACAGGTCGACTACGACGCGGGCAAGGGGACGGTCGGCAATTACCTGTTTGGAATCGCCCGGCACTTCGTGCTGAAGCGGCTGAGCGCACGCGAGGCCGCGACGTTCGATCTCGACGAGCACGACGAGCGGACGGCGTGGCCGGATGAACGGCCCAGCGTGCTGGACAGCCTCTCGCGCGAGGAGACGATCCAGACCGTGCGCGCGGCAATCGCCTCGCTGCCGGCGGCGTATCGCGAAGCGGTGGTGCTGTGCGAGCTGCAGGAGATGACTTACGCGGATGCCGCGGCGATTGCACACTGCCCCGTAGGGACCGTGCGGTCCCGGCTGCACCGGGCGAAGGCGTTGCTGATGACGAAGCTCTCGGCAACACGCACTGGGGACCTTGTGAAGTCCGCGACGAGATGAGGTTCGACGTGGAAAACGAAAGCGGAAGCGACGAAAGGCTGACCGTCGGCCTGCGCGCGGTCGCGGAAGACGACGAGCGGCTTGGCGCGTCGAACGCCGTCGGACTGCGGCTGCTCGCCGAAGTCCAGGCGATCGCGGATGCGCGACGGCGGCGCGCGATGGTGCTTTCCCTTGCGGCCGCCGCGGCGCTCGCAACCGCACTCGCCGTACCTGCGTGGCGAACGCTGCAGTCCCGCCCGGGCCTCCCCGTGGCTGCCGATGGCGCAGTGGTCACACGAGAGCTGGTAACCGAATTCTTCCCGCTGCGGTACAGCAACGTGCCGGCGCGCGGTGGCTACGTGGTGCGGATGCAGGTGCCGCGTACGGCTCTGGCGGCGTTCGGTGCGACAGCGCCGGCAGGGATCAGCAACGACCCCAACATCCTGGCCGACGTCGTCGTCGGTGACGACGGGCTCGCGCGGGCAGTACGGTTCGTTCAGGTTATTGAAGAGGAGCAGACACCATGACGCGTTCTTTTCTAGCGGCTGTGGCGTGCGCGGCCGGACTCGCGGTCACTCTGACCGTCGCCCGGGCACAGGAACCAGACAGGCGAGCGAGACTGACCGCCGCGGCACAATCACTCCAGGACCCTCGCGCCGCGGGAGGCCCCCTGACCGACGCCGTGGTACCGAACGCTCCGTTCTCTGCCGACGCAGTGACAACCGTGACGCAGACGCTCGGCGACGGCACGAAGATCGAGCAGCGGACCACGGCGAAGTGGTATCGCGATTCGGCCGGGCGCGTTCGCCGCGAGCAGACCGTGATCGGGCTCGATCGGTTGAGTCCGCAGGGCCAACCGCAGACCACGATCACCTTCGATACCGTGCCGCGTGATCCGACGCCCTACGTGCTCAACCCGGCCAACCGCACGGCCCGCCGAACGCCGCGCGGGGTGCAATGGTTCAACGACACCCTCAATAACGGCCTTTACTTTCGCGCCAGAGATATAACGCTCGTGAACAGCTGGACCGTGGGAGGAATCGGACTCAGCGTGCGTGGACAGGGGGCGGCCGTTCCAGCCGACGTGCAGTCGGTCGACGAGCCGCTCGGCACGCGTCAGATCGAAGGAGTGAAAGCAACCGGGCGTCGATCGACCACGACGATTCCGGCGGGACGCATCGGCAACGATCGCGCGATTCAGATCGTCGAGGAGCAGTGGGAATCACCGGAGCTGAATATGGTGATCTCGTCCCGCTTCTCCGATCCCCGGACCGGCGTCGTCGAGTATCGGCTGACGAACATCAATCGGTCTGAGCCACGGGCCGACCTGTTCGCCGTGCCGGCGGATTACACCGTTATCGAGGCCAATGGTGGCGCGCGCGGCGGCCGCGGCGCCGGCGGCGGCGAGCCGGCTCAAGGCGGCCAGGGCGGACGCCAAGGCGGGCGGGGGGGAAGGGGCAACTGACGCTGTAATTCAAAATGCATTTCGTTACAGCACGTTCAACGGATCGACGTCGATTGTGACTCGCCGCCGGACTTCCGGCATCGCCGCGACAACCGCGCGGAGCGCCTGACGCATCTCCGCGCGGCGCGCGCCCTTCAGAAAGAACTGGACCCGGTGCTCGCCGCGCAGCTTCGCCAGCGGCGCGGGCGCCGGGCCGAGGATGGTAAAGCCGCCGGCCTGCGCGCCGTCCGCGAGGCGCCGCACCACCTCCGCTGCCGTCTGCATCGCGTCGTCGAACGTCCGCCCGCGAACCACCGCGTTGACCATGGCCACCAGCGGCGGATACTTCATCCCGCGGCGGAAATTGATCTCCTTCTCGAAGAAGCCGACGTAATCCTGCCCGCACGCGAGCCGCACGCTGTAGTGCTCGGGATAGAGAGTCTGAATCACCGCTTCGCCCAGGCGCTCGCCACGGCCGGCGCGGCCGGCGACCTGGGTCAGGAGCTGGAACGTGCGCTCGGCGGCGCGGAAGTCGGCCAGGCCGAGCCCGACGTCGGCCGAAATCACCCCGACCAGCGTCACGCCCGGGAAGTCGTGACCCTTGGCGATCATCTGGGTCCCGACGAGCACGTCCAGCTCCGCGGCGGCGAAGCGGGAGAGCAGCGACGCGAGGGCGCCTTTTCTTCTGACCGAGTCGCGATCGACGCGGCCGATGCGCGCGTCGGGGAACCGATCGCACAGGTGCTGCTCGACTTTTTCGGTGCCGAAGCCGGTGTGCTCGAGATACGGCGCGGCGCACTTGCGGCACGCCTTCGGCACCATCACCGAGTAGTTGCAGTAGTGGCAGCGCGCCCGCCATCCGTTGCGGGCGGCGTGAACCGTCAGCGAGATGCTGCAGTTCGGGCAATCGAACATATCGCCGCATTGCCGGCACACGACGGCCGTCGAATACCCGCGCCGGTTCAGCAGGACGACCACCTGCTCGCGCCGCGACAGGCGATCCTCGATCGCCGCCGCCAGGTCACGGCTGATGACGACATCCGGACCTTCGGCCGCGTACTCGTCGCGCATGTTCACGACCCGCACCGCTGCCAGCGGGCGATCGAGCACCCGGCGCTCGAGGACGACGCGTTCGTACTTGCCGCTGACCGCGTTCTGATAGGACTCCATCGACGGCGTCGCCGAGCCGAGCACGACCAGCGCGCCCTCACGGCTGGCGCGCATGACCGCGACGTCGCGGCCGTGATACCGCGGCGCCTCCTCCTGCTTGTACGACGAGTCGTGCTCTTCATCGACGATGACCAGGCCCAGGCGCGGCAGCGGCGCGAAGACGGCGGACCGCGTGCCGATGACCAGATCGACCACCCCGCGGCGGATGCGCTGCCACTGATCGTGGCGCTCACCGTCCGACAGGGCGCTGTGCTGAATGGCCACGCGATCGCCGAATGCGCCGCGGAACAGCGCGGCCACGGAGGGCGTGAGCGCGATTTCCGGCACCAGCATCAGCACCTGGCGCCCGGAGCCGCACACGCACCGCGCCAGCCGCAGATACAGCTCGGTCTTGCCGCTGCCCGTGACGCCGTGCAGCAGGGCGACGCGAAAGTCGCGCCGGCCCGCAAGCGCTTCGAGCTGTTCCAGCGCGGAGGCCTGCTCGACGGTCAACTGCCGGGCGGGATCGCGAGCGACGCCGGCCATCAGCGCGTCTTCGAAGGGATCGCGCTCGTGTGCCTCTTCAGCGATCGCCACCAGGCCATGTTTAGCCAGCCGCCCGACGAGGTCGGCCGTGATGCCGCGCTCGCGCAGTTCCGAGAGCGGGAGCGGGGCCGAGACGGCCGACAGCGCCGCCACGGCCTCGCGCTGTCTGGCGGTCAGGCGCAAATCCGCGTCCGAAGCGTCGCCGGCCGCGGCCGAACGCCCGTGCGCCGTCAGTGCTGCCGTCCGGCGAGTGCGGAAACCGGAGGCTTTCCCGCGCGCCCCTGGCGGGAGCGCCACCGCAATCGCATCGCCAATCCCGGCGAGGTAGTAATCCGCGACCCATTGACACAGCTCGACAACCGCCGGCGGGAGGAACGGCTCGTCGTCGAGCACCTCGATGAGTTCCCTGGCGTCTGCCGGCGCGGCATTCTGCGCCGGCGCCTCGATCACGCATCCGGTGACCGTGCGGCTTCCGATCGGCACCCGCACGCGCGCGCCCACCGCCGGCATCGCGAGCGATGGCGGAACGGCGTAGGTCAGGAGATCGAGGAAAGGAACGGGGACGGCGACGGAGATGAACTGCACCGGAAATTCAGAATTCAGAATTCTGCATTACTCGTCCGCGCTTTGCGAAAGTATGGCGCGGACCTTTTTCATGTCTTCCCATACGTCGCGCTTCGCCGACGGATTCCGCAGCAGGTAGGCCGGATGATACGTGGGAATCAGCACCGCGTCGCGGTAGGTGAACTCGCGGCCGCGGATGCGGGTGATCGGCGCGTCGGTCTTGAGCAGGCACTGCGCGGCGAACTTGCCGAGCGCGACGATGACGCGCGGCTTGATGAGGTCGATCTGGCGGAAGAGGAACGGCTCGCACTGCTCCACTTCGTCGGGCTCCGGGTTGCGGTTGGCGGGCGGACGGCACTTGATGACGTTGGCGATGTAGACGTCCTCGCGCTTCAGATCGATGGCTTCGATGATCTTCGTCAGCAGCTGACCGGCCCGGCCGACGAACGGTTCGCCCTGGATGTCTTCGTCGGCGCCGGGCGCCTCGCCCACGAACATCAGGTCCGCGTTCGGGTTGCCGACACCGAAGACGACCTGCCTGCGCCCGAGCGTGTGCAGCTTGCAGCGGCTGCAGTCGGGCCCGATATCCACGCGAACGGCCTCGAGCGCGGCGACTTGACCCAGCGCGATCAAAGCCGATCGTGGCGCGGACCCTGTCGGGTCCGCGTTGGCGGGCCTGACAAGGCCCGCCCCACGATCATCCGCAATCGAATCAGCCTTCGCGCGCGCCCGCCACTCGGGCTCGAGCCGCACGCCGTCCACACCAAGCTCGGCGAAATACTCGAGATGAGCGCGAATCGCGTCGCGCGGCCCGGGCGGCACCTTCAGCGCCGCACGGGCGCCGCAGGCCGGGCGCTGAGGAGGGATTCAACGCGGTCCAGGATGCGCGCGGCCACGCGCTCCTTGCTCTGCAGCGGGATGGCTTCCTCGTTGTCCGCCGTGATAATCGTCACCTCATTGGACGGCGCGTCGAAACCACGGTCGTCCGCCGACACGTCGTTGGCGACGATCATGTCCACGTTCTTCCGCGCCCGTTTGACGCGGGCGCGTTCGACGACATCGGCCGTCTCGGCCGCGAACCCGATCAGGACCGGCGCGGCACCGCCGAGCGCATCCCTCATCCCGCCGAGGTCGGCGAGGATGTCTTTGGTTCGCTCGAATGTCAGCGTCAGCGGACCGTCGGTCTTGGCGATCTTGTCGGCCGCACGCTGTGCGGGCGCATAGTCCGCCACCGCTGCAGCCATGATGACGACATCGGCACGCGCCGCGGCACGCATCACCGCCTCGTGCATCTCCGCCGCGCTGCGCACGCGCACCAGCTGATCGACAGCCGGCGGGTCGAATCGCGTCGGCCCGGCCACCAGCGTCACCTCCGCCCCGCGCCGCCGCGCCTCTTCGGCCAGCGCGAACCCCATACGTCCGCTCGATCGGTTTCCGACGTAGCGGACGGCATCGATGTCCTCGTAGGTCGGTCCGGCCGTGATCAGCATCTTCTTCCCCGCCATCGTCTTCTGGCCGGCGCCGGCAACGATGCGATCGGCGACAGCCACGATATCGGCGGGCTCGGCCAGGCGTCCCTTGCCGACCCAGCCGCATGCCAGATAGCCCTCACCCGGCTCGACGAAACGGACGCCGCGCGCGATCAACGCCTCGAGGTTCCGCTGGACCGCCGCGTGCGCCAGCATGTTGGTGTTCATCGACGGCGCCAGGAGCACGGGCGCCTTCGTGGCCAGATACAGGGTCGAGAGGAAATCGTCGGCGATCCCGTTGGCAAACTTGCCGATGACGTTCGCGGTACAGGGTGCGACCACGAGCAGCGCGATCTGATCGGCAATCGCGATGTGCTCGATATCGGCATTCATACCCGGACGCCACTGAGACGTGATGACCGGGCGGCGTGTGATCGCTTCGAAGGTCACGGAGCCCACGAAACGCCCCGCCGATTGCGTCATGACCGCAACGACGTCGTGACCGCGCTGCTGGAGGCCGCGGCACACTTCGACAGCCTTGTATGCGCCGATGCCGCCGCTTACGCCGAGCGCTATGAGTGCCATCGAACAATACCCGTTGGGATTTGTTTACTCCTCCTCGATCTTCTCCACCTTCCGCCGCAGCACTTCGCGCTGCGCGATGGATATCTTTTTCCCGCCCGTCTCGCGCGGCTCCGCGCCGGCGAGCAGCTGCCGCGCGCGCTTGCCGGCAATCACCACGAACTCGAAACGGTTTTCCTTCGGCGGTCTTTCCATGAAATCTGTCCTTATCTAAAAAGTATCCTTGATACCTTCCGCGACCGGGCGCATCACCTTGACGCGCGCCCGCTCCGCCAGCACGATCGCCTTGAGCCGCTCGACCGCCGTCTCGACTTCGTCGTTGATGACGACGTATTCGTACTGCGCATACTCGGCGATTTCGCGGCTCGCCACCTCCAGCCGCTGGCGAATCTGCTCCTCGCTGTCCTTGCTGCGCCCGCGGAGGCGCCGCTCGAGCACGGCGGCCGACGGGGGCAGGACGAACACCCCGACCGTCTCGATTCCGCGCGTCCGGACCTGCCGCGCGCCCTGGACGTCGATCACCAGCACGACGTCCTCACCGCCGGCCAGGCAGGCTTCCGTGTCCGCCGCACAGGTGCCGTAATAGTTGCCGAACACGTCGGCCCATTCGAGGAACTCGCCCTCCCGGACCATGTGCTCGAAGCGATCCCGGGCAATGAAATTATAGTCAACGCCGTCGTGTTCGCCGGCGCGGGCGGACCGCGACGTGTAGGAGCGCGACATTCTCAGGTTGGGCACGGCCTGCACGAGCCGCTCGACGAGTGTGGTTTTGCCGGTGCCCGAGGCGGCCGACACGATGAACAGCAGCCCCCGGCGGAGCGGGCTACTCGACATTCTGCACCTGCTCGCGCATCTTCTCGAGCTCCGCCTTCGCCGTGAGGATCAGCTCCGAGATGCGGATGCCGTCCGCCTTCGACCCGATGGTGTTGATCTCGCGGTTCATTTCCTGCAGCAGGAAGTCCAGCTTCCGCCCGCACGGCTCGGTCCCGTCGGCCAGCGCGACCCAATGCGCCAGATGCGCACGAAAGCGCGTCACCTCCTCGGAGATATCCGACCGCGCCGCCGCGCGGACGATCTCCTGCGCCAGCATCGCCTGATCGACGGGCAGCTCGGCGCTGATTTCGGCGGCCCGATCGCGCAGGCGCGCCTCGACCGCCACGCGTCCTTCCTCGGCGGCCCCGCGCAGCCGCTCGATCAGCTCCGCGAGCATCTGCCGCCGCGCCTCGAGGTCCGCGCGAAGATGGTCCCCCTCCCGGACGCGCATCGCGTCGAGATCCGCCAGCGCCTGCTCGACCGACGCCTCGACGCTCGAGCCCAGCTGTGCCTCGACCACCGGATCGGGTTCGGCCGGCCGATCGCGCACGGCGATCGCCTGCGGATGCCGCAGCAGGTCGCCCGGCGTCAGCATGCCGGTGACCAGCCCGCGCTCGCGCGCCCGCTCGATGGCGGCGGCGAGCGCATCGGCAAAGTCCTCGTTCAGCTCAACGGAGAGAGCCGCCGGATTTCTCAGCTGGACCGAGATCGCCAGCTCCACCCGCCCGCGCGCCAGACGCTTCTGCAGCAGCGCGCGCACACGCGGCTCCAGCTCCGCCAGCGACTGCGGCACACGCAGCTGGAGATCGAGAAACCGGTGGTTCACCGAGCGCAGCGTCACGCCAAGCGTCGCCCGCTCGTCCTCATGGGTCAGGGAAGCGAAGCCGGTCATCGACTTAATCATGTGGGGTCGGACTCGTCCAGCAGCTGCAAATCATAGAGTTTGGCATAGGCGCCGCCGCGTGCCATCAATTCGTCATGTGTGCCTGTCTCAACGACGACGCCCTTCTCCAGGACGATGATCGCGTCCGCACGACGGACGGTGGACAGGCGATGGGCGATGACGAACGACGTCCGGTTGAGCATCAGGTTGGTCAGGGCGTCCTGCACCAGCATCTCCGACTCGGCATCGAGCGACGAGGTCGCCTCGTCGAGAATCAGGATCGGCGAATCGCGCAGCAGCGCGCGGGCGATGGCGAGCCGCTGCCGCTGACCGCCGGACAGCCGCTGGCCGCGTTCGCCGATCAGCGTGTCGTAGCCGCGATCGAGCGTCACGATGAACTCGTGCGCATGCGCGGCGCGAGCCGCGGCCTCGATCTCCGCCTGTGGGGCCGCCGGACGTCCAAACGCGATGTTCGCCGCCACGGTGTCGTCGAAGAGCACCGTTTCCTGCGTCACGATCCCAATCTGCGACCGCAGCGACGCGAGCGTGACCTCGCGGACGTCGCGGCCGTCGATCGTAATCGTGCCGCCCGTGACGTCGTAAAAGCGCGGAATGAGATTCACCAGCGTCGTCTTGCCGGCCCCGCTGCGGCCAACGATGGCCAGCGTCTGCCCGGCGCGCACGGTGCACGTCACGCCGCGCAGCGTCGCGTCCTCCGCACCCGCATAGGAGAAGCAGACGTTTCTGAACTCGACGGCCCGCGAGAATCCCGGCAACGCCTCGGCCGTCGGCGTTTCGGTCACCTCGCTGTGCGTCTCGAGGATCTCGAAGATACGCTCGCCTGCCGCCCTCGCCTGCTGCAGGTCCGCATTCACCCGGCTCAGCTTCTTGGCCGGCCCATACATCATGAACAGCGCCGTGATGAACGCGACGAACTCGCCGGTCGAGAGCCGCTGGGCGGCGATCGACTCGCTGCCGTACCACAACGCCGTGACGAATGCGATTCCGCCGATGAACTCCATCAGCGGCGGCAGGGCCGACAGAGCGCTGCTCACTTTGATGCTCGTCCGGTAGTAGTGGTCGGATGCGCGCTCGAACTTCGCTGTTTCACGGTCTTCGGCGCCGAAGGCCTTGACGATGCGGTGACCCGTGAAGGCCTCGGCGCTCACGTGCGACATCTGCTCGAGCGCTTCCTGGCTCCGGCGCGTCGTCCGCCGCACGCGCTGGCCGAGCCGGACCAGCGGGTAGACGATCAGCGGTGCGCCCGTCAGGCAGACAAGGGCCAGCCGCGCGTCGTAGTAGAACAGCGCGCCGGCGAAGAACAGCAGCGCGAATGATTCGCGAAGCAGATCGCCGATCGTCTCCGACACCGCCCGCTGCACCTGTGCGACGTCGTTGGTGATCCGCGACATCAGCCGGCCGCTGGTGTTCACCGAAAAGAAGGCCGCGGACTGGCCCAGGATGTGGCGGAACAACCGATCGCGGATGTCGCGCACGATCCGCTGGCCGACGTCGGTCATCAGATAGCCGGAGATGTAGGCGCCGAGACCTTTGGCGAAATACAGCGCCAGGATCGTCACGATCGTTGCAACGAGCTCCTCGCGCCTGGGCAGCACCGCGTCGAGGATCTGCTCGATCTGCCGGACGAGACCGGCCGACGCGGCGCCGTAGACGATCATCGCGGCGACAGCGATCGCGAGACGGCCGCGATAGGGCCGGCTGAATTCGAGGAGTCGGAAGAAGACAGTCAAGATGAAATGCAAAATGCAACATTCAAGATGCAAACCTCGCAGCGTCCGGCAGAGCGGCCGTTTGCATTTTGCATTTTGAATCTTGCATTACCGCGCATCGATCACCCGCGCCGGTGGCCGTCCGTACCCGTCAGGGTGCGCGGAATGCCAGCGCCAGGCGTCAGCGATGATCGTAGTCAGGTCGGGCCGCCGCGGCACCCACCCGAAATCGGCGCGGATTCGCTCGGCCGACGCGTACAGCACCGCCGGATCGCCCGGCCGACGCGGGGCGGATCGCCAGGCCACCTTTTTTCCGGTGGCCTCCTCAACCGCCGCAATCACCTGCCGTACGGACGATGGACGCTCCGTGCCGACGTTGTAGGTCCCGGAGGCGCCGCCGGCAGCCAGCCAGGCCAGCGCGCGGACGTGCACGTCCGCGAGATCGGTAACGTGCACGTAGTCTCGCAGACAGGTCCCGTCGGGCGTCGGGTAATCCTCGCCGAAGATCTCCAGGGGACGGCCGCCCTGCGCCGCATCGAACGCCCGCGGGATGACGTGGATTTCCGGCGAATGGTCTTCGCCAAGCTCGCCGTCGGGGTCCGCGCCGGCGGCATTGAAATAGCGCAGGCACACCGAGCGCATGCCGTACGCGCGCTCGAAATGCGGCAGCGCATGCTCGATCGCCAGCTTCGACTGTCCGTAGGCATTGATCGGGCGCGTGGGGTGCGTCTCGCGGAGCGGCATTTCGGTCGCCTCTCCATACACCGCACACGTCGACGAGAACACGAAATGGCGGCAGCCTTCGGCCGCCATCGCTTCGAGCGTCCCGAGCGTGCCGATCACATTGTTCCGGTAGTAACCCGCCGGATCCGTGACGGAGTCCGGAACAACAAGCCACGCGGCGAAATGCATCACGGCGGTCGCGTTCGTGTCGCGCAGCGCCTGCCGCACCGCGGCGACGTCGCCGATCGCGCCTTCGATCAGCCTCGCGCCCAGCACGGCGGCGCGATGGCCGGCGGAGAGATCGTCATACACCGCCACCTCGTGGCCGGCCTGGCGCAGCGCCTTGACGGCGTGGCTGCCGACGTAGCCGGCGCCGCCAGTCACGAGGACGATGTGGCGATCAGCTCCGACCAATGGAGTAGTAGCGGAATCCGTTCTGCTTCATCTGGCCGGGCGTAAAGAGGTTGCGTCCGTCGAAGACGATCGGCGCGCGCATCAGCGTGCGCATGCGGGCGA
>Ga0079218_10000421_pt1 | contig 12496 bp, 11 predicted proteins | sample NCCompost_FD_77181 | JGI IMG/M metagenome (GOLD analysis project Ga0079218, IMG submission 77181) | Agricultural soil microbial communities from Utah to study Nitrogen management - NC Compost | ecosystem: Environmental > Terrestrial > Soil > Agricultural land | place: USA: Utah | collected... | reverse complement strand
CGTCGTTGTTACCATTCCGTCGCGTTCAAAGGTAAACGTCGAAGGAAACGCCGGCGCGGTGGACGTGATTGGCAACTTCGAGTCGGCGACGGTAAAGACAGACACCGGAACGATTCATGCAGATGTGCCGCTTGAAGCGCTGAAGTTTGACTTCGTTTGGGAGGCAAGCCGCCCGCGCTTCATGAGCGACGTCGAGCTGCCGCCGATCAAAGAAAAGGCGGGCGGCATGTTCAAACTTTCCGGCCGCCTCGGTGAAAAGGACAAAAAGAAAGAAGAAGTTGTCGCGCTCAACTTTCGCACGCAACGCGGCGTGGTGTTGTTGAATATCGATCCCGAAATGGCGCCGGCCGATCTGCGCGAACGGCCGTTGACCGAAGCCGCGCGTGCAATCGTACGCAGCGGTGATAGTCAACTCGTCGAAGCAATTCGTAAAGTTTCGCCGAAGATGTTTGGCGACTACGCGAAGACACTGCCACCGCCGGAAAAAGAGCCCGAACTGGTGCGACGCACGCCGCCCGGTCAGATCGTGAGTTCAGTCTCGCCGCAGTTGTTGCGCTTCAACGCCAGCGTTACCGATCGCAACGGCCGCGCGATCAGCGGCATGCGTGAGTCGGACTTCACGGTGTGGGAAAACGGAATCGAGCGGCGCGTGACCGACGTTTCGCCGGCGAACGAGCCGTTCAATCTCGTGCTGCTGCTCGACGTTTCAGGCAGCGTCGAAGAGCGAATGGACTTCATCCGCAAAGCGGCGCGCGATTTTCTGCGCACAGCGAGCCCGCAGGACCGAATCTCCATCATCAGTTTTCGCGACGACATTCAGGTGATTTCAGATTTCAGTACCGACCGGCAGATGCTGTCGCGAAAGTTAGACGAGATCGACGCGGGCGGCGGTACCGCACTTTACGACGCGCTCGGATACGTTTTAAGTGAACCGCTAAGATCTCTGCGCGGCGAACGCACCGCGATTGTCGTCATGTCTGACGGCGACGATAACAAATCGTTTCTGCCTTTTCCCGCGATTCTCGAGGCGCTCTCAGAATCGGGCGCGCTCGTTTACCCGCTGTTCGTTCCGTCAGGCTTGATACCGGAATCGAGTGTGCCGAAACCGGAGATCACAATCGATCCACTGCGCACGCGTTACCTGACGTTGACCACGCGTGCGGAAGACGAAGGACGCAAACTCGCGACCGCTTCGGGCGGAATTTACTATCCCATCCGCCGGCTCGAGGACTTGCAGAGAGCCTACGACGATATCGTGGCGCAATTGCGCTCGGCGTACACGATCACATACGCATCAAACTCGATCTCGAGTTCGCCTCGCGTGCGCGTGCGCATAAACCGTGACGGCGCTTCGGTGCGACTCAGTCCTGTGGTTGGTTTGAACACACCTTGAAGAAACCCCCGATGAACCAGCCCCTCTTCAACGCGCTTTTTGATGAAACGGAACGAAAACCGCTAACAGTCTCCCAACTCACGAACTCGATTCGCATCTCGCTCGAGTCGCGCTTTGCTTCCGTTTGGGTTGAAGGCGAGATCTCTAATTTCAAAGATCACTCGTCCGGGCACTGGTACTTCACGCTCAAAGATCAAAACGCGCAACTGCGAGCGAAATGTTTTCGCTCGACCAACACGCGCATCCGGTTTCGTCCGGCGAACGGTTTACACGTGCGCGCGCGTGGGAAGCTTTCGGTCTATGCGCCGCGTGGCGAGTATGAACTCGTTGTCGACGCTCTGGATCCGGTTGGCGCCGGCGCTTTGCGAATTGCGTTTGAACAGTTGCGCGATCGGTTGCAGGCTGAAGGTCTCTTCGCGCAGGAGTTGAAGCGCCCGCTGCCGGTCTTTCCACGTCGTGTTGGCATTGTCACATCGTCAACTGGCGCTGCCCTTAGAGACATTCTTAACGTTATCTCCAGACGCACAAGAACGGTCCACGTGCTCTTTTCACCCGCGCGTGTTCAAGGCGACAGCGCCGGGCCGGACATTGCCCGCGCGATTCGTTTCATCAACCAGTACCACGAACGCGCGCTTTACGAAGGACGCACGGCGGATCTCGTTGACGTTTTGATTGTGGGGCGTGGCGGCGGTTCGACCGAGGATCTGTGGGCGTTCAACCAGGAAGAGGTTGCGCGCGCGATTCGGAAGTCGACTATTCCAGTCATTTCGGCGGTGGGCCACGAAACTGATTTCACGATTGCCGATTTCGTCGCCGATCTGCGTGCGCCGACTCCGTCCGCCGCTGCGGAACTCGTGGCGGCACGTGAAGACGAGATCTGCTCGGCGTTGGACCACCTCGGCAGGCAGATGACGCGTTTGATGCGTTTTCGCATCGTCGACTTGCGCAGTCGAGTTCAGGAACAGGCGCTGTCGCACGCGTTTGATGAAGTGAAGTCGCGTTTGCGAAACGCGCGCCGGCGTTTTGATGCGGCTTCGACGGCCTGTAATGGCGCCATGGAAACAAGTCTTCAGGAAGCAAGAGAAAGGTTTGGTCTGGCGGCGGCCTCGCTGGACGCGCTTTCGCCGCTTGCTGTGTTGCATCGCGGCTACGCGATCGCTCAGGATACATCCGGCAAACCGTTGCGCGACGCGACGTCAGTCTCTGTTGGGGATCAGGTTCGCGTACGTCTGTCAAAAGGAAATCTAGAAACGCGGGTCGAAGCAGTTGAAGAGAATTGATCCGTGGCGAAAAGAATTGTCATCAACGTTGAGCCGGGCCAGAAGACGCCAGTTCGTCGTAAGTCTTCCCGTTTGCTAAGGGTTCTTGGGCTAGTGGCGATTGTCGTCGCCGTAGTAATCGGTCTGGCGGGAGTGGGCGCGTTTTTCTGGTGGCGACACTATCAATCAACACCGGCTTACTCCCTGACATTGCTGGTCGATGCAGCACAACGCGGCGACGCGCAGGAACTCGCCAGGCGGATCGACGATGAGGAAGTTGCCCGCAACATGGTCGAGGTTGTGAGCACGAAAGCGAACGCTCGTTACGGCCTTTCAATGAGAGAAACGAGGCAGCAGCAGATCGACAATGCGATGACTTCGCTAATGCCCCGGTTGAAACAGACGATTCATGACGAAGTCGCGAAAGAGATCAAGACTTTCGCATCCCCGACAGAATCAAAGTCGTTCATCTTTCTGCTCATTACTGTGCCGTCACTGGTAACGATCACGACCGAAGGTGACGTGGCGAAAGCCGCCGGCACCGTGAGTAATCGAACAATTGAGCTCACCATGCGTCGAGATGCGGATCGCTGGAAACTCACTGGCTACAATGACGACGTAGTAGTCCAACGCATAGTTGACAGTGTGATGAAGGAGTTGCCGGCGATCGGCGCCTTTGACTCCGGCAAGTCATTATCCAAGAATCCTTTGTTTAAGAGGCCAGGCAGGCCCAGGAAAAAACGAAGATGAATAACGCTCAGGAACAGGCGCGATCCTTTGAAAGTTCGCTCGAGGCGCTTGAACGCATCGTTCAGCAACTCGAAAGCGGCGACTTGCCGCTCGAAAAAAGCCTCGAGCTATTTGAGCAGGGTATTCGACTCTCGCGCGAATGCCAGGAGCGCCTGAGCCAGGCAGAGCGCCGCATCGAAGTCTTGCTGCGCGACAATCAGGGCCGGCCGGTGGTCGGCGCTTTCACGGAAGCGAATCAAACCAACGATGATGGCGCGGCAGAAAATGAAAATGGCTTCTGACGCGCTGGTCCGGAACACGCTCGAACTCGACAGTCTTTTGGCTGCGAGCCGTGCACTCGTAGAAGTTGAACTCAACAGTCTGCTGCCGCTGTCAGGCGCCGCGCCGGAAAAGGTCCACCAGGCAATTCGTTGGAGTGTTTTTGCAGGCGGTAAACGTTTCCGGCCTGCGTTGTTGCTGGCGACCGGTCAGGCGTTCGGCTCGGAAATCAAACAACTCATCAGAACGGCGTGTGCGTTTGAAATGATTCACACGTACTCGCTGATTCATGACGATCTGCCCGCGATGGATGACGACGATCTGCGCCGCGGCAGACCGACGTGTCACGTTCGATTCGACGAAGCAACCGCGATTCTCGCCGGCGACGCCCTGCAAACCCTCGCGTTTCAAACCATCGCCGATGACGATCGTCTCGCTGCTTCTACGCGCATCGCGTTGGTCTCGGAACTGGCGCGAGCGGCGGCGACGCCCGATGGCATGGTCGCGGGACAGGCGCTCGACATGGAAGCTGAGGCGCGCCAGGTCAACGGAACGCAACTCGAAGAGATTCACCGGCTGAAAACCGGTGCGCTGATCGTCGGTGCAGCGCGCTGCGGCGCGTTGATCGGCGCCGCGGATGAACACGAACTCTCCGCCATAACCAGCTACGGCTCGCATCTTGGATTGCTGTTCCAGATCACGGACGACTTGCTTGATGTGACCGCGAGCGCGGAAGAGCTTGGGAAAACACCAGGCAAAGACGTGCAATCACGAAAAGCAACCTATCCCGCTATTTACGGAATCGAGGAAGCGCGTGAGAAAGCTGTCAAAGCTCATCGCGCCGCGTGTGTAGCACTCGAACAGATCAATCGTCCCACAGAGGTTTTGCATCGGGTTGTCGACTTCATACTCCACCGTACAGGTTGAGATCACTCATACGCCAGCGCCTCTCTCACCGTCACTCGCGACGCTCGCCACGCCGGAACAAAACTCGCCATCGCGCTCAACCCAACCGAAACGATCAACCAAATCACCAATCCAAGCCCCTCGAAACTGAAATCCACGCCGCTCCGGAACATCATACTAACCAACGTGTCACCCACGATTTTACTAACCGGCCATGCCAACAACGCCGCAATGATCCAACTCAACACGCCAATTACTAACCCTTCCGCAATCACCATCAGCCAAACGATTCGCGGCGTCGCGCCAATCGTTCGCAACACGCCCATTTCGCGGCGCCGTTCGAGCACGTTGAGACTCATCGTCGTCATCAAACCCAATCCGCCAACGCAGCCGATGATCGCCGACATCACGATCAGAAACACGTAGATCATTACCATATGCTGGTCGAACGCAAACCGGCTATCAGCCTGGCTTGTGCTGCCGCGCGCGCGCATCCCCTGCTGCTCGAGATTTCTATCGAGATCAGCTTTAACGATTTCGATCGACTCTTCATCCGTGTGGTCCAGTGCTAGACGCAGGCTGTTCACTATGACTGAAGACTGTTGTTGGACCGAGTGGAGCGGAACATACCCGACCGAGGGCGAGAAGGCCTCGCGGGCGAGACCAACAACACGCCAGCTCTTTTCCACGCCACCAATAGTCAAACTTACCATTTGCCCGACACGCATCTGCGAAAATCTGCCAGCCAGCGCGTTGTTGACCACGATCGCGTCCGTGTCACTCGGCAGCAGGTTGCGGCCTTCGATGATCTCCGGTTCGAACAACTGAGTGTCCGCAGGCAAAGCGATCACCGTGAACCGCTCGCCGGCAAGCGAAGCTTCAGTTGCAGCCCACGCCTCGGCGCGCCTGACACCGGGCGTGTTGCCGGCGGCGTGTTGCACCCGCTCGCGGTCATACGACTCGCGCAACCACACACTCAGATCAAACTTTTTCGTCGCAAACATGCGATCGAGTGTATTGATCATCGAGGCGCGCACGTTGAGCGCCGACATAAAGAACACGCCTCCCGCGGCGAGCGTCACCAGCGTCAGCGCCAGGCGTGCACGACGACGAAAGCTGTTGCGAATCGCAAGCGCCAACGGGCGAAACATTCCACCGCTGCGCGCCAACGCGCGATCGAATCTCGTACTGCCGAAAGTTGTTTGCGTTAATCCGAAATCCGCGAGCGCAACGCGAACAGTCGCGCCCGAGCCTTTCCAGACGGGATAAGCCGCGGCTGCGAGAGGCGCGGCGATGCCGACCAGCACGACCAGCAGATAAACCCAAAGCGGAACCGCAAAACTGTTGATGTCGAAGTTGAGAAAGATCGCCATGTACCGGCACAACGCGCGGCTGCCGATGAGGCCCAGTGGTAACGAAACGATCACCGCCGCAATGCCCAGAAATAGCGCCTGGCTGAAGTAAATTCGCGCAATCTGCCACCGCGTGCCGCCAATCGCTTTCATCACGCCGATCTGCCTGACCTGCGACGCCATCATCGCGGTCAGCAGATTAACCACCAGAATCCCGCTCAATACGAGCACGAACAGGCCAAAGCTCGACATCGCCAGCAACAACATGCCCGTCAGGTCCGAGTGCGGATGCTTGCCGGCTGCGGGCACGTCAACACGCCAAACTTCGTTTCCGCGCGACTCGACCAACTCCTTCACTTCGCTCGCGACCTTTCTGATGTGGCTTTCGTCGAATCTGTTTTCGGCGACGAGGATATTAAGCCGATCGAAGTATGGCTTTTCTCCAAGTTGGACCAGAGTGGCGAGATTGATGTAGCCATAGACCATGTTCTCCATCCGCGCCTGCGCCTGGCCAACATCGTGCACGCGCCCACTGATCACGAGTGGTTGCTCGACGCCGTTCGCCGTCTTCACGATCACGGCATCGCCGATGTTTGCTTTCGCGACCTGAAACGCATCGCGTTCGATCAGGATCTCGCCTATTGCCGGCGGCCATGCGCCCTGCTCAGGTTCGAGCTTGCTGACCCGAATGTCGCCGTAGTCTTTCACCACGAACAGCATCAAATTGCGCCACTGCATTGGGCCTGATTTGATTTGGCCGCTCACCACTCGGCGAGGCTCCGCGTCGCTTACTTGCGGATTCTGCAACACAGCGTCGACGAGTTCGTCGTCGATTGAGTCAACGCGCAGCACCGCAGAGGCCGGGTTAGTAGCGAGATACCCGCGATCGAGTTCGCGTGTGAGAATGGCGTACGACGACATCACAGCAGCAAACGCAGAGATACCGAGCGCGATCGCCAGCACGACCAGAATCGTGCGCGCGCGTTCGTGCCAGAAGTCGCGCATCGCTTTGTGCCACGGCGTGGTCATTAGTCGGAGTTCGAAGCAACAACGCCGTCGCTAATTTGAATCGTTCGGTCACTCACGCGAACGATGTCCGGCTCGTGAGTGGCGATGACGACGGTGGCGCCCTGATGGGCCAGGTGTCGAAACAGATCGAGTATTCCACGCGCGGTGATCGAATCCAGGTTGCCAGTCGGCTCATCGGCAACAACCACCGGCGGTTCGTTCGCTAGCGCGCGTGCAATCGCCACCCGCTGCTGTTCGCCGCCGGAAAGCGTTGCCGGCAGCCTGTCGGCGTGTGAACGAACACCGACGCGGTCCAGCAGCGCCGTTGCACGCTGGCGCCGCTCACGGACGGGAAACGTTTTGCAAAAATCCATCGGCAGCATTACGTTCTCCACGGCAGTAAGCGTCGGAAGCAGTTGAAAGAACTGGAAAACGAATCCGACATTGCGTCCCCGCCAGGCGGCGAGCTTGTTTTCCGCCAAACTCTGGATTGCAGTGCCGGCAACGGTGATGGCGCCTGACGAAGGGCGATCGATGCCGGCAATCATGTTGAGCAGCGTCGATTTTCCGCTGCCCGATTTGCCGACGACACCGACAAACTCGCCGGTTCGAATCTCGACGTCGACGTCTCGCAACGCAGAAAACCGGCCCGCGGGCGTTTCGTATGTTTTGTTTACCTGGTGTAGAGAGATCATAAGGTGCGCTACTCTAAAAACCGTTTTGATTGACTGTCCAGCGCCGGATGTGCGAAATCAGACGTAACTGAACAAAGAGGTGTTCAATGTCCGAGAACGAACGTTTGCATCTTGTCGCGTCGAAGAAAAAACAGGATGCTCGCGTGCGACGAACGCGCGATGCACTGGGCGATGCGCTGGTCGCGCTAATGCAGGAAAAACCTTTTGACACGATCACAGTGCAGGACGTTTTGGATCGTGCGAAGGTCGGGCGTTCGACTTTCTATTCGCACTACAGTGACAAGGACGACTTGTTAATGAGCGACGCAGAAGAGTTTTTCGAATCGGTATCGATGCTGCTTTCGCTTCGCCGCGACGAGTCGGATCGCGTGTTTCCGGTGCAGGAGTTTTTCAGTCATATCGTCGAGGCGAAGCAGTTTCTTGATGCGTTGATGTCGTCAGGGAAGTTTCACGACAACATGGAACTGGCGCGTGGGCAGTTTGCGCGTGGAATTGAACGCCGGTTGTCGGAGTTGCCGCGCGGCCGGGGAATTCGGGCGGAAGAACGCCCGGCGATTGCGTTTGCACACGCGGGAGCTTTGTTGGCGCTGCTGGCGTGGTGGATCGATCGCGGCATGAAGCAGCCCCCGGCTGACATGGACCAGTTGTTCCATAAGATGGTTTGGAAAGGAGTGGAGGCGTGATCGGTCTGGTGCTGGTGTTGATGAATGTGCTCAATTACGCTGTGACACTCGAACCGGATATCGCGAATAAATCAGTTAAGGGTGCGGTCTTAATCCGTCTTCTGACGGCGTCGAACGTAGTCGAGCTTGACTGTGGCGATCTTACCGTTGACTCCGTTAAGGAAGGCGGGAAGCCGCTTCAGTTTTCCGTTCACGACCGTAAACTGCGAGTTTCGCTTGGTGAGAAAAAAGGGCCGCGAGAGATTGAAATCCAATATCACGGCACACCCAGGCGCGGCATTCGCTTCTTTCCGGATCGCCGACAGGTCTATACGATTTTTTCCACTAGCCACTGGATGGTCTGCATTGACGATCCCGCCGACAAGGCAACGTTGACGATGAAACTTGTCCTCCCTGCGACGCTGACGCCTGTCGCCAATGGCCAACTCATATCCCAACGCGAACTGCCAAACAACAAGCGCGTTTTCGAGTGGCGGCAGCCGAGTCCGATACCCACCTACATCTTCGGTTTTGCCGTTGGCCCATTTCGCGTCGTTAAAGAGAAACACCGCAACCTCGAACTGCAATATCTCGCCACCAACTACTCAGAACCTGAAGTTCGCCGGATCTTTAAGGACACGCCCGACATGCTCGACTTCTTCGAAGATCGCGCTGGAGTTAAGTACGCCGACAAAACCTACACGCAAGTGCTCGCGGCCGGCGGTGTCGAACAGGAGATGAGCAGCTTCACAGCTTTGAAAGAGTCGTACGGAAAACAGCTACTGGACAACGAGAAGGATCTCTGGCTCGCAGCGCACGAGTTTGCGCATCAGTGGTGGGGCAACATGGTGACTTGCCGCGACTGGAATCACTTCTGGCTTAACGAGGGCATCGCGACGTTCATGGCTGCGGCTTATCTCGAACATCGCTTCGGCCGTGAGGTTTACATGCGCGAGATCGAAACCTATCGCGCAAACTACGAAAAGGTGCGGGCCGCAGGCAAGGATAAGTCGCTGGTCTTTCCTGACTGGCTCAACCCGACGCGCGAAGATCGCACGCTGGTTTACGACAAGGGAGCTTACGTTATGCACCTGCTGCGTGAGGAGATGGGCGAACGTGCGTTCTGGAAGGGTTTACGCGCTTTTACGCGGCGACATTTCGGGAAGTCAGTTGTTACGACCGACTTTGTCGCCGCGATGGAAGAAGCACACGGGAAGAGTTTGAAAGAGTTCTTCGCGAAGTGGGTCTATCTTCAGCACGGATGACGCGCGCTATTTGATCTTCTTGCGCATCATCTGCTCCTTCAATGCGCTGGACACAACTGCGTCAAAGCCATCTTTCTTGCTGCTCTTCTTCCGTTCGGCGTCAACGAATGCGTCTCGCTGTTTTGACAACGACAGGATCTGCCCTCTGATCTCGCGGCGCGTCGCGAGACGCTTCTCAATCTCCTGCTGACGTTCAGCGGGCGAGAGCTTTTGCAACTCTTCGGGCAGGTCTGCAACGTTTACTGATTCGAGTTTTACGGTTCCGTTCTCGATCTTCTGCAACAGGTCGCCGATGTAAGCTTCTTTGCTGATGGCTTTATTCAACGCACGCTCGGCCTTGGCTGACGGCAGAGCATGCATCCCGACGTGTTCCTCAACCGAGGCCACGCGCGTTGCGACTTCGGATCGTCTCGCTTCGCCGGCCGCGTCTGCGCCAAAACCGTAGGCAACAAAGGTTGCGCCGAGTCTCGATGCCAATTCGCCTAACCGCTCGTCGTAGGGCGTGCTGATACTCTGCACGCCGCCATTGTTGGCAATCGCAAAGTATTGTCCGTTTCCATGCTGAGCAATCGCTTGCCAAACGCGTTGTGTCTCTCCTTCAATTCCACATTGAATCGTGTTGACGATTATGCCTTGTTGCACGGCCTTCGCGGCCGTGGTGAGGGTATCAGTCGTGCCACGATAGTCGTCATGCGGCGGAGCATCGCCAACGAGAAAGATTATCTGCGACAGATCTGACGCCGCATTCGACCAGCCGGCTTTGTTGACACCGTCGGCAAGCGCGGTTCGCACGTCCTCCGGACCGTCGCCGCCACCTCCGGCCCTGTAATCCATCAGAGTTGTGTAGACGAGGTCCAAATCTTCCGTTAACGGCAAAACTTGCGTGACATAGTTGTCGCCGCGGTCGCGATAGGCAACAAGTCCAATTCGCACTGACGAATTCGATTCCTGCATCACGTCGTTGACGATGCCCCAGATCCGTTGTTTCGCGCCCTCGATAAGCCCACCCATCGAGCCTGTCGTGTCCAGCACAAACACCATTTCCAGCCTGGCGGCAGGAGCATTCAAGGCGACCGGCTCCATGACCGGATCAAACCAGCGCGTCAGCCAGACGCTGGCAAAAGCAACACCGATAACAAACGTGAGTACGGCAGTCAGGATTTTGACGGGCAGCTTATTCATGGCGAGACCTCCCTCCGGGCGGAGCTTTAGAAAAGGGGGATTGTTTCCATTAGACGTTTGACAGCGGAATTCGTTCCCGCAAGTTGGCAAAAAAAAGCGAAGCGGGCCGCAGCCCGCCTCTCATCACTACCGGCTTTCGAGTCGGATTACCGATCCAGCTTGCTCGCGTCGTCCCGCTTTTTGACGTAGATGTCGCCGCGAAGCGTCATGCCCGCTTTCTGCGCGAGTGTGGCCAGCACCGACTCCAGCATCTCCTTGTTCTCGAGTTTGAAGCTCGTGACGCCAGCGACGCGTGAATCGGGGTCGCTGTACTGAACTGTCAGATAACGCACTTTCGTCTTGATAAAGCGCGCCGGCAACGTATAGATGCTCGGAATATGGCTCGCTACGGTCGCGGCTGCGGGCCGGCGCTTTTGCGTGTCGGCAAATGCCGAAGTGATCGACTCGTAAGGTAAGTGGATCTCCTTTGGAGGTTTCTTGTCTTTGAAGACGAGGCGGTTGTTAACGTCGTCGAAGGTCAACGTGCCCTCCATGGTCTTGTTGTAACCGAAGACACCACCCTCGTACTTGGCTTTGACGGTCGCCGGTGCGGGTTTGGGCGCTGGAGTTTTAGCCGGCTCCTGCTCCATCGAGCGGGGACGTTGCGCAAATGCGCCGGTCAGCAACGCTCCGATGAGGAGCAGAGAAAAGATAATTCGCATGATTGTCTCCTTTAGCCGGTAACTAACTTTATCGAGCGATCGCCCAAGCAGGCACCTGGTACAGAATCCACCATAGCAGCAACTGAGCAATCAACACCACCACACCGATGATAGTGCTCGCGTAACAGGCCGTACGCGCGGCACGCGTTTGCGGCGAGCTGGGCCGCGAACTGTAAGAGCTGAACACGCCGACAGTTCCAACCAGCACCGCCCCCGGACAGAACAGGATTCCGAGGTACGGCACGAGCGAGTAAGTGGCGAACGCCCGGGCAGTGGCTGCTAAGTCGGTCATTAGTTGGGACTTTGTGCCTGGTACTTAGTTCTTTGTGCTTTGTTCTTTGCACTTGGTCCGCGTTCCGGGCTACGGCAAAGTACAAAGCACTACTTCGCAAACGGCTTCACACGCTCGATCGATTCCTTGAAGTCAGCATCGTTGGGAGCGAGTGCCGCGCCCTTCTGATATGCAGCGAGCGCTTTCGCGTATTGCTTGCTCACTTCGTAAGCATAGCCGAGTTCCCGGTAGGTGTTGACGTCCTCAGGTGATTTCTTCGCTGCGTTTTCGAGCGCCGCAATCGCCTTCGGGAAGTTCGCTGCGCGTGAATGAGATACGCCTAACAGATAGAACGTCACCCCGGTCGCGTCCTGAGACGTGGCCGCTCGTTCGAGCGCGGCCGCTGCTCGAGCATACTGTTTCGAACCGATCAACGCCTGACCGAAGAGCGTAATCGCTTCGACGTCAGTGCGAAGTTTTATCAGAGCCTCACCAGCCCGCACGGCGTTAAGGTAATCCGCATCCGCCTTGGCCGGATCGGCGTTGAGTGCCGCGCGTCGCAAGTACGACGACGTCAACAACGTCCAGGCGCCGGTCATACGCGCGTCGTTCACCGTGGCGCGATTCAGCGAAGCGATCGCGCCGTCGAGATCGTTCTTCGCCAGTGCGATCTGTGCCAGATAAAAAAGCGACAACGAATCTTTCGGATTGAGTTTGACGACTGTGTTGAAGCTCTTTTCCGCGTCCGCAGTTTTTCCGGTCTTGTATTCAGCGACACCGCGATAATAGACCAT
>Ga0079218_10000420_pt1 | contig 12507 bp, 11 predicted proteins | sample NCCompost_FD_77181 | JGI IMG/M metagenome (GOLD analysis project Ga0079218, IMG submission 77181) | Agricultural soil microbial communities from Utah to study Nitrogen management - NC Compost | ecosystem: Environmental > Terrestrial > Soil > Agricultural land | place: USA: Utah | collected... | reverse complement strand
TAGTTCCTAAACATAATCGAACCAGTTACCCTGAGTTATGAAACCAATCCTCGTCTGGCTTCTGCTTTGTTGCATCTGGGGCTCGACCTGGCTCTTCATAAAACTTGGACTCGAAGACCTGCCGCCCTTTACCTTCGCCGGCATCCGGTTCGTTATCGCTGTTGCAATTCTCGCCACCATCGTTGGGCTTCGTCGTCTAACATTACCTAAAACTTCGCGCGACTGGTTGCTTTTATTCGTTAGCGGCGTCCTGGCTTTCTGTGTGAACTACGGTTTGTTGTTCTGGGGCGAACAATACATTTCCTCCGGTTTAGCCGCAGTCTTGCAATCCACGATACCGGCTTTCGGTTTGGTGATTGCGCATTTCTACCTTCCAGGCGAACAGATGACGCCGGCAAAGATAATTGGCATTGTGCTGGGCGTTATTGGGGTGGCGGTTATTTTTTCAAATCAACTAGACGTCGCCGGCTCAATGGCGGTGGCAGGATGCGCCGCGCTGACAGTGAGTTCTATGGGTGCCGCATATTCGAATGTGCTCGTGAAGGCTTACGGCAAGCATCTCGATCCGGCGATTCTTGCCGGCGGACAAATGTTTTTCGGATTAATTCCTTTGCTGCTGATCGGAATTCCCTGGGAAGGGAATCCGTTAAACTTTAACTGGACGCCAATGGCCGTGGTGTCATTGATTTACCTTGCGGTTGTGGGATCAGTGGTCGCTTTCTTGTTGTACTACTGGCTGGTCCAAAACATGGACGTTACCAAGACGATGTTGATTGCGTTAGTGACGCCGGTAGTTGCCGTGACGCTGGGCATGCTGGTTCTCGATGAGCAGTTACATGGGCGCACGCTTCTAGGTGGGCTGATGATCATTTCCGGAATCGCGATCATCGTTACAAAACAAGCCGATAAGAAAGTCCAAAGTCCAAAGTCTAAAATCCAAAGTCCGCTTACCTAACAGGATTCAACTCAGCAAGGATTTGCTCGGACTCTACTGTCATAAGGCTTTGCACAAAAAGTAGATTTGGCAGTAACGCTGAAAGCGTTCGCCAATTTCAGCCCAGGGCAGCGCCCTGGGTAACCCACATGCTAATAATGGGTCGTGAACCCTGAAAGGGTTCCCAAAAACGCGGGCGAACACTTTCAGCGTTCGTCAATGCGGTCCCGTATCAAAACCCCAGGGCGCTGCCCTGGGCTGGCATTAGCGAACGCTTTCAGCGTTTGATCCAAGATGGATAACGGACTTTGGATGACTTTTTTGTTCAAGGCACTGCTATAAGCATTCTTTGCTTCTTTCCGACTGGCGTCTCAGCGTCTGGGCGTGGCAACTCGTTATTCATAAGCGCTTCATAGAATCCGTTAAATTGTGCTTGTAAATAGATCTCGACTGCGTTCGCGACAAGGACTGCTTCCGTCGGAGGATAGTATTCAGGAAGTTTTCGCAATTGTTCAATCTGCTCGGTCATTAGCCAGAAGCCACCGATCTCCACCCCAAAGCGATTGTAAACAGCCAATTCGAATGCAGTCCTGATTACACGCCGTAGGTACTTTTCTGTTTGCGGATCGGTTTGAATCAGACATTCCGTTAGCGCAAACCCCGCGAAATCCGTTTCCAGTTTCGCGATTTGAGTTTCGAGTAGTTGAACTGGGCCCTCATCAGACATATTTTCAAATGCCCATCAATTTCGAAACGAGTCCCACAGCATAGGTTCGCCAAACTTGGAACTCGAAACTCGAAACGTTCATGTCGCCGGAGTCGCGTATCGACGAATCAAGCCGCGCACTATGCCCTGGATCTCGATCCGCTCGGGCGTCTTGATGAAGATGGGTTTGAATTGGGGGTTGGCCGGTTCGAGCCGAATGAATTCTGGTTCGCGGTAAAACTTCTTTACCGTCGCATAGTTCCCATCAATCAGGGCAACGACCATCTGGCCGTTTTGCGCCGTTCGTTGTGCAGAGACGATGATGGTGTCGCCATCCTGAATGTTCTCCTCAATCATCGAGTCACCGCGCACGCGCAACGCGAAGGTGCGTCCTTGTCCAATCATGTCGCGCGGCACGGCAACAGTGTCGTGAGTGAGAATCGCCTCGATCGGCTGGCCCGCAGCCACGGTGCCTAGCAAAGGAATCTCGTATGTGTCGCTAGCGGTTTCCTGATCTATTAGCTCGATACCGCGGCTGACGTTGGGAATGCGTTTAATTAGCCCCTCGCGCTCCAGCGCCATGAGGATGCTATGCACGCTCGCCGGCGAGCTCATTTTGAATTGCTTGCCAATCTCAGCAATGGTGGGCGGCTGTTTGTGGGTCTCTTGATAGCGCGAAAGGAACTCGAAGATCTGGCGTTGACGAGCAGTTACCGGCATTGCAAATCCTCTCTTGAACTGGACTAAGGTCTGTGTTAGATTTTCGGCGCATTCCGAAACCGAGCGAATATTAACGAACATGGGTGCAGGGGTCAAGGGTGTTAAAGAAAAACTACGGGTTTATTTTAATTACTCGAGCAAGTTTTTTGAGGTCGTCGATAAAACGGCGCAATTCCAAACGGCGGGTCTCATCGTCAGGTGCCCTGAGAATTGAGGAAGGATGAACAGTGGCCATCAAATAGGGAGCGAGGTTCGATTTAAGAAATTTACCTCGTTCCTTTGTCACGCGAAACTTAGGGCCCAGCAGCGACTGAGCGGCAGTTGCGCCGAGGGCGACAATTACGTCGGGTTTGATTAGAGCAATCTCGGCCTGAAGCCAGGGATGACACGCGGCAATTTCAACGGCATTGGGTTTCTTGTGAATGCGACGCTTGCCGCGAGGCTCCCATTTGAAATGTTTCACCACGTTGGTGACGTAAGTTTGTGAGCGATCGATTCCGGCTGCTGCGAGAGCGCTATCGAATAGCTTGCCGGCGGGACCAACGAACGGTTTGCCCGTGAGGTCTTCTTCGTTCCCGGGCTGTTCGCCGATGAACATAACTTTAGCTCGACGACGCCCTTCGCCAAAAACGGTTTGCGTCCCGCGCTTCCAAAGATCGCAAGCCCGGCAATCGGCTGCGGCTTCACGAAGTGAGGGCAGGGAAGGACGATCCGGAATTAGAGCGCTCGCTGATTGATTATCTGTAGATTTGCCGCGGGGCATTTTTCGCCTGCTCCACCCGGATCGAAATGCTTGTGGGGGTTATAAATCATGCGTGTGGCATTGTCCAAAGCGACATTTGAGGCTGAAATAACCAGCCGGTTCGGCGCGCCTTTTAACCGCCAAAAGGCACCGGCTGAGATAATGGCGACAGGAATTGCGACAGTGGATTCGGTTATTGCAGGACTACCGCGCGGCGCTATCACTGAAATCTTTGGCGCGCCCTCTTCCGGCCGCACCAGCTTCATGCTTTCCCTTCTGGCACACGCAGCCGCTCATAAAGAAGTATGTGCGCTCATAGATACGAGCGATGTTTTCGATCCGACCTCTGCTACTGAGCTGCAGTTGGATTTAGATCAGCTGTTGTGGGTCCGTTGCGCAGCGAATGTGGAACACGCATTCAAAGCCACTGACCTGCTTTTACAGGGTGGAGGTTTTGGACTGGTGCTGTTGGATCTGGGCGATGTCGCCGGCAAGGATGCACGACGCATCATCTCTTCCTGGTGGTATCGCTTTCGGCGTACGGTTGAGAAAACACCAACTGTCCTGGTCGTGATTGCAGCAGATTCGTGCGTCCGTTCGTGTGCCTCGCTGGCGTTGGAATTAAGCAGGGAGACGGATGACTGGTCCTCGGCTGCAGGAATGACGCTCCCTCCAGTGGCTGGTTTGCCGACTCACGCTAACCTGCTCTCCGCCGTAAAAGTTCAGCTCCACCGCCACCGCCCGCTCCATGCGGGGACTAGATCTGCTCATTTTAATGCCGTATCCCACGCTTAAATCCCGCGCTAGAACCCTTACTTGACAGTCTTCGTTAATTTTCGCTAATCTTCGCATTGCCGTTAGCAGATCAGCTTTCAACAAGGTGGCTATGTTTAGCTGCATTTACTGCCCAGAACTCTCAGTTGCCGTCTCCCTGGCCGATTTTGGCTATTCCTTTTCTCCGTTGGTCGAGGAAGCGACGCCTGAATGTGTAGTGCTCGATGTTGCCGGATGCGAGCTCCGCTTTGGCTCGGCCTACAAACTAGCGAATGAGATATCTCATTACGCCATGCTACCTAAAGCTGAGGGCGGGTTGGGTCAAAGGATTAATGTTTCTCTGGCAGGTAATCCTGATTCGGCGATCCTCGCCGCGCGGTTTTTGAAAGGAATAACTTTTATCGAGCCGGGAGAAGAACTTACCGCACTGGGCGATTTGCCGATCGAAAAACTGTTAAGTCCAAGTCCAAAGTCCAAAGTCCAAAGTTCAAGGTCTGGCATGACTAAATCAATCTTGAAACCTCCTAATTCAAGATTGAATAGAGAGACCTTGGACCTTGGACCTTGGACTCTGGACGAGAAGCAAGCACTAGAAATATTAGAGACCCTTAGATTGTGGGGTGTGCGCACGTTTCGTGATTTCGTGAGGCTGCCAACAACCGGAGTCGCCGAACGCTTGGGACAAGAAGGTGTCAAACTCCAACAGCTGGCCGCCGGCAAAACAGAACGTCACTTACAACTTAAGCAACCCGCGCCGATCTTTGATAACCAGATCGAGTTGGATTATCCACTGGCCGAGCTCGAGCCTCTATCTTTTATCTTTGCACGTTTGCTCAATCAACTCTGTGCCAATTTGCTTGCCTATGCGCTCGCCACTAATGAGTTGCGCGTCAGGCTGAAACTGGAAGATGGAACCACACATGAGCGAACGCTGTCTCTCCCGGCGCCGCTGCGTGATCACAAGATATTTCTAAAGCTTTTGCTGCTTGATACGGAAGCCCATCCGCCGCCACGAGCAGTTGTTGGCGTGGCCATCGCGTGTGAACCAGTAAAGCCGCGAGTGTTGCAGAGCGGCCTGTTTATTCCGCAAGCGCCCGAGGCGGCAAAACTGGAATTGACCCTGGCTCGATTGGTGAAACTGGTAGGCAGCAAAAATGTGGGCTCGCCCGCGGTGGTTGATACCCATCGACCAGACACATTTCAACTTAAAAGATTTGTAGTGTCGGGTGACAGAAAGACGCGGAAACGCGGAAGAGAGACGCGGGGACGCGGTGACGCGGGGACACGGGGATACGGAGAGGGGGAGACGCGGGGATACGGAGAAGCGGGGACACGGGGAAGCGGTGATGCGGAGATATTAAGACAGGGGGACGCTGCGTCTCCCCCTGACCGCGTCTCCCCATCTCCCCACCCCCCTCTCTCCGCGTCTCCCCATCTCCCTCTCTGCGCGTCTCCCTATCTCCGCCTCGGGTTCCGCATGTTTCGTCCGCCGTTGCGGGCAATGGTTGATGCGAGTCGCGGTTATCCACAGCAGATCAGTGCGTGGGGTCCGAATCGCAGTGTGTATGGAAAAGTAGTGCGTCTCGCCGGTCCCTGGCGCAAGACGGGTGACTGGTGGCGTGACGATAGTTGGGCCAGGGATGAATGGGACATCGCAATTGAACAATCAGGCGCAGCAGTAAGCGAGCGGGTGACGGTGGCCCAGGTCCTTTATCGCATTTACCGAGAACTGCGTAGCGGCGCCTGGTTTGTCGAAGGCAGCTACGACTGAGGGAGAATTTGGCGATTGCCAATTGCCAAATGGAATTACGATCTAAGCATTGGGGCAGTGGAATCATCGGTCATTCGCCCAATCGGAAATTGGCAATCGGCAATCACCAATTGGCAATTTTTTTATGTACGTCGAACTACACGCGCGCTCGGCATTCAGTTTTCTGGAAGGTGTTTCTGTCCCGGAGGAGTTAATAGCAGCGGCTGCAGAGATGGGAATGCCGGCAATGGCCTTATTGGACCGCGATGGAGTTTATGGGGCGCCGCGTTTTCATTTGGCCGCAGAAAAGCTGGGAATCAAAGCCCATGTCGGGGCGGAGATAACAGTTAAATATGTCCAAAGTCCAATGTCCAAAGTCCAAAGTCGGAACACAGACATTGAACCTTGGACATTGAACCTTGGACATCAAAAAAGCTTTTCGCTTCCGCTCCTCGTTCGTAATCGCTCCGGATATCAAAATCTCTGCCGCTTGATCACCTTGATGAAGCTGCGTGTGCCGAAACATGCTAAGCCCGGAGAATGTGCTGTTACCCCTGCGGAGGTGGCGGCACACGCGGAAGGGTTAGTTTGCTTAACTGGGGCGGCTGATGGTCCGCTGGGAGGAGCAAGGGAGACTCGGAGACGGGGCGACCCGGAGAAAATGCGGACCGTTGAATGGTTGCTGGAAGTTTTTGGCAAAGGAAATGTTTACGCAGAATTGCAGCGTCATTTTGATCGCAATGAAGAGGCGCGCAATCAGGCCGTCGTTGCACTTGCAGATAAGTTGCGGCTGCCCTTGCTCGCCACCAATGGTGTTTGCCAGGCGACCCGCGCGCAGCGTGAAGTTGCAGATGTCTTTACCTGTTTGCGAAATCATGTGCGTTTGGAAAACGCGGGACGGCTACTCGCCAAAAATTCAGAGGCTTATTTAAAAACCGGGCCGACGATGGCAAAACTTTTTGCAGATTTGCCGGCTGCAGTTGCTAACTCTGGAGAACTTTCAACGAGTCTGGAATTTACACTTAAGGATCTGGGTTATGAATTTCCGAAGTATCCCATTCAAGCCAACGAGACAATGGCGTCGTTTCTGCGGCAACGCACCTACGAAGGTGCGCGACTGCGTTACACCGGCGCCGGCTGTGCTCCTACGTTTGCCCGCGCCCGGCAGCAAATCGATCGCGAACTGACCCTGATCGAAAAACTCAAACTCGAAGGCTACTTTCTGATTGTTTGGGACATCGTGCAGTTTTGTCGGCGCGAGGGGATTCTGATTCAGGGTCGCGGCTCGGCGGCAAATAGCGCTGTTTGTTATGCCCTGGGAATTACGGCCGTGGATCCCGTCGGCATGGAGCTGCTGTTCGAACGTTTTCTTTCCGAAGAGCGAGGCGAATGGCCTGACATTGATCTTGATTTGCCCAGCGGCGATCAGCGCGAGCGCGCGATTCAATATGTTTACCAGCGCTACGGCCAATTAGGCGCGGCGATGACGGCAAATGTGATCACCTATCGCGGCCGCTCGGCAGTACGTGAAGTGGGCAAAGTGCTGGGCTTCGATGAGGAAACCCTGGGCCGGCTCTCAAGTTTGGTGCACACCTGGGAATGGAAAGATCCCAACGACTCAACCGCGCGGCAGTTTCGCGATGCAGGCTTGGATCTGCGGCACGCACCGATCAAAAAATTCTTTCAGCTTTATCAAGCTGTTCGGGATTTGCCGCGCCACCTGGGTCAGCATTCCGGCGGTATGGTGATTTGCAAGGGACAATTGAATACGGTCGTCCCGCTGGAGCCAGCCGCAATGCCAGGCCGGGTCGTGGTGCAATGGGACAAAGAAGATTGTGCGGACCTGGGGCTGATCAAGGTCGACCTGTTGGGACTGGGGATGATGGCGGCCCTGGAAGAGTCGATTCAGTTGATCCGCGAGTCGTATCACGAAGAAGTCGATCTAGCCCACTTGCCACAGGATGATCCCCTGGTTTACGAGGCGTTACAAAATGCCGACACGATTGGTTTGTTTCAGGTGGAGAGCCGTGCGCAGATGTCGTGCCTACCGCGCTTGCGGCCAGAAAAGTTTTACGACATCGTGGTGCAGGTGGCCATAATTCGCCCCGGGCCGATCGTCGGAAACATGGTTCATCCATATTTAAAACGGCGGCAGGGTCGCGCCGAAGTTATCTATCATCATCCCTCACTGGAACCGGTCTTACGCCGCACTCTTGGTGTACCTCTGTTTCAGGAACAACTTTTAAAAATAGCCATGATCTGCGCCGACTTTTCCGGAGGTGAAGCGGAAGAATTGCGCCGCGCTTTTGGCTTCAAGCGATCTGAAGCGCGTATGAAAGAAATTGAGGTGAAGCTGCGGCGGGGAATGCAGCAGAAAGGTATTAGTAGTAAAGCCCAGGATGAAATTGTGCAATCAATTACTTCATTCGCGCTCTATGGTTTTCCTGAATCGCATGCTGCCAGTTTTGCTTTGCTGGCTTATGCCAGCGCTTATCTCAAGTGTCATTACCTGGCCGCTTTCACTGCGGCGCTGCTAAACAATCAACCGATGGGTTTTTATCAGCCCTTCACAATTATTAAGGACGCGCAACGACATGGCCTGGAAGTGAAGCCGGTAGATATCACCCGTTCCGAGTGGTTATGCACGCTGGAAGAGACGAGGGGACGCGGGGATGCGGAGATGGGGAGAGAGGGAAATCATCTCCCTGTCACCCAGTCTCCGCGTTCCCCTCTCCCCACTCCTCCGATCGCGCTCCGACTTGGTTTGAAGTACGTGAAAGGCTTACGCGCAGAAGCCGGACAAGCGATCGTCTGCGAACGCTTGAAGGGCCCCTTCGCGGGAATTGATGATCTAAGCAATCGCGTTCCTCAATTACGTAAAGATGAATTGCGAAAACTGGCGGCGGTAGGAGCATTGAATTTTATCCAGACTGCGGAAAGTCCAAAGCCCAACGTCCAACATCCAACGTCGGATGAGCAGGCCTTGGACCTGGAACCTTGGACCTTGGACCAGCCCGTTTTACGCGGAACAAATCGTCGCGATGCCTTGTGGCAGGTGGAGCGAGTTTCGCGCGCGGCCGGTCCTTTATTTAAGGAGCTGAGTGAAACAGATGGCCATTCGCCTTTAGTGCCGATGACTTTGCCGGAACGTCTTGATGCAGATTTTCGTGGCACCGGTTTAACCATCGGTCGGCATCCCGTGGCCCATCACCGGCGCGAGTTAGATAAGCTTGGAGTTTTAAGCGCTATCGCTGCTCGAGGAATGCGAGACGGTAGTTTGCTATGCGTGGCTGGTTGGGTGATCGTTCGCCAGCGTCCGGGAACAGCCAAGGGTTTTGTTTTTCTAAGTCTGGAGGATGAAACAGGGGTTAGCAACATCATCATCACGCCCCAACTCTTCGACAAGAATCGCCTGGTAGTAGTCGATCACCCTTTTTTACTAATCGAAGGGAGACTGCAAAACCAGGACAATGTGATTTCCGTGAAAGCGAAACGCATTCGGCCTCTGGCTTTTCAGGTGGCCGCGAATTCTTCACACGACTTTCACTGAACCAAAGTTGACGTCAAGCCTCGATTGATTACGATCTCCCGCAAATCGTCGATACTTGTAACCCGCACTAAGCTCAAAACTAGATTGCGCAATTTTCGAGAAGCAATAATCAGCGAATCTATCTAGAGTCAACAACGTTTTCGCTTACGATGCGAGCTCTTCAACTTTTCGCCCCCAATCAGGAGAAGAAATGAAAATCAACTATCCCGCAGTCCTGGTGGCTGGGATTCTGCACTGGATCCTGGGTGCTGTCTGGTACGGAATATTCTCGGGCAAATTCATCGAACTAATGGCCTGGACACCCGCTCAATTGGCGGCCATTGAGAGTCAAAGCCACACTAAAGAGTACATTCTTGCTTTCGTGTCTTCTCTGGTGCTTGCCTACATCCTGGCCCACTTCCTGCAATTCACGAAAGCCACAAATGCTGCCGGCGGACTTCAGACTGCGTTTTGGCTTTGGCTGGGCTTTATCGTAACAACGCAGCTGCCTACCGTAATTTTTGAAGGCCGCAAACCGGGCCTTTATCTCTTGAACATCGGCTATCAGTTTGTCGCCTGTATGGCTGCCGGCGCGCTTCTAGCCATCTGGAAACCTCGCGGCACAGCAGCAACCAATTAGTTCGAGCGTTACGCAAGTGCCGGAAAAGTCTCTTGCAACGAAACGGGAATCGACTACACTTCGACCGAAATGTCGAAGGTGTTGATCGGCGAACAGCCCTGGGCTGATTTGACGGAAGGTCGTGCGGCTTGCGCCCCCGCGATCTGGAGCGATAGTGCGCTAGCTGATAAAGCCCACATCGCCGATAGTGCCGACTCTGATTGCGAACCACTGTCGTCGCCCGAACTCGCCGGGGAGCTGCCGCACAGATCTCTTACCCAAACGCTTCGCTCTGGACCTGAGGATCCTATTACTAAAGAAAAGAACGCGGGCCGCCGTTTCGGTTTGCCGGCGGGCTTTGCAGCGCGTCCCAGCCGTTACGGCCGGAGCGTGCTTTTTGAGGACAACGTCTATCGCCTGCCCAATGGGACTGAGTTTATTCCGCAGCCTCCTGCCGGAACTCTCGGTTCTCGCAATCACCAATACGCCTTGTTGACGAGTGAACAATATTTGAAGCGGCAGCGAGGCTCAATTTATGTGCGCACTGATGGTCGAATTTTTGACTATGGACACGACCACAACGAGGCGCAGCGTGAAATGTTTGATACTGGTTTCACGATCCATGATCTTGAACGCACGGGACGGTATGCGCCTGAGCTCAAGTCACGATCGTCTGGTTTGCGGAAGAGAGGAAAGAAACAGCGAGCGCGGCAAAAGTGAGGCCTTAAATGGTCAAGCTGAGCGGACGGCTTGCTTGGCTGGCGATTCGATCAATCCCTGAACAACTTGAGCAACTTGTGAGAGGGGCTTGGGCTTTCTCAAAAACGCATCTGCGCCGCAGCGACGCGCTTCGTCTTCGATTTCCGCAGAGCCATAAGCAGTGAGAACTATGATGCGCGTCTCCGGATGATGCTGATGAGCGAGTTTGATGATTTTCAGGCCATCCGGATCGCGGTTGGTGCCCAGCCGCAGGTCCTGAATAATCACCTGGTAACCGTTGTTCTCAACCAGTCGTTCTGCTTCATCGGTTTCGGTGGCCGTATCGACTGAAAAACCGTGAAGTGAGAAGTACTCACTCATCGAGAAGCAGATCGAAGCCTCATCATCCACTACTAACAGTCGGGGCATTTGCGGTTCCTCTCGCGTCGGCGTCTCGTCGCCCACCAGCATTCGCTTGAATCGCCCTGAGACTCTCTTAATGGTCCGAAATGGAGATTGCTTCACATTCGTTTCCAAGCAGCCGTGGGCTCCTCCCCAATCTGATTAAAGTTATCGGCTGCAACGACCAAAAGGTTCAAAACACAGCATCCAACTACCTCCCATAACCCGTTAGCCCCCTTGGTAGCCTCGAGGATCGTTGACGATTCTATTGAACCGTCGAGTTGGGAAAGTAAAAACCCTAAATAATGTGCTCGTCGTTGCGCCTGGGAGTGGACTGAGCGAGGAAACTAAGAGGCTGGCAACGGGTATCGCAAGCTGGTCGTCACTGCCTCTGAAACATATTCTCGACCTCCCCCGGGACGTCGTTGTTGGTTCAAGCCAGGCAGGAGACTGACCGCGCTTACCCGTGAATACTGCCTGGCCCAAGCCGCTATATTGCGATAGCAGCCCGCACATTGGGCCTTTGCGGTACGGAAATTCTGGTACGACCAGAGGCGGATGGTGTCGGGGCCTTGTTAATTATGTATAGCAATACTTCGCACACCTCTCGTGTTCCGGTGCCGATAGTATTTCCTTTCTCGTCCTGAAGTGAGTAAAGCCTACCTTCAGCATCGAGAGGAAGAATTGTTGGTTTTCGGTACATCAGTAATCCTCTGCCGCCCGTGACAAAAGCCACGGGCGGACTCGATTCAATGACCGCAGGCTAGGGGCAAACTGCAAACCATTCGGGTATTACTTCTGGCCGTTAAGCCGTTTCCTCACTGCACCAGCTACTCCGAGCAGGCCCGTTCCGAGCAACAACATGCTGGTCGGTTCCGGAATTGTCGTTTGCTGAGCACTGGTGATTTGACCCGTCAGCGACGCAACTTGACCTGGATCGATCGAGAGGTCATTGATGGCGAAGAAGAACGAACCCGTACCGCAGGTCGTCTGCTGTCCGCCTACGGTCGTCGCTTGACAATTAAGATCGTTGAACGTGAAAAGGATTGGCGTATTGTTAAAGTCAATAAACACCCCTCCATTTCCCGTGCTGCTGACCGCGCCCATAAGCGTCGCATTGAACAGCGATGTGTTGCTGCCTGCGATGCCTTCCGGAGCAGTGAAAGTAACTCTCAACGTAAACGTGTTCCCAGTGTAAGTCGCCTCTGAAGCGGCAAGACTAAATGCACCAAGGTTGTTGACGTTCTGCGTTGGCGGAGCAACCGGGTTGCCGCCTAAGCCTAAAAACCCACCAACAGTGGTGTTGGAAAAAGTTGAATTTACGTACGTTAAGCCAAGCAACGAAGCCGTTTGCGTAGCCGAAGTATTGGGTACTGGAGGCGGATTGCAGTTAAAGCAGCCATTCGAATAGCCAGCCACAAAAACTTCGTCTGCCTTAGTTACGCCTTGAGCAAAAACCATAGTCGCTACAGCAACGAGGCTGATTGCGACCGGCTTGATCAATGACAATAGGTTTCTCATTTCCGTTGGTTCTCCTACGTTTGAATAAACCCCAGCCAGGTTTTTTCAGTTAGAGGAAATGCTCTGCCGAGGAGAAATAGGTAGAGCAGTCCTATTTATGCAGGAGCTCGG
>Ga0079218_10000419_pt1 | contig 12521 bp, 13 predicted proteins | sample NCCompost_FD_77181 | JGI IMG/M metagenome (GOLD analysis project Ga0079218, IMG submission 77181) | Agricultural soil microbial communities from Utah to study Nitrogen management - NC Compost | ecosystem: Environmental > Terrestrial > Soil > Agricultural land | place: USA: Utah | collected... | reverse complement strand
TCCTCAGCGCCCGTCATCGTCCCGACCTGGCGCTTCAACGTGCGGGCCATGCGGATCTCGTCGACACGCAGTCGGGAGAGACCTACATGGTCTATCTCTGCGGACGGCCGATCGCGAACCGTGGACGCTGCACGCTCGGACGCGAGACGGCGATTCAGCCGATGATGTGGGGCGCGGACGGCTGGCTGCGCACAACCGATGGAGGCGGCGTTCCGCACCTACAGGTGCCGGCGCCTGCTGGTCTGACGCCTGAGCCGCATCCCGTTGCGCCGGTGCGCGAGGACTTCGACGGCGAGACGCTGCCGATCGACTTTCAGTGGCTGCGATCACCCTCCCCCGACGATCTGTTCAGCCTGCGGGCGCGGAAAGGGTATCTGCGGCTGTACGGCCGCGAGACGATCGGGAGCCTCTTCAGGCAGGCGCTCGTCGCACGCCGGCAGCAGGCTCACTGCTTCAGCGCGGCGACGCGCGTCGAATTCGATCCGCGCCACTTCCAGCAGATGGCCGGGCTGGTCTGCTATTACAACAGCACCAAGTTTCACTACCTCTACCTCTCGCGCGACGAAGCCGGCACGCACCTTCGCGTGATGTCCGCCATCCCGGACGCGATGTCGGCGGACGCGTTCACGCCGCCGATCGGAATCGCGACCGGCGCGCCCGTCGATCTGCGGGTCGAGGTGGACTTCGAGCGGCTGCGATTCGCGTATCGAACGGTGGGACACGCCTGGGAGTGGCTGCCACAGCAGTTCGACGCGAGTATCCTCTCGGACGAAGCGACGACGCCGGGGCTGCCCAACTTCACGGGAGCATTCGTCGGCATGGCGTGTCAGGACCTTGGCGGTACGGGCAGGGCGGCCGACTTCGACTGGTTCGAGTACCGCGAGCGCCCGTACGTGGTTGATGTCTCACAACTGGAGCTTGTATGAAGACTGCGCGAATGACACACGCATCGTTGATCACTGGCTTGGTGTGGCTGCTGTACGTCGTGGTGCCGGCAGCGCAGGCGCCCACGAGCGAAGTGGACGCGCATATTGCGGCTGCACGAGCGGCCGCAGGACAGGACTACCGCGCCACCTTCGTCAATCTCTGTCTGCCGGGCGGGGGTGGCGGACGCGGTGCTGCGGGGCGTGGTGCCGGAGCGCCCGCCGCGGCGGGACGAGGAGGCGCCGGGCGCGGCGGGCCGGCCGCGGGTGGAACCGCCCCGGCAACGCCGGACCGATCTGGCTGGTACGCCTCTCCGTACAAGGTGTTCGACAACCTGTATTGGCTTGGGACGCGTCAGCATTCGTCGTGGGCGCTTCGCACGAGCGAAGGCATCATCATCATCGACACCAACTTCGCGTGGGCGACGCAGCCGGAAATCATCGACGGCCTGACGACGCTCGGCCTCAATCCACGCGACATCAAATACGTCATCATCAGCCACGCGCACGGCGATCACGATCAGGGCGCGGCGGCGCTGCAAAGCCGCTTCGGCGCGAAGGTGGTGATGGGCGCGCCGGACTGGGAATCCACGCTGCAGCGTCCCGCCACAGCTGCCGGCGGCGTACCGAAGCGCGACATCGCCGTCGGGCCTGAGGGATCGTCACTCACGCTGGGCGACACCACTGTGACCATCGTCGCGACACCGGGACACACACCGGGCACCTTGTCGTACGTCTTCCCTGTCAAAGACCAGGGCAGGACGGTGATGGTGGCCTATTCCGGCGGTACGCTCACCGGCGCATTCGGCACCGACGGCGCGCGATGGGACGAATATGCCGCGTCGCAACGGAAGATCGCCAAGGTGGCCGCGGACGCAGGTGCGACGGTAATGCTGTCGAACCACAGCGAATACGACGGGGCCTACACCAAGGCTCGCCTCGTCGCTGCGAAGCGCGAGGTCGGCGAGAATCACCCCTTCATCGCCGGCGCCGACGCCGTGCAGCGCTACTTCACGGTGATGGCGGAATGCGCGATGGCCTCGAAGCTGCGCCTCGGCGCGAAATGACAGGCGCCCATATGTGTGCACACGAGGGCGAGGACCGCTTGCGCCACTCTGTAAGTCCCCACGTCGACGGCCGGGACAGCATTCGAATGCGGTGTCGCATGGGCCAACGATTCAGTCCTACGATCGACAGTGGATGATCCCGGCTAATCTCGACGCCATCGACACCCCACTAGGTAAGGGGTCCGCCGGATCCGAACTCGCGCGCCCACTCGCGAATGACAACGCGCAATTCGTCGGTCTGCTCTTGCAACTGCTGCATCCGTTTCACTTGCACGGCCACGTCACGACAGATCTCCGCGATTTGGCCTTCAACAGCGTCCGACAATTCGACCGGTTTGCGACGTCGCCGTCTCGCGGTCCCTACGACCTGGGCCTTGGACATGATTCCCCCACGGCCTATCCTGACAGCGTCGCGCGGTCACCGGATGTACCGTTTAGAACGGAACGGCACAGTCCCGTTGTCTCTTTTCTTTCGTCTGCTCGTGGCGGTCGACGCCTTCCTCACCGCGTATCGCTGAGCGCAAAGGGCGGCGGCGCCGACGATCCTCGCGTACACTGGTTCACAGCTTTCCTGACGTTCCTGCCCATTCGGACAGCCGCCATCAAAGTAACGATTCACCATTCGACGGAGGCCGTCTCGCCTTCGTCGTTGGAGGGAACTGTTCAATGTCGACCTCACACTGGCGCTGGTCCCTGATTGGCGTCTGGCTCGCGTTTGCCTGCGTCACTTTCATCGTCATCAACAGCATGGCGGTTCGAAGCTGGCTGCTGCTCCTCGTCTTCGGTCTCATACCGCCCGCAATGCTGCTATGGGCCTGGAACGAAGATCGGCCATTGCCGATCGGGTCGCTACACGGGCCGCGTAAGCAGCGGTGAACGGGATCGCGGGGCACGCAGCGGAGAGTGCGGCTGCGGGAAGTCTGATCCGATCTTCTGATTGCGACCGCGTTGATTTGGACGCGCCGTTATTGTTGGGCGCCGTGCAAGCCATCGCCACAGTGCTGATGGACGCGTGGTAGCGTCGAGGGAACTGTCCTACCAGACGAGCTGGAGGCCGAACCAGATACCCAGAGCGATGAAGATCAGCGTGAACACCAGGCGTGCACGGCGCGCCCCTTGTTGTTGGCCAGCCTCATTCTTGACTTGCCATTCGCGCCAGCGCGTGGCGTGCGCCTCCTCGACCGCCGACACGAGTGAAGTATTCATCCATCCACGATAACGAAGAAGACGAACGCGGGCTGTCCGATTGTGAACACCACCGAACAACGTCGGCACGCTACACTGACGTGTCTTTCTGACGCAGCGCTTTCGGGCTTCCGCATCAGATCCGCGTGTGACGTACAGCTATACCGAGATCAATGGGCAACCGGTCGAGTAAGGGTCGACGTTTCGTGCAGGATTCAACTCTCGCACACAACCGTGCCGTCGCGGACCGGCACCACGAAGGCCGCGCCCGTGAGATGGGACGACGTCGTGGCGAGAACGACGCCCAAGCGCGCTCGGTCGCAGATACATGGGCCCGGGCCGAACACGCCCGCAGGGCTGGGTGGCTCCAGCGATGGCCTGGCGTCCTCGCCGCGATCAGAAGTCTCGTTGCCGCCTACAACGACGGGGCGGGCGCGGAGCTGTTGACCGCGAGCGAACAGTCCAACGGCGACGATCCGGCCGTGACAATCACCTCGCGTGGTTCTGGGCGGACGATCACGATCGGGGTGGACGAGGACGCACTTCTGGTAGACACGAACCCGGAACCGCACGCCGCGGCATCCCGGCATGCCATCGCGCGTCGTATCGACTGCTCGCGCAGCGATACCGGCACGGCCGCATATGCGCTGCAGGACTGGATGGACCAGCTGTGAGCCGTCCTCGTCTGTTGTGAACCCAATGCCGGAACGAATCACCATTGCTCCGCGGATGCCCGCTACACCGCGGGTCCGCGACGGATATCTGCCGCTGTATACGTATCTCGAACATCGTTATGCGTCGAGCGTCGTCCTCACGTTCGAGCAGATCGAGTCGCTGCTCGGCTTTGCGCTGCCGGTGGCCGCGCGCCAGGAGCCGGGGTGGTGGACCAGCGGTGCTGGGAACGGGCCCAGCCGCGCCGAGGCATGGACGGCGGCGCAACGGACGGCGTTGCCGAACCTTCTGGCCCGACACGTTACATTCGAGCGCCTGCCATGACTCTTTGGGGTGGAATGTTGCTCACGGTTTGTGTGCTGGCCGTTCTCTTCCTCACCGTGTGGCGGCGGCGGGTTCGTCTGGCCGAACTGGGTACGGTGAGTGCCCAGTGGCTCTCAGAGCACCGCGAATACGACCGGAACTATCCCAATCGGTAACCTCGCGCAATAGCGCAGCCACGAGTGCCCCTCGGTCATCCAGTCGCGGAACTTGTTCATGAAGACATTCACGCGCGTCGGCTGGTCCGTCGGCACCGCATGGCAACCGGTCTGGAGAGGAACGATCATCGCATTCAACCGTGAGCCGTGACCTTCTCCCCCTTCACGCCTCTGCTGATGCATGGGAATCGTCAGCGTTTCGATGGACCGCGGACGATCTCGTAGCCGCGCTCCGTACCGATGCACATCGCGGTCTCACCGACGAGGAGGCGCGCGCCCGGCTGGTGCGCTTCGGTCGCAATCAGCTCCCATCAGAGAAGCGCGTCCCGCGCTGGAGGCGATTCGTCGGGCAGTTCCGGGATGTACTGGTCATCCTCCTTCTGGCAGCTACCGCAATTTCGGCAGCACTGTGGATCCTCGAACGCGACGCTCCGTTGCCGTACGAAGCGATCGCCATTCTCGCGGTGGTCCTCCTCAACGCCGCAATGGGTTACATCCAGGAATCCCGCGCCGAGGCCGCGCTCGCCGCGCTGCGCGCCATGTCAGCAGCGGATGCCGCAGTTATTCGCGGCGCAGAGCGGAGGCGCGTGCCCGCAGCCGAACTCGTCCCGGGAGACGTCCTGCTCATCGAGGAAGGCGACAGAATCCCTGCCGATGCGCGACTGATTGGCTCCGTGTCGCTGCAAACCGCTGAAGCCGCGCTCACGGGCGAAAGCCTGCCAATAGACAAGGACCCGGCGCCGATCGCCGACGAGGTTCCGGTCGGCGACCGCCACAACATGGTGTTCAGCGGTACGGTTGCAACCTACGGTCACGGCACCGCCATCGTCGTCGCAACGGGGATGCGGACTGAAATGGGCCGTATCGCCGGCCTGCTCGAAGAGACGACCGGCGAATCGACTCCGCTCCAGCGTGAGTTGGATCGCATGGGTAAACGTCTGGGGTTGGGGGTTGTTGTGATTGCCGTCGTCATGATCGCGACGATCATCCTGCTCGAAGACATCCGGACCACGGCAGCACTACTCGACGTGCTGATCCTCGGCGTGGCCCTGGCAGTTGCCGCGGTTCCCGAGGGCCTGCCGGCCGTCGTCACCGCCGTGCTGTCGATCGGCGTCCAGCGCATGGCGCGCCGTAATGCCATCGTTCGTCACCTGTCGGCCGTCGAGACGCTCGGATCCGCCACTGTGATCGCCTCCGACAAGACCGGAACGTTGACGAAGAACGAAATGACCGTTCGAGTCGTCGTGACGGCGAGCGGTCGCGTGAGTTTTGAGGGTTCTGGTTACGCACCGACCGGATCTGTTCGATTCGACGCAGGCGGGTCGAACGACGGTCGGCTCAGAACCGAACTCGATCGCGCACTTGCAGTCGCGGATCGGGCAAATAACGCCGCGATTCACGAGCAGGACGGCCGCTGGGTCGTCGAAGGAGACCCGACGGAGGGCGCGCTGCTGGTGGCGGCACGAAAGGCCGGACTGGACCCCGAAACACTCGAGCGGCGCCTTCCTCGGGTAGGCGAGATCCCTTTCTCGTCTGAACGTAAGTTGATGAGTACCCTTCATCGCCACGCCGACCACGAGGACCGGGGCCTCGTGTTTACCAAGGGAGCGCCTGATGTCCTGCTTTCCCGTTGCACGTCCGAACTGGTCGGCGAAGACAGACGAGCACTCACGGCCAGTCGGCGGGCGGAGATTCTCCAGACGAACGAGATGCTCGCCGCCGAGGCGCTGCGCACTCTCGGCGTCGCTGGCCGGAGGCTGACGAGAGAGGCACTTGCCGAACATGCGACGCGACCCGATGCGCACGTGGAGAAGGACCTGGTCTTCTTCGGATTGATCGGCATGATCGATCCTCCCAGGCCTGAGGCGCGGGAGGCGGTCGCACGTGCGAAACGTGCCGGCATCCGCCCGGTGATGATTACGGGGGATCACCCGCGCACGGCAGCCGTTATCGCCCGCGAGCTTGGGCTGTTGACGACTGAACGCACCCTCACTGGCGCCGATCTGGAGACGCTCACAGCCGAGGAGCGCGCGCGAGCGACGACGGAAGTGGCCGTGTACGCCCGGGTCAACCCCGAGCACAAGCTGCGAATCGTCGATGCCTTTCAACGCACCGGCGCTGTCGTCGCCATGACCGAGGACGGCGTCAACGACGCACCCGCCTTGAAGAAGGCAGACATCGGCATCGCGATGGGAGTCACAGGGACCGACGTCTCGAAGCAGGCTGCGGACATGGTGCTCGCCGACGACAACTTCGCCTCAATCGTTGCGGCAGTCGAGGAAGGGCGCGCGATCTTCGCGAATATTCGCAAGTTCTTAAGGTACCTACTGTCGTCGAACATCGGCGAGGTCATGACGATGTTTCTTGGCGTGTTGCTGGGAGGCGTCATTGGCCTGCAGTCCGCGGAAGGCACCGTCGTTTTGCCGCTCATCGCCACTCAGATTCTGTGGATCAACCTCGTGACCGATGGTCCACCGGCTCTCGCGCTTGGTATTGATCCGGCGGACCCGGGATTAATGGAGCAACCGCCACGGCCGACCGGTGAAGGTGTCCTGACAGGCAAGATGTGGCGTGGCATTGTGTTCGTCGGCATCGTCATGGCTGGAGGGACGCTGTTGGTGCTGGACGCGTCGCTTCCCGGTGGTCTCGTCGATGGCGTGGGTGATCTGCGATACGGCCAGACGATGGCATTCACGACGCTGATGCTCTTTCAGATCTTTAATGTGCTGAACGCACGATCCGACGAGCGCAGCGCGTTCGTGGGCCTGTTCACGAACCGGTGGCTCTGGATCGCGATCGCGGCGTCCGTCCTCTTGCAGGTTGCGGTAGTGAACGTGCCGGTCCTTCAGCACGCCTTCGGCACAACGTCGCTGAGCAGTATGGACTGGGTTAAGTGCGCCATCGCGGCGAGTGCGGTGCTCTGGCTGAGAGAACTCGAGAAGCTACGTTTCCGGATCAGGGCAACATCACAACGTCACGTCCAGACGCGCCCTGGGCCGATCGACGCGAGATAGCCGGCGAGCGCTGCGCGCAAATCACTACCTCCGGAGCGCAGAAACCCGGCGTCGGAATCGAGTCCCGAGTCGACGTCCGACGTCGATTCGGGACCCGGCCTCCGGACCGCAGGCGAGCGCGATGCTGGCCTTACGTTATCCGATTACAGCGACTTCAGATACTCGACCAGGTCGACCTTCTGCGCTTCCGTCAGATTCAGCCCGAAGTGGCGGTCGTAGTGATTGACCACTGCCAGAAGATCCGATGCGCTTCCATCATGGAAGTACGGCGGATGGTACACGAGCCCACGCAGCGGCGTTGTCCGATAGAGTCCGGTGGCGCTTTTCGCCGCGTAGGTCGGGTTCATACCGACCTCCGATGGATGATGCAGGAATGGCGTCTTTCGGTCGGGACCGTTCGACACATCGGTGAAGGTCGGGCCCTGATGGCAAGAGGCGCAGCCGGCTTCGTTTCGGAACAGGTTCCTACCGCGAGCGGCGGCTACTCGATCGAAGCTGCCCGTGGGCGGTGCCGGCGCGCGCAGACTCAACTGATAGGCGAGCAAAGCGGGGAGCTTTGGCGTGACGAGATCCGGACTCTGGGAGATGAAAATGCCGACGCGCGGATCAGTGAAGTTCCCATGGCCGCCCATCTGCCCCACCCCAACGTAGCTATTCCAGTAGGAGATCGGGCCGTCGCCGGTGAAGGTTTCGAAGCCGACGCCCTTCAATCCGTAAACCGGCGGAATGACGACCGGCAGCGAGGGAGTATTCGCAGGGAGCGGAATGATGTTCGTGCCGTTGAAGTAGTGATGCCGCGGATCGTACTTCCCGGCTCCCCACGTCCTGAACTCCGCCTTCGTGGCCTCGTCCAGCACGGGCGAAAGCGCCACGATGGCGCCAACGTTCAGGTCGATGTTCCCCCACCCGTCAAGGCGTCGCCCGATGCCCGGAGCAAACGAGTCGTCGACCGAAGAGTGACACAGCGCACATGTGATTCCGACGCTGGTGAGTTGGCCTGTTTCGCTGACCGTGCCCGTGACCCCCACGACTGCATTCAGGCGCAGGAGTTCGATTGTCACCGCCGGGTTTTTCAGGTCAACCTGACCATTTTGGAGCGCGGTTACGACCGCCTGCGGAAGCGCGTCGACATCCACCTTCAGACCGACAGCGAGAGCCGTCGCCGGATCGACGACTTTCGGAATGACCTCATGCATCCGCAACGTGTCGGTCCACAACTGCTCGTCGCCGAAAGTGTCGAACCGGAAGATGGCCTGCCCGTCCCGGTGCTTCGGATCACCAAACCCTAATGTGCTGACTTGCTGTTCTGCCTGCGTCGCGGGCGCAAAGCCCGACAGGGCGAGAGCCATCGCGGCGAGGAACAGGGTTGAAGCTGCAACAACTGATCGCATGGGCCGAATTTCTCCTTCTTGTCCGATGCCGTCACCCGCGAGCGCCCCTACAGCAAGTAAGAAGCCAGGGCGCGTTCCTCTCGCTCATTGAATAGAGTGGCCACGACGTCAAACGTGACACGTCACCTTTTCTCCGGCGGACACTCTCTTGAGCAGAAGGAGAAAGACCATGGATCATCAGCTCGGAACACGGACCGGTGCATTGCGGCTCGTATTCGGTCTCACTGCAACACTCGCCGGACTCGACAAATTCTTCAATCTGCTGGCCGACTGGAGCACATACGTCAGCCCGCTTGCGGCGTCGTTCCTGCCCGTCTCGCCCGAGACGTTCATGTACGTGGTCGGCGCCGTCGAGTGCGCCGTAGGGATTGCGATCCTCGGAGCCGCACCTGTGCTCGGCGCGTACGTCGCGAGCGCGTGGCTGCTCCTGGTGGCGGTCAACCTGCTGGCTGGTGGATATGTCGATGTCGCCGTTCGGGATGTCGTGATGGCGGTCGCCGCATTCACGCTCGCCCGCCTGCTCGAACTTCGTGCTCACTCGACCACCCGGGCACCGGTGCGCGAGGCCAGCGGGCGAACCGTTACGGCTTTCTGATGATCCGTGAGGCCGCGACGCACCGGAATCGTTCATGGCCTGGCGATTGCTCCCACAATCGTCATGCCACGACTGCAACGCGCGATCGCGCGCATACAGGCAGAGTACCAGGAGATGCCGGGGTTGGTCCTGACACGACGCGAGGCAGAGCGACTGCTCGGACTCGACCACGAAACATGCGAGCGCGCACTTGAAGCGTTGATGCGGCGCAGGTTCCTGAAACGGCTGCGGACGGGCGCCTATCTCAAGAACCGACCTGGCTGACCGACGTGCGCTTCGGCAGGGCGTCAGGCAGCAATCTGCCGAAGATCGGTGCTTTCGTCCGCGATCCGTCGCGGATCCACCGGTTGCCGAGCCTTGATCAGCCGAATCACCCGCCTCAGGTCCAGTCCGCGATTCACCGCAATGGCCGCGTCGATTCGACTGTCGTTCAGATAGCAGGCCAGGAAACTGTTGCCGTCCGGCTGGCCGCGGACGACGAGTTGGTCCCAGCTCCTGTGGAACCCGGCGTACTGAAGATTCCAGTCGTATTGATCCGACCAGAACCACGGTATGTCGTCGTAGATCACCGGTTCTCCGAGCATGTTGTGCGCAGCGGCGGCGCCCTGCCGCATCGCGTTTTGCCAGTGCTCGACACGGATTCGCCGCTTGAAGACGGGATGGTAGTGATTCGCCACGTCACCCGCCGCGTAGATGCCCTCGAGATTGGTTCGGCAGTACTCGTCAACGACGATACCGTTGTCTGTGTGGATGCCACTGCCGTCGAGAAACCCTACGGCGGGCTCCACACCGATTCCCGCGACCACGAAGTCGCATCCGAAGCGACGACCATTTTTTGTGACGACAGCAGCGACACGCTGATCTCCGTCGAAGGACTCAACGGTGTCTTCGAACACCGTCCGGACTCCATGCACCCGGTGCAGTTCGGCGATCCGTCTGCCAACCGTCTCGCCGAAGACACGGTAGAGCGGCGTCTTCGACGGTTCGATTGCTGTCACGTCGAGACCGTCTTGCCGGAGCGAGGCGGCGACCTCGGAGCCGATGAACCCCATCCCCACGACCACGGCTCGGCGGCCCGGGGACATTTCGGCCCGGATGCGATTGGCATCGGCGACGGTACGGAGGCTGTGGATTCCCTGCAGAGACGCACCGGATGTCGTGAGCTGGCGAACGCGGGTCCCCGTCGCGAGCAGCAATGAATCAAATGGAAAGCGGCGACCGTCCACGAGCTCCACGAAGCGACGATCGGTATCGATGCGACTGGCGGCAGTCCCAAGGACCGTGGCAATACCGTGCTCTGCATAAAAAGCCGGCACGCGCACCAGGGCCGAATCGAATGACGCCTGACCGCGAAGGTACGCCTTAGAGAGCGGCGGCCGTTCGTAAGGCGCTTCGGGCTCGGCGCCAATGAGGGTAACGCTTCCGGCCACACCGGCCTTGCGAAGCGTGATCGCTGCGCTCGCACCAGCGAGACTCGCGCCGACGATCACGAATGCTGGCGCCATTACACTTCGATATGGAGGATGTCATCCGCCACACGCACGGGATACACCCGCAGCGGCTCCGTGGCCGGAGGGGCCAGGACGTCGCCTGTCCTGACGTCGAATTCGGCGCCATGACAGGCGCAGATTACCTTCGCGCCCTCGAGATCTCCTTCGGCCAGCGAACATTGCTCATGCGTGCAGGCATCGTCGAAGGCGTAGAACACGCCATCGACATTGGCGACAGCGATTCGCGCCCTGCCGATATCGATTCGGGCAAGGGCCCCCGGGCGTATCGCGCTGGCTTTCGTACTAGTCGCGGTTTCAAACGGCATCGCGCACTCCTCGTCGTCTTGAGCCCCGCAATCGGTTCGCCAGGCCAACAGGCGGCAAACGCGCCGTAATAGCGCGACGTAAGGCAGGCCGCTTCACCGATTCATTTCAGAATGGAACGGTCGATTTCATCGTGGAATGGAGAAGACAGCGATCAGCGGAATCGCCAATGGAACCACAAGAGGCTCGCCCTCCAGCGCGCCATTCTCCGCGTCGCGCAGCGTGGAGGTCTCGCTATTGCAGCGCGCGACTTCCTGATGCTCAGCGACACGATTGATGTGACCGTCGTCGCGGCCGACGAGGCACGTGCTACGTGAAGGACGCGAGCTGGTCTTGCGATCTGCCCGAGCCTCGTGACCTTCTGGAGTGGCTGCGAGCACGACGTTCAAGGGTCCTCTCGGCAGCCTTGCGGCTCAGCCGATGGCTGGAAGGTGTGACGCGTGGCACGACTCGCCGTCACTGTCCAATTGTCGGCGTGCCTGAATCGCGGCACGTTGAATGGCGGCGTAGGGCCAATCGCCGGTCGCGCTCGCCGCGACTCTCCCGCCATTACGGAGCTCTGCACGTACGGTGCATGTCACGCGATGACCTTTCCCGGCACGGCGATCTCGCGCTATGGAAATGTCAACCCTTTGGACATCACCGGCAACACATCGAAATGCTTCGAAGACGCGATAGTGCGCGTAGGCCTTCGTTCGCCCGTCGCCGGTGAGGTCCCGATCCGAGTACGTGATTTCCACTCAACGTGCGATGCGGCAAGACTTGGGCCGTTCTGCGGGGCAGGCCAGCACCCCGCGGATCGCCACGATCGTTTCTGCGAAGCCGCATGCGATGACTTTCGAAAAGAAACCATCGCTTCAGATCGCAATTCGCCCACGACATCGCGCACACGATTGCGGCCGTTTTGTGGTCGCGTGATGGTACCTCGTACGGTCTCCGTGTTGCTCATGATGATGAAGGCGGAATTCGCCGCCCAACATCATCGAACAGAAGAGGCTATGGAGATGAGCGACGTTCGCACGCTAAGTACCGTCGAACTACAACAGGGACTCGACCGTGACAATGGACTGCACGTCCTGAACGTGCAAACGGATCAGTACTTCGCCGGCGAGCTGATTCCCGGGTCCCGTCGTGTGCCGCTGGACGCCATCACACCAGGCGTACTGGGGCTGGGGACGGACGCAGAAATCGTGACCTACTGCGCCGGTCCGGCGTGCTCGCAGGCGACGGACGCCGCGCGCAAGCTCGCGGAACTCGGGTACACGAACGTTCGCACCTACCCAGAAGGCCTGCAGGGATGGAAGGCCGCTGGCAACGAAATCGTCCCCGCGCAGTCCCGGCCGGCTGCGTGATCGAGGAGGGCACCCTTGAAAGGGTGCCC
>Ga0079218_10000416_pt1 | contig 12554 bp, 8 predicted proteins | sample NCCompost_FD_77181 | JGI IMG/M metagenome (GOLD analysis project Ga0079218, IMG submission 77181) | Agricultural soil microbial communities from Utah to study Nitrogen management - NC Compost | ecosystem: Environmental > Terrestrial > Soil > Agricultural land | place: USA: Utah | collected... | reverse complement strand
TTCCATCCCCTTGCGGTGCGTGCCCGAGTGAATGGCGAGGCCAGTCGTGTAGTTCACGCCGAAGCCGATCACCGGCCAGCCGTAGTTGAGGCCGGGACGAATCAAATTCAATTCGTCGCCGCCCTGCGGGCCATGTTCGTTCGCCCACACCTCGCCGGTTTCAGGGTGAATGGTCAGCCCCTGCACGTTGCGATGACCGTAACTCCAGATTTCGGGCAGCGCGCCTGCCTGCTTCACGAACGGATTGTCCGCCGGCACGCGACCATCGTCGTGGAGACGAATCATCTTGCCGTGATGGTTCGTGAGGTCCTGCGCGGGATGTTTCTCGAGATCGCCCTCGGGCGGTACCTGCCGATCACCGAGCGACAAATAAACGAAGCCGTTCTTATCGAACGCGATTTTGCCGCCGAAGTGGCCACGGCCCTTCGACACCGACTGGAACAGCTGTTGAACGTTTGTCAGCCGATCGTTCTCGAACCGCGCCCGAATCAAGGCAGTAGTGGCCGGCGGCTGCTCCTTCGGATCCGTTGCCGGGCCGAGTTGCTTCGAGTAGGTGAGGTAAAGCAACCGGTTGGACGCGAAGTTCGGGTGTGGCGCCACTTCGAGCAGCCCGCCCTGGCTGGTATGCAGCACTTGCGGCGTGCCCTCGACTGCGTTGGGCTGCAGTTTCCCGTTGCGCACGATTCGCAGGCGCCCCGGGCGCTCGGTGATCAGCGTGTCGCCGCCGGGCAGAAACGCGATCGACCAGGGCTGTACCAGCGCGTCCACGAAATTCACTACCCGGTAGTCGTGATACGACGACCGGAACGTCGACTGGCCGGACACCTGGACCCCAAGGAGGACCACGCCGGCCACCACAGCACTCAATCCAATTCGAGCCATGTTCATTTCCTCGGCCTAACACTATAATCCCGCTCCCTATGGCGTACCGCAGCCCGTATCCCGACATCACGGTTCCGGACAAGAACCTGTTCGACATGGTCCTCGGCTCGGCCGGCGGCCGCGGTGACGCCGTCGCCATGGCCGACGGGATCACCGGTCGACGCATCACCTACCGCGAGTTGATGGATCAGATCCGGCGCGCGGCGGCGGGATTGGCCAAGCGCGGCATCCGGAAGGGCGACGTGGTCTCGATTTGGGCGCCGAATGTGCCGGATTGGCCGATCGCGTTTTTTGGCGCCGTTCGGATCGGCGCCATCGTGCACACGTCGAATCCCGTCAGCACGCCCGAAGAGCTCGCCTTCCAGCTCACCGACGGTAACGCCAAGATCCTGATTACGGTGAACGCGCTCGCCGAGAAGGCGCGCGCCGCGATCGCGCACACCAACAAAACCATCGAGCTGATCGCGTTTGACGAGTCGCCGGGACTGCCGACGCTTGGTTCGATCATGGTCGATGCCGAGCCGCCGCGTGTGTCGATCGATCCCGCCAACGATCTCGTTGCTCTTCCGTACTCATCGGGAACGACCGGCTTGCCGAAAGGCGTGATGCTCACGCATCGCAACGTCGTCGCGCAGCTCCAGCAGCTCGAGGCGGTCGAGCATGACGCGGAGATGCCCGCGTTCCTCGGCGTACTGCCGTTCTTCCACATCTACGGGATGGTCATCATCATGATGCACGGCCTGATGCGCGGCGCGGTGATCGTGACGATGCCGAAGTTCGAATTCGAGCCGTTTCTGAAGGTGCTGCAGGACTGGCCGATCGTAAGCGCGCACATCGTGCCGCCGATCGTGGTCGGGCTCGGCAAGCATCCCGCCGTGGACAATTACAAATTCCCGCACCTCAAGTTCCTGTTCTGTGGGGCGGCGCCGCTCGGACCGGAGCTCACCGAAGCCGTCGAGAAGCGCCTGAAGGTCGGAATCCGACAGGGTTATGGCATGACCGAGGCGAGTCCGGCGACACATTACACAGCTGCGGGATCGCAGCGGCCCGGTACGGCCGGCCGATTGCTGCCGAGTACCGAAGGCCGCATTGTCGATCCCGCAACCGGAATGGACGCGCCAACCGGCGAGCGCGGCGAAGTATGGGTGCGCGGCCCACAGGTCATGAAAGGCTACTTGAACAACCCCGAGGCCACGGCGATCACGGTTGACAAGGAAGGCTGGCTTCACACCGGCGACATCGGCATCATGGACGACGACGGTTACTTGACGGTTGTCGATCGGCTGAAGGAGCTGATCAAGGTCAAAGGCTTCCAGGTCGCGCCGGCGGAGCTCGAGTCCCTGCTGCTGAAGCACCCGAAAATCGCGGACGTTGCCGTCATCCCGATCGCCGATGAGGAGTCCGGTGAAGTTCCGAAAGCGATCGTGGTGCCAAAGGCACCATTGACGGCGGACGAAGTGATCAACTTCCTCCTGCCGCAGGTGGCGCACTACAAGCGGGTGCGCCAGGTGGCCTTCGTCGATGCCATTCCGAAGTCGCCGTCGGGAAAGATCCTGCGCCGGGTGCTCGTAGAACGAGAACGGGCTGCCGTAGCAAGGGTTCCATAGGTTCCAAGGGTTCCAGAGGTTCCAGAGACTGGGTCGTCATGGTTCTGGTTCTTCGGTTGTTTCTCTGGTGTCTTCCTTGCGCCCCTTTCGCGGTGGATCCGGCGACGTCTCGAGATGGCGAATCAGACCTACAGTGGCCTTCAACGCGAGACGCACACACTGCTCATGTAGAAGGAATTCATCTTTCGTCAGTAGCCGTTGATCTCGTGCGTCGATCAGGTGATTGAGGACCTCAACTTGCGAGGCTTTCGCAATGCGCGCGAATCGCGCGAATTCCTTGTTTCCAAACCGGCCGAAGCCCTCGGCGATGTTGCTTGGTCCAGACCTCGCCGAGTCAGACAACTGATCGCAGTACCGAAACTTCCTTCTTAGTTCGTCTCGCTCAAGGAGCCGATCGACGCGGCACTTAAGGTCGTTCGCTAGGCGCCACGCAGCAATCTCACGAATGTCTTTCCATCCAGCCATGCTCGCTGGTGGAAGCAATGCGAGGGCCCGACACCAAACTCAGAATGCCCGCGACAAACGCGAGGACACCGATCGCGGGCGCGCAGATCCTGCGTTCTGGAAGAACCTGTGACGAGGCAATTTCTGAGCACCCAGAACCCGTCGGACCCAACCCTTGGAACCCCTGGAACCCCTGGAACCCCTTGGAACCCCGTCTATTCGTTTCTTAACACCGTCGCCGGCTGTAACCGCATCGCCCTGAAGGCCGGGACTGCGCATGCGAGTGCCGCAATGGCAAGCAAAAACGCGCCCGCGGTGGCGTAGGCGATGGGGTCCGATGCGCCGACATTGAACAGCAGGCTCGACATCAAGCGCGTGGTCGCAAACGCGAGCGCTATTCCGACCGCGGTCCCTACCACAACGACGGTCATGCCCTGTCCGATGACCATCTTCGCGACATCGCCCTGGCTGCCGCCGAGCGCCATGCGAATGCTGATCTCCTTGAGGTGCTGCTGCACGTAGTAGCCCATGACTCCGTAGATGCCGATCACCGACAGCAACAGCGCAACGGCCGCAAAGCTGGTGACGAGCATCGAGAGCGACTGCGGCCGTGCCAGCGACTGCTCCATCAGCGACATCAGCGGCGCCACATTCGAGAGTGGCGCGGCAGGCTCGAGCTCGCGAATGGCCTGTTGCAACGCGGGCGCGATGCCGAGCGGGTCGCCATGAGTTTTGACCACCAGAAAGCGCGCCGGGACCGCGCCGATCGCAAAATATACGGTGCCGGAAGTGGGTTGTGAAATGCCGTCGTACTTCACGCCACTCACCACGCCAACGACCGTGGTCCACGGGCACGTCGTACAGCCGCCGGAGCGAAATCGTTTTCCGAGCGCGCTTTCATTGGGGAAGAACCTTTGCGCCCACGCACTGTCGACCATGACGGACAGAAGCGCCTGTTGCTTGATCTGCTCTTGCAGATCGCGCTCCTCGAGGAGACGCCCTTCAAGAAGTTTCAAGCCGAGGGTGCGAACGTACCCGGGTGATACGGCGACCCACGGCGTCACGGGCTGAGACCGGCCGGCGCCGGCCGGATACTGTTCGAGATCGAAGTTGTTGTGCTGCCCCGCGGTGTTCGGCGGCAAGCCATCGGAGAATGCCACTGACTCGATGCCGGGCAGCGCTTCCACCCGGCGCTGAAGCTCGTCCCAGAAGGCGAGCATGCGGCCGTTGTCGCTGTATTGCGCGCCCGGCAGGCGGATCGAGCCGGTCAGCACCCGCGCGGTGTCGACGCCTACGTCAACCTGGCGCAGCTGCTCGAGGCTCGTCAACAACAGCGCCGCCACGATCAGCAACGGCGTGGCGATCGCGAACTGCGCTGCCACGAGGCCCCGCCGAAGACGGCGTACGCCGGCGCCGCCGGCGACGGTGCGCCCGGACCGCAGCGACGCATCCACCGATCCCGTGGTGGCGTGCAGCGCGGGGACCAACCCGAAGATCAACGCGCTGGAGATGGTCAGCGCCGCCATCAGCCAGATCATCGGCGCATCGAATCGGATTTCCTGTGTGCGCGGAAAATACGTCGCGCCTTGCGTTTGCAACAACTGCATGCCGGCCCAGGCCACGCCGACGCCGAGAGCCACCGCACCAGACGCCAGCAACACGCTTTCGGCGAGGAGATACCGCAGCACGCGGCCACGGGACGCCCCGAGCGCGGCGCGAACCGCCAACTCCTGGCGCCGGCTGGTGACGCGCGCGATCAGCAGGTTCGACGCATTCGCGCACGCAATCAACCACACTAATGCGACCGCGGCGAGGGCGAGACCGGCGAGCGTGCTGATGTCGCCGATCAGGTTGGTCTTGAGATCCTCCATGCTCCATGTGGCCTTCTCGTCCTGGTAAGACGATTTCCAGATTGGGAACAAGGCGCGGTTGATCGAACGGAGCTCGCTCGTGGCGAGCGAGCGATCGGCACCAACCGGCAGCCGCGCGATGACGGAATAGAAGAACGGGCCCTTGCGCGGCGGTGGTGTGAACTGCTGAATCAAAAAGAGCGCCAGACCTCGCTCGAGTGGTCCAGCCGCCGGCGGCATGACCCCCACCAGCGTGAACTCGGCGCCGTCGAGCAGAATCGGCTTGCCGATGACGTCCGCGCGCGCGCCGAGGCGTTCCTGCCAGAACGTGTAACCGGCAATCGCGACCGGCGGAGTCCCAGCCTTGCCGTCCTGTTCGCTGAAGTCGCGGCCGAGCATTGGCGAGATGCCAAGCGTCGAGAAGAACGCCCACGACACGACTCGGGTGCGCAACAGTTCGGCGGTGGCGCCGTTGTTGAAGCTCACCGCCCGATCGGTGTAAGTCGCGTGGCGCACGAATCGGGTCTGCTGTTCGGTGAACGCCAGGTAGTCGGCAACGGAGAAACGAAACTTGAATGGCGGGTTGTCGGTATAGATGCGGACCAGATTCTCGGGCGCTGCGTACGGCAATGGCCGCAGCATCGCGGCGCTGATCGCGCTGAAGATCGCGGCGGTGGCGCCAAGACCAATGCCCACGGTGACGATGATGGTGAGCGTGAGGACTGGCGCGCGCAGCAGGCTGCGAAGACCGATGCGGAGATCCTCTGTAAAATCCTGAAACAGCAGTGTGCGTTGCATGTCGTTTTCCTTTTGCTCGTCCTGACGGCGGCAATACTCGCGCGTCGCGTCCAAATCCCCGAACTGTCGGACCGCCTCGCGCGTGGCGCTTTCGCGCGTCATGCCTTGCGCGACGAGCTCGTCGATCCGCATCTCGAGATGCAGCCTCAGCTCTTCATCGACGTCGGCTCTTACCGAACGCCGGCGCAGATACCAAAATGGCTTCTTCCGAGCCCCCGATCCCGGATCCCGGTTCCCGACATTCATCGCTAAGCCCCTTGCAGCACCGCGTCGACTGCTCGAACGTAACGGCGCCAGTTCGTGGTCTCTTCGCGCAGGCGCTTACGGCCGGCCGGCGTCAGCGCGTAGAAGCGCGCGCGACGGTTGTTTTCGGATGGTCCCCACTCGGCATCGACCAGGTCCTGCCGGTGCAGGCGGTGCAGCGCCTGATAGAGCGCCGCGTCCTCCACCAGGAGGTCTCCGCCGGTCTGATCCCGCACCATCGAGGCGATGGCATAGCCGTGCCTTGGACCGCCCTGCAGGCATCTCAAGACGAGAAGATCAAGCGTCCCCTGCAGCAATGGCAGCGACGTCGTGCTCATGCTCCCCTTAGACGGTATGGGGAGGAAATGGTTAGGGCTCGGTATCTGGTGATTTGGTGATCTCGTGATTTGGTGATTTGCAAGGAGTTACCGATGTCCGTGTTCAGTAACCGGTCGATCGATCCCCCGCAGGAACGGGCGAAATACAGCCAAGCCGTGCTCGATCTGGTCGGCGGACGCGAGCCGCTCAGCGTGCTGCGCGAAACGCCGGCGGCGGCCGCGCAGTCCATTGAGGGCCTGTCGCCGTCCGAGCTCCGGAAACCCGAGGCTCCGGGCAAATGGTCGATCGCCCAGGTGCTGCAGCACCTGGCCGACTCGGACCTGGTATGGGGTTGGCGGGTGCGGTTAATCCTGGCGCAGGACCGGCCGACGTTAACGGGATACGACCAGGATCTCTGGGCCGAGCGGCTGCATTATGCCGATGCCGATCCGCAGGAGGCGCTCGAGCAGCTGCGGGTGTTGCGGCGCGGCAATCTTGGTTTGATTGCGCGCGCCACACCAGCGGATCTCGAGCGTGTCGGCCTGCACAGCGAGCGCGGCGAAGAGAGCGTCGGCTACCTGTGCGGCTTATACGCCGGACACGACCTACTGCATCTTCGCCAGATTGCTCGTATTCGGGCGAGCCTTTAGATACGCGTCGATCCACTTCAGCTCATTGAGCATGCGGTGGACGTTGTTCCAATGGCCGCTGATGCCGTGCGGCTGCCCGGCATACGCGATCATCTTCGCCGGCACGCCCTGACGCCGCAACGCGAAATACATCTGCTCCGATTCCTCGTACGGCACGCGCTGATCCATTTCACCCTGGAGAAACACCGTCGGGGTGCGCACGCGGCCGGCCTGCATCAGCGGTGACTGCGCCACCATACGTTTTACCGCCTCGGGATTCCATGGCGTGCCGAAGAACTCGGTTTCCTTCGTTCGATAGATGTCCGCCGTTCCGTAATCGCTGATCCAGTTCGAAATGCCGGCGCCCGAGGCCGCGGCCGCGAACCGATCCGGATACTGCGTGATCAGCCAGTTGGTCATGAAGCCGCCGTACGAATGGCCCATTGCGGCCACGCGGCCCCGATCGATCGGGTAGTTCGCGATCACATGATCGACGCCGGCGATCACGTCCTGTCCGTCCTTTGTGCCCCACGCGCCCCAGGTGGCCCACTTGAACGCATCGCCGTAGCCGGTGGAGCTGCGGAAGTTGGTGTCGAGCACGAAGTAGCCGTTGGCGGCGAAGTATTGCTGCTTGAAATTGAATCCGTATCCGACTGCTGAGTGTGGGCCACCGTGATTGAACACGACGAGCGGGTACGGGCCATTGGCGCGGCTATAGCCGTAGGGCAGCGTCAGGAAGCCTTCGATCACCGTGCCGTCCGCGCTCTTCCACGACAGCCGCTCGGTCTTCGTGATACCGATCTCCGATCGCAGGTCGGCATGGACGTCGGTAAGACGGCGTTCCTCGCCGCCATCGATGCGCGCCGTCCACACGTCCGACGGAGCGTCGTAGGTGCCCACCGTGTAGGCGATTCGCGTCATCGCCTTATCGAACGTCACGTTGCTCAAGCGACGATCGCCCGTGGTGACTTGTTCGATCGTTGCGCCGGATCGCGCCGCCACGCGGAACACATGCGTCGTGCCGCCCTTCTCAGCTGTGAAGTACACGTGGCGGCCGTCCGCCGACCAGCGCGGGCCGTTCGGCTCGAGGTCCCACTTCTCGGTCAGGTTGATCGGCGTGCCGGCCGGCGTCGCCGAGACGGGCCACAAGATCAAGTCGTCGGAGCCGCCATGCGACAGTTTCTGCCCGATGATCATGCCGGTTCCGAACGTGCGCTCGGCGAGAAGGAACTGGCCATCGGGCGAGTACGCCAGCGAGCTCCAGACGTAGCCGTCGTTGGTCAGCCTCGAGACCGCGCCCTGCGTGGTCACCGTATAGATATCGGGGCTCTCGAATTCCTGTTCGTTCTTCCAGTTCTCGTCGGCCGTGAACGCGATCGTCGATCCATTCGGGTGCCAAGCGACATTCGCAGGCCGTAGACCCAGAGTGGTCAACGACCGCGCGGCGCTGCCGTCGAGCGCTGTGACCGTGATCTCCGCCGCAGGTCTCAGCCGCGGATCGGACGTGGGATAGTCCTGCCCATCCTGCTGAAAGCGCATCCAGTCGAAGGTGCGGCCTTTGAATCGCGACGCATGACGCTTCTCGAAATCCGTCGCGGCCAACTCCGGCGCGGCCGAGCGCGGCAGATCCTTCGCGAACGCGCGCGACTTGCCATCGTGGCTGGCCACGCCTGGCGGGTAATCGGCCGCCGAGGCCGGAGTGGCATTTGGCGCGTCGATCGCGATGGTAAAGCGAGCGACCGGCTCCGGTTTGGTTTGCGGTTGATCGCCACCGACGAACACGGCGCTGTTGACGCGGGCATTCAGCGTGTACTGAAGCAGGCCGTCCTCAGTCCACCGCGGCGATGCCACGTTGCGGCCCTCATGCGTGATCAGGCGCGGCGGTGTCGAACCGTCGGTCGGCACCACAAAGGTCTCGATCGCATTCGTGTTGTCGTCTTCGTTGCGCGTCGTGACCGTGTAGGTCACCCATCGCCCATTCTGCGAAATCTGTGGATCGCCAACGGTCTTGATGCGGTAGTAGTCCTCGATCGTCAGCGCGCGGCCGCGCGCGGCCTCCACCCCACCACGCACAGTCCGCGTGGCGGGGGCCCCGGCCTGTCCTGACGCCGAGACGGAGAACGCGATCGACACGATAACCAGCGTGGCCAGGTGTTTCATGGCACGCACTCTAGCCCCGATCGGCCATCAAGTGCCAGTGGATCGACGCCACGCAATCGGGCCACACTTGCAGGGCAGCATGCATGGTTACGACCTGATCGTCACCCTCACGGCCGGGCTGGGCGCCGCCCTCTTCTTTGGCTACATCACACAACGCATCGGTCTATCGCCCATCGTGGGGTATCTCATCGCCGGTGCCCTGGTCGGCCCGAACACGCCGGGCCTGGTGGTGGACGCCGCGATTGCGCAGCAACTCGCCGAAGTCGGCGTGATCCTGCTGATGTTCGGGGTCGGCCTGCAATTCCACATCGAAGAGCTGCTGGCCGTCCGGGGCATTGCTGTTCCGGGCGCCATCGCCATGGGCGTAGCCGCCACCGCCCTCGGCGCGCTGCTCGGCGTGTCGATGGGCTGGAGCTGGGCGTCCGGCATTGTGTTCGGTCTCACGCTGTCGGTGGCGAGCACGGTCGTGGTCATCCGCGTGCTGTCCGATCACAACGTGCTGCACACCACCGCCGGTCACATCGCCGTCGGGTGGCTGGTGGTCGAGGACATGTTTACCGTCCTCGCGCTGGTGCTGCTGCCGGCGCTGTTCGGGAGTGATCAGCCGCCGTCGATCTGGATGGCGATCGCGACGACGGCGATCAAGGTGTTTGCGCTCATTGCCTTTACCGCAGTCGTCGGCGCGCGCCTGATCCCCCGGCTGCTCGATCGCGTGGCGATGACCAAGTCTCGCGAGCTCTTCACCCTGACCGTGCTGGTCATCGCGCTGGGCATCGCGGTTGGATCCGCGCTCGTGTTCGGCGTCTCGATGGCGCTCGGCGCCTTCCTCGCGGGAATGGTCGTCGGACGTTCTGACTACAGTCTGCGCGCCGCCTCGGATGCGTTGCCGATGCGCGATGCGTTCGCGGTGCTGTTTTTCGTGTCGGTCGGTTTGCTGCTCGATATCGGCGCGCTGTTCGATGCGCCGTGGCTCTTCGCAGGCGCGCTGGCCGTGGTGGTGATCGCGAATCCGATGGTCGCATTCGCCGTCATGTGGCTCACGCGGCAATCGTTCAAGACCTCGATGCTGGTGGCCGTGGCACTGGCGCAGATCGGCGAGTTTTCATTCATCCTGTCAACCATTGGCCGCGATGTCGGCCTGCTGTCCGAAGAAGCCACCAACGTCATCGTCGCGGCATCAATTGCGTCGATTGTTGCCAATCCGGTGCTCTACGCCACCATCGAGCCGATTGCGCGCTGGGTATCGCGGCGGCCTGGCCTCTGCCGGATCCTCGAGCGTCCCGCCTCAATCGACAAAGGCGCGGTGGACAAAGTGCGACGCGCGGAAAGCCGGGCGCACCGTGCGGTGTTGATCGGTTACGGTCCGACTGGCCGCACCGTGGCGCGCATGCTGAAGGAAAACGGCATCGAGCCGACGGTGATCGAAATCAACATCGAAACCGTTCGCGAGCTGCGCGAGCATGGCGCCGACGCCGTCTACGGCGATGCGACGCGACCCGAAACGCTGGTCGAAGCCGGCATCGCGTCTGCCGACAACTTGATCCTCACCTCCGCCGGCATGGCCAACAGCGAGGAAGTGATCCGCGCGGCACGCGAAGCGAATCCCAAGGTGCGCGTGCTGGCGCGCGCGTCTTACTTACGCGATCTGCCAGGCCTGAAGCGCGCCGGCGCAAACACCGTGTTTACGGGTGAAGGCGAGGTCGCGCTGGCCTTCGTCGAGGAAATGCTGGAGCGTCTCGGCGCGACGGCAGAGCAAATCGACCGCGAGCGCGACCGCGCCCACTCCGAGCTCTTCGGCGATGGCGCGGATACCGCTCCGCCACACCACGGTTGAATCAGCAGCCGTACGAATACGAAATACCGGTCGGCACGAATCCGTCAGGGGTGAGCTCGATGAGCTCGAGCTTGTTCGATTCATACCCGCCGCGCGCCATCAGCACCTCACTCCAGCCGTCGCCGTCGCGATCGAAGACGTTCAGCACCAGGCCATACAACTCGGGTGACACCTTCCCCTGGAACTCGAACATTCGCAGCCAACGGGCCGTGCTCAGGTCCTGATTGACGATTGTCAGCGGATCACCGCCTTTGATCCACAACGCCGCTCCGAATGCCGGCCGACCGATGATGTTCCATTCGGCGCGCACGAAATATCTCGGTGGGCCGTCGCGTTCGAGATCGAACGCCTGCACGTCGAACTCCAGCCGCGCCTTGCCGGCATCGAGAGCCTGATCGAGCTCCCGCCGCTCGAGCGCCCATCGGCGTTGATACGCGACGTCGCTCGTCACGAGGCGGTCGATCTCCGCGGCGGCTTCGGCGCGCACCGCCGGCAGCTCACGCTTCAGTAGAGCGTTCAGCAATGTTTCGAGTTTCGGGCGATCGATTGGCGGTAACTCTCTCGACGGCGGCGGCGAATCAGCCGTCTTGGTTCCATCAGCGGCCTCGACGACGAAGTATTTTTCGGGGCGCGTCGCATACGCCTGCTGATCCGGGGGATCAATCTGCAACAACATACCGGCAAGACCCGTGCACGCCGCGCCGCCGTGGACGATGCGGCCGGCGCTGGCAGAGACGCGCCGGCCAGGCGCGAGATGAACCGTCCACTGCTTGACCAGGAGCACCGCCTGCGGAATAGCCGCAACGATCGCCGGGTCCGCGTCGCGATACTCGAATCCAAAACGGGCGGCCGGCTGCGATCCGTCAACGCTATCGGCCTGATCGGCCACCTCGGCCAGCACCGCCACAGCGTGGCGATCATCCACGCGAAACGCAACGAACGATGATGCCTGACGCGGTGCCTGAGCGCTCGCCGTGAGATCGCCCAGCATCACCGCGGCGGCCAGAACGACCTGTCTCGCCGCAGCTCGCCCGAATGATCGCGAGCGGAGGCGGAAGCTAGTTCCGGATAGGGCGAGCTTCAATCTTGGTCAGCATAACCGGAGACGTGGCAAAGTTCTCGAGTACGATCACGTTGCCTCGCGGCATCACCTTTGTCGCAATCGACAACGTGCCCTTGCCCTCACGGTTCTTGTCGATCTCCATCTGGATGACGGTAAATGGATAGTCAATCGAGCGCGGCTGATTGCGCGCCTCCCAAAAGCTGATCGGACGATCGGTGGCGATTACTATCCGGCGCCCGCCGTCTTCGCCCGGTTCCTGGTGCGCGTACCGTAAATCGTAGCCAAGCGAGTCCGGTGTTCGGATGGTGCCCACTGATTTGAGATCGCGTAAGGCCTCGAGCAACGCGTCACTCCCTTTCTGAAGGGCCGCAACGAGCCTGGCGCGCTCCGTTTCAGATGACCACCGCGTCACACGCATGATCATCCGGTCGGAGCCGCTGCCGAGGTTGTTGTTCTGAATCGCGATGGCATTGAACTCTTCCGGTTGCCCTATCGTTTGCGCGGCGAGCGCCGCTATCAGCACCGGCACCACGACCATTGCAAACGCTAACTGATTCATTTTCAACATGTTAGTCTCCAGGGGCCAACAGTTTCCGATTACGAGGAACCCTTAGATTTGATGCACAAAAAATGCCCGACCTGCAGTGTCGATCCGCCGCTGATTCGTTCGACGTGCTGGTAGAAGGGGGCAAAGTGGAGAAAGTCATCTCGAAAGACGGCACGCCA
>Ga0079218_10000415_pt1 | contig 12560 bp, 9 predicted proteins | sample NCCompost_FD_77181 | JGI IMG/M metagenome (GOLD analysis project Ga0079218, IMG submission 77181) | Agricultural soil microbial communities from Utah to study Nitrogen management - NC Compost | ecosystem: Environmental > Terrestrial > Soil > Agricultural land | place: USA: Utah | collected... | reverse complement strand
TTGAACTGCAGGTAGTAGTTCGCGTGGCGCGCGAGATCGCTCCGGCGCGGGTCCGCCACGATGAGCGTCCGCCCGGCTTTGGCGGCGTTCTTGATGAACGTTGCCGCAACGGGATGGTTCACCGTCGGGTTGGCGCCGATGACGAAGATGACTTCCGCGTTCGCGACGTCGCGCACCTGGTTCGACACGGCGCCGGAGTTGATGCCCTCCATCAGCGCGGCAACGCTCGACGCGTGGCAGAGACGGGTGCAGTGGTCCACGTTGTTCGAGCCGAACCCGGCGCGCACGAGTTTCTGGAATAGATAAGCCTCCTCGTTCGTCCCCTTGGCCGAGCCGAAGCCGGCAAGCGCGCGCTTCCCGTAGGTGTCGCGGATTGTCCGCAGGCCGCCGGCAGCACGGTCGAGCGCTTCTTCCCAGGTCGCTTCGCGGAAGACGTCGCGCCAGTTGTCGGGATCGACGACGAAGTCCTTGTGCTTGGGTACGCCCTCTTTCCGGATCAACGGCGTGGTCAGCCGCTGCCGGTGATGAACGTAGTCGAAGCCGTAGCGGCCCTTCACGCACAGGCGGCTCGAGTTGGCCGGACCGTCCTTGCCCTGCACGTAGATGATCTGGTTGTCCTTGACGTTGTAGGTCAGCTGGCAGCCGACGCCGCAGTACGGGCAGACGGAGTCGACCTGCGTGTCCGGAACGACCTTGCCGACGTCGCGCGCCGGCATCAGCGCGCCGGTCGGGCACGCCTGCACGCACTCGCCGCACGCCACGCACGTGGAGTCGCCCATCGGGTCGTCGAGGTCGAACACGATCTTCGAGGCGCCGGCGCGGAAGGCGTAGCCGATGACGTCGTTGACCTGTTCCTCACGGCAGGCGCGCACGCACCGCTTGCACTGAATGCAGGCATCGAGGTGCACCGCCATGGCCGGGTGTGAGAGGTCTTCCACGGGCTGCTGCCGCGACGTGAACCGCGGCTTGCCGATGTCCAGCTTCTTCGCCCAGAAATCGAGCTCGGAATTACGCGTGTACTCGGTCTCGGGCATGTCGGCGAGCAGCAGCTCGATCGACATCTTCTGGCTGATCAGCGCGCGCTGATTGTTGGTGGTGACCTCCATCCCCTCTTTCGGATAGCGGCAGCACGACGGCGCGAGCACGCGCTCGCCCTTGATCTCCACCATGCACGTCCGGCAGTTGCCGTCCGCGCGCATGCCCTCCATGTAGCAGAGGCGGGGAATCTCGACACCGAGCCGATCCGCTGTCTGCAGAATCGTCTCGTCCGAGCTGCCGACGACGGCCTGTCCGTTCAGCCTGAAGGAAACCGGCGTCACGACCGGCACCGCAACGTTCTTTTGCAGCATGGCTATTGTTTGGTCCCCCTGAAGGGATCACCCACTTCCTGGGGAAAGTATTTCAACACGCTCAGCGCCGGATTCGGGGCCGCCTGGCCGAGGCCGCAGATCGATGCGTCCATCATCGCCTGCGACAGCTCCTGAATGAGCGGCTGATCCCAGCGTTTCTCGCCCATGAGCTGCAACGCCTTTGCCGTGCCGACACGGCACGGCGTGCACTGACCGCACGACTCGTCGGCGAAGAACTTCATCACGTTGCGGGCCGCCGCCGCGGCCGTATCGTGATTCGATAACACGACGATGGCGGCCGAACCGATGAAGCAGCCGTACTGATTCAGCGTATCGAAGTCGAGCGGAATGTCGGCCATCGACGCGGGGAGAATTCCGCCCGATGCGCCGCCCGGCAGATAGCCGTAGAGCTCGTGGCCGGGCAGCATGCCGCCGCAGTATTCGTCGACCAGCTCGCGCAGCGTGATGCCGGCGGGCGCGAGGTGCACCCCGGGCTTGACGACCCGGCCGCTGACGGAAAACGAGCGCAGTCCCTTGCGCCCGTGGCGGCCGTGACCGGAAAACCAGCCGGGGCCCTTCTCGATGATCTCGCGCACCCAGTGGAGCGTTTCCATGTTGTGCTCGAGCGTGGGACGTCCGAACAGACCGACTTGCGCCACGTAGGGCGGCCGCAGCCGCGGCTCGCCGCGTTTGCCTTCGATCGACTCGATCATCGACGACTCTTCGCCGCAGATGTACGCGCCGGCGCCGCGGCGAAGGTGAATCTCGGGCAGCGTGCATGGCGGATCCGCCTGCAGTGCCGCAACCTCGCGCTCGAGAATGGCGCGGCAGCCGTGATACTCGTCGCGCAGATAGATGTAGATCGCGTCGATACCGACGGCCCATGCCGCGATGAGCGCGCCTTCGATGAATCGATGCGGATCGCGCTCGAGGTAATAGCGGTCCTTGAACGTGCCCGGCTCCCCTTCGTCGATGTTGATCGCCATGAGCCGCGGCGCCGGCTCCGCGGAGACCAGCTTCCACTTGCGGCCCGCGGGAAATCCCGCGCCGCCGAGCCCGCGGAGCCCCGAGTCTTCCATCAAGGCGATGACGTCCGCCGGCGTGCGCGTGCCTGCGCTGCACGCTGCGGCCAGCGCATAACCACCCGCCGCGCGGTATGCCTTGTAGTCGATGTGCCCCGGTGTGACGACGCTGAAATGCGGGTGCATCGCCGCTTCGTCGTCTCGCGGGTGCGTCACGTGACCCTGCCGCACCACGGACACCACCTGTTCGGCGGTGGCGTTGGGAATCGGGTTCTGCCCGACGACCGCCACGGGAGCGGTCTCGCAGCGTCCAACACACGGAGCGTGAAGCACCCTGATGCCAGCGCCGAGGAGCGACGGCAGCGTCTCCAGCAGCTGGTGCGAGCCCGCAAGCTCACAGGCGATCGAATCGCACACGCGCACGGTGATCGACGGCGGCGCCACGTCGCCCTCCTTGACCACGTCGAAGTGGTGATAGAAGGTCGCGACCTCGTACACCTCGGTCATCGCCAGCTTCATCTCGGCGGCGAGCGCGACGAGATGCGGGGCCGACAGACAGTGGTACCGGTCCTGGATCTTGTGCAGGTGCTCGATCAGCAGGTCGCGGCGGCGGGGGGCGTCGCCAAGCAGCGCACGCACTTCCTCGCGGGCTTTCGGATCGACGACCCGCCCCTTGGGCGTCGCGCGAACCTTCCCCCGCTTGCCACCTCTGCCACTCTTAGCGGCCGGCTTGATCGGCGGCTGGGATGTCGGACTGCTCATAACTCTCAATATTCATTGGGTTTTTTGCAATGCTATCACGTGGCTTTCGGCGGACGCCGGAAGCTAGGACAATAGACCAAGCGATGTACGTCGAGTTCCTGGGAGTCCCCCGCCAGCGTGCTGGCGTGGCCGAGATGGTTGTCGAAGCCCGGACGCTGGGCCAGCTGCTGGAAACGCTCTCCAGCCGGCTGCCTGCCCTCGCCGAGGTTATCGCCGGCGACCGCCTGCACCCCTCGTTCGCCGCCAATCTCAACGGCGACGAATTCATCAGCGATCCGGGAACACCGCTCGGCGCCGATGACTGTGTTTTGATCCTGTCAGCGGATGCTGGCGGGTAAAGGCAATGCAGAATTCTGAATGCAGAATGCAGCTGTTCTGAATTCTGAATTCAGCATTCTGAATTACTGATGGCCCACGGTTACCACGGCTCCTACCTCCGCATAGACGTCACGGCCGGGTCCGCGACTCGCGTACCTCTCGACGACGCGACGCTTCGTCAGTTTCTCGGCGGCAGCGGTCTTGGCGTCCGGCTGCTGCTCGACGAAGGCGCGGCGAACGTCGATCCACTGGCGCCTGAGGCCCCGCTCGTGTTCGCGTTCAGCCCGCTTGTTGGCAGTCCCCTGACGACCTCCGCCAAGTTCGCCGTCGTCAGCAAGAGCCCGCTCACCGAGCGGATCAACGACTCGCTGGCAAGCAGCGGCTTTGCGGTGGCCGGAAAGCGCTGCGGCGGCGACGCGTTGATGATCGTCGGCCGCGCCGCAGAGCTCTCGGTGCTGGTCGTCGAACAGGACGGAAGCGAGGAACAGGCGCGGGTGCGTCTTGTACCGGCAGCCGCGTATCGCGGCGCGACGTGCCAGGACACCGAGTCCCGCCTGCGAGCCGAGCTTGGTCCGGAGTACCGCATCGCCTCGATCGGTCCAGCCGGCGAGCAGCTCGTTCGCTACGCGACCATCTCGCACGACGGCCGGCACGCGGGACGAGGTGGAAGCGGAGCCGTGCTTGGCGCGAAGAACATCAAGGCGATTGCCGTCCGCGGCACGCTCCGCGTCGAGTGGGCCCATCCACGGGAGCTGACGGCGCTTAGCCGCGACCTCTCGAAGCGGTCGTTCGGCCCGGCGACGGCGAAGTACCGCGAGCTCGGCACCGCAACCAACCTGCTGACATTCAATCGCTTCAACGCGCTGCCGACGCGAAACTTTCAGAGCGGCACCTTCGAGGACGCCGTCAATCTCTCGCCGGAGCACCTGACGGCGACGCGATCGAAGACGCGCGAGAGCTGCGTGACGTGCACGATCGGCTGTGAGCACATTTATTCATTAGGTCCGCCTAAAGGCGGACACTACGACGGCGTGCGCGTCGAATACGAGAGCCTGTTCGCGCTCGGTTCGCTCTGCGGCATCAGCGATCCCGACGTCGTCCTGCGCGCATCCCGCCGCTGCGACGAGCTCGGCCTCGACACGATCAGCGCGGGCGGAACAATCGCCTTCGCGATGGAATGCGTCGAGCGCGGATGGCTGGACGAGCCGTGGCTGCGTTTCGGCAGCGGCGAGGCGCTGCTGCGGGCCATCGAGCTGATCGGGTCGCGCACGGGAATCGGGCGCGTGCTCGCCGAAGGCAGCCGCCGCGCCGCCCACGCAATCGGGCACGACAGCCTCTCGATCGCTCCACAGGTCAAGGGACTGGAGATTCCGGGATACGAACCGCGGGCGTTGCAGACGATGGCGCTTGGATTCGCCGTCGGCCCGCGCGGCGCCGACCACAACCGCAGCGGCGCCTACGAGGTGGACTTCTCGGACAAGGTCGATCGCCGGAACGTGACGCTCGACGCGGTCCGCCACGCCATCGAGACCGAGGACAAGGCCGCGCTGATGGACTCGCTCATCGTCTGCAAGTTCCTGCGCGGCGTGTTCGAGGATTTCTACGCGGAAGCCGCCGTGATGCTCCGTGCCGTCACGGGATGGGATGCAACGGCCGGCGAACTCCGCGAGACCGCCAAACGCATCGTCGCAGCGAAGCGCCGGTTCAATCTTCTCGCTGGGTGGACGCCTGCGGAGGACACGCTGCCCGAGCGTTTTCTGAACACTCCGCTGCCCGACGATCCCGCTGCCTCACTGAGCCGCAACCGGCTCAACGAGCTGGTCGCCGAATACCACCGTCAGCGTGGAGCCTGAACCGCGGCGGCTCGCTTCTTCGCCAGCGACGCGCGATTCTCCACCGCGAAATACATCACGCGCTCTTCCTTGGTCCGATTGTCGAGAAGGGTCATCGTATCGACGATCGGTTCTCCGTCCTTCGCTGCAGAGGCTCCTTGTGACCTCGGCGTCAGACCCATCATCCGGAAGACCGCATACTCCTCGCTGATGTCGATCACCCGGTATGCGGTCTCCTGCGTCTTGCCGTCACCCTGCGACATGATCGACCGCACCAGGCCCTCGGCAACGAACCGGTGAAACTGTGATTCCTCCTGGCGTCCGAGCTGGGAATGGGCAATGGCAGCCACCATGTGAGCATTCGGCTCGGCGTAATTCCTCTGGAGCACCGCATCAACTATCTTCAGTGCGCCTTCGAAGTCCTTCGTGTTGAGCGGGTTCCAGAGCTGCCGGTAGACGCCCATCATCATCCCGTTGTAGTTGGCGGTTTCGGTAAAAGCCATCCGCAACTCGGTAAAATCCACCGTGCGATCGCCGGACTTCAGCCGATCCACAAGCTGGCTGTAGGCGTCTGGCTCCTGAGCCTGTAACCCGGACGCGGCCAGGGTCACCGTCAGCAGGACGAGTACGGAACGGCTAATCAGCATGGCGCGCACCTTATAGCACGGGACCCCGGACAGATTTGACGCCGACGGCGTCTAAACGGCTGGAGGCAGCATGGCAAGGATTCCCAGCTCGGAGATCACCGCACGCCGGGTGTATCTGAACCGCCGGTCGTTCATGCAAAGCATGATGGTTGCGGGGGGCGCAACCGTGCTCGCCGATTCCGTGTCCGCCCAGCAGCCGGCGGCGCACGGGCGCAAGCTCACGACCATCCGCAGCGCGCTGAGCACGACCGAAAAGCCCAACACCTGGGAGCAGGTCACCACCTACAACAACTTCTATGAGTTCGGCACGGATAAGAGCGACCCGGCCGTCTATGCGCCACGGTACCGTCCGCCGCAGCCCTGGACCGTGGCCATCGAAGGCGAGTGCGCGAGGCGGGGCCGCCTGAACCTCGAAGACATCCTCAAAGGCGAAACGCTCGAGGACCGGATCTATCGGATGCGCTGCGTCGAAGGCTGGTCGATGGTGATTCCCTGGGTCGGCTTCCCGCTCGCCAATCTGATCAAGCGAGTGGAGCCGACGTCGAAGGCTCGATTCGTCGAATTCACCACTGCCCACGACACCGGGCAGATGCGCGGTCAGCGCAGCGACGTGCTCGAGTGGCCGTACGTCGAGGGCCTGCGGCTGGATGAAGCGCTCCATCCGCTGACTATTCTTGCCGTCGGCATCTACGGGGAGGTGCTGCCGAACCAGAACGGTGCACCGCTGCGTCTGGTGGTGCCGTGGAAGTACGGCTTCAAGGGCATCAAGTCCATCGTCCGGATCCGTTTCGTCGAGAGGCAGCCGCAGACGTCATGGATGATCAACTGGCCGGAAGCCTACGGCTTCTACTCCAACGTGAATCCGACGGTCGATCATCCGCGGCATAGCCAGGCGACCGAGGCGCGGCTGCCGTCGCTCTTCCGCTCGATGAAAACGCAGATGTTCAACGGGTACGCCGACCAGGTCGCCAGCCTGTATAAGGGGATGGATCTGCGCAAGAATTACTGATGCGCAGAATACTTCCGGGCATCGTCCTCGCCAGTGCCATTGCGGCGGGTCTGCCTGAGCGCGCGCACACCGTCAGGTTGAGCGCGCAGGCGCAACCAGACCGCGTCGTCTACATCCACGCGGGAGCGCTGCTCGATCGTCCCGCCGAGGCGCCGCGCGGCCCGTCCACCGTCGTCGTCCGGAACAATCGGATCGACGCGATCCGCGACGGGTTCGTCGCGCCCGCGCCGGGTGCACGGCTGATTGACCTGAAGAAGGACTTCGTGCTGCCGGGCATGATCGACGCGCACGTGCACATCTTCAGCGACGACGACAAGATGCGCGCGCGGCTGGAACTGATTAACCGCGACGTGGAAGACGAGCTGCTCATTGGCGTGGACAACGCGCGGCGCACGCTCGAGGCCGGGTTCACGACCGTGCGCGACCTCGGGTCGGACGTCCACAGCGTCACCGCCCTGCGCGACGCCATCCTCGGCGGGCTCGTCTCGGGGCCGACCATCGTCGCCGCCGGCCGCGGCATCTCCGGGCCGGGAGGGCACGGCGATTCCTCCAACAACACGAACCGTGACATTGCGGAGGTGCGGCGCGCCCGCTCAACTCACCTGTGCAGCGGCGCGGACGACTGCCGCCGCGCCGTTCGCGATCAGATCTCGCAGGGTGCCGACGTCATCAAGTTCACCGCCACCGGCGGGGTGAACAGCAACATCGCCGGCGGGCTGGGTCAGCAGCTGTTCGACGACGAGATGAAGGCCATCGTCGACACGGCCCACCTGTTCGGACGAAAGGTCGCCGCGCACGCGCATGGTGAAGACGGCATCGCCGCCGCGCTGAAGGCCGGCGTGGATTCGATCGAGCACGGCACGTTCACCAGCGCGGCGACGAACGCGCAGTTCAAACAGACCGGGGCGTGGCTCGTGCCGACGATGGTCGCGCCGCATGCCGCGCTCGCGCAGGCGCGCGCCGGCGCACGCAGCGCGCTGACCCTGGCCAAGGCCGAGGAAGCCGTCGTCGCGCACGGCGAGAATATGGCCAGGGCGATTCGCGACGGCGTCAAGATCGCGTTCGGCACCGACTCCGGCGTGTCGGATCACGGGAAGAACGCGAAGGAGTTCGCTCTCCTCGTCAAGGCGGGCATGAGGCCGGCGGCCGCGATCCGCGCGGCCACGATCGACGCCGCGACGCTGCTCGACCGCGCCAGCCGCATCGGATCGCTGGAGCCCGGGAAGGATGCGGACATCATCGCCGTGAGCGGCAGCCCGCTCGACGACGTGACCGTGCTCGAGCGGATGCGGTTCGTGATGCGGCAGGGCGTCGTGGTCGTGCTCGACGGCGCACGGCAAGCCTTTCCGGCGCAATGAGCGCTAAACGGACAACGAATAACGATCGTGGGGCGGACGTTGTCACGTCCGCCTGGCGCGCCTGACAAGGCGCGCCCCACGGCACACTACGTAAGACCTGCCTCCGCGAGCGCTGCCAGATAATCCTCGCGCGTGTTGAGGTTCCGCAGCGTGCGGAGCTCGGGGTCCACATCCCGCATCTCGTCAGGCGTGACGCGGCGCGTACGGACAGCCTCGAACAGATACGCGGGCCGCAGCCGATCCTGCGCGAGCAGCGCGTCGATGTGCGGCAGCGTCGCCCGCCGATAGACGGCCGACAGCGGATGCGTGAAGCCGTCGATCTCCATCACGGCGATGTCGTGCTCACCGAGCAATTCGAGCAGCCGCTGCACGAACGCGGACACCAGCAACGGAACATCGCAACTGGTGACATACGCGGCATCCGCGGCAGCGGGTAACGCCGTCAGGCCCGCGCGCAGTCCTTCCAGCGGACCGCGCGCGTCCCGTTCGTCGCGCGTGATCAGCACCGCGGGAGGCAGTGCCGGCAGTTCCTGATCCCTGGCGCCGACCACCACGATCGGATCGGCAACCGTTCCCAGAAGCCTGACGACGCGCTGCAGCATCGTCTCGGGACCGAAGGGCAGCGTGGCCTTGGGAACGCCCATGCGGGTGGACTTCCCGCCGCACAGCACGATTCCCGCGGGCCTGCCCTGAGCGAGCCCCGAGGGGGCGAGTCGAAGGGTCACAGGTTCATACCGAGCCGCTGAAGCGCCAGCCGGACATCCGGCTCTTCCAGCAGGCGCTTGAATGCCACGACTGCTTCGCGTTGGACGCGAGCGCGCGGCGCGATGAAATCAAATTGCTCGGGCTGAACCGGAATGAAACCGAGGCCGGCTCCGTGCGCAACGGTGTCGAGTGTCACACCCCAGTCGGCTCGTCCCTGCCGGACAGCCGCGGCAACGGCATTGTGGTTGCGCGGCTGAACGGCGTAGCCCGGCGGCCGGGCGCCGCCGAGCAGGCGATCGATGAGCGCCCGCGTGCCACTCCCCTGATTCCTGTTGACCATCACGCAATCAGGCTCGCTCGTCGCGCCGGCAATTGCGTCTGTGGCCGAGCGCCCCTCGAAACGTCCGTCGCCGCGGCGAAACGCGATGCCCTGCAGCCGGCCGTAGCCACGTATCAGTTCAAGCCAGCCGCCCAGAAAGGGACGGTTGTACTCACCGCTCGCCGGATCGAGAAGATGGACGCCGGCAATGTCGCACTCGCCGCGCCGGGCGGCGTCGAGGCCTGCCATGCTGCCAACCGCCAGGAACTTCGAACGCACACCGCGGCGCTGCAGCTCGCCGAGCAGATAGTCCAGGCCGATGCAATGGCTGCCGATGCACACCAGGTCGGCCAGCCGAAGGTCGCGGCCCAGGAGCTGAACGTCGACGACAGTGCCAGCCTCGACGATCTCCTGATGCCGATCGATCGTGGCGAACCCGTCCGCCCGGCTGAACGTCGTCACGCTGCCGGAGCCTTGTCCCATCGGATACGCGATGAGGTCGGCACCCCTGAAGGGATGCGCGACGGAGACGTCAGGCAGTGTGCTGAGATTTGGTGCCTGCACCAATCCGACCAGCAAGTACTCCGTGCGGCCGATCTCGCTGTTCACCTTCACGGCCAGCCGCGCCGGCACCACCGTCCGCTCTTCGGCATCGCGGCCCGCCAGCAGGCGGATCACCGGCGCCACGAACTCGTGAAACGTGAAGATGGCCGACGTGGGAAAACCGGGCAGCACGACGACGGCGCGCCCACCGGTTGCGGCCAGACAGATCGGTTTCCCCGGCTTGAGTGCGACGCCGTGCGCAACCACGCCCGGATCGCCAAGCTCGGAGGCGACGCGGTAGGACACGTCGCCGGCGCCCTTGCTGGTGCCGCCGGAGAGCAGAACGATGTCGGCGAACTCGAGCGCCTGGCGCAGATGCCCGCGCAGCGCGCTCTCCTCGTCGCGAACGATCCCCAGCCGCGCCGGCTCGCCGCCGGCTTCGCGAATGGCATCGGCGAGAACCTGTGCGTTCGAGTCGTAGACGCGCGCCGGCTCCATCGGCTGCCCGGGCGGGATGATCTCGTCGCCGGTCGAGAGAACCGCCACGACCGGCCTGCGCCACACGTCCACCTCAAACACGCCAATCGCCGCCAGCACGCCGGTGTCGCGGCTGGTGAGGAACTGACCCTGGCGCAGCACCGTCTCGCCCGCCGTGATGTCGGTTCCGGCGAACGACACGCCGCTGCCGGCCGTGACGGCGCGGGCAATCCGCAACGTGCCCGATCGCGCCTCCGCGTACTCGACCATCACGACGGCGTCGGCGCCGCGCGGCATCATCCCGCCAGTGGCGATCGCAGCCGCGTCCCCGCCGCGGATCGCCGCCGCCGGTACGATCCCGGTGTGAATGTGTTCGTCCACGAGCCGCACGGAACGCGGCGTTTCCTCGGACGCGCCGAACGTATCTTCGGCGACCACGGCGAAGCCGTCGACGTTGGAGCGATCGAAGGAGGGAACGTCGACCGGCGCGAGGACGTCGGCGGCGAGCACACGGCCCAGCGCCGCATCGAGCGGAATCCGCTCGACGCCACGCGGCGTCAGATCCAGCGCAGCCCGGAACCGCCGCTCCGCCTCGTCGCGGTCGAGGACCTGAAGAAACTGTTCCTGCTCAGGCATACAGCCAGACGTCGACCTCGGTCCCTTCGGCGAAGCCCTCGCTGTCGTCGCCGACGATCACGAAGCCATCGGCGCGGGTCGTCGACGAGAGCACCGACGCGCCGCCGACGGCGATCGGATCGACGCGGCCCTCGACCAGCCTGACGCGCGCGTAGTCGAGCCGCCCAATCGGCGAGCTGATCTTGCGGCTCAGCGCCGCACGCACGGTACGGTAGGGCCAGGCTTTCTCGCGTCCGCCCAGGACGCGAACGGCGCGACCGGCAAAAAAGTCGTACGCACAGAGGCTGGAGACGGGGTTGCCGGGAAGGAGGAACACCAGCCGGCGCCCGACCCTCCCAAGACCGGTCGGACTGCTTGGCCGCATCGCGATGCCGTGCACGGCCAGTTCGCCGTGCTCCGCGACCAAGGTCGGCGCGAGGTCCTCGACGCCGACGCTCGATCCGCCAGAGACGATCACGATGTCGGCGTCGGCCGTGAGGCCGTCCAGGATGGCTTGCCGATCGTCGCGGACGAGGCCGGGAAAATCGACCACGCCGCCGTCGCGTTCGACCAGCGCGGCCAGCATCGGCCCGTTCGCATCGGCGATATGAACGCCGTGCGGACGGGATCCGGCCGGCAGCAGTTCGTTGCCGGTGACGACAAGCCGCACGCGCGGCCGCCGCAGCACGCTGACCTGACCGTGGCCAACGGAGCTGAGGACGCCGAGGTCCTGCGGCCGCAGCACCCGGCCACGCTCGAGGATGGTCGTGCCGCGCGCGATGTCTTCTCCGCTGCGGCCAACGTTCTTATCGGGCGAGACGGCCGCCAGCGCGTGCACGCGAGCCGCATTCTCGACTTCGATGAATTCCGCCGGCACCACGGCGTCGGCACCGCGTGGAATCGGCGCGCCGGTCATCACCCGCACCGCCTCGCCGGGCCGAAGCAATCCGCCGAACGACCGTCCTGGCATCGAGTCGCCAATGACGATCAGCGGCCGGCGATTGTACGAGTCGGCGCCGTCCGTGCTTGCGGCGTCCACCGCGTAACCATCCATCGTCGCGCGGTCAAACGACGGGACATCGATGTCGCTGACAACCGAACTGGCGAGCACACGGCCGGCCGCAAGGCCCAGCGCGACGGTCTCGGCGTCGAGCGGCCTGCCCTGAGCCGCGTCGAAGGGCTGCAGCTGCGCGTCGAGCCATTCGAGCGCTGCCGCAACCGTGTGGCGCCGCGCGAACCCCCGCATGCGGACGTCTTTCGAGGTTTCACTGGTGGGGCGGTTCATCGGAGACGTATCCCCGATATGTTATCCGCCGGCGGTATACCCCTGGCGCGCGGTAACCACCGCGCGGCGTCCCTTGACGCGGACCTGAAGCCGATGCCAGCCGGCGCCCGAAACGCCGCGCGGCGTGAAGCTCAGGACGTAGCGGCGCCGGAACTCGTCGAGGATTCCGACGAACGTCTTCTGCAGATCCATCGTCGAGGAGACCTCCATCGACTGTCCGCCGGTCTGCTGGCTGAGGCTGCTGACGAACCCGACCTTTCCCGAGTTTCCCGCGGTGACGCCGTAGACGACCGCGTCGCTGCGCCGTGCCGACTCCAGC
>Ga0079218_10000414_pt1 | contig 12561 bp, 14 predicted proteins | sample NCCompost_FD_77181 | JGI IMG/M metagenome (GOLD analysis project Ga0079218, IMG submission 77181) | Agricultural soil microbial communities from Utah to study Nitrogen management - NC Compost | ecosystem: Environmental > Terrestrial > Soil > Agricultural land | place: USA: Utah | collected... | reverse complement strand
GGCGCGCGCGTGAAGTTCACAGGAAACAAAGTCGGCGTCGTTGACGGACCTTTCGCGGAGACAAAGGAGCTGATCGCGGGGTACTGGATCATCAACGTCAAGTCCAGACAGGAAGCCATCGACTGGGCAAAGCGGTCTCCCAATCCGCAGGACAGCGGCGATGGAGAGATCGAGGTTCGGCCGTTCTACGAACTCGCGGACTTCCCTCCAAGTGAAGCTGTGGACGAGGCACGCGAGCTTGAGAAGAAGTTCAGACAGAAGGAATAGGAGGCGTTATGTCATTCTTCGGGAAACCACTGTCAGAGTACGTTGCATTCTGCAAACCGTTCTTGATCCTGATTCCCGTGTTGGGACTCGTTAAGTTGGCGCTCTCGCTGGGTGGGGTACCGTTTGCGACCACCTGGTGGCTCAGCATCAATGCGCTCACATGGGCAGGGTTGCTGTATTACTCGATACGGGTGCACACGTCCGGCTTCGGCACCTACAAACACCTGCTCGTGATTTGCGTGCTATTGAATCTTTCCGGGCAGATCATCAGCATGCTGGGAATCGTCATTGGGCTCCTCGGCACTGATAACGCTTATGTCTATGCCTTCGGCGTGCATGAAACAACGTGGTCTCACCTGGCCGCGCATTTGTTTTTTGGAACGACGGTGGGGTCGCTGGTTGCCTGGGTTGTGGGATGTTTGATCCTGGCAATTACGCGAAAGGTCACTGGCGCCGCTCCGCGAACCAGCAGATCAACAGTCTGACTTGATCGGAGCCGTTATGCGGGAGATGGTCACGTACCTGAACTTTGATGGGAATGCTCGCGAGGCGATGCAATTCTATGCCCGCTGCCTTGGAGGCGAACTGACCCTCATGCCGTTTTCAGAGGCCAAAGTAGATGTTCCTCCCGGCGCTCAGAACCGAACGATCCACGCAAAACTGATGAAAGGGTCGTGTGTGCTGATGGCTTCAGATACGATGCCGGGGACGCCGTTTCAGCGCGGGAATAACTTTCACATCTGTCTTCAGTGCGAGAGCCTCACGGAGACTGAACAGCTTTTCTCTTCGCTTGGTGAAAACGGAAAGGTGACAATGCCCCTGCAGGATACGTTTTGGGGGGCACGTTTCGGGATGATTGTGGATCAATTCGGTGTGAGTTGGATGTTCAACTTCGAGAAGCCTAAACCCTAGTGGAATTCCATATGGCCCAGGCCAACATTGCATGGATGCACGGCGCTCTTCATGAGCCGGTAATGTCCGGGCTTGCGAGTCGTGTCGACGAGATCTATCGGCTCGCGGAAGCATCTCCAGGGTTTGTCTGGCGACTGCCTGACTCGGAGGCAACGCATAATGCACTGTCTCCGTTCGAAACGGACTTCCCCGGCTTTCACCGCGACCGGTTTTTCTACAACATGTCCGTTTGGGAAAGCCTGGAGGATTTGCGCAACTACACCTTGTATAGCGCCCACGCAGAGTTGTTGAACGAACGGCATCAGTGGGTGGACTCCATTGTCGGCGCATCCGTTGCTCTGTGGTGGGTTCCGGCGGGGCATCGTCCGGATATCGCGGAGTCCGCGGAGCGGTTGCGTTCCGTGCGCGACCGCGGACCAACGCCGCACGCCTTTACCCTGAGGAAAGCCTTCCCGCCGCCGGACCTGCGCAGTTAAAACCGCGTTCCTGGGATATCGCTCTCACCTTGAGTAGGACTTTACAGCCGGACAACAACCCAGAAGAGGTGCATTTCATTGTAGAATTCACGGGTCATCCTGAGGTGAATCCATGACGTTAGGTCCTTTTAGGTACGGACGATATCTTTCCTTAGCCGCCCTGGTGGGAACGCTGGGTGCCTCGTTGCTTGCGATGCAAAGGGGACCGGCAGGCGTTGTCATCCCGCGGACAGCAGATGGTAAGCCCGACCTGCACGGTATCTGGCAGTCCGATGGCAAAGCGTCGGGCGATGTTCAGCCGTTTGTCGAAGGTGGGGCTATCCCCTACAAGCCTGAAGCACAAGCGAAGAAGGCCGAGAACCAGAAGAGTCGTGCGACCGCTGATCCTCTGGAAAGCTGTTTTATGCCCGGCGTTCCGCGAATCATGTACCTGACCTATCCCTACCAGATATTCCAGACCAAAGACCATATTGCGATGACATTCGAGTGGTCGTCGGTCTATCGCCTCATCTATATGAGCGCGAAAGAACCCAAACATCCTGGAGTGGATTCGTGGATGGGGGATTCCCGAGGGCACTGGGACGGAGACACGCTGGTGGTGGATGTTGTTGGAAGCAATGATCGAACATGGTTCGACCAGGCCGGCAATTACCACAGTGACAAGATGCGTATCACGGAGCGCTATACGCTGACGGATCCGGACACGATTCGGTATGAAGCCACGATCACGGATCCGGAGGTTTTCACCCGGCCCTGGAAGATCATCATCTCGCTGCGTCGGATCAAGAATAAGGCGCGAGTTCTGGAGTTTCAGTGCCAGGCCGAGAAGGAAGAAAAGAATGGCGCTTTCGAACGCGATTCCCGCACGTGGTATCCCAAGCGTTAAGGAGACCTCATGAATACAGCTAACGCAGTGGTCACTGGCATCCTGTTCGTCGCGACCGCGCTGGTCTCGCTGGCGCCAGAGCCGGTTGTGGCGCAGCGGGGCCGGGGCGGTGGTGCGGCGACCCCAGCTCCACCGATCCCTCGAATGCCGGACGGCAAACCCGATCTGACCGGCCTTTACAGTGCCGATGCGGGCGGCGCGAACTACGGTCTGGAAAACAAGCCCCGAAACGGTTTGATTCCCCAAAGCCGCGGCGTTGTTGTCGACCCGTCTGATGGGAAGCTTCCTTATCAGCCTTGGGCGAGAGCAGAGCGCAACGACCGTGAACTCCCGCATCGTGGCTATGATGATCCCACGGCGCACTGCTTTGTTGCCGGTGTGCCTCGTGCAATCTATACGCCTTCGCCGTTTCAGATCCTTCAGCCTCCGGGACATGTCGTATTGCTGTTCGAGCGGATGAACTGGCGCATCGTTCCGCTGGATGGTCGCGCGCATCTTCCGGACGATGTTCGTTTGTGGCAGGGCGATTCGGTAGGCCGATGGGAAGGAGACACGCTCGTCTTCGACACGCGGAATCTCAACGGCAAAGCGTGGTTGAACGAAGTCGGTGATGTGTTGAGCCATGATGCCAAGATCGTCGAACGATTCACCCCGGTTCACGGCAATCAAATCGTGTATCGCGCGACAGTGACGGACACGATTGCGTACACACAGCCCTGGACGATCCAGATGAATTTGAACCGGCAGGATGACGAAATTCTTGAAGTCGCCTGTCACGAAGACAACGGCGACCTGCAGCATCTCAAGGACGTGCGGGATGAGTGGAGAGCCAAGAATAAGAAGGAGTAGAGAGGCCGATGAGCAAACGTATGAAGAAGATCGGGATCCTTGTGGGTTTCCTGGCCGTGGTCATCGCCATTGCGGCTCCGGCAATCGCCCACCATTCGTTCGCCGCAGAGTTCGACACCAACAAGCCGGTCAAACTTACAGGTAAGGTGACATCGATGAAGTGGGCGAACCCCCATGCCTGGATCTACATTGATGTTGTGGAGAATGGCAAGACAACGAACTGGGCTCTCGAAATGCAGGCTGCAAACTCGCTCCTGCGGAATGGGTGGAGGAAGGAAGATCTGAAGGCGGGTACCGTACTCAAGGTTGAGGGATGGCAGGCACGCAACGGGACTCCGACCGCGAATATCACCAGTGTCACCTTCGAGGATGGCAAGCGGCTTTTTGCGGGATCATCGAATCCTGCGGCTCGGGAACCAAAGTAGAACCTTCCGAGATAGATAGTGAAGGCCGCCGCCTTGCGGCCTTCGACGTCCCATTTTCAATCCTCTTGCTTTGACGCCTGCACTGCCCGATCCAGAAAACCAAATACCGTTTGAAGGTAGTGTTCGCGATCATGCGAGAAGGCCTGGCCATGCCCCGCGCCTGGAACCACCAGCAGTTCCCTGGACGGACTTTTGGCGCGAGACGCCAGTCGGCGCGCTAGTTCCGGCGGCATCCGTGTGTCGGCGCCACCGGCAATGAACAGAACCGGTACGTCGTGCAGTGTCGCGACGGCGGCTTCGACATCGCCATCGTCCGCCTGGAAATCCATACGCCAGCGCGTCAGCCAAATCACGATGTCGGCGATCGGGAACGACGGCAGGTGGAAGACAAGCTTGAAATGATGCCTGATCGTTTCGTCAAACGAGAGGAACGAACTGTCCGAAACAATCGCTGCAGAACCCGGACACCGCTTCTCTGCGAGCAGGGAAGTGGAGGCGCCGAGAGAAACGCCCCACATGATCTGAGGCCGCCCACCGGCCTCTCGTTTCAGGAATTCGCGCGCTGCGCAGACATCATGGCTTTCCTTGACGCCAAGCGTCGTGTAGGCCTGACCGCTTTCGCCGTGACTTCTCAGATCGAACAGCAACACTCCATAACCACGTTTGTGTGATGCCGCCGCGCGTTCAAGGTGCTCGGCGCGCGAGCGGTTCAATCCATGAACGAAAACAATCACGGGTTTTGCAGAATCACCCGGACTCCACCATCCGCGTAGTGGAACTCCATCGTCAGTTTTGAACTCGACGTTGCGAACTTCCAGGCCCACGGATGCCGGATCTCTGGGGCCTCGCTCCGGGAAACGAAAGTGGCTGTTTGTAATCAGAAAGGAAAGTGCGACAGGCAGAACAACGAAGAAAACTGCAAAGAGTGCGATTCCGCATCCAATGATCAGCCGCTTTGTCTTTTGACGTGTGAAGGACGGAAAAAGTTTCACGGACGGCTATTCTTGCACAGGTCATGACCCCGCCGTATGTTTGGGCGCGAATCGAATTGCGGATGGAGCCGTCTATCGACAGCGAGGAGCCAAGTTTTATGAGAAAACTTACGACAATCCTGGGACTATTTATTGGGATCTTCTGCACTGTGTCATGGACAACGGCAGCGCAGGTCCGGCCAGGCAACAGCCAGGTTTGCTTCTACGAGCACAGTAATTACGGAGGGTGGCAGCAGTGCTACTCAGCCGGTCAGGAAATCGGAGATCTCGGCAATTACAGAATGAAGATCTCTTCAATCCGCGTGTTTGGAGATGCGCGGGTAACGATTTTCGCCAACAAGAATTTTGAAGGCGCGTCGCTGGAAGTCGCGTCTGACTTGACTGATCTTGCACAGCAAAAAATCCCGGGCGGGATTGGCACGTTTACATGGAACGATCAGATCGAATCCGTGCGCGTCACGGGGCGGTATGTTGCTCGACCCACTCCGCCTCCACCGCCGCCGAGCCAGCCTCCTGTTGTTTACCGTGACAGCCGGGACGTTCCGGTCTATCGCGATGATCCCTACTATCGTGATGATCGACGGCGGAGCAACAACTATGTGTGCATTTACGAGGACATCGATTTCCGCGGCCGATATGAGTGTTTCGATACCGGAGACGAGGTGGCGGACTTCGGAAGACGGTCGGGCTGGAATGACCGCATCTCCTCGATCCGAGTGCATGGAGTGGCGCGTGTGACTCTTTATCGCGACATCAATTTCCGAGGTGATCGAATCACGATTGATCGCGACCTGCATGATCTGCGACGGCTGCGCATGACGGCATCGCTGAACTGGGACAATCAGGCGTCCTCGCTGGATATCAACGGCGGACGTGGGCGCGCCTACGGTCGCCGCTAAGAATCGTATCTGCTATTGCAACGAAACTGCGATCTGCAAAGGTCAGCCGCTGAGCGGCTGACCTCCTCTTTTTGAAAGGATTGCTCCGGACCCATTTCGGGGCGTAAACTCGAAACAGTCTATCCCTCTGAGCGGAGTGTCGGTTGCTGGAGAGTTGTTTCATGCTGCAACCTGAATCTGAACTCTCGCTGACCGTCTCCTGTATCGCCCTCCGCGGATAGATTCCCACAATTGGAAGGAGGAGAAGCATGTGCGATTATTCGCTTCAGGGAATTAGGAATCGCCTTGCTGAGCAAGGCGAGATCCTCATCGTTCACCGATTTCAGACTGGATCAAAAGGACTCACCTCTTCGCGACATCTCAGTCCTGTCGAACAGCCAAAGACATGGATCGCTGCTCTCAAGCAGTTCTTCTCAGTTCCGGCAGAAGAGTGTGCGGTATGCATTCCCGATGGAGCTCAGCTTCGACTCTCGGGAATCGCTGCCAGCATTCAGAAGCGACATCACGTTTCAGAGGAAGAACCCGTGACGTTCCGGCAGCTCTCCGCGGATGCAGCGACGTACAGAGACGCTGTCGAATTCCGAAATGGGCAGCGAGTTCGGTTGCAGGAACTCGATGAGGGACAGTCCGTAGAAGTCCTGGCCATGTCGTCTGATGAGTTGCAGACTGTGGAAGATTATCCGCTGGCGGACGAAGTTCAATCGCGAACGTGGTTGAACCGGCATCCGTGGTAGAGGATCAACCCGCGATCGAGGGCGGCAAAGGAGTTTTCAACACATGAATTCTCCTTTCCTGTCCTAAGATACGGCGGCATGGAAGTCCGTCTGTTTCCAAACTCGGCGCGTCCTGGCGTCGGCCAGCGACCGCGCCGGGAAAGCCAGCGGCCGTTATTACCGCAGCACGCCCGGCACTGTCCCGTGCTGGAGGCTGGAAGTTCGCTTGGGTTCATGGTGTTTCCGGCGCTCGAACCCCATGAGTCGTATTACATCGAATTTCAGGGAGAGGGGCAGTACCTCTTCACCTACTTCCAAAGCAACGCGCTGGGAAAGTGGGATCCCCTCTTCTCCGTGCTTGTTGTGCTGCCTCTCGGCGGCATCGGCATGACCCGCGAAGAAGTGAAATTTGCCGTCAAGAATCCGCCGATCTCCGCAGAAGATGCCAAGCTGGTTATGCGCGCGCTTCTCGTGCCGGAAGATCTCGGCACACCTGCCGGCGCAATCTCTCTTCGTGGAGCGACTAACTTCAAAACGCCTCCCGGCTGGGACACTGTCTATACGCCCATCTTTAATATGATCGAAAGACCGGTAGCACCGGCACTGATCGTTCGTGTCGAGACAGATTGGTACGCTCACGAAACGGAGTTTCGCTATGTTCTTCAGCCCGGTGAAGGTTTCCCGGGGGCGCACACCATGCCGATCGGGCAGGTTTTCTTCGTTGCCCGCGAAGAGGTGACCCTTCGCGACTGCACAGCTGAAGAAGTCGGCACGATTCGTGCTGCGCAGCAGGAATTCGCGCAGCAGAAGGCCGCTCACAAAATCACCACGCCTTACGGACTTCAATACAGTCCCCACTACCTGCGTCAGAGTCGCGACCAGAAACCCGGCGGACAGTAGAACGAACCTAAGTTACTTCACGATGGGCTGGCGATCGTTTCCTGGTGAATATCAGAAACGCCATGAGAATGACGATTACTGCGAGGATCGCAATCACTGGAGCGAGGATCGCGAGAATCGACGCAACGAGTGACGCTATCAACTCGAAGGTAGCGACAAGAAAGTTTCCGAATCCGGCAGTCAATGCGGTGCTCTTAAGACGGACGACAGACATTACTGTCTGAACGACGCCGGCCGTCCCTCCTCCTGCAACAATGGCGATAGACCAGCGAAGCATCGGAGGCAGATCCGTTGTGACGGCCGCGGTTGCCACCACGCCTGCGGTCACGGCGAGCGGTGCGGCCAGTAGATCGAGAAAATTGTCGATCAGCGGAACGTAGTAGGCGCCGACCTCCAACACCGCGGCGATCGCGAAGGCAACAATCGCCGGCCAGGATGACAGCCATTGAAAGCCGTCAGAGACTGGCAGCCACTCCATTCGCGCGCCGACACCCAGCACCAGCAAAGGGACGAATACCCGCATGCCGGTGGCGGCCGCCAGACCGATTCCGATGCCCAGCGACAGAATCGCTTCACTCCAGGTGATGTCCATTGGGTCATGTTAGCGGAACCTCAGCAGGTTGCAAGAAAGTTGAAGAAGTCCACCAAGTTTGTGGAAGCCTGACGCGAATTGTTCAAGCCAGTAAACGCGTAAACCCAGTGTTACCAAGTGGAATCGTGCGTGCAACGTGGCGCTGAATAAGAGTCCGTGTGTAAGGACCACCCAATGGAAACAGCAACTTTAAGAAATGAATCCGCTCCCGGACGGGAGTTTGCAGAACTGACAGCACAAGCGCGAGCGGCGTACCAGGAGAAGCGCACCAAAGAGTGCATCGACATTACGCAGCGCGTGCTGCTTGCCGACCCAGGCAACGCAGAAGCCAACACATTGTACGAGGCCGTTCAATCGGACATTCAGCGTGATCTGAATGATGCTCGTGCCCTGCTTGAAGATTCCCGGACGATGACTGATGGCCAGAAGTATCGGAAGGCCGCGGAAATCATCCTTCTGAAAATTCTCTATCTCGATGCCTCTCACGCGGAAGCCAAGGACCTTCTTGCTCAGGCGAAGGGTTACGCGAGCCTCTCGAGTTATGCCAACCAGCCGACTCGATCGGCTCAACTCGAAGAGACCGCTTTCACGGCGAGTCCCCAGCCTGTTGAGAAAGGGCCGGAGCCGCGAGAACCGATCAATCTCAAGATTCCGCTTATCGTCGCAGCGGTGCTTGTACTGGGCGCAGGGCTTTGGTTCGTTGGTTCAAAAGCGATGGCCAAAATAGCTCAATCCGCGCCAGCGGCAGTCGCGACGCCTGAACAGAACCGCCCGTCCGCGGTCAGACCCGCCGACACCAACGGTGCTGTTGTCAGTACGGTTGCTACGGCAGTTGTACCGGCTGACGCGATGCCAAAAAAACTGGAAAGCACTCCGGTTCCGGTGGCCCCGGCTGTGGCAAGCAAGCCGACGGTCCCTGCGCCCGTGCCTCCGGTCCCGGCTGTGGCCAGCAAGCCGACGCCGCAGGCGACTGCTGCTTCGAAGGCACCGGGTTCCCTGGCGGTGAATTCTCCGATTGCGGCAGACATCTACATGTTCGACAAATACCTTGGTGCGACGCCGACCACGCTGCAGTTGCCGGCGGGACGTCACGCTGTCGAATATCGGAGCGGCGATCTGCGAACGGTCATGACCCACGAGGTGCGGTCAGGCGAGACCACCACGGCGTTTGTCACATTCGAAATTACAGTTCATCTCAATGCGCGGCCATGGGCGCAGGTGTTCGTCGAGGGATCGTCCCGGAGAGCGCTTGGTCAGACGCCTTTGAGTTCTATTCGCGTTCCCATTGGAAGCGTTCTGACATTTGAGAATCCAAACTTCCCACCGAAGAGCCATCGAGTCAGATCGGGAGACTCTGCGATCCAGGTGGTTTTTCCGTAGAAGGGGTGCGAAATGTTTGCATACGTTCTTGCTTTGCTTGTCACGGTTCAATCTGCAGCGCCGGCTGCGGGGCAGGATGAGATTAAGGAAGGCCTGCTTCGCGCCGAATCGCTGTACTACGAAGCGAAGTTCGTGGAGTCCATCCAGTTGCTGGCCCGGGTCAATGATGCACTCGCCAGCAGGCCCGAGAGATTGCTGGACAAAATAGCGACCAAACTCCAACTCGCTCTCTCCAACATCGGGCTGAACGACACGGCGTCCGCAAAGGGTTTTCTCAACGAACTGTTTGCGCTGGATCCGGACTATAACCTGGACGCGAAAATGTACTCCCCCAAGGTCGTGTCGTTGGCGAACGACGCGCGGAACGAACAAAACAGAATCCGCTGCGAGATCGCGAGAGAGGACGCGCGCAGAAGCCTCACGGGAGGAGACTCGGTGTCTCTGCTGAGTACTCTGCAGGTGATGAAACCGAAATGTCCCAATCTTGCTGACATCGAACCTGACGCAGCGGAATTGCTGTACAGGACCGGCCTGGCTGCGTACAAGGGAAATGACTTTTCATCTGCCCTGCGGAATTTCCGGTCTGCGCAGAAGCTCTCGCCGAAACATGAATTGGCGGCTCAATACGTCGACCTCACGGAAAACAAACTGCAGCTTGCCGGCGATCGACTGTTGCTTCAGTGGCAGAAGAATTTCGATGCGCGAGACTACAGAGCGGCCGCCACCGACTATCGCCAGATCATGACAATGGGTGAAAGCGGCAATACGCAGGTCGTCGGTCACATGATGCGGGAGTACCGCAAGGCACTGACCCCGCTCGTCGATGCATGGAATCGAAACTGTGCGACCGGGGACTCCTCAGCGATCGCTCAGATTCGTTCGCAGGTCTCGGACTTGCTTCCAGAGCCTGCGTTTGCGACAGACCTGCAGGCGCAGATGAAAACCTGCACGCCCACAGAGGCTCCAAAGGTGGCGAGGTTGGATTCGAAAACGGAGACGGTCGTTTCATCATCATCGCGACCCGATTGTCTTCAGATGGACTCTCAGCTGGCATTGACGCGACTGAAGACTAAAGTGGATCCCGAGATCCCACCCGCAGGTCGGGCCTACATCCAGAATTCTCAGGTCACGGTCCGAGTCAAAGTTCGGATCGATGAGAGTGGTAACGTTGTGCCGACGGAAGCCAGTGGTGGCAACGTCATGCTCAACAACGTCGTCCGCTCGGCTGTGGAACGCTGGAAGTTCAGCCCGATCGCAGATAAAAACGGTCCTCGTTGCGTGAATACCGAAATTCCCGTTGTACTTGCAAAGTAGGACCGCATTAGTAATGGAAGTAGTAACAAATCAGGAAAAAACTTTGAATGGGCGACCCGTAGAGGATACAGATCGCGAGGAACTCCAAAGCGCCCTCAACCGCATGATCGAGGCTGCTGCGTCATGGAAGCGCGAACGCGCCCAGCTTGTGACGGCTTGCGACCAGCTTCGGCGCCAGTTGAGGGATCGCGACAGTAACGGTACCAACGGCGCGGGACAGCCCCTCGCGAATCCAGCGGACGACCACGCTGCGGTTGCCTGGCAGGAGGAGCGGGCTCAGCTTCTCGCCGAACAGGATCAACTTCGCAGTCAGCTCAACGACAGCCAGGAAGGCGCGGGAATCGCCCTGGAGCGTCAGATCGCGACGGCCATTGAACGCGTGCGCTCGGACTTCAACGCGGAAAACAGCAAACTTCGTGAAGAGCTTCAGCGCGCTCCCGAAGCCGCGGCGCAATGGGCGGCCGAACGAAACCAGATCCTCACCGACCTCGAGCGGACGACGCAACTCGTGGCTGAAACGGAACAGGCTGCCGCGATTGCGCTCGAGCGACAGGTTGCGACAGCGGTAAAACGCGCGAGGGCAGAATGGATCTCCGAAGAAGAGAAACTTCGTGATGAGATCCGACGCCTTGAGGCGGAGCGTGGCACAACCTCCGATTCCACGGGTGAAGTCGCCGATGCCGTCGTCGAGAAAGCTCGACAGGAATGGGCCGTCGAACGTGATCGAATGCGACAGGAACTCGACGCAGCAATGCATTTGTGCGCGCGACGCGGTGCGGAGTTTGCGGAACTTGCCCTGGACCGGGATCGTCTTCGACGGTCAATGGCCGATGCTGTAAATGAACGAGCCTCATTTGAGGAGCGCGAAAGGGCAGCTTCAGACAAGGCTCAGAATGACATCGCCGCCGCCGTCGAGCGCGTCCGCGCTGAGCTCGAAGCGGAGAAGGGCGTCATTCGCAGTCAGGCGGAAGAGGATCTTGCCGAGTTGCTGACGGAGTTGGACGAGTCAAAGGCCCTGCTGACGGAAGCGCAGTCCGCCTATGTCGCTGCTGTCTCGGGGCTCAGGGACGCTGAACGCAAAAGCGGGGAACTGCTCGAAGAGCAAAACCGGTTGCGCGAACAGCTGGAGCAGATCACCGACGTCGTTGCACAGAAGGAACTCGACCGCCTGCACTTGAAGGAAGAGTACGACCGGACAACTCAGATTCTCGACGAAGCGACATCGGCGAACGGATCGGTCGAGCGCGGCGTAACAACGGAACTGGTCATTGCCGAGGAGGTTCGCGTGGAAGAACTTATCCGTGAACTTTCGTTGCTGATCGACGATCCGGCCACAGAGCTTTCCGCAGTGATCCGTAAGACTGTTGAGCGTGCACAGTTGGACTTTTACCTGAAAGGACTTCGTTTCTCCGCCACTGGCGAAGGCCCGTCAACCCACTGATAGCCGTGGGGAGATAAGACCCACTCCTGCAATGTCTCCGGCGGGAGTGGGTCTTTGTGTTTGTGGGTTGCAAGTGCGTTATTATCCTCGGCGAATGAGACCGTTCCGCCCTGCGTCTGTAATTTCAATCAGCGATTTGCGTACTGGTAACTAAGATTTCCGGGCGTGGTCCGTTATCACTGCAGGACTGTTGTGGGTGTCGAAAGGAGACCGTCGTGAAAAAGGGAATGGCCGTATTCATCGCAGTGCTCTTGATGGGACAGACCGTGTTGTTGGCCCAGCAACCTCTGGGGATCACGCGCGTTCTGCTCTACAAGAATGGCATGGCGTACATCGTGCGGAGTGGACAGATCACTACGCCGGTGAGTCTGACGTTCCATCCGGAGGACATGAACGACATCCTGAAGTCTTTCACAGCCTGGAATCCCGATACGGGCAGTCTCTACTCCGTCGGTTACACGGCCGGAATTCCTTCCAGCCACATGTTGTCACGCTTCCCCTTCGACATTTCAGGC
>Ga0079218_10000413_pt1 | contig 12579 bp, 12 predicted proteins | sample NCCompost_FD_77181 | JGI IMG/M metagenome (GOLD analysis project Ga0079218, IMG submission 77181) | Agricultural soil microbial communities from Utah to study Nitrogen management - NC Compost | ecosystem: Environmental > Terrestrial > Soil > Agricultural land | place: USA: Utah | collected... | reverse complement strand
CAAGCCCAAATGGTCTTAGCTTTTCGTTTCGTAGACTCGGATGCACCGAAGCCGGCGTCGCAAAAAGTGCATAGACGTTGAAGCGATCGGAATGCAATTTTTCAACGAGGTCGACCCTTGGTCTGACCCCAGGTCCGACCCCAGGTCTGACCCCAGGTCTGACCCTGTATCCGCGCGCGGGCCGATGGCATCTAATCGGGACATAAGGAGCGGACTGATGACGAAGTCATTCTTCTCGATGGTTCTGGCAGCGGCGCTGCTGGCGGCGCCGGTCCAGGCGCAGGCGCCGCAGGCGGGCGGCCACGTTCACTACGCCGAGCCACCCGCCCAGCAGGCGACGGCCACCGGGGCGGTGGCGCCGAGACTGCAAAACCTGGGCACGCATACCTTCCCGGTCTCGACCCGCAACCGCCAGGCGCAGCTGTTCATCAACCAGGGGCTGAACCTGGCGTATGCGTTCAACCACGCCGAAGCGCGCCGCGCCTTCCGCGAGGCGGCCCGGCTCGATCCGAACCTGGCCATGGCCTATTGGGGCCAGGCGCTGGTGCTCGGGCCGAACATCAACGCCCTGATGGAGCCGAACGAAGAGCCCAGTGCCCACGAACTGGTGCAGAAAGCCATGTCGCTGAAGTCGCGCGCGAGCGCACGCGAGCAGGCGTACATCGAGGCCCTGGCCCAGCGCTATTCCGGCACCGCCGCGGACCGCAAGCCGCGCGATCAGGCCTACGCCAAGGCCATGCGCGAGGTTCACCGCCGGTTCCCGCAGGACCTCGACGCCGCGATGCTGTACGTCGAGTCGGTGATGGACCTCCGCCCATGGGGCTACTGGCAGCGCGACGGCACCCCGCACGAGGGGACCGCCGAGATCGTCGCCCTCACCGAGCAGGTGATGGCGAAGAACCCGCGCCATCCGGCGGCGCTGCACATGTACATCCACCTGATGGAAGCGACGACGACGCCGGGCAGGGCCGAGCGGGCGGCCGATACCCTGCTGACGCTGATGCCGGCCGCGGGCCACATGGTGCACATGCCCGGGCACATCTATCAGCGCATCGGCCGCTACGCCGACGCGATGAAGTCGAACGAGATGGCGATCGCCGCCGACGAAGACTACATCGCGCAGTGCCGCGCGCAGGGGCTGTACCCGATGGGGTACTACCCGCACAACATCCACTTCCTCTGGTTCGCGGCCAGCTCTGACGGTCAGAGCCGCGTGGCGATCGAATCGGGCCGCAAGCTCGCCGCGAAGATCGACGACGAGACGCTCAAAGCCGCGCCGATGCTCGCCGGCTTCCGAATCGTCCCGTACTACGCGCTGACCCGGTTCGGCCATTGGGACGAAATGCTGAAGGAGCCGGAGCCGCCGGCCTTCAACCCGGTGCTTCGCGCGACCTGGCACTACGCGCGCGGGCTGGCGCTCGTCGCCACTGGACGCACCGACGATGCCGCCGCCGAACTGCAACGTCTGCGGGCGCTGCTCCCTGACGAAGCGATGAAGCAGCCGCTGTTCTCGCCCAATCTCGCCGGATCGGTGCTGGCGCCCGCACCCGAAGTGCTGCAGGCGGAAATCGACGCGGCGCGCGGCAACTATGACAGCGCGATCGCGCACCTGGAGCGGGCGGTGCGCCTTGAAGACAGCCTGGTTTATACGGAACCGTCGGAATTCCACTATCCGCCACGCCATGCGCTCGGCGCGATCCTGCTGGAAGCCGGGCGGCCGGCCGAGGCGGAAACGGTTTATTGGGAAGACCTTCGCCGGAACCAGGACAACGGGTGGGCGCTCTTCGGGCTGATGCAGGCGCTCCGCGCGCAGAACAAGACCGCAGACGCCGCCCTCATCGAGGCGCGGTTCAGCAAAGCGTGGGCGCGGTCCGATGTCCGCCTGACCGCCTCGCGGTTCGGCCGCGCCTCGACGCAAAGCCAGACGCGGTAAGCGGTGAATTCAACCGGGGTAGACTCGGCTGATGCGCCGAGTCGCCCTGGCCATCCTGCTGCTTACAGCGGCGGGATGCTCCGCCCCGGAACCGCTGACGGGTGACGAAAGACCGACGCTGATCCTGATCTCGTTCGACGGATGGCGGTGGGACTACGGCGCCAAGGCGTCGGCGCCGAACCTCGAACGCCTGATCGCGCGCGGCGTCCACGCGGAAGCGCTGATTCCAAGTTATCCGCCGAAGACATTCCCCAATCACTACACGATCGTCACCGGCCTCTATCCCGGCCACCACGGCATCGTCGCCAACTCGATCTTCGATGCAGCCACGGGCCGAATGTTCACCAATAACAACGTCACGGAAGTGCGCGATCCGATGTGGTGGGGCGGGGAGCCGCTCTGGGTGACGCTTGAAAAATCAGGACAACATACCGGGGCGATCTTCTGGGTCGGATCCGAGGCGCCGATCGGCGGCGTGTTGCCGCATCTCTGGAAGGCGTACGACGAGACTTATCCAGGCGATGCGCGGGTCGACCTGCTCCTGCAGTGGCTCGATCTTCCCCTGTCCGAACGTCCGACGTTCCTCAACGTCTATTTCTCCGACCTCGACGACGCCGGGCATGCCGCGGGACCCGACTCACAGGCGGTGCGAGACGCCGTCGCGAGGGCAGACGGCTATCTCGGCCGCCTGCTGCGCGGACTCGACAGCCGCGGGCTCACGGATCGCGTCAACGTGGTGGTTGTCTCCGACCACGGCATGGCCGCCGTCAGCCCCGACCGCGTCGTCGTCCTCGACGATTACATCTCGCTCGACGATGTGGTGGTGTCCGATCTCAATCCGACGATCGGACTTTTTCCCAAGCCCGGGAAGGAGGACGCCGTCTACAACGCGCTCGTCAAGGCGCACCCACGGCTGCGGGTCTACCGGCGCGGCGAGACGCCGGACGCCTGGCATTACCGTGATCATCCGAGGATTCCGCCCATCACCGGAGTGATGGATGAGGGTTGGCAGATTCTACGGCGCGCCACCGTCAACGAGATTCGCGAGGGGCGCGCGAGCCCGGCGGGCGGTCAGCACGGTTATGATCCGGCGTTGATGTCGATGCGAGGCCTGTTCGCCGCGGCCGGTCCTGCCTTCAAGCAAGGCGCGACGGTGCCGGCGTTCGAGAACGTTCATATTTACAACACGCTCGCCCGGGTGCTCGGCGTCACGCCCGCGCCCAACGACGGTGGGGGGGACGTCGCCAGCTCGCTTTTGAAATGATTGGTCACATGCGCGACCCGGCCCGCCGCATGCGGGCATATCTGCTGGCAACGCTCGCGGTGGGGATGATTGGAATGGCCGCGGAGCTGCTGCTGATCGGCCATCGTGAGACGGCGCAGCAGCTGATTCCGCTCGTGCTTCTCGGCGCTGGGGTGATTGCGCTTGCGTGGCATGCAGCGGCTCCGCGCGTCGCCACGGTCCGCACTCTGCAGGTGATGATGCTGCTGTTCGTGCTGAGCGGCGCGGTGGGCGTCTTTCTGCATTATCGCGGCAATGCCGAATTCGAGCTCGAGATGTATCCGGCGATGAGCGGACTCGAGCTCGTCCAAAAGACCTTCACCGGGGCAACCCCGGTGCTGGCGCCAGGGTCGATGACCCTGCTGGGTTTAATCGGATTGACCCATACTTATAAACATCCGTGTCTTGATCAGGGCGCTGCTGCGCTCCGCAACGAGGAAGGTGCCGCATGACTCGTTTCATCACGCCGCTGTGCCTGGCGGTGATGCTGCTGCTCGCCGCGAACGCCAGCGCCCAGGTCGGCAAGTCCGTAACGGTTGCCGACGCAAACGTCATTGCCGAGGCCGACCTGGCGAAGCTGCCGCACATGAACCCGACGATCGCGAAAGCGCTCGTCGGCAAGAGGCCGTTTCTCAGTATGACGGCGCTCGACATGTTCCTGCAGAGCCAGGGGCTGAACCGCACACAGTTGAACCAGCTGTACGGCCGGCTGTTCCTGCATATCAACCTGAATACCGCGAGCGACGCCGAGATCCAGCTGATTCCGAACCTCGGCCCGCGGATGCTGCGGGAGTTCAAGGAGTACCGTCCCTACGCGAACCTCGCCGTCTTCCATCGCGAGATCGACAAGTACGTCGACGATGCGGAACTGGCGCGCCTCGAACAATACGTGTTCGTGCCGATCAACTTGAACACGGCGAGCGACGCCGACATCCAGACGATCCCCGGCCTTGGCGCGCGGATGCTCCGGGAGTTCAAGGAATACCGGCCATACAAACAGATTGAGCAGTTCCGCCGCGAGATCGGCAAGTACGTCAGCAAGGAAGAAGTCGCCCGCTTCGAGCGCTACGTCACCCTGAACTGACCATGAGCGAAGGAGCCCGGATTGCCGCCCGATTGCGGGCGGCAATCGACGAAGGGGCGGCGCTCTTCGAGGGCGCCGGCGAGGACAAGACCGGCCGCCGTCCGGCGCCAGGTGCGTGGTGCGCGCGTGAAGTGGTCGGCCACTTGATCGACTCGGCCTGCAACAACCAGCGGCGTTTCGTCATGAACCAGCGCAGCGAGCGGCTGGCGGTCGATCCCTACGACCAGGAAGCGTGGGTGTCGTCATCGAATCATGCCGGCACGCCCGCCGCCGAGCTGGTGGCCACATGGCGCGCGTACAACCGCCAGATCGCGCGAATCATCGAACAGATCCCCGACGAGACGCTGAACCAGCCGCGCGGCCCGATCGCCGACTATTCCTTCCCCTATCTCGACTACCGCCCGTCCGATTCAGCGACATTGCGCGACCTGATTGAGGACTACGTCGGCCACATTCATCATCACCTCCGGCAGATCCGAGGCCTCCTAAGTAGCTGACGTCGGCGATCTTGCAACGCTCCGCGGCAGGGGATCGCGACCCACAGCCCATCCGAGGAGGAGCCATGAGAAAGATTGCCGTGTTGCCCGTTGTGCTGACGGCGGCCCTGTCGTTCGCCTGCAACGCTGAGAATCGAAACACGACTGATCGAAACACCACGAACGAGCCGACCATCGGCACGGCGGGCGACGCGGTCAGCGCCGGTGACAAAGACTTCGTCGAGGACCTGGCTATTGCCGGCAAGGCCGAGGTCGAGCTCGGCCAGATGGCGATGGATCGCGCCGCCAGCGCCGAGGTCAAGCAGTTCGCCGACATGATGGTGAAGGACCATTCGAAGGCCGGCGACGCGCTGAAGCAGGTCGCGATGCAGCACTCGATTCCGGTGCCGGCAGCCCTGGACTCAAAACACGAAGAGCTCAAGACCAAGCTGTCGAACCTCAAAGGCGCCGAGTTCGATCGTGAGTACATGAGCGCGATGGTCCAGGGACATCAGGACGTGGTCGACCGCCTGCAGACCCGCGCGAGCGAGGATCGTTTCGGCGACAACAAGGGAGCGGTGAAGCCGGAAACCAGCAGTAACCCGGTCGAGGCCGACCTCAACCAGTGGGCGGCGACGGCATTGCCAACCACCCGCCACCACCTGGACGAAGCGAAGCGCATCAATGATGGCCTGGGCCACGCGCTGACGCGGCGTTAGCTGGTAGACGGTAGCCGGCAGCCGGAGGCCTTCAGGCCTCCGGTCACGCCTCCGGTCACGCCTCTGGTATGTAAATTGATCGCGCCGTGAGCTCGCGGTGATCCAGGCCCGCCGCCCGGTCGAGCAGGCGCAGCAGCGGGGGCAGTTCGACCGGGAATCGCCATTCGTCGGCCCTGCCGCCAATCTTCGCCAGGCGAGACGCCATCGCGTCCCACCACGGCGAGACACTCCGTGAAATGGGCTCGATAATCAGGACGCGCGCGCGTTGGCCGGCCGCCTCCACCAGCGCCGCCTCCATCGCCGTACGAGCCTTGTCGGTCAACTCATTCAGCACGTAAGCCGCAAGAATGGCCGAGCCCCCGCGCTGGGCCGGCAGCCGCGTCACATCGCTCTGCCTGGCACGGCCGTCCAGGCCAAGCGCGGCGTAGGTCCATCGCGCTTCAGCAACCGACCACGGATGCCGGTCCATGCCCGTCACCTGGGGCGTACTCCCGGCCGCCAGCGCCCAGGCCGCGCCGGCCGCACCGGTGCCGCACCCGATGTCGAGAATCGAGCGGGGGGGCGGCGCATGGGCGCCGAGTGCCCGCACGATCAGATCGGTCGCGAGAAAATGGAGGGGCGCATAGTACAAGGCGAACGCGGCACGTTTGCCCTTCGTGTCGAGCGAACGCTGCACGTCGCCGCTGCGGCGGGCGACGTAGCGGGCCGAGAGCGCGCGAAGCGCCCTGGTGACTTCCTGTACCCGGAGATCCGCAAGGTGGCGGGCCTCGAGCGCTTCGAGCCAGGCGTTGAACATCACATGGAATGCGTCATTCTGATTGGTTTGCCGGCAGCCGGGAAGAGCACCTTCTACCGTGAACGCTTTGCCGCGACCCACGACCACGTCAGCAAGGATCTGCTGCGCAATAACCGACATCCCGAACGACGGCAGGCACAACTGATCGAGGAGAGCCTCGCCGCCGGGCGATCGCTCGTCGTCGACAACACGAACGCCAGCGTGGTGGCGCGGGCGCCGATTATCGAGGCCGCCCGCGCGCGAGGCGCCCGGGTGGTTGGCTACTACTTTCCCACCGACGCCGGCGCTGCGTTGCGGCGGAACCGGGCCCGCCAGGGACGGGACCGCGTACCGGACGTGGCGATTTTTGCGGTGCGGAAAAAGCTGGAGCCTCCTTCGGGCGAAGAAGGGTTCGACGAGCTGTTCGAGGTGCGGCTACTCGAGGACGAGCGACGATTCGAAGTGGTTCCCCGGGTCGGCGACGGCCTCTGACATCTCGTGCGATGGGATGAACCCTGTCAGCCCGGACGACTCGGCCAGCTCGTTGAGGATCGTGGCCAGCAGTCCGGCGGCTCCCAGAAGCGCCGGCAGCGCCGCGTAGCGCCGGTCGCCCCGCGTCAGAAAGCAGGGCGAGATCATCAGGGCGGTGCACATCAGCAAATACATGGGTCGGTTCATCGCTCTGCTCCCAATCCTGCCGATGCAATGCGCGTGACAAATTAAGGAAGCTCATCCGCCTGAGCTTCGCCTACAATGTCCTTCTCAGGAGGCACCCAACGCATGCGCACGCTCGTTTCGACTGTTGCTGTCGTTTTGTCCCTGGTCGCCGTCGTTCCCCCCGCTCACGCTCAGACGTCTCACGCCGCCCCGCAGTCTGTCCTCGATGCGGCGATCCAGGATCACACGGCTGCGACCGCCGCCGACCGTGAAACCATACTGCGGCTGCTCGAACGGCCCGATGTCCAGGCCGTCGCGGGCGACATCGGACTCGACCTGCGCCGCGCCCAGTCGGCGATCGCAACGCTGGAAGGCCAACAGCTGACGGAGCTGGCCGCGCAGGCCCGCCAGACCGAGCAGGCGCTCGCCGGCGGCCAATCGCGCATTGTTATTTCGACAACGCTGATCATCATTGCGCTGCTGGTGCTGATCCTGATTATCGTTGCCGTCGACTGATCACCCGATGAGGGCCACGGCCCTGTGCTGCGCCGCCCTCGTGGCGGCGCAGACCTTCTCTCTGCAGGCACAGGCGCCCCGCCCGATTCCACTCCTCGACGTTCCCTTCATTTCCCAGTCCGAATTGTTGTGCGGCGGCGCCGCCGCGGCCATGGTGCTGCGCTACTGGGGCGAGCGCGCGGTGACTGCCGAATCGTTTGCCGCTCTGGTCGATCGAAGCGCCGCGGGCATTCGAACCGATGCCCTAATCGCGGATCTGGTGCGGCGCGGATGGATGGCCACAGCCGTGTCGGGGAGCGGTGAGCTCATGCGCGGGGAACTCGCGCGGGGACGCCCGGTCCTGACCCTGATTGAAGATCGCCCCTCATTTTTTCACTACGTCGTCGTCGTCGCCGCGAATGAGCGAGGCGTGGTGTTCCACGATCCCGCTCGCGTCCCGTTCGTCGTGATGTCGGTGACCGAGTTCGATCGACGGTGGCGGGCGGCCGAACAATGGATGGCACTAGTCGTCCCCGGACCTGGCGGAGGAGGCAAGCAGCCAGCTGCGCCGCCGGATCGACGCGAAGCCACAGCGCAACCGACGACCATGGCGGCCTGCGATCAACGTGTGGCGGACGGAGTTCGCCTGGCGCAGGCGAACGATCTCTCTGGCGCCGAGCGGACACTCAGCGAGGCGATCGGATGTCCTGCGTCGTTACGCGAGCTGGCAGGAGTTCGGGTGCTGCAGAAGCGCTGGCCGGAAGCGGCCGATCTCGCCGAAGCCGCGACCGAGGCGGATCAGGCGGACGAGTACGCGTGGAAGGTGCTGGCGACCAGCCGCTTCGTACAGAACGATCGTGTCGGCGCACTTGCCGCCTGGAACCAGGTCGGCGAGCCTCGCGTCGACCTGGTCCGATTCGACGGCCTGACCCGTACACGCCACCGCGCCGTGGAGCAGCTGGTTGGCGCTGCTCCAGGCAGCCTGCTGTCGTCCGATGATTTCATCCGGGCCCGGCGACGGCTGGCGTCGCTGCCATCCGCGTCGAGCACGCGGCTCGACTTCGTTCCGGTCGGCACCGGACTGGCGGAGCTCCGCGGCGTTGTCGCCGAGCGTCCGGTTGTGCCTACCGGGCGGCTTTCTTTAGCGGCACTGGCGGTGTCCACCGCTGTCACGCGCGAGGTTCGGGTGAAGACCGGTTCGCTCAGCGGCGGCGGCGAGAGCATCGAGTTCGCATGGCGTTTCTGGCCGCACCGGCCGCGAGTTGCGGCGAGGATCGAGGCGCCCGCGCCGTGGGGTGGCGTGTGGGCGGCGCAGGCGTACTCCGAGCGCCAGCCGTTCAACCGGCCGGAGATTGCACGGGCCGAGCAGACCGGCGGCCGCCTCGGCTTCAGCAACTGGGCGGCCGCGCGCTGGCGGTGGACGTTCTCGGCCGGGGCCGACGAGTGGTCTGACATCGGCGTCCATGCCGCGGCAGCTGGCGCGCTGCGGCTCGTCTCCCTTGACGAGCGATTTGAAGCCGGTGCCGAAGCCACCGTGTGGCGAGGGGCAAGCGGATTCGCGACCGTTCGTTCAATGGCGCGGGCGCGTTCGTCAACGTCGATGCAGGATCTGGTGTGGATGGCGTCGGCCGGCTTTGACGCGGCGTCGAGCTCGACGCCGCTGAATCTGTGGGCCGCCGGAGACACCGGTCACGTTCGCGGCGCGTTATTGCGAGCGCATCCAGTCTTAGACGATGGACGACTGCGGCTCGAGCGTCTGGGTCGCCTGCTGATCCACGGATCGCTGGAGGCACAGCGATGGTGGCGCGTCGCCGGTCCGGCTCGGATCGCCGCCGCCGCGTTCAGCGACGTTGGCCGGACGGCCAGGCGGTTCTCCGGCCGTGGACAGGGCGACGTCGATGTCGGCGTCGGCGCCCGGCTCGCGGTGGCCGGTATTCCTGGGATCTTCCGGGCGGATCTGGGAAAGGGGTTGCGCGACGGATCGACCGAGATCTCCTTTGTATACGCGCCGTGATATAACTGCGCTACTCCGATAAAAGCTCCAGGGGTGCCCGATGGTTCGGTTCGCGGCGGTCGTGGTGTGTCTGGTTACGCTTGTCGCCGCCGCCGGGCCGGCCGAGGCACAGTACTTCGGCCGTAACAAGGTCCGATACGACCACCTCGATTTCCGCATTCTTCAGACCGAGCACTTCGACATTTACTATTACCCGGAAGAGGAAGCCGCCACTCGCCACGCCGCGCGCATGGCCGAGCGCTGGTATACGCGCTTCTCGCGAGTACTCCACCACAGTTTTTCGCGGCGGCAGACGCTGGTGCTCTACGCCAGCCATCCGCACTTCGGACAGACCAACGTGACGCCTTCGTCGCCCGCGGAAGGCACCGGCGGCCTGACCGAGCGCACCAAATCGCGGATCGCGATGCCGTTTGCGGCCGGCCTCGGCGCGACCGATCACGTGCTCGGTCACGAAATCGCCCACGCGTTTCAGATCGACATCGCCAAGGCAACGGGGCAGGACGCGTTCGTGCTCCCTGGCTGGTTCATCGAAGGGATGGCCGAGTACCTGTCGCTCGGCTCCGGAGATCGTCACACTGCGATGTGGCTGCGCGATGCCTCTGCGAACAAGCGGCTGCCGACGTTCGATCAGCTGAACGACCCGCAGTACTTCCCGTACCGCTTCGGCCACGCGCTCTGGTCGTTCCTCGCCGGCCGTTACGGCGACGATATTCTCGGCCAGGTGATTCGCTCGAAGGCGCGCAGCCCGATCGCGAAAATCCGCGAGGCGACCGGGCAGGATGACGATCCCCTGCTCGAGGCGTGGCACCAATCGATTACCGACGCGGCCGACGCCGCGACCGACGAGCGTCACAGCTCCGCCCATCGCATCGCCGCATTCGACCGCGACGGCGCCCGCCTGCACCTCGCGCCGGCGCTCAGCCCGGACGGCCGGCAGATCATGTTTATTTCGGAGCGCGATCGCCTGTCGCTGGACCTGTTCCTGGCGGAGGCGTCGAGCGGCCGGATCATCCGCAAGGTCGTGAGCACCGCGGCCGATCCTCATTTCGACAGCCTGCAGTACATCGCCTCGTCCGGCGCGTGGGACCCCTCCGGCAAGCGCTTCGCGATCGCCGCGTTGAGCAAGGGCAACCCGGTGCTGGTGATTCTCGACATCGCCGGCGGCGAACCGCGCGTCGAGGTGCCGCTCAATGGACTGGACGAGGTCTACAACCCGAGCTGGTCGCCGGACGGCACGCGCGTGGTGTTCTCCGCGTTAAAGGGCGGGCTCTCCGATCTCTTCATCTACACGCTGAATCCCGGGACGCTGCGGCAGCTCACGGCGGACCCGTTTGCGGATCTCCATCCGGTGTGGTCGCCCGACGGCACGTCGATCGCCGTGGCCACCGATCGATTCACCTCCACCCTCGACGATTTGAACTTCGGGGAATTGCGGGTCGGGCTGCTCGACCTGGCCTCGGGTGACATCCGGCCGTTGCCGGGCGAGGACGGCGGTGCCAAGCAAGTGAGCCCTCAGTGGGCGCCGGCCGGCGACGCCGTGTACTACGTCAGCGATCGCGACGGGATCAGCAATGTCTACCGAACCGACCTTCCGTCCGGACACGTTCGCCGCATCACCGACGTCGTCGGCGGCGTGAGCGGCGTCACGGCGACCAGCCCCGCACTGGCGGTGGCGTCGCGGTCGGGCATGCTCGCGTTCAGCGTGTACCGCGACGGTCGGTACGAGATCGAGACGCTGGGGGAGAAGGCAGCGCTGCTCCAGGCGGTCGAGCCGGAACCGTTTACGCCAGCGCCGACGTCCCTCGCGGCTGTCGGGCCGCTGCAGGAACTGCTGGACGATCCGGCGACCGGGCTGCCGGTGCAGACGTTCTCCTCAATCGCGTATGACGATCGGTTGAGGCTCGAATCGATTGCGCCGCCGTACATCGGTGGATCCACAGGCAACACCTTCGGGGGAGTCGTGCGCGCCCTGCTCGGCGTCTCGTTCGCCGACGTATTGCGGGATCGCCAGCTGCAGGCGATGGTCCGGGTCGGCACCGACGTCGACGACCTCGCGGTCCAGGCGGCGTACACCAACCGCAAGGGCCAGTGGAACTGGGGCGTTGCCGGCGGGCTCGTGCCGTCGCGCTTCGTCGGCGCTCACCGCGCGCTCACCCGGGTGGCCGATCTGTTGACGCGCGAGACCGCGCACCTCCGCTACCTGCACGAATGGGGCAAGGTCACGGCGCACTATCACCTGAATCGCGCCCAGCGGTTCGAGTTCGGCGCGGGTGTGCGGCGTACCGGTTTTGAATGGCAGACGGTCACGCGCGTGATCGACACCGTGGACAACAAGACGATCAGCCGCGTGCTCACCGAAGCGCCGGCCGGCGGACCTGTGGTCGTTGCCGAAATGGACGCCGCGTTCGTGCACGACACGACGGTGACCGGGCCGACCGGTCCGGTGATTGGCAAGCGGCTGCGCCTGGAACTGCAGCCCGCATTCGGGCGGCTGGCGTTCACGGACGTGCTGGTCGACGCGCGCCGTTATTTCATGCCGGTGAAGCCGGTCACCGTGGCGATGCGCGTCGAACACCTCGGGCGGTACGGTCCTGACGCGTCCGATCAGCGGCTGACCCCGCTGGTGGTCGGGCTGCAGACGCGCGTCCGCGGCTACGACCTGCGTACGTTCATGGCTGACGAGTGCGGCCGCACGGCCACGGAATGCTCACTGCTCGGCGAACTGACCGGCGCGCGCCTGGCGGTGATGAATCTCGAACTCCGGGCGCCGCTGCTCGGCCTGCTGGCGGGCGACATCTACTACGGACGGGTGCCGATCGAGGCGATCGCGTTCGTGGATGCGGGGCTGATGTGGACTCGCGATGCGGTCACCGGCCTCGAGCGCGATCGATTCCGCAGTATCGGCGCCGGCGCCCGCGCCAATCTCGGCGGCTTCCTGTTCGAGTTGACCGCGGCCCGCCCCTTCGACCGCGGCGGCGCTGGTTGGACCGCCAGCCTGCTGCTGCGGCCGGGGTGGTAGCTGGTTAGTGGTTGGTGGTTAGTGGTTGGTAGTTAACTCTCACGTTTCTTCCGAATAGCGGCTGCCGGGCTGTAGCGAAGCAATCAAACCATTCAGCATCCGCCCGATGCGATCGATTCGGGATT
>Ga0079218_10000412_pt1 | contig 12587 bp, 17 predicted proteins | sample NCCompost_FD_77181 | JGI IMG/M metagenome (GOLD analysis project Ga0079218, IMG submission 77181) | Agricultural soil microbial communities from Utah to study Nitrogen management - NC Compost | ecosystem: Environmental > Terrestrial > Soil > Agricultural land | place: USA: Utah | collected... | reverse complement strand
GAGCGGGCGCTCATCCACCAGCCACGGCTCGTGCTGCTCGACGAGCCGTTCACCGGGCTCGACGACGCGTCGGCCGCCGCGCTGGTGCAACGGCTGCAGGCGCTGCGCGAGGCCGGCGCGATGGTGGTGGTGGCGACGCACGATCTCGACGTCGCCGACGGCCTGCTCGATCGCGCGCTGTTTCTGCGCGACGGGCGGCCGGCCGCCTCGCTGGCGCGCCCCGAGCGTCTGCGATCCACGTACCGCGACGTGATGGCGCGCCCCGCGGACGGAGCGGGCGCATGAGCGCGCCGGCAGGCGGGACCCCGTTTGCGCGCTCGGTGTGGCTGGTGCTCCAGAAGGATCTCACCGTCGAAGTGCGGAGCCGCGAAATCGCCTACACCACGCTCTTCTTCGCCGCGTCGTGCGTGCTGGTGTTCGCCTTCGCGCTCGTGCGCGAGGGGCGCGCGCCCGAAGGGGGCGCGGCCGGCATCCTGTGGATCGCAATCGTGTTTGCCGGCACGCTGGCGCTCGGGCGGACCTTCGAACGCGAGCGCCAGTCGGAGACGCTGCGGGCGCTCCTCCTCTCGCCGATGCCGCGGCCGGCCATCTACGTCGGCAAGCTGCTCGGCATCATCGCGCTCCTGGCCGGCACCGAGCTCGTCCTCGTGCCACTCGTCGTGTTCCTCTTCAATGCCCGGCTGTTCGCTCACCCGTTCTGGCTTCTGGGCATCGTGCTCGGCGCCACGATCGGCTATGCCGCGGTGGGCACGCTCTTCGCGGCGATGCTCGTGCGCGCCCGCAGCCGGGACGTGTTGCTGCCGGTGCTGTTGTATCCCGTCGTGGTTCCGGTAATCATTGCGGGAGTTCAAGGCACGACGGCGCTGCTGCAGCCCGCGTTCGACCCCGCGCTGGTGCGGTTCTGGCTGCTGCTGCTGCTGGCCTTCGACGTCGTCTTCGTCGTCCTCGCGCTGTGGACGTTCGAAGCCGTCATGAGTGATTGAGGAAGCCTTTAGCCTCTTGCCTTCAGCCTTCCGGGCTAGAGGCCAAAGGCGAGAGGCCAAAGGCGACACGGCTCTTTATGCCCAAGTGGTTCAATCCCGCGGCTATCCTCTGCGGCCTGATGTTCGTGGTCTCGCCGGTCCTGATCGCGCGAGCGCCGGACGAATCGTCGATGGGGATGGTCTACAAGATTTACTACTACCACATGCCCTCGGCGTGGATGTTTCTGCTCGCCCCGCTCGTGTGCGGCGCGTCGAGCGCGCTCTTCCTGGCGCGCGGGCGTCCGGAGGACGACCGGCGAGCGTGGGCGGCGGCGGAGCTCACGGTGCTCTTCGGCGCGCTCACGCTCATTACCGGGCCGCTCTGGGCGCGGCGCGCGTGGGGCACGTGGTGGGTGTGGGATGCCCGGCTCACGTCGAGCCTGGTCGGGTGGATGATCGGCTGGGCCTACCTGATCCTGCGCCGCTACGGCGGACCCGGCTCGGACAAGCTGGCGGCCGGCGTGGCGCTCTTCGGCGCCGTCAACGTGCCGTTCATCTACATCTCGGTGAACTACTGGCGCACCATCCATCCACCCACCACGGTGGTGCCGCGGCTGCCGGTGGAGATGGGGGTGCCGCTCTGGTTCTGCGTCTTCGCGTTTCTCCTGCTGTTCGTGCTGCTGATGACGATGCGCCTGCGTCTCGAAGAGACGCGCACGCGCCTGGATGGCCTGTATGTCGCACTTGACGAGTAGAGGGATGGCCGCCGTGCGGGCGGCGTGTGTGGCTCTGGCCATCATCGGCAGCGGCGCGCCGGCGGCGATCGCGGCGCAGCCGCCGGAGCCGCAGGACGAGTTCAGACCGGTGGGCAACAACCCCGCGCCCGAGCAGATTCCGGCCGCGCCGCTCTTGATCGGCGCCTACATCGTCGTGCTGGGCGGCCTCTTCGCGTACGTGGTGTCGCTGTCGCGGCGGCTGGGCGCGGTGCGCCACGACGTCGAGCGGCTCGAAGGAGAGCTCAAGCGGCGCGGACGCTAAGCCCATGCCGACGGCCGCCCACTTCCTCTACATCCCGGCCGTCCTGCTCCTCGGCGTCGTGATCGGCTGGATCCTCGGATCGCGCGCCGCCGCCGACGCCTACGCCTCACAACTCCGTAAACAGGAAGCGCGCCGGACCAGGGACCAAGGACCAAGGACGGACTAGGGACCGGGGACGGACCAAGAACCAAGGCCCAAGGACTAAGGACCTACCGTCCGAGCGCCAGGCGCTGCGCCAGCACCAGCGGCAACCCGGCATCCATGATTTTCGTCTGCGCCGCGGCAAGATCGTACGGCGTGCGCACGATTGTCAGCGTGCGCGTGCCGGCGTCGAGCAGCCCGAACGCCGCCCGCGGATCGCTGTCGCGCGGCTGGCCGACGGCGCCGCAGTTCACCAGATAGCGGCTCTGGCCATCGATCGGCACCCGGCACCGCTCGCCGCGCACCGGCAGCATGGCTTCCACCGTCGGCTCGATCCGGAAGATGCTCGGCACGTGCGTGTGCCCGAACAGGCACAGCGGCCGGCTCTGCGGCCGCACCTTCTCGAGGTCGCGCTCGTCGAAGAGATACGCGTCCTCGTCCCACGGCGCGCCGTGGCAGATCTCGGTGAGAGCATCGACGGTGAGCGGGCCCTGCGGCATCGCCGCCAGCCACTGCAGGTTCGCCGGTGTCAGCGCGGCGGCCGTCCATTCGATCGCCTGGCGCGCGACCTGGTTGAAGCTGTCCACCGGGGCGAGCCCCGCCGCCACCTTGTCGTGATTGCCGCGGACCATCGCCGCGATCGGCAGCCCGCGGACGCGGTCGATGACGGCATTGGGGTCCGCGCCGTAGCCCACCAGATCGCCGAGAACCAGCGCCCGGTCCCACTCGCCGGCGGCCGCGTCGATGACCGCGTCGAGCGCCTCGAGGTTCGCGTGCACGTCGCTCAGCACCAGATAGCGCATCAGAACCCGATCCACTCCAGCAGGAGCTCGACGACTTCGGGCACCGGCCGGGACGAGTCGATGCGGACGTGCGCCTGCGCGTAGGCGAGCTGGCGGCGCTGATACAACTGTTCCATGGCGAGGCGATCGGCCGCCAGCGGCCGGCGGCCGTCGTTCGGTACGCGTTTCATGACCTGTGCCAGCGGGACGTCCAGCCAGGCGACGGCGCCGTCGGAGAGCATGAGCGCGCGGTTGTCGGCCTCGGCAAACGTGCCGCCACCGGTCGCGACGACGACCTGGCGCTGCGGCAGCAACTCGCCGAGCACCTGCCGTTCGAGCTGGCGGAAGTAGGCCTCGCCGTTCTGCGCGAAGATGTTGGCCACGCTGCGCCGTTCGCGCGCCTCGATCCGCTCGTCGACGTCCTCCACCCGCCAGCCCAGACGGCGCCCGAGCCCTCGCGCGATGGTGCTCTTGCCAGCGCCCATGAAGCCTACGAGGTACAGTTTGTCCGTCTGCACGCCTGGAGATGCGCTACGCGCGAAGGCTCTCGAGGACCGTGAAGAACTCGGGATAGGAGACGGCCGCCGCGCCGGCGCCGTGAATGGTGGTCGGGCCAGACGCGCCGAGCGCCGCCACCGCGAACGCCATGGCCAGGCGGTGGTCGTGGTGGGCGTCCACCTCGCCGCCGCGCAGGCGGACGTGTCCGCGAACGTGGAAACCGTCCGGTTGTTCGTCGATGTCGCCGCCCATGCGGCGAAGACCATCGGCGAGCGCCGAAATGCGATCGCTTTCCTTGACGCGCAGCTCCTGGGCACCGGTGACCTGAAGTTCGCCGCCGTGCGTGGCCATCGCGGCCAGCACGGGCAGCTCGTCGATGATGCCGGGCACTTCGTCCGGCGTGATCACGGTCGACCCGACCCCCCGGTATTCCACGATCAGGCTGCCGGTGGGCTCACCGACGGTTGCTGAAGGGTCCGCACCGCCGTCAGGCTCGATGGTGACTGACGCCCCCATCCGCCGTACGACGTCGATGATGCCCGTTCGTGTGGGATTCAGGCCGACACCCTCTATAACGATCCGGGAGCCCGAAACCGAACCGGCGGCCACCATCCAGAATGCAGCAGCGGAAATGTCCCCGGGAACTCCCAGGGTGCGCGCCGTCAGACGCTGTCCTCCGGTGACGCTCACGCGGAGGCCGTCGCGATCGACGCGTACGCCAAAGGCGGCAAGCCCGCGTTCCGTATGGTCGCGGGTCGCCAGGGGCTCGAGCACGCTGGTGGTGCCGCCCGTCTGCAGCCCGGCGAGCAGCACGGCGCTCTTGACCTGCGCGCTCGGCACCTCGGGGGCGTAGTCGATGGGCTGAAGGTCGGCGCGCCCGTGCACGGTGAGCGGCGGACGGCCGTCGGTCGCGTCGATGCGCGCGCCCATGCGCTCCAGCGGCACGATGATGCGCTTCATCGGCCGGCTGCGCAGGGAGCCGTCGCCGGTCATCGTCGTGGCAAATGGATGGGCCGCCAGCACACCGGAGAACATGCGGATCGTGGTGCCGGAATTGCCGGCGTCGAGCACCCCCGCCGGCGCCTGAAGGCCCCGCGGCCCGCGCCCCGTAATGCGCAGTCGCAGCCCCTCGGGCGCGTGACCGGCCTCGTTCACCGACACGCCGAGCCCGCGCAGGCACTCGAGCGTGGAACGGCAGTCGGCACCGGTGGAGTAGCCGGAGATCTCCGACACACCGTCAGCGAGCGCGGCCAGGAGCGCGTAGCGGTGGGAGATGGACTTGTCGCCCGGCGGACGCACGCGGCCGTGCACCGAGCGCGCCGGCTGCACGACCACCGTGGAGGAATCGCTCATGTCTCGCGTCTGACCCTCTGTGCCTCGCTTGTCCCTGGAGGCATCTTCGAACTATAACAGCACGGCTCATGACGCCGCGCTCACGCGGCCGTCGAGCGGAGGTCCTATGCGCAAATGGCGCCACGCGGTCGTCGTTGCGGGTCTCGGCGTAGCGGCGGTTGGGGCCACCACCACCGTGCTGGCGCAGCGCCAGTTCCAGTTCTTCGCCCATTTCGCCGATGCCACGGGCAAGGCCATCCCCGGGGTCACGGAGACCCAGATCTCGGTCCAGGAGGACGGCGCCACCGGCAAGGTGCTGAAGCTCGAGCCGATCGACTGGCCGATGAAGGTGGCGCTCCTCATCGACAACGGCACCGGCTCCGCCGAACGCCTGAACCACACCCGCGAGGGCGTCAAAGGGCTGATCCGGGCGCTGCCGCCGGGGGTCGAGGCCTCGCTTCAGACCACCGCCCCGCAGCCACGCTATCTCGTTCGCCCGACGACCGACAAGGGAGCGCTGCTCTCGGGCGTGGACCTGCTCACGCCCGACAGCAGCGCCGGCCGCTTCGTCGAGGGGCTCATCGAGTCTTCGGCGCGCTTCGACAAGGAGCTGGCCGACAAGGAACGGGCCAGGTTCTTTCCGGTGATCGTGATTGTCGGCTCGCTCACCGCCGAGGGCAGCGCCATCCGTGACCGCGACGTCCAGCGCCTGTTCCAGCAGCTGGCCACCCATGCGATGACCACCCATGTCGTGATGGTCGGCCCCACCAACCAGTCGGGAACCACCAACGTGTCCAATGCCATCCAGATCGGCATCAGCGCCGCAAAACAGACCGGCGGGCGCTACGAATCGATTGCGGCGACCACCCGGCTCCAGACGCTGCTGCCCGAGATCGGCGGGCAGATCGACGAGGCCGACCAGCGCCAGCGCGCGCAATACCGCGTCACCTTCGAGCGACCCGAGGGAAAGTCTGGGCCGCAGGTCGGGGGCATCGGCCTCTCGAGCGACCGCCCCATGACGGTGAAACTCTCACTCGACGGGCACATGCCGTAACTCTATACTTTTCAGAGGTAGCGAATTCCCGTCGTTGATGAACAGCAGCCGCCAGACCGTCCGCCTCGATTTCTGCAGCACGTTCGAGATGGTGGACTTCGTGCAAACCGTGAGTGATCACATCGGTCGGCTGGTCGGTCTCGACGACGACGCGCTGCACTGGGTTGGTGTCGCGGTCCGCGAGTCCGTCATCAACGCCATCAAGCACGGCAACCGTGGCGACGAGCGCAAGCGCGTCTACGTGGAGTTCACGCCGCTCGACGGTGAATCGCCGCCAGGCATGGCCATCCGGGTTCGCGACGAGGGTCCAGGCTTCGACCCCTCCGGCGTGCCCGATCCCCTGCACCCCGACAACCTGCTGAAAGCCAGCGGCCGCGGCATCTTCCTCATCCGCAGCTTCATGGACGAACTGCGGCTGCAGCCAGCCGCCGAGGGCGGGATGGAAGTGGTAATGGTCAAGCGGGCCGCCGCCGCCACGCCGCCCGCGTGACGAGCGACGGGCCCACGGCCCGTGTCTTCACCGTGTCTGCTCCCGATCCCGTCTACCTGGCCACCGCGGTGGAGCTCGTGCTCCGCGCGGGCGAGATCCAGATGGCCTTCCGCGAATCGGGGTTCCGCGTCGACAAGAAGGGCGAGATCGATCTGGTCACCGAAGTCGATCTCGAGTGCGAGCGGATGTGCCGCGCCGTGCTCGGCGAGCGCTTTCCGGATCACGACATCCTCGCCGAGGAACTGAGCGCGGGGCCGGGTGAAGCCGCCCGCGCGCGTTATCGCTGGGTGTTCGATCCGCTCGACGGCACCACGAACTATGCGCACGGGCTGCCCATCTTCTGCGCATCGCTGGCGCTGGAGCTCGATGGCGAGCCGCTCGTGGGCGCCATCTACGACCCGTCGCGCCGCGAGCTCTTCACCGCCGAGAAAGGGCAGGGCGCGTTCGTCAACGGGACCCGGCTGAAGGCGTCGGCCACCGCGGTGCTGGGCGACGCGCTGCTCGTCACCGGGTTCCCGTACGACATGCACGTCCGCGGTCCCGAGCTCGTCGAGCTGTTCGGGCTTTTCCTTCTTCGCGCACGAGCGGTGCGCCGGCTCGGGTCCGCCGCACTGGATCTCTGCTACGTGGCCGCCGGCCGGTTCGACGCGTTCTGGGAGCAACACCTCAAGCCGTGGGACGTCGCCGCCGGCGCACTCGTGGTCGCCGAGGCGGGTGGACGCATCACCGGGATGGACGGCGGCAGCTTCGATCCCCGCGCCGGCCACCTTGTCGCGTCCAACGGCGCCGTGCACGACGCGATGCTCGACGTGATCCGCGACAGCCGGGCCGGCCGCACTCTCAATCGGACGAACTGACTCCCGGGAGTTACACCCGCGCCGGTCGTGGCTGGCCGGGACGCGCTCCGAACACGTTGATCACGGGGATGTTATGGCGGGCCCGGGCCGATCCCGGGTGCTTGGCACCGCCCCTGCAGACGGGCAGGTCATGCCTGCATTTGCCGCCTGCCTTCGCGGAGATCCGATTCATGTGTAAGCACCTCGGCTGGAAGGGGCTCGTCCTCTGTGCCGCCCTCGCGTCGGCGTCGCCGGCGCTGGCGCAGCAGCAAACCGTCAACTTCTCGATCGGCGGCTTCGTGCCGCGTGGCGAGGATGGCCGTGTGACCGGCGACGTGCTCAACGAGAACCGCACGTTCCTCGTCTTCGACAGTGACGAGTTCAACAGCGTCACTGCCGGCGGCGAGTGGCTCTTTCCCATCGGCAACTTCGTCGAAGGCGGCGCGGGCGTGAGCTTCTCGAACCGCTCCGTGCCCACCGTGTACGACTGCTGCGTGGACAACTTCGGCGACGAGATCGAGCAGGAGCTGCGCCTGCGCCGCATCCCGATCGATCTGACCCTGCGCGTGCTGCCGCTCGGGGGGTCGTCGCCCATCCAGGTGTATTTCGGTGGCGGGCTGTCGCTGATCTCGTGGCGCTACAGCGAAACCGGCGACTTCATCGACTTCAACAGCGACGGCGACGTCTTCACCGACACCTTCGTCGGCTCCGGCACCGAAGCCGGCGGCGTGGCGCTCGCCGGCGTGCGGTTCCAGGGGCGCAGTGCCACGGGCGGCTTCGAGGTCAAGTACCACAAGGCCGACGCGTCCTTCGAGGCCGACGACGACGCCTTTGCCGGCCCGAAGATCGACCTCGGCGGCTGGACGTATCAGGCCACGATCGGCTTCCGATTCTGAATGGTCAAGGGGGGCGGGTAGGGCAGGTGGGGCGGGTGGGGAGTCGGGTGGGTAAGCTATCCTTACCTACCAGACCCACCTGACCTACCTGACCTGTACCTGTACCTGACCGTTGCGTTCTTTCATCTCCTCCGTCTACGCCTTCGCCCTCTCGCTCGGCGGCCCTGGGCTCTTCGCCGTCGCCGCGCTCGATTCGTCGTTCGTGTCGCTGCCGCAGATCAACGATCTGCTGGTGGTGCTGATGGTCACGCAGAACAAGGCGTGGATGCCGTACTACGCCGCCATGGCCACGCTCGGGTCGCTGGCGGGCTGCTCGATCATCTACTTTCTCGCCAACAAGGGCGGCGAGGCGCTGCTGAGGCGGCGCGTGTCGAGCCACCGCATCGATCACGCGCTCGAGCTCTACCGGCGCCACGGCGTGCTGGCTCTCATGGTGCCGGCGCTGCTGCCGCCGCCCGCGCCGTTCAAGCTGTTCGTGCTCGGCGCCGGGATCGCCGGCGTGCGGCCGCTGAAGTTCGTGCTCGGCGTCGTGATCGCGCGGGGCCTGCGCTACACGATCCTCGGCACCCTGGCCGTCTACTACGGCGACGCCGCGCTCGAGCTGATGCGCACCCACGGACCGGTGGTCGGCCTGTCGATCGCGGCGATCGTCGTCGTGGCGGCCGTCGCCTGGTTCCTCTGGCGTCGCCGGACCGCACATGCTTGACACGCCGGCGCTCTCGCTCATCGTGCCGCTCAAAGACGAGGCGTCGAACGTCGTCGCCGTCGTCGAGGAGGTGGCGATGGTGCTGCGCCCGGCGTGCCCGCACTACGAGCTGATTCTCGTGGACGACGGCAGCACCGACGGCACGTTCGAGCACGTACGCCGCCTTCAGGCCGCCGATCCCGACCACATCGTGGCGCTGCGCTTCACCCGCAACTTCGGCCAGAGCGCCGCGTTCACGGCCGGCTTCGCCGTCGCGCGCGCGCCGCTCGTGGCGACCATGGACGGCGACCTGCAGAACGACCCGGGCGATCTGCCGGCCCTCATGGCGCTCGCGGCGTCGCACGACGTCGTCTGCGGCTGGAGGAAGACCCGGCAGGACGCCGTGCTGACGCGCCATGTGCCGTCGGTCGTCGCCAACTGGCTGATCGGCCTCGTCACCGGCGTGCGGCTGCACGACAACGGGTGCTCGCTGAAGGTCTTCCGCACCGCCGTGGTCAAGCCGCTGCACCTGCGGCCGGGCATGCACCGCTACCTGCCGGCGATCGCCGGCCAGCTGGGCGGACGGGTGACCGAGGTGGTGGTGAACCACCGGCCCCGCCGCTTCGGCAGCTCGAAATACGGGCTCTCCCGCACGTTCCGCGTGATGGCCGACCTGATGCACCTGCACCGGGTGATGCGCGAGGCGCTGGTGCCGCCGCCGGCGGACGCGCCGCTCTACGAGATCGCAGAGCGGTTGATACACTGACTACGAAAACCTATGTCCTACCGCAGCCCGCTCGAGGCCCGCATCGCCAAGAAGACCACCAAGGCGATCACCGACTTCAACCTGATCGAGGACGGTGACCGGATCATGGTGGGGCTGTCGGGCGGCAAGGACAGCTGGGCGCTGCTGCAGACGCTCGACGTCCTCCGCAAGCGGGCGCCGATCACGTTCTCGCTCGTCGCCGTCAACGTCGATTCCGGCTACAAGGATTTCAAGCACGACGTCATCGCCCGCACCTGCGAGGAGCGTGGCTGGGAGTACCGCATCGAGCACACCGAAATCGGCGAGGTGATGGACGACATCCTCGAGGCCAATGCCACGCCGTGTTCACTGTGTGCCCGGCTGCGCCGCGGCGTGCTCTACCGCATCGCGAGCGAAATCGGCGCCACCAAGATCGCGCTGGGCCATCACCTCGACGACTTCATCGAGACGCTGCTCCTCAACCTGTTCTTCGCCGGGGCGCTCAAGGCCATGCCGGCGCGGCTCGTCTCGGACAACGGGGCGCATGTGGTCATCCGGCCGCTGGCGTACGTCGGGGAGGACGAAGCGCGCCTGTACGCCAAAGAAGTCGAGCTGCCGATCATCGGCTGCTGCTGCCCGGCGTGCGGCGATCTCAGCCTGCAGCGGCAGCGCGTCAAGCGCCTGATCATGGATCTCGAGATCGAGCATCCGGGCGTCAAGCAGTCGATGCTCAAGGCGCTGCGCAACGTGATGCCGCGTTTCCTGCTCGACACGCGGATCAACCCGAGCGGGGAGCTGCGCGACAGCGCCGCGCTGCGGCTCGAGGAAGCGGCCGCGTCGTCCCTCATCCAGATCCAGCACAGTGTGTGATTGCCCGCCCTCCGGGCGGGCCTAGGCGATGCGAGCCGTCGTCCAGCGCGTCACCTCCGCCCGCGTCCTCGTGGACGGCCGCGTGGCCGGGGAGATCGGCCGCGGGCTGCTCGTGCTGCTCGGCGTCGGCCGCGACGACACGGCCGCGGACATCACGTACACCGCCACCAAGGTCCGCGACCTGCGCGTGTTCGAGAGCCCGGACGGCAAGCCGATGGACCAGCCGATCGGCGCGGTGGGCGGCGCCATCCTCGTCGTGTCGCAGTTCACGCTGTACGGTGACGTGCGCCGCGGGCGCCGCCCCTCGTTCGATGCCGCGGCCCCGCCGGCCGAAGCGCGCGAGCTCTACGAAGCCTTCGTGAGAGAATTGCGGACCGCGGGACTGCCCGTCAGCACCGGCGAGTTCCAGGCGATGATGCAGGTGGAGCTCGTGAACGACGGGCCCGTCACCGTCCTCGTCGACAGCCGAAGGACGTTCTGACCCGCGCCGTCGATTCCATGCGCCGCACGCTGCTTCTCGCCGCCGTCCTGGCCTGCCTGCCCGTCGTCGCGCGCGCGCAACAGCGCCCGCTCGTCACCGAGGATCCCGAGACGATCGGGGCTGGACGTGTGCTGCTCGAAACCGGTGTGGACTACGGTCGCGGCGTCGAATATCCGGTGTCGGGCCTCACGGGCCAGCTCCTGCGGCTGCCGCTCATCGGCGTCAGCGTCGGCATCAGCTCGATTGCGGAACTGCAATTCGACGGCGGCCTCTACAACCGCCTGACGGTCACCGAGCGGGATCCCGCCGCGCCGCTGGCCAACCTGGTCACGGCCACCGGCGACTCGACGTCGAGTGTCGAGGACCTCGTGGTGGCCACCAAGATTCGCATTTTCGGCGAAACGGCGGGGCGGCCCGCGTTCGGCCTGCGCCTGGCCACGAAGCTCCCCAACGCGTCGAACGAGAGCGGCATCGGCCTCGACACCACGGATTTCCTGGCGTCGCTGCTGGTCGGCAAGACAGTGCGCTCGGTGCGCACCGTGATCAACGGCGGCTTCGCCATTCTGGGCGACCCGGTGGTCGGGAACCGGCAGAACGACGTCATCACCTTGGGCGTGTCGCTCGCCCGCGCGCTCACCCAGGCCGCCGAGGTCGTGGGTGAGGTGAACGGGGGCTTCGACACCCGCGTCCACACGCCCGAGCGGCCGGGCACGTCACGCGGCGCCGTGCGCCTGGGCGCTCGCTACACCGTCGGCGGCTGGCGCGGCGACGCCGCCCTGGTCTTCGGCCTCACCGGCCGCGACCCCGGCATCGGGTTCGCGGCAGGTTTCACCTACGTGTTCAACGCCTTCCAGATTCCGTGATGCGGACGGTGCGTCTCATCAAGGCCCACGCCTACGGCAACGATTTCCTGCTGGCGCCCGACGACGGCGCGGTCCCGGATCCGTCGGCCTTCACGCGCGCGGTGTGCTCGCGCCACCTCGGCGTCGGCGCCGACGGACTCATCCTGTTCACGATGGGGGAGCGGCGCGCCACGATGCGGCTCTGGAACGCCGACGGCAGTGTCTCGGAGCTCTCGGGCAACGGCCTCCGGTGCCTGGCGGCGCACGTCGCACGCGCGCAGGACCTGCCGACCGGGGCGGTCGTGACCGTGGACACCGGGGCGGGCGTGAAGACGCTCGACCTCGTCGCGCGCCGGAATGCGGTGTTCACCTTCCGGGCGGCCATGGGCCAGCCCGAGGAGCTGCGCGAGACCGAGCTCGTGGCCGCCGGCGAAACGGTACGCGCGTCGGTACTTCGCATGGGCAACCCGCAGTGCGTGGTGCTGGGCGCGCTGCCCTCGGGCGAGCGCTTCAACCGGCTCGGCCCGGCGCTCTCGACCCACGAGGCGTTTCCTGCCGGCACCAACGTCGAGTTCGCGCACGTCGAAGCGCCCGACCGCGTGCGCATCCTGATCTGGGAGCGCGGGGTCGGCCCCACCACGTCGTCCGGCACCGGCTCGTCGGCGTCCGCGGTGGCCGCCGCGGCCCACGGCGGCGCCCGGCGCGAGCTCGACGTCGTGGCGCCCGGCGGCACGCAGCGCGTCGAGTGGACGGCAGACGGTGTGTTTCTGACCGGCTGGGCACACGTCGTTTTCGACGGGGAGTGGACCGGAGGAGGCCCCGATGCGCACCTTTCATAAGGCGCTCGAGGCCGTCGAAACCTACTCGCCGGCGGAAGAGCAGTTCAACCACCGCCGCCGCACCATCGGCCTGTTTCTGGGGCCGCTGCTCATGAT
>Ga0079218_10000410_pt1 | contig 12639 bp, 8 predicted proteins | sample NCCompost_FD_77181 | JGI IMG/M metagenome (GOLD analysis project Ga0079218, IMG submission 77181) | Agricultural soil microbial communities from Utah to study Nitrogen management - NC Compost | ecosystem: Environmental > Terrestrial > Soil > Agricultural land | place: USA: Utah | collected... | reverse complement strand
GCCATCATTTTTTTGAAGTTGTTGAATTCTAATGGGCAAATCCAATTGTTGTATGCTGTCAATCGAATTGTCTGTTGATCCATTATCGACGATGATTAGTTCAAAATCCTTGAATACTTGTACGCTAAGAGCATCCAAACAGCGCGATAAATTTGCGGCGCTGTTCCATGAAACAATAAGAACTGATACAACAGGCTGTGACATTTATGGCTCAGTTGAATAATCAAATCTTATCATTGGCAAATTTCGCTTGATATCTTCTGCATCAGGAAGTTTCAAGATAGCAAGTTTCATGGATAAGCTTGATGACCTTATAAAGGCCAAATCACCCTTCTCGGGTTCTTCTTTTAATTTTCTGGAATTTGGCAGAAATCATATTTATCAATTGCTGCACTACTCTGTCACGGCGGCTTTTATCTGGTCCAAGCAAGATATTTATTTGACGGAAAAACCATATGATTTTCCAGCCTTTGCTACTTTTTATTTCTGTTAACTCGGCATTCAATCTTTCTGCATGCTCATAGTAATTTAGAGCGCGTTCGGAGAGCTCACGCATGCAAGACAATAGATAGTCCGAAAGCTGCTCGAGTTGAAATCTTGAGATGGAAAGTGCGTCTAACTCTGTAGTCTGAACCGAATTGTATTGCATAGACAGGGACTTTTTACCAGAGAAATATTGTTCTTCCAGGAATTCGATATCTGCTCTGCTTTTTTCATAGATTTTTTTCGCGGTTCTGTCTGAAATCAAAATAGATGTTTTAGAAAGAGGAGAATTCTGAATAGCTTCCGCCATCCAGTCACGAGCAGGATCTGGAATAAAATTGTTATGCTCGTCGAAAACCGGATAGAGTTGGTTGAGCTGTAACATGAGGCAGGCAGCTTCGCTTCGCATGCTGCTGTTCACCTCTTGATACATATTGATATCAGTCACCAGGCTGCTAAATCCAAACTTCTCGCAAAAGGTCTTCACCACATTGTAGCCATCAGGGCCTTGCTCGTAGGGCAAGATGGTTGCACGCTTGCCAAAAGCATATTCAAACTTTGCAATTATTTCAACGTTTGACTTCACATATCCGAATGTGGCCTCTTTCTTTATATACCCCGCCCGGATCATTTCCTGGATATAACTTATGGAGAAGCTCCAGGGGTCACGGACATATGCAAACAATATAATATCCTCAGATATGGATTCAAGGAACGAGCGAAAAGCTTTCAATTCATCTGTACTCATGCCTGAAAAATACTCACTTGAAATGATAATCTGACGAGGCTTAAATTCGTTTATTTCATCTAGCACACTTTGACGGTATTTTGCTAAAAAACCTGAAACTGTCTCGCCATCTTTGAGCTTTAGAGTTTGGATTTGATACAATTTTTCCGGTTGTTGGGCAAACATGGCTTGAAAAAAAAAGTGGTTCTTATGCTTGCCAGGGTAAAGGGTATCGTGATTTTTCAAGAGTTCTTCACGTTGGTCAAAAAATGCCTGTTGGAGGGCACTTGTTCCGGTTTTTGCCAAGCCAAAATGGAGAATCAGCTGATGAGCCTTGAAATTCATTAAATCTTATGCCCTTTCAACATGCAAACTACTTTATCGAATATCCTGGGATAAGGGAAGAGTAAATCGCATTTCACAAAAATGTGGTGCTCAAACCCAGTCTATCCATATCTCTACGCACACCCACCTATTACCTTTTCAATTCGTGTGAAGTACTTCACGGATCACCATACCGGGTTGTCGACGTCAATTGCATAGTTCGGATTTTTCTTAGCTGTTCCGAACATACGTTGGTTAGGATGACTATCCCAAAACCCATGGCTGGTCAATTCGAACCCTGAGGAACGGAGCCACTCGAGGATACAAGCCAGATTGGGAATGAACCAATTTGTCTTGTCGCCTTTATATCGATCAGCGTAGAAGAGAGTGATCGGTAGGCTGGATTCAGCCATCGCACGCACTAGCTCGCTTGGATTCTCAGCCTCCCCTTCACCTGGAAACTCGACATAGTTGCGTAAGCACTCCCCTTCGAGCAGCAACATCCCATCGTCCGATAATAATTTTGATATTTCGCTAAAAGCGACGAGAGGATGTTTTAGATGATACCAAACGCCGAAGAAAAGGATGAGGTCAAATTTGCCATTGATCAATCTGGAAAGATCGTAGACATTTCCCTGGATATATTGTGCTTTGGATCCTCTGACTGCTTTTGCTGTGTTGAAGCCGGTACGGCCTGGGTCTTTTAGGTCCATGGCCACGACCTCTGCGCCTCTGCGTTCAAGCTCAAACGTATAGGGTCCGTCCAGGGCTCCAATATCCAATGCTCTCATTCCTTCTAAATTATGCGAGAGATTGTATCTGTCATTTAAGGTTGCAGCCGCATCCGTAAAGTGTTTCCCCGGTGTGATAACTCCCGGCAGTACTTCAAAAGAATGATACCAGGATGCTTTGGAAACCATATCAACAGCGTCCTGGGTGGAAATGTTATTGCTCACTTAATATCTCCTTGTTAGTGAATATGCTTTGCTGAAGTCAATTCGAAAAACACCTTTAATCAACTTCGCGTAGAGCCATCACGACCCTTGCTTGCCATAAAGATAAACTGCTCTCTGCCAAGGTAGGCGAAGTCCCGTGACCAGTAGTTCAAAACAATCGGATCCTTAAACCCAACTTTCCGCATGTCCTCAAGTAAGTCCCAGGCAAAGTAGCGAAAACATAGTGATCCATTCTCGTGGTCAATTGGGTTGCCGTGATATTCCGGGGTCATCAGGTGCTCAATCGAGCCATCTGGAAGTATTTGAGCGCGAACCAGCTTCTGGGTTTCCGATTTTGCAAAGGGCGCGGTGAATAGGAAGGTACCGCCGGGCTTTAAACAACGGTAGACTTCCCTAAGTGCCGCAATATCGTCCGCGACATGTTCCATAACATCAAAGGACAATATATAATCAAATGATTCATCGGCGAAGGTTAGTGCTGTCATATCTTCATTGCGGAGACCATTTTTCTGAGATCCCAATGGAACCGTATCGCCCAAGTATTCACTTCCAATAAGCTTTGAATGATGTTGTTTCAGCCATTTGAACATTGGTGTCGCTTGTTCAGTAATGTAAATGTCAGCGTCAAGGTGAGGCTGGACTCGTTGATAAAAAAACTGCATTGAAGCACGAAGACGGTTAGTAAAGCCACATGTGACACAACTCAAATGTTCCCGCCAATTAGGAATTGGTTGTCCGCCTTCTGTTGTCTCATAAGAGTACATGAAGCTGGTAATGAATGAGCTTTTTCTGCCACAGATTACACAGAATCCATCAATTAAGAAACTGTTCTGACCATGCTGAATAATACTAAGTTCAATGTTCCTGCGCTCAGAAAGGTCTGTGGAGATGGTCTGTTTCAAAATGTCATATTCTTTAAAGGATCTAAGGGTATATAGATCAAGTCGTTTGTGTTCAGGATTGATTTCCTGCATCAGGGAAGCAATTCGCCGATGCCCCGTTATAGACGAATATTCTTGAAGCGCACGGTCCCGTCCATTTTGGCTGAGACGCGTCCACAAATCCTTTGATTGATAAATTTCAATAAAAACGTCAGCAAATTGTTGTGGGTTATCCGCAACGAGCACATGCTCTCCTGGCTCGATTTCCATACCTTCAACCGCAAGATTTGTCGCGATGACTGGTACCCCATTGGCCAAGCTGGTAGCAATTTTTCCCTTGATACCTGCCCCATAACGCAACGGCGCGATCGATAATTTACTTGTTCTGAAAAGAGGTGTAAGATCTTTTACGAAGCCGTGCACAATGATCTCCTCCCGGTTACCCAGTTCAAGTACCTTGGGAGGTGGATTATTACCTATAATGTGAAATTTAATGTCTGGAAGCCTCTCAAGGATGAGTGGCAATATTTCCTCGGAGAAATAAATCACGGCGTCAATGTTAGGCAGATGCGGAAACCCTCCAATAAACAGGAAGTCTTTTCTTTCCTCGAAGGGAGGGAAATCATACACATTCTCAACAAAGATTAACGGTATTAGCCTGATGTCAGCATCAGGCAATTCATCTGTCAAAATTAATTTTTCAACGGAACTTAGCACAATTGTTACATCACATTTGCGTATAATATCAAATTCCAACGCCTTCTCACGTTTAGCTGCTTCAATCAATTCCTGCGAACCATCGATTTCTGCTGCGCGCCTCGTTCGCAAATAATGCAGGTCGATTGTGTCAAAAATTATTTTTGCCTTGGGTGCGAATTTTTTTGCGTCTGCAATATAGTGAGCAGCTATAGGAGCCCGGCAGAGTATTATGAAATCATAAGTAGTTCCCTCTCCTTGAAGATGATCCTTAACACTCCTAATTTCATTTATGGTGAGGCATCGAACGCCAAGCTCCTGTATGTTCTGTGTATATTCACCCAGATATGCGAGGTCACTGGGTATGAAGGTAACATCGTACCCAAGATCCACGTAGATTTTGAGGATGTTGTACGTTGATAATGAACCAGCGTCTTTGTCTGGCATTGGTGTCGATGAGTCGATGAGCAAGACTTTTGACGCCCATTCCATGACTGGGGCATGCGACAAGACCTTGTCTGGTTTAATTAGTTCAATGTTGCGCAGGACCTGCATTTGATTATTTACGAATTGGGCGCGTTGGCGAACAGTATGAAGACCACCTTCCCTCACCGCTCGAACAACTTTCGATGCCAGTGTGGTCCATCCGCCTGAATAATTGGATGCAGTGCGTAATAAGTCCCAATACCCAAGCAGTTTGCCAAACGGACGATTGGATCGGTGGCGATTAAACGATGAATTAGCTCCGAGCGTACCCATACTTGGTGGGTTTGCAGAATTTGTATTAGAAAGGGGCGGCTCGCTCGGCTTAGGTGTATGCAAGTTTATCCCACTGACGCCATTCCAGCTAAACGAATAAGGAATTTTTGAATAAGCGGCATGTCCGTTGGCATAAAGACGTTTATGATACAGTTTTAGGAGAATTTTTAAATCACGGATATTTTCCAGTGTAACTGTGCCAGAGTGGCGGGAGAAAAAATATGGATCGTCCAACCGGTTTCCAGAAAAGTGAACAAATCGTAAAGGTTGTTGGTTTGAATACCATCTATCATTGATAAGCTTGATGGTTCGCTGCGGGATATTCCAATAGGCGACATTATAGCCAGGATGATGTAGTATCGACGTGCGCAATAGAAATGCGGGAAAAAGGTCGGCCCACTTTTGATCAACGAACAGTCCCTGTGCAAGATTGATTACACAGCCAGTCACGAGTTGACGTTCCCACCATTCGACAATCCGTAATACATCCATAGTATTGCGCAACGCCAGGAATCCTAGATTGTAAATGCCGAATTGCAGCATTCTAATGTCGCTCATCTCCACATTCTCCGCTGGCTCGAGAATATGTGGGGTAAGAACACATTCAGAGCCTTGTGAGAAGGCATCAACAACCTCCTGCAGCGGACTGACAATGAGAATATCCGGGTCCAGATAGATGACGTTATTTTTTCCAAGTTTCTTAAACAGATAGGAAAAGGCATAAGGTTTTATAGCAGTATTGAACTCAGTAATATTGTAGCGTTGAGACATCTCTTCAATGGCTGGGATTGCAAGCTCTGTCAGAGGGATCACTTTGAACGGGAAGCCTTCGGTGTTATAGTCCGTGCCCAGATCGTCACAAAGAAAAAGAAACATCTGTGCAGAAGGATGATACTGGCTTACTGATTCAAAAAGAGTCTTGGCATATGCAGTAAAATTCCGAGAGCAGATGGTAAAGACGGTTAATTGATTCACATCTGAATCAAGACTTGATTCTTTCACGAACTCTTCACTAGTATTATGGATTTGTGGGGAGGCAGCACGCATCTCACTCTTGCCGTACTGCATGTAATGAACAAGCGGATTAATGCCGGCCGTTTTAACATCGGCATACTGATCTAAATACCATGAACTCGAGAAATTTGGCCCAGGATCCCGCCCTTCGAAACCACCAAAGAGGAGATAATGGCGTGCAGGGTCCATCCCGGAGTTGATTACATCCGGGTAGTGTTCTAGATACCACCCCGGGTCAAACAGCCCAGAGGCTTGAATCAATGCCAGTTCACGGTTGGCCTTATTGGCGCGGCGCATCATAACGGGGAAAAGCATGAATGAGATTATTTTCCCTGCAACGCGAGTTCGCCAACTTCCAGGCGGAAATAACGAAACCCGTATACGCCGCAGTAGCATCGCAACCTGCCAGGCTTTACTGAATGTGATTTCATGCAATTGGTTGTTGAGCGTCCGTATCTGCCCATTCATTTCAGCAAGTTGATTTGTACGTTCAGCAAGTCGATTTGTACGTTCAGCAAGTTGATTTGTCTGGTGAGTAATCTGCATTGCCTGTGCCTGCACCTGAGCATCCCGCTCGTTTAGTTGGCGTTGAACTTCAGGAAAGGATATGACCGAAAAAATATCGTATTTGGCCGTTAGTTCAACCAAATCGGGGTTGCGGAACCCATAAATCCTTTCAATTTTTTCTGCACTCGCAGGGTCGTTTATCATGTCAAAAAGCAATTGCAAACCAAATAACCTGCCAAAATGATAAGGTGAAGACAGGGCCGTCATCGCCAAAGCGAATCGAATATCAAATTCTTCTTTTTCAAAAAAAACGGAGGACTGCGGGAATATTTTCAGGAATTCGTCGCGGTCGGTAATGGATAGATAATTCAAATAAACTTGCATAAACTCGAATTGGACTCGAATTTGTACGTCCGGCCGAATAGCGCTACTATTCTGTTCCTTTTCTCGAATCCGGAAGCGGACCAGTCTTTCCGGCAGGACAAATATCTCATGTTTCAAACACAAACGCACCCACATATCGAGGTCTGCGATTTGCGCCATTCCGTATCTGTATAATCCGACATCCATGTAGCATTGTTTACGGATCAATACGCTTGGGTGACACAATATATTCCCGTGATAAAAAAAGTGATTCAACCATTCATGCCGCGTTCGATTCGGTTGCTCGAAAATATTGTAGTAAAAATGGTCTCGGTCATGCAAAAGTTGACCTTCTTCATCAATTGCCTGTGCCCATGTAAAAACAGCACCAATGTGTGGATTAGACTCCATAAAATCCACTTGCTTTTCGAGTTTTTCAGGATCCCATACGTCATCAGAGTGATGAATCGCGACATATTCTCCAGTTTCAACTTTAGACAGGAGACTTCTTATGGGGGAGCCATGAACTTCTGTCTCATTTTTGAAAGCACGAATTCTCGAATCAGAGTAGCTCTGGATGATTTGCCAAGAGTTATCGGTTGAGCCGTCATCCCATATGATCAAATCAAAACCTGAATAGGTCTGAGCAAGAACACTATCGATTGCCTCACGCAAATACTTAGCGTGATTATAAGATGTCAGAATAACAGATACTTTGTTATGTTTCGCCATATGAACGGGTTCTCTTTGTATTGATAGTTATTATTAAGTTTCAGATTGCGCTTGAATTTGATTTTCCCTAGCAAGAACAAATCCAATAAGGTCGCAAATCTGGTGTATTTCTTTTTCTCCCACAGATGTTCCGGTGGGAAGCTGCAGGACTTTTTGCGTTAATTTTTCAGTTTCTGGTAATTCTAAACCTGCGTTCGGAAAATCTGAGATGTAAGGTTGCATCTGATGACATCCCGGATAAAAATACCTGCGCGACAGGATATTTTCTGCATGAAGAATATCATTTAACTTGTCGCGGCCAATATGCGTGATTTCTTCATCTATTTCTATCACAATGTATTGGTAATTGTTTTTTTCTGATTCATCGTAATTGATCATGTTTATACCGGCCAAACCCGAGAGCAATTGCTGATACGTCTGATAGTTTTGATAATTGGCCGCAATAAATTCATCAAAGCTTTCAAGACCTGTTAATCCCATCGCAGCAGATATCTCACTCATTTTCCCGTTCGTTCCCAGGTAGGCTACGGTATCGTATGTTTTAAAGCCAAAGTTTGTCATCAATTGTATGCGAGCAGCCAGCTCATCATCGTTGGTAACTACTGCACCGCCTTCAAATGTGTTGAAGAATTTGGTTGCATGGAAACTGAATACCTCGGCGGCACCGAAATTGCCAATCATTTGTCCATTCCAGGAACAGCCAAAAGCATGAGCAGAGTCGTACATTAGTTTCAGGTTGTGACGATGAGCGATCTCAGTTAACTTATCGACAGCACAAGGCCGTCCCCATACATGTACTCCCATAATGCCAGTGGTGCGAGGTGTGATCAACTCCTCAATTCGTTTCGGGTCAAGGTTGTGTGTGAGAGGGTCTATATCGCAAAACACGGGTGTGATTTGCTGCCATTGCAGGGCATGCGCTGTGGCAACAAAGGTAAAAGAAGGAATGATCACTTCTCCTTCCAAGCCAAGCGCTCGGCTTGTTATTTCGAGGGCCACAGTGGCATTGCACATCGCAATACAGTGCTTTACGCCTAGCAAAAGTTCGATTTTTCGCTCGAATTCCTGCACATAAGGACCACCATTGGTCAACCAACGCCGATCCAGAAGATCGTTGAATCTTTCAAGTAAGCGTTCTCGGTTGCCAATGTTTGGGCGTCCTACATGTAAAGGTTCTGGGAATAAGGGAATTCCACTGAAATAGGCCAGGTCTTTGAAAGTTCTTTTCTTCATGTATATTCCAATTCACATTCTGCTTCGCATTATTTTTTATATTCAAAGGCTCTAATTATATCGTCCGTTGCAGGGAAATTTGGTGTTATAAGTTCCTCAATAGGTTTATATATATATGGATGAGAATATTTTCTTGTTATAAAAGAACTCTCGTCCAAATCATTATATCTAAAATGACAACTCCACCGGGGAGAATTGGTGATATTTTCCCCGCTTTGATGAATAAGGAAACTTGAAAAGAGCAACACATCACCTTTTTGCACTTCTACCGACATCAATTTACTTTTTTCATTTTCACTTAAAACGACCATACCAAACCCATTATCTATATGATCTGTTCTTAACCCTTGTAAGTGACTTCCCGGCAATATTTCCAATGCACCTAATTCCTTATTGATGTCAACTAGGGGTAACCAAATGACCACAGAATTTAGTGACCCCTGCATACTTCTCCAATCTTGGTGAGCATCAACCTTGTAATAAATTTTTTGCTTGGAGAGTTTTCGATGATTAAAATACAATACAGGTCTCGTACTAATCACTGGTGAAGTTAATCCGATATGGTGCAATAACTCAATTATTTTTTTATGAAGCGAAAGTGCGTGAAGACTAATTAAATGTTGAGCTTGTTTCCCGCAATTAGAAATGCAAACCAGGTCCTCTTCAAAAAGTTGGTAAAGAAATTTATCAAATGCAGAGTCACTAATCTCCTCCAATACTTTAGCATTAGTATATTGTTTCTCGACAAATTGCCTAAAAAAAATATTCTTAGCATCCCTTAAAATAGTTTCCACCTCGCGCATTTGAAAAAAATTTTTACACAGAATATATCCGTTTTTAGTATAAAATTCCATTTGATTGCTCATATCTATCTCAGTTTCAATGTTCATAAATTTTGTGTCCTTATAGCATTTATAGGTTGAAGATCAAAAATGAGATTTCTAGAAGCCAGTCCATCACGAAACATCATAAACAGCATAGCCGACCCCTGATTTTCCAAACCCGTTTCCATTATAAAACATGTGCTTTCTGTCATTAATATTTATGACAAACGGATAACCAATCATTTGAGAATCCCAACCTAATTTCGATACATCGATACCAACTTGATCATCTTTACGATTCCATACAAGTCCATCTAATGATTCAGCGTAACCAATACGATACGAATCGGATGAATTTGTACGATAATTGCTTCCTGCCCGATAGGAGTACCACATTCGATAGATTTTTCCATCCTTAAGAACGGATGGCCTGGCAATACCGCCCTCATTTGACGTCTTAAAATCAATACAAACACGTCCTTCTCGTTTCCAATTGATTCCATCGTTTGATTCCGCGTATTTTATATTGTAGTAGGGCTCTGGCCCCTCTGAATGAATCTTCCATGCAACACCAGAAAGATACCACATTCTCCAAAGCCCATTTTCTATAAGTATGCAAGGTGTTGCACACAAGTATGGTTCTAAAGGTGTTCTATCCATAATTGGACCTTCGTAAAGTCTGTTAAAAGAGAATCCCCCATCTTCACTCACAGCAATGCCAATGGAATTTCTATAGGGAACGGTTACACCAATATTCCAGCCAATATAATAAAGATATTTTTTTTCTTCGTAATTAACAATCCAAGATGGCATTGCACCGCTATCATCAAAGCATCCCAATTTACCAGGCGATAATACTGGGCGATCGTGGACATAAAGGACGTTCTTAGGATTTGCAGTTTCTACCTCAATAAAGGTCGTACTAGTTCGATTGTGGGAGTCACGTGTCCCAAAATATAGGCGTAACTTATTTTCCTCTAACTCTTCAGCAATCGGAATTTGGGCGTATGAAATCATCCAATCATAATGATTTTTAGGTTGAAAAAGTAGCCCCTTTTTTTGCCATTGCATGCTATCTCTATAACTATTAACCATTCAAGCCGTTCCTCATTATATTAGGCATTTAAGCTATTAAGAATAAACATCTTAAATTATTTACTTGTAGTTTAATAGTTTTGTCTATAAAAAATAATGTTATAAAGATTTGGTTCATTGGGAACACTGTATCTTCCTTTTTCATTGAATCCATAAGCTTTGAGCATATTAATGATATTAGTAAAATTAGGATCTATTTCATTAAGTTCAAAAATAATTCCTTTCGACTTTTTGTTTTGAAGAGTTTTCGCTGCACCTTTTAGAAAAGGCAGTTCTGAGCCATCAATATCAATTTTTAAATAGTCAGGAATAGGATAAATGCCGATTTCAACAAAAGAATCTAGTGAAATAATACTGATTTCTTGCCTTTCAACAAAATTAAAATCCAGGTCTTTTCGGATTTCACCGTGATTCACTATTTTTTGATGTCCGCCTTCCCATGGTTGTCCTATATCTAAAATTGCTTTCCCATCTTTTGCCCCTACTCCAGCATTTATTGCTGTTAATCCGTTTTTAGCCACTTCATTAAGTTCTATATTTTGTTTAAGAACCTCGAAATTCCTTGATTCGGGTTCAAACGCAATAACGGTTAAACCCTTTAGCGTGGCATATAATGAAAAACGGCCTTCGCAAGCACCTAAATCATACAATACTTCACCGGGATTAATCTGATCTATGAAATCCATATTTTCTGTTTCATAATTCATCCTTGCACATAGTTCAAGAGAACGCGTATAAGTCATCAATTTGATATTGATTCCTCTGACGCTAATTTCGGTCTGTTTTAATTTTTGTATATTCATAATTATTCAATTTGGGATAATTAGCTCTGCTGATAATAACTTGTGATACAGCTCTTTTGAGTGGAAGTTAATCAGTTTAGAGTGTAAAAATTTGTTATGGTAAATTATTAAAGCTAAATATCTAAGTCCCGACTAGGGATGTGTCCTTTTTTGGCAGGTACACCTGTATAGACTCCCCATGGTTCAGTATCTTTTGTCACACATGCACCCATGGCGACCAATGTGCCTTCCGCGATGTGCAAACCGTCGCGTAGCGTGGCATTAACTCCAAAGAAACAATACGGCTCTACAACACAGTGCCCTGATAACACTACGTGGGAGGTGAAAAGTACGTGATCTTTGATCACACTGTGGTGGCCGATATGATTCCCACTCCATAATATAACATTGTTGCCGATTGTGACAAATGGCTGAATTGTATTGTTTTCAAGAATGAAGCAGTTTTTTCCAATTCTGACATTGGAAAAAACTGTAGCTTTTGAACTTATATAGCTGATCAATCGGTAACCCTTATTTTCTGCCAGAATATAAATCGTTTCACGCAGTTTATTCATTTTTCTATGGGACATCGGCGCAAAGAAAGAATATTCTTTCGGTGAGTAAAGGTTCTCTAGCTCTTCAAAGGGCACAACGGGCAATCCCTCAAATATCTCTTCAGACGGCATGTATTCCTGCGTGACAGTGAATGCAACTACCTCGTGTGGACTATCCTCTTTGAGGTAGAAATGGGCGAGGGATGCAAAATCCTCAATTCCGAAAATCACAACTTTCGACATTTTATCTTCTGTAAACGTAGGTGGTGTATTCATAGAGTCGATAATCATTACGAATGATGAAGTCACGACTAACTTCTTTGACGAGGAAATCTGCCAGCTTGTCTATGGATAAGTGGAAAAGATCATCTCGTTCCCAATCAACATAGGATGACATGACATTGAAGGCAATCCCTTTTTGCGCCACTTGGAACACCCTCAATATCATCTGTTTAACGTATTCCCACATTTCACCATGAGAAAGCTCTCGTTTTTCTGTAAATACACCATTCAGAACGACATAATCAAATTTTGGTAATTCAATATTAGGTTGAAGTATATCCAAACAATAGTAGCTTATCTGCGGATGTTTCTTTTTCGAGAGCTGGATAAATTTTTCTGAAATATCCAGTCCTGCATAATCGATATGACTTATTTTATTCGCAAGGATGTAATCATATAGGTGTGATGCACCACACCCAAAGTCTAG
>Ga0079218_10000409_pt1 | contig 12640 bp, 9 predicted proteins | sample NCCompost_FD_77181 | JGI IMG/M metagenome (GOLD analysis project Ga0079218, IMG submission 77181) | Agricultural soil microbial communities from Utah to study Nitrogen management - NC Compost | ecosystem: Environmental > Terrestrial > Soil > Agricultural land | place: USA: Utah | collected... | reverse complement strand
CCGTTTCGCCACTTCATCGACACCAAAACCCTCAAACCAGAAGGCCCCGGGCTCCCGGCGAAACCAGGTTAACTGCCGTTTGGCATAGTTTCGCACGTCCTGTTTGGTTTGTTCGATAGCGCTTGGGAGGTCGCGCTTTCCTTGAAGATACTCGACAACGCGACGGTAGCCGTGAGCTCCGAGGGCGTTTGAGTCAGGGGGAACACCCTGGGCCAGCAATGTCTGGACTTCCTCAACAAGGCCAGCTGCGAAGTGTTGTTCGGTCCGTTTGTTTATGATTCCGTACAACTCGGCACGGGGCGGGTTAAGGACCACAATTCGCAGCCGGTGTGCGCTTTCGGGTGGCTCGGGGCGCTGGCCCTTTTGTTCCGACATCGGTTTGCCAGTTTGTAAACGGACCTCAATCGCACGCTGCACCCGGGGCCAGTCGCGCGGGTACAGTTCAGTTGCGCTTGCGGCATCGAGACGCTTCAGTAGCTGGTGCAGGTATTCGGGCCCACGAGTTTCTCTGATTAGGTTGATGCGTCGTCTCAGTTCGACATCTGTTTGTGGGCCAGGAAAGAAGGGAGTTCGCAGTGCACGCAAGTATAATCCGGTACCACCAACGAGAATCGGAATCCTACCGCGTCGCTCGATCTCTTCAATCGTTGCCACCGCTTCGCGTGCCCACTCTCCGGCTGTGTAATTAACGTGAGGCGGAACGAAATCAATGAGGTGATGCGGAACGCCGCGTCGCTCATTGATGGGAACCTTCGCGGTGGCTATTTCTATTCCCTGGTAAACCTGCACGGAGTCGCAATTAATTATCTCGCCGTTTAATTCCAGGGCGACATCGATTCCAAGCGCACTTTTACCGGAGGCGGTTGGACCAACGATAGCAATGATTGGTTTGAAGTTCGAGCCGGCGTTCACGCGGCAGAGAATAGCATGCGGTACAGGATCACCATCCAGATCACCATCAACAGGATGAGGCCACCGATTAGTTGATTACGCGAAAAGTTCATACGAAGCCCGGATGAGGATCAGTACATCCGGGTCAGCTCGATACCGGTGTAATACGCTTTGAGAATTTGTTCGTGCGTGTAGCCCTGACGAGCCAGTCCATATGCGCCGACCTGACACAGACCAACACCGTGTCCCCAACCACGACCGTGAAATGTGAAGCCAGTCACGCGTCCACTCTCGTCCAGGGCTCGCTCGATTACAAAAAGTTGTTCTCGCAACCCGAGCGCTGATCTTATTCGACCACCGCGCACGTGATTGGTTTTATTGGTTCCGATTACTTCCAGGTCAATGGCTCGTCGCGAACGGCCGCGCGCAGCCACTCGCAAATCGACTAGCGAGCCGATGCCGCCGGTGTACCTCGCCAGCCGCGCCTGAACCTGTCCGACGGTCAATGCGGTGGACCAGTTTGCGAAAGGTGAAGAACGATCGGCAGAGGCCCCGTTGGGGGCTGGACGAACTTCCAAATAATCGACCAGGCCCGCGCTGTTAACATGAAACGTCACAGGCTCGCCGCCAACTACTATGACAGAACTAACCGGATGTCGTCGTTCGCCGATGTGCCGGAACAAATACGCGTCTGGGCTAACCTTGACCACCTGATCTTTTCCGCGCGTACTCCTCAGCACGAGCGCTCCGTCTGCCGTCGGACGCGCCGTCGCCTTCTGAAGTTGCAAAAGATTGCGGGCGTCCAGGATGCGGGCAATTGAATGTAACGCACGGCCGCGAGATAGTGGTTCTTTAGGTTTTAATGACGCGTCTGGAAGAGCCGACATGTAGCCCTCCCGGATGAGAAAAGCGACGTCGGCCCGGTTACCTTCCGGAATTTCATTCCCATCCTTCACCGCCAGGAAATATTGAATGTCTGCGCTGTTCAACAACGTGTCGCCCCGCCGCTCGCCAAATACAGCAGTACTCAATGCGGTCGCAAATGCAGGAGGATAATGAACAGTGTCCGTAACGGCAGGCGCGACCTGCTTCGCCAGTCGCGCGACAGACAAAAGCCAGCTTCGTACTTCGTCGAGTTCAGCATGATCTTCCAACCACGAATCGCCCACCTTCGACCGCAGAAATCCGAAGCTGTGCATGTTGAGTAGTGCGAAGTCGCGCGCTAGTTCGAGGTTTTCTTCTTTTAGGTCGGCGGGCTCACGTGTGGTCGTGATGGTAAACGGCGCGAGCATTGCCCGACCTTCGGCTGCGCATTCACGCGCGGCCAAATAGCCAACAGCATCAGTGAAAATGTATTGCGAGTCTTCGGTGCGGCCGCCGCAAGTCGAGGTGTACAGCGCATTGATTGGTTTGCCGTCAAACGTGGCGACCACACCGCGCGTTTCATCAACGGCGCGAGACGAAAGTGCATGCTCTGAGGAAAGTCCTTTGTAAACCTGTGACCGGGTAGTCGGCAAAATATCGAACCCCTGCGACATAAACTGGCCGAGGTTACGAAGTGCGTAAGTGCGAGCAGCAATAGCCTGAGCTTTTTGGGCTTCGATGGAAGGGAAGCCGCCGGGCGAAAGTTCGTTTGGCACGACACCTTTTACGTAGTCTTCCAGTCCTAAAACGTTAACGACGGTCAACGCTCCTCGAGGGGTTGCAAACACCTCAATCTGGCCACGATAGGGACGATCATTAAAACGAACCGGGGCAGCCGTATCGGCTGAGGCAAATGTGACGGGCGCTCCGGAGCTAAACAATCGGCCGGCATTCGCAAACGCTACGACCTCGCGTGATGAACTGGTGGGTCTTGAAACTGTGCGCAGGCCTCCAAAGGGTAGGTTGCCGGTTCGGTTTGCTGCGGTGGCTGGCGAAGACGCTCCTGAAACCGGCACGACAGCGACGGCATAACCCGCGTCTTCCAATTTGGTGCGTTCCGCGTCTGCTGCTTCACGACTGTATTTACCGCCAACAATCAAACCCCAGGTGTTTGTAGAGGTGTCGTTGGTGATTTGTGAATCTTCGCCGATGGCCTCCTGCAGCTCCCGGGATTTTTGTGCGGCTTCGGCACGAGAAGCCAAGCCGGTAATCTGCAGTTGAAAAGTTTCTTCGGGGGTGGTGGACAGAGGCGAGAGCAGGCGCGCTTCGAGTCTCAAGCGCTGCACATCGAGTGCGACCAACGTGGTGGCTGCGTAGGTAGCATTCATGAGTTGACCGCTACTTGAAATTGTTGCGGAGCCCACGTTTGTGGCCAACGCGACACGGATCTTCGGCTCAACAACCGAAGTAGCAACCGTGGAGTCACTCAAGGTGACGGCCTGGTTAGATGTAGTTCGCCATTGATCCGCCCCCGGCTGAGTAGTGTCCGGCTGTGATCGGCGCGGACGCGAGTCTCCCTGAGCGATAATTGAAGTTGGGATTGCGAGTTGGGAGAGAAGCAGAAGCGCGAATACGGTTCGCGCGCTGAGATAATGCATTACAAAATCCTTCGCGGATTAGTCTTGGGGGCTGTTCCGCGCGGTCATAGTACTACAACTCTCCCCACTCCGGACTTAAATGAATTCGTCAAGAACTGCGACAGGTCTGATCTCAATCGGTTCATGTCCGCGCCGGAATATGCGTGCGCCGGTTGAACCCTTTAAGGTCGTCGTTCCATTCTCAATTCGCAGCATCGCGCCTTCGCGCAGGCCGACGACGGGTGTTTCATTCTCTTCGAGGAACTGGACGATTCTTTCTTCGCGAGTCTCGCCCATGTGTTTTGAGTTGGGATCGGGATCGAGGTAATGCGGATTGATTTGAAACGAAACGATGCCAAGCGCATCGAAGGAAGGAGGCTCGACTATAGGCATGTCGTTCGTCGTTCTTATGGTTGGCCCGGCAACGTTCGAACCCGCGCTCGATCCCATATACAACATCCCTTCGTCGGCGCGTTTTCTGATCAGGTCAAGCACATCAAACTCGTACATCGATTTCAGCAACCGAAAGGTGTTTCCTCCGCCAATGAAGATCGATTCGGTGTCGTTGACGGCTTTCTGTTTATCCGATGCCTGATGGATTGACTCGACGTCGTAACCCATCAATTTAAGCCTGTCCCTTACCCTCTCCGCATATCCGTCCTGATCACGTAAAGCGAACGGCACAAACAACACGCGTCGGACCTGACCAAGGAAGTCACGGATCTCGGTTTCGGCGTGGTCCAAAAAGCCGCTGCCGTGAAGCGTTGAGTTGCTGATTAGGAGGATCTTTCTGTTCACGTTGTTAGCTGGCAAAGCGCTCTTCCACAGTTGCTGCAAAAACCAAGGTTCCGATGAGGCCCATGGCCGCGGCCGCAACGAACGGCGTGCGAGGATCGACATTCCATAACAAGCCGCCGAGAGCCGCGGCGGGCGTGATCGACAAGCTACGCACCAGGTAATAAAGACCGACAGAACGCGCACGCAGACTGTCCTTCGCAAAATCGACAATCATCGCTTTGCGCGCCGGCTCTCCAATTTCACGAAGCCCGCCAATCATAAAAGCAATTACCAGTAGCGCAAAATTAGTGGCCAGAATTACCGCGAGAGGAAAAAGTGCGAAGCTAATAAACGTCAGGATTACCACCGGTTTACGTCCAATTCGGTCGGCAAGTTTGCCGGCGGGAAGGTACACGAGTATCGAAGTCGTCATTTGAATCGCGATCAGTGTCCCGAAACGCGCGGCACTAACGCCGTGAATATTAATCACGTAAAGAACAGTCAGTACGCCGGTCAATCCTTCACACGTCCGAATGATAATGTCGGAAATAAGTAGGCGTTTTAATGCACGGTGAAACGACTGCCATACTCCCCGGATACTAACCGCATCAGCGATTTTGACTTCAACGTTGATTCTATGGAGCAACACCAACGTTACCGCTGCCAGGCAAAGTGTAATTACTAAACCGATATGAATGCCGCGCGTAAGACCTGCCCGGGCAAGTAAAGCACCGCCAATCAGCGGCGAAACAATGATCGGCACGCGCTTCAGAATTGACTGGATGGTGAAACCCATGGCGCGCCTTTCCTGCGGCAATGCGTCTCCGATCAGTGCGAAGATCGCAGGCGAGGCCATGCTCTGCCATCCCATAACGAACGCGAGTCCGAGGAACATCAACGGCCATGAAGGACTGAGCAGATAGATCAGGTAACCGATTGACGCGAGTATGACGAAAAGCAAAAAAGCTTTCCGGCGACCGGCGCGGTCAGCGAGCCAACCGCCCGGATACTGGTAGATTGCGTCGAAAAAAGTTTCAGCGGTGCCAAACAGTCCGATGATGGGAGCGCCGGCTCCGAGAGCTTCGAGATACTTAGGTAGGAACTTTTTCCAGAGTTCTTCGCCGAGACCGATGAGGAAGACGGCTGCTGAGGCAATGGTAACGTTGCGTTCGAGACTGAAATACTGTGCGAACCTTGCGAGGCGGGCAGGCTGGTCCATGGGACAACTTAAGTCATCGAGTCGGGCGGTACCCTAAGTCCAGCTATCTCACCGCAACATCAACCTCAGGCCGCACGTCTTTCATTCATAACTTCTGCAGGTTGGCCGCTCTCCCGCTTGCGCGTTTTCCTGGAGGTAACAAGTTTACCTAGGGTTTCTTTCGTCAACGCAAGAATGGATGCGCGATTTTGCAGGACGACTTTCAGGAATGCTCTCTTGTTCATCTGTGGGAAATAAATACCGCGGAACAGCAAGCGCATCACCAGGTGTGTCATCCGATAGCGCATTGGCTGGTCGGCAAGGGCCTGCATTGCCTCCATGTTTCGCTGCGGACTGTACGTTTCTTCCCACGCATGAGTTAGCTCGGAGTGCGTTTGGTCAATTGTTATCTTGAGCGGATTGTGGGCCATGGTGTAAGGCGTGTAATCCAACCAGTGTTTCGGCCGCGTGAGGCGCCCGCCATCCATCAAGCGCTTGTAAAGCGGAGTAGATGGAAAGGGTGTCAGCATGCCGAACACGGGAAGGCCTGGTGGCCAGGTCTTGATCTGCTCAATCGTGCGGTCCGCGACGCCCGGAGTGTCGTTATCGAGACCGAAGATGAAGGAAGTGATTGCGTAGATATTTCTCTTTGCCAAACGATCTAACACACCAGCATATTCGTTCGGCTTGTTGAAACTCTTGTTGACGTCCTTAAGGTTGGCAGTGTCGATGGATTCCATGCCGATGAAGATCCATTTGCCCTCAGATTGGGCAATCAAATCCACCAGCTCTTCATCGCGCAGCAGGTTCGCGCTAATTTGGGCCATCCATGGTAACTGGGCGCCTGCGGCAATAATGTCTCGCAACAACGACTTGGTCCGTTTGATATTGATAGCGAAGTTATCGTCGATGAAGAACACGAACACTTGCTGCCGGTTAGACCGGGCAAAACGTTTGAGGCGCAGCATCTCTTCGACCACGCTCTCGTTCGAACGAAACCTAATTGAGTCGCCAAAGAAACCCGTGACAGTACAGAACTCACAACCATACGGACAACCACGGCCTGATTCGATCGGTAAGATATGAACTGACTTCCAACCTGCGCCGTACCGATTAAGCAACGGCTTGGCAAAGTTCGGGATCATGTCAAACTGATCTAGGTCCATTCGGTCCCATGGGATTTCCGGATAGTCCTGCAGGGTCGGCTTCTTCTCTTTCCCGTCCGCACCGAGCGGCGCATAGATGTCTTTCAGTCGCCCGTTTGCCGCGTCTTCAACGATCAACGGCCAGGTCTCGTCAGCCTCTCCGAGAGCGACTGCATCGGCGTGGCGTTTCCCGCCATCTTTTCCGAGTGCTTCATCAGGTACTTCCGTCACGTGTGGGCCGCCCATCACCACGGGCACACCGATGGCGCGAATCGCGTCCGCCATTCGATAGGCGCGCGCAATCATCCGCGTCATGGCACCAATGCCCACCAATCCGATTTGTTCGTCCTTGATGTACTGAACGAGTTGCGCCTCGTTCATCGGTTTGGCGTTTCCGTCGATCAGCAGCACTTCATGTCCGGCGGGCGTTAACGATTTGAGCAAAAACATCCACAGATGCGGCATGAAATTGTGAGTAACCCCGTTGTCAGGGTTATAGAGCAAGATTTTCATTACTGTCTTCCTATTGTTGCTGCTTGGGTCTGCCGCCGAACGATTTCCAAGAGCGGCCGTGTACCGAAACCAAAAAAAACGCGAAGGGGAATTATGAATTCTCTTATGGACGCTGAACGGCCAGCAGCATATCAGTTATGCGCGATAACGTACAGAAGCAAGGCGTCATTGAACACGCAAATAGCCCGCGGACTCAAGAATTTTTTGGCCTTCATCGCTTAAGAGAAACTCGACAAACTGCCGCCCCGCAATCTGTTTTGAAGAACCTTTTACGACACTGGCGGCCTGCTGAATGGGTTGATGAAGACCCTGTTCAACTTCTAAATATGCCCCTTCATCTCTCTTCAACAACGCGAGGGGAATGAAGGCCGCTTCGGCGTTTCCGGTGGAAACAAACTGTTTTGTTTGGGCAACGTTCTGACCGTAAACGACTTTTGGTGACACTTGCTCCCACAGGCCCAGCGCCCGTAGACCTTGAACGGCAGCGGCGCCGTATGGTGCGATGTCTGGCTTAGCTATAGCGATCCGCTCAAATTCCGGCCTCACCAGATCCTGGATGCTTTGAAGTCGTAAGCGACTACCGGGCGGTGTCCAAACTACCAGTTTCCCCTGGGCGTAAATTTGCGGCGTATCGTACGCGAGCAGCCCCTGTTTTTGAAGACGTTCAACGTTGGAGGTGTCCGCGGCGACGAACACATCAAACGGAGCCCCGTTTTCGATTTGCTTGGCCAGGTCCGCGGTTGCACCGAAAGTAAAAACCACCCGCACACCAGTCTTGTTAGTAAATCGTTCCCCAATTTCTGACGACACATTCGTCAGGTTGGCAGCGGCCGCCACAATCAATTCGAGATGATCCTTCCGTGAATCACTAGACGAGCAAGACACAATTCCCAACGCGATCGTTGTAGCCAAAAGCAGCGCTTTTAAAACCTGGGGCAAAAGGAAACTCCTGATACGCGGATTAGTTGCTTTGAAGGTCATCTTATGCGCCCAACCGGATTCTTTCCACAACAGCCGAAGGTATGGTATAGAGCCTAATCTTCCGTAGACAATTTACAGACTTGGACTGGACACGGTACGCAAGCTCTCCCTATGCGAAAGACCACACCCGGAAATAGGTTCCCCATTCTTGCTGGAATTCTATTGCTGTGCCTGGCGCCCAGTTGTCTTCCAACTCCTCCATCAGAAACCGGCGACTTGAACATTACGGTTTACGGTTTTTCTATTATGAAGGAAGCGATGGAGAAGGCGATCTTCCCGGGCTTTGCTGCGAAGTGGAAACAAACTCACGGACAGGACGTTCGTTTCACTTCGTCCTATGCGGGTTCCGAAACAATCACTAACCAAATCCTCCAGGGAGTGAACGCGGACGTTGCCATTCTTTCAATTGAGCGTGACGTCTTTCGTTTAAAGGAGAGTGGATTCGTAACTACCGATTGGCGCGCACACTCTCAGAAAAGCATCCTTAACAAAACACCTTTCGTAATTCTGGTGCGGCAGGGGAACCCAAAAGGAATCCGCGACTTTCCCGATCTGGCGAAGCCTGGCATCGGAGTGATCCATCCGGATCCGATCAGTTCTGGAGGCGCGCAGTGGTCCATTCTGGGCATCTACGGATCTGAGCTAGTGAAGTCAGAAAAACAAACTAGTGAGCCTGATACTGCTCGGGCCATGGGAACGTTGAAAGCTATTTGGCGCAATGTGAAATCGACGCCTGGCTCGGCCCGCGAGGCCCGTACGCAATTTGAAACCGGGTTTGGCGATGCGCTGATTACCTATGAACTTGAAGGATTGTTGATGAAGCAATCCCCGAAGACACCGATTGAGATTGTCGTTCCTCAGTCCACCATTTTTAGCGAACATCCTGCCGTCGTAATCGATAAGCACGTCCCGGCAAATAAGCGCGCCGTAGTAGACGCCTTCATGCAATATCTTTGGACCGACGAAGCACAACAGGCTTTTGTTAAGTTTCACTTCCGTTCCGCAACCAACGAAAGTTTCGACTCAACGAACCATGAGTTCGGAAAAATAGAGTTTCCTTTTACGATCAATTATTTCGGCGGCTGGGAGAAGGCTTACCCGGAAATAATTGAACAGATCTTTCGCGATAGAGTTCAGCGCAGCAAATAAGTTCGCGATTACGAACCCATGAGCACGGTTACGCCAACAATGCGACACGTCCGGGGGTTTGATATAGCGCGTCCGATCAGCATCGGCATGCTGATCATTATGATGTTGCCGCTGGTGTTTCTGCCGCTGGCATCGATCTTTCTCTTTGGAACCCGAACCGGGCTGGGCAATTTTTGGCAGGCTTTAATGCAACCGGAAGCAATTTTTGCGTTGAAGCTTTCGATGGTAACCAGTTTCTGGGCCACGATATTCAATGTGCTTTTTGGTTTGTTCGCAGCTTACGTGTTGTCTCGTTACAACTTTTGGGGACGGAACGCTCTAATCGTCACCATTTCCTTACCGACTGCGATACCGACGGCGGTGGCCGGCTTTGCGCTGTTGCTGTTGTGGGGGCCTTACGGAACGCTTGGCCGCCTGCTGCAGCCACACGGAATTCAAATCATGTTCACGGCGCTGGCGATAATACTCGCGAACATATTTGTCACTTTCCCGCTCGCGTTCGGAGTAATCAAGCCAGTGTTCGACACGATGAGCCGTTCGCTTGAGGAAGCTTCGGCCACGATCGGAGCCACCCGCTGGCAAACCTTCTGGCACGTTACACTGCCATCGCTTCGCGGCGCCATAGTCTCAGGAGCCTTGCTTACGTTTGCGCGAGCGGTGGGCGAGTTTGGCTCTACTATTCTGGTTTCCGGAAATCTTGCAGGCCGTACGCAAACGGCGCCCCTTTATATCTTTGCGAAATTTAATGAAGGTCAGATTGAAGCTGCGAATGCGATAGCGATTGTGCTGGCTTTGTTTTCCTTCCTGATCTTTAGTGTCTTGTTCTTTGCGCGCGATTGGTTTGACGTCGACTGATAGACTTAGAACTTACGAGAAGCACTATGGCCCAGGTAGCACGAGCTATGCAGAACACGGTCGATCCGAAATCCGAGGGCACTGCGACCATGCCGGCAGCGCGGGTAGCCGGTGTCAGCAAATACTTCGGTAAAACCAGCGTGCTCCAGAATATTTCCTTCGACGTCGCCGAAGGCGAAGCATTAGTGTTGTTGGGCGCATCAGGTAGTGGAAAGACGACCATCCTGCGAATTATTGCGGGCTTGGAGCAGCCTTATACCGGCAAGATTTTTCTGCACGGCAAAGATGTGACTGAGCTTCCCGCACGCGAACGGGGCGTGGGTGTGATCTTTCAGGCATACGCGCTCTTCCCCAAGATGACGGTAGAGAAGAACATCGGCTATGGGTTGATGATTCGTAAACGTAAGCGAAAAGAGATCAAGAAAACAGTTAACGAACTACTTTCCCTGGTTCAGCTGGAAGAACACCGGAAAAAATATCCTTCGCAACTTTCGGGAGGGCAGCAACAACGCGTGGCCATTGCGAGAACGTTGGCTTACAAGCCTGAAGTCCTCTTATTTGATGAGCCGTTCGGCGCACTGGACGCCCAAACACGAACCCACCTCCGTCGCGAGATCCGCTCCCTGCTCCGCAAAGTTAACGTGCCTGCGGTCTTTATTACTCACGATCAGGAGGAAGCACTCGAGTTGGGTGATCGCATCGCCGTAATCAATGCCGGAAACATCGAACAGATTGGCACGCCCGCTGAGGTCTACAACAATCCGGCTACGGAGTATGTGGCGACGTTTTTAGGCGCGGCAAACATACTTGAAGGCACCCTTCGTGATGACGCGTTGGATGTCGGAGGTGTGCGAATTCCTCTGAGCAACCGCACGGGCGAGTTTAAGGAAGGGCAGCATTTGAAACTGATTTTCCGGCCCGAAGATGTGGTGTTAAGCAAAAATCAGGAAGGGCTGGCCAATCACACGTGTTTGTCGGGAGCGGTGGTGGAAGAAACTAGTTTCGTGGGGGCGTTTGAACGCTTACGGTTGCGAATTGATCAGGGCGTCGGTACGACCTGCGAACCGGGAGACATGTCCTACTTGCTAACTACCGAGGCGCCTGAAAGGTCCACGGCCAAACCGGTACTCGCTACCCGACCCAAACCAATCGCATTGTCGACCCCGTTGCGCAGGCTCGACCGCGTGTTCATCGGACTGACAAACTTCACTATTCTCCCTGCGAGTCGATAGCCGTATTAACTCACCAACAAAGCGATCGCTTTGTGCTTTATAGAGCTGCCAGGGATTCAACGGCCAGTGTATGAAACTGTCGTCGAACACTGTTGATGTTCGTAAAAGGCAAAGAATGGGCGTGTGTGCGATTCGTGAGCAGGATAAACACGCGCTCGTTCTGAGGATCGATCCAACAAGTAGTGCCCGTGAATCCCGTATGACCGAAGCTGTCGGTCGGCAGAGAAGGACCGGCGGTGGAATCTTTGGTAGCTGCCAGTTGCCAGCCAACTGAACGCGCTTCGTTCAGTCCTTCAGTCATGTTCATACGGAACAGCTCACACGTTTCAGGTTTCAGTAATTTACTTCGAGCCGCCAGAAATTGATTACCTATAGTTAAAGTGTCAGGCGCATCGCCAAACAAACCTGCGTGACCAGCGGCACCACCGAGGAAGAATGCGTTACCGTCGTGGACCTGTCCCCAGATTAACTCCTCTCTCCAGCTTGCGTACTCTCCCGAGTTAGCTGCGCGGCAAGTCTCGCGTTCATACGCATTCCCAAGTTCGCATGCCGCAATGCCTGTTTGCATCGCTTGCTCCGGGTTGAAGAACGTTCGTTTTAGCTGCAACGGTTGAAAGATCTCACTTTGTGCGAGTTGACTAATCTGCTTTCCGGTAAGTCTTTCAAGTAACAAACCGAGTGTGATGAATCCGAGGTCGCTGTAAACCACACGAGTGCCCGGTTCGTATTCCAACTCCGTGTTCGCGATGATCTTTAAGGTGCGATCGGGATCACCCTCGGCAAGAGCGTAAAGCGGGCACCACGCTGGAAGGCCCGAACTATGCGTCAAAAGCTGGCGAATGGTAATCGCCTTCAGGTTGCCGCCTTCGAATTCCTGAAGATAGTGTGAAACGGACCGGTTGAGCGCGAGTTCGCCCTTTTCGATGAGCTGCGAACTAAGCAATCCGGTGATCAGAGGTTTTGTCAGCGATGCCAGATCGTAGATCGTAGCGGCGCTGGCGGGAATCAGTTGTGGTTGTACAACCGCGTTTCCGAGCGCATCGGAAAAAACGGGCTCACCTTTTTGTGCCACCAGATAAACAGCCGAAGGGAAGTCGCCGGCCGAAATGCGTTCAGCAAGAAACGTGGAGATTGCAGAATTAACGTTAGACATTCCGAAGTGTGGCGACTGACTTAGATAGTTTTGCCCAAAGCACTCACGCCCGGATGAGAGGCGTGCTCCTCGATACGCTCGAGGGCTTTGATGGCGAGCGCCAATGCTTTTCTTCCGTCAGCACCGGACACAGGCGAGGGCTGCCCGTCCCTCGCAGCCTCGACGAATGCAACAATCTCAGCCCGCAGCGGCTCGACGTCGACAACATCCAGGTTCTTTACGTGGACGCCCGGCCAAACGCCACT
>Ga0079218_10000407_pt1 | contig 12662 bp, 9 predicted proteins | sample NCCompost_FD_77181 | JGI IMG/M metagenome (GOLD analysis project Ga0079218, IMG submission 77181) | Agricultural soil microbial communities from Utah to study Nitrogen management - NC Compost | ecosystem: Environmental > Terrestrial > Soil > Agricultural land | place: USA: Utah | collected... | reverse complement strand
GAGTATCTCGGATGGGTTCACGACTCGGGCCTCTCGTTTCGCCATGAGCGATACCCTGCCTACAAGGCAACACGAGAGAAATTGACTGAAGAGCTCCAGGCTGATTTCGATCGGGGCATGGACAGAATCTGCCAGCTGCTCGAGGCCTACCGTATTCCGATCATCACGCTTCCAGGATTTGAAGCGGATGACGTAATCGGAACGCTCGTGAACCGAAGTGTGAAACAAGGCGTGAACACTGTCGTTGTTTCGGGCGACAAGGATTTTCAGCAGCTCGTGCGTCCGGGAGTCTGGTTACTGAACCCTGGAAGAGGTGGGTCAGCGGGCGTTGAGGAGCACTGGGTAAGTGTCGAGAACGCGGGCGAGCGCCTCGGCGTTCCGCCCGAGCGCGTCACGGACTACCTCGCGCTTGTAGGAGATTCGTCCGACAACATTCCGGGTGTACGAGGAATTGGCGACAAGACGGCCTGTGAGCTCGTGAAACAATACGGAGATCTCGAGTCGATTCTTGCACATGCTTCAGAGATTCCGAAGAAGAGGCCACGGGAGGCTCTGCTGGAGTTTGCGGACAATGCCCGGTTGTCCAAGGAATTAGTAACAATTCGCGACGATTTAGAGGTGGAGCTGAGCCTCGACGCAATGCGGCTCCAGAGGCCTGATACCGACCGGCTCCGAGAGCTATTCGTCGAGCTCGAGTTTCATTCCCTGGCCAAGTCGATAGGAGCTCTACCAACATCGACTCCACAGCAAGCGGTTGCCGTCAAAGGCGAGGTTTCCTACAGCACGGTCGATACAATCGCTGAGCTCGAAAGGGTGGTTGCGCTCGCTCGAGCAGCAGGGACAATCGCAATCGACACCGAGACATTGCTAGATCCGAATAATCCACAAAAGACGGATCCACTTCGGGCAAGGCTGGTTTCTCTGGCTATCGCCGTTGCACCGGGAGAGGCATACTACTTTCCCCTTGGACACGTCCCCCGTCGCGATGTGCAGAGCGAGCTGCTGATAGATGCCGCCGGAGATCGTTCAGCAACTGACGCACCGGCGGATCGCGGTTTGATTCGGGGCGGTGACGAGCCTGTCGCTCGAAAAGCTCCTCGTAAAAAGACGTCTGGTGCTTCAGGCATTGCTGGTGCGATCCTCGCCCAGCGTGCGAAGATGGGCGAGGACCCAGCCCGGAACCTGCCACCTCTCGGGTCCGACGAGATGAAGCCGCTAAGAGACCTTCTCGAAGATCCCGGCGTCATGAAGGCCGCCCAGAACGCGAAATACGATCTGCTCGTTTTGCGAAAAGCAGGTGTGGACATTCGGGGCCTTGATTTTGATACCATGCTTGCCAGCTACGTTCTCGACCCGAGCCGCCGATCACACGGCCTGGATGTACTCGCTCTCGAGTTTCTCGATCACACGATGACGTCCTACTCGGAGCTCTGCGGCAAGGGGCGATCGGCGATCCCGTTCGACGAGTGCCCGATCGACGCAGCTCGAGACTACAGCTGTGAAGATGCGGACATGACGTTCCAGCTTCGATCGATCTTCGAGCCGCAGCTGGAGAGTACGAAAACCCGGTTCCTCTTTGACGATGTGGAAATTCCCCTCGTCAGCGTTCTGGCTGATGTCGAGTGGACAGGAATCACAATCGACCTGGAGTGGTTCAGGTCGTTAAAGCACCGATTCAAAAAGGAACGCGAAGCTGTCGAGCTCCAGATCTATGATACTGCTGGTGTTCATTTCAACATCAACTCGAACCTTCAGCTGAGAGAGATTCTTTTCTCACGGCTTGGTCTGCCTGTGCTCAAGAAAACAAGCACAGGACCGTCAACTGATGTGACGGTTTTACAGGAGCTGGCCGAAAGCGGCCACGTGCTGCCGAATCTCCTGATGGAATACCGCGAGCTTTCAAAGCTCGAGAACACCTACCTGGATGCTCTGCCAGGGCTCGTGAATCCGGATACAGGCAGGTTGCACACGTCGTTCAACCAGACCGTCGCCACGACGGGCAGGCTCTCGTCGAGTGATCCCAATCTTCAGAACATTCCGATAAGACGTGAGCTGGGCCGTGATATCCGCCGGGGTTTCATCCCGCGAAAAGACTGGCTGCTCGTTGCGGCGGATTACTCGCAAATCGAGCTGCGACTTCTGGCACATCTTTCACGCGACCCTGCTTTTGTGGAAGCGTTCATCGCCGGCGGCGACATTCACCGGCAAACCGCGGCGATAATCTTTGACGTAGCGCTCGAAAATGTCACCGGCGAGATGCGCGGCCGTGCCAAGACGATCAACTTTGCGACTATCTATGGGCAGGGTGCCCACGCACTATCACGGCAGCTCAAGATAGAGCATGCAGAAGCCCGTGCGTTCATTGCGCGCTACTTCGAGCGGTTCAATGGAATTCGCAGGTATCTGGACAGCATGGTCGAATTTGCGCGGGAGCACGGTTATGTGCAGACGCTGTTCGGTCGACGTCGCTACATCCCCGAGCTAAGGGAGCGGAATTTCAACATCCGGGCATTCGGAGAGCGTACTGCAGCCAACTCGCCGATCCAGGGATCAGCGGCGGACCTTATCAAGATTGCGATGATAAAGATCGATCGCCTGCTCCGTGAACACGGCTTGGCGGCAAAGATGCTGCTGCAGGTGCATGACGAGCTCGTGTTTGAATCTCCGGCCGAAGAGCTCGATACTTTGCAGGCCTTGGTACGCGATCAGATGGAGAACGCCGCAGAGTTGTCGGTTCCGCTCGTTGTCGACATTGGCATCGGAAAGAACTGGCTGGAAACGAAGAGCTGATTTTGATACGCTATCGATCCTTCAGCTTTTTGGTGGTGGTATTTGGAACAATTGCCTGTCGGGACGAACGCCCCTCGGCGACTGTGGACTCTGCGGCAATACAGAATGCTGCGCGTGCTGCAGCCTCAGCCCCTACTCGCACGACGGGCTGGGACTCTGCAGCCGGACCGATAATGGTGGTCTCCAAATCACGAGCATCACCTGATGTAGCTATCATCCTGCCCGGTCTGACGGACAGCGCACTTGCTGCAACCTCACACTTCGAGCTTGCAACAGTCGCGAATGCTCCGCTGGAGCTATTTGGCGCGAGAGGGTTGGCTGGAAACTCGAAGCTTCAAGCCGTCTCGCAACCAGGTAGCTCGAGCGGATGTGTCGGGTGGCCTACCGGAACACTGGCCCGAATGCCGGCGACAGACTGGCGAGTGTCGTTTGAAGAAGGACGAGCCGTAGGCCTCCCACTCGACTCGCTAGAAGGGATGAACAGCGCCGACTCCGCTCGGTTTGTCGGAAGCATTCTGCAGGCGGTGAGCGCGTTGAGCAACGCCGGAGATCCTGCGTTCAGGGGTATTCCGTACTTCGTTCGGAAAGGATATCGGTTGGCGCTTTCTCCTTCAACGGTTCTCGTGGCTGAGGCGATCAGGAGAATACCCGAAGAAGCCAATCCGCGAGAAGAGCATTTGCTTGTACTGGCCGAACGAGCACGTGATGATGCTGGTTACCGGGTGGGGTTCTATAAGCGTTCCGCTGGATCTGAAGAGTCTCTCGAGACAAGCGAGATACTTGCGGCTGTTCGGTTCACCGCGTCGAGCCGGCCCGCAATTGTGGTCCGGCTCGACTACGATGACGGCGGAAAGATCGGCCTTCTCGAACGCGTAGCGCCTGGTACCTGGCGGATTACCTGGAGGAGTGCCTATACGGATTGTTGATGTTGCGCGGCTTACTGCATGCCATCGATCTAGTCGAGCTCCCATTTCCCTAGACTTGCGGGAGCTCTGACTCGTCCAGCTACTCCGGCCAGTGCCAGTAGTGTCAGCAGATATGGCAGGGCCAGGAATAGCTGGTAGGGCAGGCCCCAGCCCATCGATTGGAACAGGTACTGTAGAGCACTCGCCGCTCCGAAAACAAGCGCTGCGACTGCCACCCCGATTGGGTGCCACCGTCCGAGAACCACAATTGCAATCGCAATGAATCCGCGGCCTGCTGACATCCCTTCGGCGAATGTCCCGACTTGCGCGATCACAAGCACGCCGCCGGCAATTCCGCCCATGAATCCGCCGAACAGAATTGCTACAAACTGAAACCGTGCGGCAGGAACTCCCGCCGCAATTGCGGCTTCCGGGTTTTCGCCCACAGCCCGGAGAGCCAGTCCCGAATGGGTTCTGTAAAGCCACCACCAGGCCAGCGGGATCAGAAAGTACAGGACGTAAGTGACAGGAGGTTGAGCAAACAGCGCCTGTCCAATCAACGGAATCGATGACAACATCGGAATTGACAGCGGCTGCATCGTCGAGATTTGCAAAGCTGCTCCCGTTGAGCCGTACATCTGGCGATAGAGCGTTCCCGTCAGTCCTAAAGCGAGCAGCGTGATCGCTGTTCCCGTTATGATCTGATTCGAGCGCAGCGTGGTGACGAAGACCGCGAAAACAAGCGCGATCGCCGCGCCTGAAATGCCGGCGACCACGAAGCCAGTCCAGGTGCTTCCATAGCCGGCGGCAACGAGACCGCCGAGTGCGCCGCAGATCAGGGATCCTTCGAGCCCGATGTTGATCACGCCGGATCGCTCTGCAATCGTCTCGCCCAATGCTGCGAATGCCAATGGCGTTGCGGTCCGGACGGTCCCTTCGAGGAAGGGCGCAATTGCTTCGATCATGAACTGCCCTGTGCAGCTGCAAACTCCGGCGCGACAAACTGACGCGACCGCCGTGAGCGGTAACTCTCGGTTCCAAGGACAGTGAGAATGACAGCGGCCTCGACCACCCAAACGAGAGTTGAGGGTACGCCGGCATCCCGCTGCAGCGCGCTCGCTCCAGCCTCCAGAGCGCCGAAAAGAATGCCGGATGCAATCACCCAGGCTGGGTTTAATCCGGCGAGCAGTGCTACCGCGATCGCTGTATAGCCGTAGCCCGGCGAGATGTTCTCATAGAGCGCGAACGTAACGCCATGTACCTCTATCGCTCCTGCAAGACCGGCCAGAGCACCGCTGATCAGAAAAACGTTTCGCGTCGTTCGCTCGACATTGACCATGCCGGCAATCCGGGCTGCTCGCGGGTTTGCGCCGGTTAGCCTGAGTCTGAAGCCCGCCACGGTGTTGCGAACGACCCACCATGCAATAAGCCCTGCAGCAATCGCGAGGATGAAGCCGATATGCAATCTCGTTCCTTCGAGTATGACAGGAAGCTGGGTGAACGGAGCAATCGTCGACGTCTGCGGATAAATCCGCGTTGGTTCCTGAAGCGGGCCGCGGACAAGGAAGGAAATGAGATAGAGCGCAACGAAGTTCAGCATGATTGTGCTTATCACTTCGAGAACGTGGAACCGGTTCCTCAGCTCGGCGGCAATTGCAGCCCACAAGGCACCGGCGAGCATGCCGATGATCAACGCAACGATGATCGTGAGCGGTCCGAGAGTGCTTCCGAATTTCAGGCTCACAGCCGTCGATGTACAAGCACCGATCAACAACTGTCCTTCGGCGCCGATGTTTAGAACACCACCCTTGAATGCCACCGCGACAGCCAATCCCGCGAGAATGAGAGGTGTTGCGCGGACGAGCATGTCTCCCAGAAGGGCAAGCGCAGCCATCTCACTCATCGGTCAGGCGTCTGTGGCCAGCGAGAAGAGCATTGCCAATTGCCCCCGCGTCGAGCGGAGTTTTTATCAACGTCCCTTCACGGAGCACCACCACGCGGTCGGCAAGGTCGACGAGCTCGTCAATGTCACTCGAATAGAGCACGACGGCACACCCTGCGTCGCGTGCCCTCCGCAAATGCTCGCGGATCATCGACGACGCGTTGATGTCGAGCCCTCGCGTCGGGTTTTCGGCTATGATCGCATCGGGATTGCCGTCGAGCTCTCTGGCGAGCACCAGCTTCTGCTGATTTCCTCCGGAGAGATTCTGAGCCCGCATGTCTACGCCGCTCGTGCGCACATCAAAACGCTCGATGAGAGACAAGGTCTGGCGCTTTATCGCCGGCCAGCGGATTCTGCCCTTTCGTTTACCGATGTCCTTCAGGGCCACGTTCTCGTAAAGGGTGAACGTGGACGCGAGACCCTCGTGTTGGCGGTCCTCGGCGATAAATCCTAATCGCTCTGGAAGGACTCGCCTGCCCTGCGTTGGTGTGAGCCGCGCTGCCAGAATTCGAAGTAGCCACGCCGCACTTCCCTCCAGTGCGGCAATCCCGACAATTTCGCCGGCACTGACTTCGAGACTCACATTGTGTAACCGGCGCACGCCGGATGAGTCGATGAAGTCAACCTCGCGTAGACTGATTACGCTCTCACCGGCAGGTGAAATGCTTTCACGTGTCTTGGCTACCGTAGTGCGTGGCTCGCGGCCCAGCATCTGTGCAGCCAGCTGCTGCTCGGAGAAATCTGACATGGCCCCCGTCAGCACCATCCGGCCGTGTCGCAGAACGGAAACATCATCTGCGTACCGGAGGGCATCGCGAAGCTTGTGGGTGATAAGCACCACACTCGTGCCGTTGAGCACGAGATCGCGGACTCGCGCGAGAAGATCCTGTGCTTCGGCCGGCGCCAGAACTGCCGTCGGCTCATCGAGGATCAGAACCTCTGCGTCGTTTGCGAGGGCCTTGAGAATCTCCACGCGCTGCTGAGCGGGAATGCCAAGAGAGCTGACCTTGGCTGAAGGATCGACCGCAAATCCCGTTTTTTCTTCCAGCAGCCGAAGCTTGTTCGCGGACGCGTCTGAGTCGAAGCGTCCACGTCCACCGAGCTCGATGTTCTCTGCAACTGTCATTTCCGGGACAAGCATGAAATGCTGGTGCACCATGCCGATACCAAGCGCGATCGCATCCCGTGGCGAGTGAAGTCTCCGTGAGATCCCCCCGACTTTAACGTCGCCGGCATCCGACGAGATCATCCCGAAGGCAATCCGCATCAGCGTTGTCTTCCCTGCTCCGTTCTCGCCGAGTAATGCGTGCAAAGTGCCGCGGCGCAGCGTGAACGAGACGGCGGAGAGTGCCTCTACGTTTCCGAAATGTTTCGTGATCCCGCGCATTTCCAGCGCAGGTGCGTGATGGGCGGACGGGAGCGCGCTTGCCTTCGCCAATAAGCTCAGAGCCCCGTTGGTGCGGCGATGTTGATCCAGGGCAGGTCGAAATGACGGCTCACGTCGGCGGCCACCGCCTGTACACCCAGAGTCTCAGACGCATAGTGGCCAAGGTAGATGATAGTAATCCCGCGCTCTCTTGCCTCCACGGCGGTCCAGTGCGGACCTTCGCCGACGATCAGTGTGTCAATTCCGTGTCGATCTGCTTCTGTCAGAGTTTCGGCCGATGCTCCTGAACCGGTGCAAATTGCCCACCGCCGCGTTGTGTGCTCTTCACCTCTCCCCGAAGTCGCTATCGCTTCGCCTCCGCTCGCTCGCGAAAAACGCTGCGCACGTTCGATCAACATAGAGGTAGGAATCTCGCAAACGCCTTGAACGCCGATGAAGATGTCTTTGAAACGCGCAAACTCTTCCGACGGCTCGAGGCCGAGAGCCCTCGCCATGAGCACGTTGTTCCCGAGCTGGGGATGTCGGTCGAGTGGAAGATGAGACGAGTACACGGCGATATCGGCATCGAGAAGCGCACGCAGGTTCGTGTAGTGTCTTCCTACGAGAGGCTGCACACCGCTCCAGAACATTCCATGATGAACGATCAGAAGGTTTGCTTCTTCGGCGATGGCGGCTTTGATCGCCTGAGCCGAAAAATCAACCGCGGCTGCGACCTTACTGACCGAGCCTCTATTGGAGAGCTGCAGGCCGTTGAAGGCGGTTGGATAGTCGGGTGTTGTCGACGTCAGCAGGATCTCGTCCAGATATTCCACGATTTGTGAGAGCGGTTGCGCGCTCATCGTCTCGCTGACGCGCTTTCATGCCGGCCATCGAGTGCATTACGCGCAGAGTCGACCTGACGCCTGATTTCTCGCGGGATCGTCGACTCGAGTTTGGGATTGATCACGAGCTTCACGATATCATCGTGGAGCCCTAGTGAGATCACACGCGGCGCGAATTTTCCGCCTTTCACCTCGCGTGCTACGGTGAGAAACGCGCGAGGAAGATCGATTACAACGCTGCCGAGGGTTACCTCGGGCGCAATGTTGTTCTGGTCGGAGTTCGAGCCGATGACGCGTACGTCTTTCGCTTCCTTCGCTGCCTGAAACACACCAAGTCCTGCAGCGTCGGCATTCTGGAAGATGATATCGGCGCTTCGTGAAATCTGAGCGAGTGCCTGTTCCTTCCCTGCGCTGACGTCGTCCCAGTTTCCGATGTAGGATGTGAGTGTCTTCGCCTGCCGATTCATTGAGTGTGCGCCCAGAGCGAACGCTGCAAAACTTCTCCGCACGGGGGGAAGCTCAGTTCCGCCGATCATTCCGATGGTTCCCGTTTTTGTCATCGCGCCTGCTATCATGCCGGCGAGATAGGAAGCTTCCTCGAAGGCGAATTCGATTCCCGCAACGTTTTTGGCGGTGCTTGTGCCAGATGTCGTGATGTAGATGGTGCGTGGAAACTGAGGGCCGACTCTCAGTGCAGCGTCCTGAAATTCGAAGCCATGTCCGAATACAAGGTCGTAGCCTTGGGCGCCGTACTGCCGGAAGTTCTCGTCGAATTCCGCTGGTGTACGCGTTTGGATGTGGCTGACTTTTGCTCCAAGGGAGTCGCGGATCCACATGAGGCCTTCGTAGGCGCCGCCGTTCCAGGACTGATCGCTGATGGGGCCGGGTGTGAGAAGGGCGACTTTGAAATCCGAGCTGGTGTCTTTACCCTGATCGCCGGAGCAAGCAGTAATTGCGAGGGTGGCGCAAAGGCGCATCGCTGTGGAAAAGCTGCGAAGATCGAAGAGGTGGTGAATCATAAGTCTTTACGCATCAAGTGCTTAGTGATGTGGGAACTATTGTGGGTTTTCGGTCAAGCCTATGATATCGGTAAGCCGCTCAAGATCTTCGGCAGAGTAGAATGCGATCTTGATGAAGCCTTTATCAGGTGCGGTCGGAGTGATTGATACATCTGTTTGCAAATGACGGCGGAGGCGTTCCTCCAAGTGTCGGACGTCGGCTGGTCTCGAATCCACCTTTTGTGGCCGACCGCGCTTGCGTTCTCCCGCCGTTGACGGACTGTCGGACGTTGATTCGCGTACACGTTGCTCGATATCCCGGGCGCTCAAACCTTTCGCAACGATTTCGCGGGCAAGCTCTACGATCCTGGTCTTGTCGTTCAGTCCGAGCAATGGCCGAACGTGGCCGACGGTAAGCACTCCGTCCCGTACCATTTGTCGCACCGATGCGGGGAGCTGCAGGATCCTCAGCATGTTGGCTACCGTAGATCTGTCTCTGCCGACCATCGATCCAATCGTCTGCTGGGTGTGGCCGAATTCCTTGATGAGACGGTCGTATCCCTCTGCCTCCTCAATGGGATTGAGGTCGGTTCGCTGCAGGTTTTCGATTAGAGCGAGCGCGAGTAATTCGCGATCGTCGATTTCCTTGACGACTGCACTGATGGTAGTCCAGCCCAGGTCCGTTGCCGCACGTAAGCGCCTCTCGCCTGCGACGAGCTCATACGATTCGCCACCCGAAGCACCCGGAGCACCTGAAGCCGAGCGTCGTACGGTGACGGGCTGAAGAAGTCCGGACGTGCTCAGGCTCTCCCGGAGCTCCTTCAGCTGCTGTGGGGCGAAATCCTTTCTGGGCTGAAAGGGATTCCGTCGGATATCCTTGACGGGAATCTCTCGCAGCGCCGTCTCCGGCTCCGCTTGTGCAGGCGCGGGACTCGCATTGAACAGCGCATCGAGGCCACGACCCAATCTCCTCGGCAATTTTTCAGGGGGCATCGTCCACTTCTCCTGTGGCATTACGTTCCATCAGTTCTCTGGCAACACCCATGTATGACCTGGCTCCGATCGAGCCAATGTCGTACAGAACGATGGGCTTGCCGAAACTTGGGGCTTCGGCAAGGCGAACATTCCGCGGGATAACGTTTGTGAAGACCTTCGAGCCGAAATAGTCGCGAGCGTCATCGGCAACCTGCCTCGACAGATTGAGCCTCGAGTCGTACATCGTAAGAAGCACGCCGGCTATTGACAGCTCTGGGTTTACTCCCTGCTGGATGCGGTGCACCGTGTTGAGCAGCTGGGAAAGCCCCTCGAGCGCGTAATACTCGCACTGCAGGGGAATGAGTACGGCGTCAGCCGCTGTTAGCATATTTAGCGTCAACAGTCCGAGTGACGGCGGGCAATCGATAAGAATGAAGTCGTACTCGTTGGTAAGGGGCCGAATTGCCTCGCGAGCGACACTTTCACGATGTGGGAGATCGATTAGCTCGACTTCAGCGCCGGCCAGATCTGGCGTCGCCGGCACAACATCCAGTCCTCGAAGCGCGATATCCCTCCGTCTAGCCTCGGCGATTGGCGTACTGCCAATGAGAACGTCGTAGAGCGTTCGCGGGATCTGCGTCGAAAGTAGACCCATGCCACTTGTTGCATTCCCTTGAGGGTCTCCATCTATGAGGAGGACGCGCTGTTCTGCGACCGCAAGGCTTGCGGCTAGGTTAACGGCCGTAGTTGTCTTTCCGACCCCACCTTTTTGGTTGGCGACAGCAATGACTCTACCCACTCGCTTCCGGAAGAATTAAGGTCGGGAAAATGTATCCGGGAAGACGGGTGACTGATAGCCTCTCCCGAAGCAATGTGTCACGTGAAAAATCGATTCAATGCGTCGCGAGACGAGACGACCCGTTTTTCGTCGACGTCTAGCTAGAATGGGCGCGCGGTCCTGGTCTCAAGAATGACGTAAATCGATTTTTCACGTGACACACACCGCTTCCAGACTATCTGAATCTCCATCGAGTCGTCACGTCCACCGAAAGCGTCTGTTCGCCCGGATTAATCGGAGTCTGCTCGGCCGCCGCTGCGGCGACTTGACCGCGTGCGAGCGCCAGTGGGCGCGGCGGCGGCGCGTAATGGCTACCAATGGACACCTCGAGCAATCCAGCTAACGAGCCTCCCGCGGCACGAGCGGCGGCTTCGGCATCAAGGCGAGCCTTCTGGATCGCGCTGGCTATCGCGGAACGACGGGCGTCGTCGGTGTTCGAGGCGTAAAACTGAAGCGACGTGATCATGTTCGCGCCCTTGGCTAACGCAGCATCGATGACTGGCCCCACCTGACTCAGATTCTTGACGTCAACCAGTAAGGTGTTCGTCACGTTGTAGCCGATGACGATCGGCTCCCGGTTTGGCTCATACCGCTGTTCAGGGTACACGTTGTAATTGATTGTCGAGAGCTGATCTGATGCCAGCCCCAACGCTCGGAGTGCATCGAAGACGGCCTTCTGCTTGGTGGCGTTCTGGCTTGCCGCAGCGGCCGCAGTCGCGGCCCGTGTTTGAACGCTGATCTGAATCGTCGCGCGGTCGGGGTCCACGCGAACCTCCCCACGCGCCGTGGTCACAATTTGCGGCGGTTGCTCAAATGTCGGATTAATGGCCGGTTGCTGAGCCGATAATGTCGATACAAAGATCATAAATATGGGCAAATAGGCTAGTCTCATTGTTCCCTCATTTCACAGTTAGTGTTTGAAACCCATTAGACGTATCCCGCCCATTTTCTTGCACATCCCTCATCCGTCGCCTCTCGACCTCGATCACCAGGTTCTGCAAATCACTGGGGTTCACCCCGGGGATACTTGCGGCTTGCGCCAACGTCCTCGGTCGCACTGAGGAAAGCTTCTGTCGGGCTTCGAACGACAGCGACTTCATCTCCTCATATGGAAGATCCGCCGCCAGCCCAAAGCCGCCCATCTGTCGCAGCCGATCTGCCTGAGCTCTCTCACGCTCGAAATAGCCCGCGTACTTGATCTCCAGCTCTGCGGTCAATACAGCGTCGTTCGAGGGAGGACGCTCCATGCCTGCGGCGCTCAGCAAATCAGAAAGCTTCAGTCCATGTCTCCGTGCGAGCTCGACCACTTTCACGGAATGCGATAGCTGTGCACTTCCTGCCGCAGTGAGAAGCGGCTCAGCTGCAGCAGGAGTGATGCTGGATGTCTCAGCGAAAGTTCTTATGTAATCCTCTTCCCTGATCCGATCGACGATCATCGATCGTTCCTGCTCGGAATAGAGGCCGAGGGCCAAACCGACTGGACCAAGGCGACGCAGCGCGTTGTCCTGTCGCACGGTCAGGCGAAACTCTGAACGGGATGTGAACAGCCGGTAAGGCTCGTCCACTCCACGTGTCACAAGATCGTCTACGAGCACTCCGATATACGACGACTCTCGGCCGAGGATCAGCGGCTCCCGCCCTGCGACGAGCAAGGCTGCATTCAGCCCGGCCACAACACCCTGCCCAGCTGCTTCCTCATAACCGGTGGTGCCGTTCACCTGTCCGGCGAAGAACAATCCGCCAACGGACTTCACCTGAAGCGACGAATCGAGCTGTGTTGGAGGGTAATAGTCGTATTCGATCGCGTAGCCTGCTCGGGTCATTTTCACCGACTCGAGTCCGGGAATGGATTTCAGAATGTCCAGTTGAACGCCGGCAGGCAAAGACGTGGAAAGACCGTTGACGTACAGCTCGGTCGTGTCGTGTCCCTCCGGCTCGAGAAAGATCTGGTGCCTCTCCGCGTGAGGAAACTTGACGACCTTGTCTTCGACCGACGGGCAATAGCG
>Ga0079218_10000406_pt1 | contig 12682 bp, 8 predicted proteins | sample NCCompost_FD_77181 | JGI IMG/M metagenome (GOLD analysis project Ga0079218, IMG submission 77181) | Agricultural soil microbial communities from Utah to study Nitrogen management - NC Compost | ecosystem: Environmental > Terrestrial > Soil > Agricultural land | place: USA: Utah | collected... | reverse complement strand
AATCTGGGCTTTGCAAGTTACCGGACCGACATATCCGCAACCTGCGCATCAAGCTGCAGAACCACTCGCGACGTTCGCGATATATTGCCACCGTTCCGGGCCGCGGCTACCGCTTCGTGCGGATTGCCGCTGACTCGGTCGTGCCGACGATTCGAGCTCAGGGACAAAAGGGTTATCGCCGCGCGGAATTCCACCGTGATTGTCGACTTCTGTCGTCCGAGCAGACTGAGCCCGAACTGATCCCGTCTCGATCAGGTTCGGTCGATTCCATCGGTTCCATCGACCAAGTCGGTCGGCCACCAAACACTAACCCTGGCCAGCGTTTAGCGCGTTTCTGGCCGAGATTTGCGCAGCGGCGAAGGAAGGCTCGAAACGGCTTAAAATCCTGGGCCGCGAAAGCGGCGTGTGGGTTCGATTCCCACCCCCGGACCAATCACCGCAAAGGAGTTCAGATGCGCTCAATGCTCCTCTTCGTCGCGGGCGTCCTCGTCGGCGTCGCCGCTCAGGCGACGCTGGCTCAAAACGGGCAGGCTCAGGTTCAGATGATGAATCACGTCGGGATCAACGTCCCGAATATCCCCGAGGCCATCACCTACTACACGCAGAAGATGGGGTACAAGGAAGCGTTTCGCGCGACGAACGACAAGGGCGAGCCGACGCTCGTCTATCTCCACATCAGTCGCGACACATTCCTCGAGCTCGGCCAGGCCAACGCCCAGCGTCCGGCCGGATTCACCCACTATGGCCTCGTGGTGAACAACAGCAACGCCGCCGTATCGCTGTTCAAGCAGCGCGGCCTCACCGTGAGCGAGCCCAATGTGAGCGCGAATACGAAGGCGATCCTCGCCAACATCACCGACCCGTACATGGGCCGGATCGAGCTGACCGAGATCACGCCCGATTCGCAGCACCGCAAGGCGCTCGACAGTTGGAAATAGCGGTCGGGGCCTAGGATCGGCGGCGGCTAGCGTTCGAGAGGGACCGGCACCGGCATGCCGGGGACGCCGCGGCGCTTGCGCTCGGACTTGTGCTGATACATGCGCTCGTCGGCGCAGCGGATGAGCGCTTCGACCGAGGCGCCGTCGGTGGGATACATGGCGTGGCCGACGCTGATCTGCAGTGTCACCGCCACGCCGGGCGCCGGCTCGAACGGGATGCCGCTGACGGCCTCCTGCAGTTCGACGGCGCGCTCGCGCGCCATGACGGCGTCGCACTCCTGTAGCACGACCACGAACTCGTCGCCGCCATGGCGGGCGCAGAAGTCGTAGACGCGCACGGATCCGCGGATGGCGCGCGCGATGAACTGCAGCGCGCGGTCGCCGGCCGGGTGGCCGAAGCGGTCGTTGATCAGCTTGAACCGATCGACGTCGATGACGAGGATGGCCCGCTCGGTGTGATAGCGGTCCGCCTTCGACATCTCCTTCTCGAGGTGATCGAGCAGCGCGCGCGAGTTGTGCAGGCCGGTGAGCGGGTCGGTGAGCGATTCGGTGCGCACCTTCTCGAACGCCTGTGCGTCGTGCACGACCGTGGCGGTCTTCTCGGCGATCTTCTCGAGCGTGCCCTCGTGCGCCTCGGAGAAGTAGCTCGCCGTCTCGTGATAAGCGGCCAGGATTCCGATCGTGCGGTTGTGCACGCGCAGCGGGCAGGCGACCACCGATTGCAGGTTCGTCTGCGCGTCCGGCAGGCCGGCCGCACGGAAGTCCGCGGCGGGATGCGCGTTGCGGACGGTCCTGCCGAGCCGCGCCACGTACCCGACGACCCCGCCGCCATCCGGAATCTCGAGCTGCTTCAGGTGTCCGGAATCGAGCCCGGTGGCGAAGGTGCACCGGCTCACGCCGCCTTCTTCGTCGCGGACGAAGAGGGCCCACGCCGAGGCCGGCACCAGCGGCGAGACGCGCGCCGCGATGAGCGCCATGGTGTCGGGCACCGTGAGGCGCGACCCCATCGCTTCGGTCAGCCCGTAGAGCGCCGCCATCTCGGTGTTGGCGCGCGCGATGTTCTCCAGCACGTTGTCGATCGGGGCCGGCGCCGGCGCCGCCTGGCCGGAGAGCTGTTCGGGCACCGGTGGCTGAACGCGTGTGCCCGGCGCCGCGGCGGTCTCGGCCAGCGGCATTTCCTCGTCGAGGATCTTGAGGAACATCGCGACCAGCGTCGGGTCGAGCGCCACGCCGGCTTCTTCCTTGATGATCAGGCGCGCATCGGCCTCGGCCATGGCCTTGTGGTACGGGCGGTCGGCGATGAGCGCGTCGAAGTAGTCCACGATGCCAAGGATGCGCGAGCCGAGCGGAATCGACTCGCCGCGCATCCCCTTGGGATAGCCCTCGCCGTTCCATTTTTCGTGGTGCGAGGCGATGAGCGCGGCCACGGGATAGCCGAAGTCCACCGCGCCGATGATCTCCGCGCCCACGGTCGGGTGCTGGTGAATCAGCTTCCGTTCTTCGGGCGACAGCTTGGTCGGTTTGTTGAGGATGTGCTCGGGCACGGCCAGCTTGCCGATGTCGTGCAGCAGCGCCGCCACCTCCACGCCCTTCACCTCGTCCTCGCTCATGCCGGCACGGCGGGCGAGCGTGACGGCCAGACGCTGCACGCGGCGGACGTGCGTGTCCGAGACGGATTTCGACGCTTCGAGCGTCTGATCGCGCGCGCCGATGGCGCGGGCCAGCGCCTCGACGGTGGCCAGATGCAGCGTCTCCTGCTTTTCGATGAAGCCCAGGTAGGTGCGGTATCCCCAGTAGAAGAGGACGACCGGGATCGCCACGAACGCCGCCAGGCTGCTGGCGGTGACGATCAGATAGGCGGCGGAGACACCGACGATGGCGCCGACGAAGCAGGCCGGCGCGCTCCACAGGAACTGCTCGCGCCACAGCAGCGCGGGCGATCTCTTCGACTCGAGGGCCACGGCCTGCGCCAGCATCAGCGTGTTGCAGAAGAAGAACGCCGTGGCGCCGGCGAGCGTCGGGACGACCAGCGCTGTCCAGTCCGCGGTGATGGTCAGGCCGCCGACGAAGCCGGCGGCCGCGTGCGTGATGGCCGTGGCCGCGATGATGTTGGCGATGCTGAAGACGGTGCGATACGTCGCCATCCGGCCCGCGTTGTTGAGCGAGCACTGGGCCCACACGCTCACCGCGATGATGAAGGTGGCGGCAAACGGGCTGAAGAGCGCCAGGGCCGCGAAGTTCGTGCAGTAGGACAGCGACACCGTGGCGCTGCTCGGTAGCAGCGGCAGGCGAATCTTGGTGGCCGCCAGCACGACCGACGTCACGAGCACCGGGTAGAAGAACGCCGGGTTCTCGTAGCGGACGTTCAGCGACTGGAACACCAGGATGACGCCCGCCGCGGCGGTGATGACGCCGATGTAGGCCTGCAGCAGCCGCGGCAGCGCCGTGAACGCCTTGGGCGTCGGGGCTGTCGATGGGGAAGATTCCCCAGCGAAGAGGCGTGAAGGTACAGGCATGGTCCTGGTGGTCCCGCTGTCAGCGGTATCGGCAGGACGGCGCAATTTGGCTAGGGGTTGCCCTTAGTTTTCGTTCCAACCGGGGCGAGTGGCGAGGATGTCGAAAAACGCCTTCAATTGCTCGTCCCAGACGCCCCAGGTGTGGCCGCCGGGCACCTCGACGTAACGGTGCGGCAGGTTCCGCGCGGCTAGCTGACGCACGAATTCCCGGCTGGCGCCCAGGAGCGGGTCGCCGAGGCCGCACGCGACGTAGAAATAGGGGGCGGTGTCAGAGACGAGCTGGGTGACGAGCGTCAGCGGATCGCGGGCGCGCCGCTCGTCGCTGCCGGGCGCGCCGAAGACGAGCCGGGAGACGCCATCGCCACCGTCGGCCCGCGCGCTGGCCAACGGCGCGCTGAGGGGCCCGGCCGTGCCGAAGATGTCCGGGTGCCGCAGCGCGATCAGCGCCGAGCCAAATCCGCCCATCGAAATGCCGGCGATCGCCCGGCTCTCACGCGTGGCCAGCGTCCGGTAGTTGGTGTCGACATACTGCACGAGGTCGCTGGCGATCAGGTCCTCGTAGCGCGCGTCGGGCAGCCCCGCCGCGTTGGCGAAGAAGCTGCGGCCGCCGTTGGGCAGCACCACGATCATCTCGCGCGCGGCGGCCTCGCGCGTGAACCAGGCCCGCGACGGGAACGCGGTGTGCGTCTGACCGCCGCCGTGCAGGAGAAAGAGCACCGGGTACCGTTTCGACGACGCGTCGTAGCCGTTGGGCAAGAGGACCGCAAACGCATACTGGCTGTTGCCGAGCGACGGGCTCGTGATCCGGACCGTCCGTGCCGTCGGGCGGGGGGCCGGTGCCGCGGAATCCTGCGCGGCCGGCACCGTCGCCGAGCCGAACAGCGCCAACATCACGACGCATGCGCGCGAGAGCCTCACGGCGCGCATTGTACAATCGCGATGAGTGGCCATTCGTCGAACGGGAGGCGTGTTGTTGAGCGTGCTGCTGGCCGCGGGCTGCGCCGCGCCGGCCGAGGTGCCGTCGTGGGAAGCGGGCAATCCGGTTCGCCCGCTGCCGGTCTCGCCCATCGGGCCCGACATCAACCTCGCGGCCTTGAAGACGCCGCCGACGCCGGAACGCGTGCGGCTCGGCCGCTGGCTCTTCTACGACGCCCGCCTGTCCGCCGACGGCACCGTCTCGTGCGCCACCTGCCACGAGCCGCAGCACGCGTTCTCGCAAGGGACGCCGGTAGCCACCGGCATTCGCGGTCAGAAGGGCAAACGCAAGGCGCCGACCTTCATCAACCAGGCCGTCACGCTGTACCCGCACTTCTTCTGGGACGGCCGCGCCGGCTCGCTCGAAGAGCAGGCGCTCGGCCCGATGGCCAACCCGCTCGAGATGGGCAACACGCACGAGGCGGTGGTCGCCACCGTTGCCGGCGTGCCCGGCTACCGCAAGTACTTCGCGGAGGCGTTCGGCAGCGAGGCCATCACCAAGGAACGGATCGCGCAGGCGATCGCGGACTACGAGCGGACGCGCATGAGCGGCAACTCGCCCTACGACCGCTGGCGGCGCACCCGCGACGCCACGGCGGTGCCGCCTGAGGTCAAGCTCGGACACGAGCTCTTCTTCGGCAAGGCCGGCTGCGTGCAGTGCCACGTGGGCAGCCGGTTCACCGACAACAACTTCCACAACATCGGGATCGGCTGGGACGAGACCACCAGGACGTTTGCCGACGAAGGGCGCTACCAGACGACGAAGGGCACCACCAACGAAGGCTTCGCGGAGTCGGATCGCGGCGCCTTCAAGACGCCGACGCTGCGCGAGGTGAGCAAGCGCGCGCCGTACATGCACGACGGCTCGGTGGCCACGCTGCGCGAGGTGGTGGAGTACTACAACCGGGGCGGCAACCGGAACCCCTACCTGGATCCCAAGATGCCGCAGAAGCCGCTCGGCCTCACACCGGCGGAGATCGACGCGCTGGTGGCGATGATGAACGCGCTCGACGGCGAAGGCTACGCCGACACGCCGCCCACCAGCTTTCCCAAGTGATCAGGGCGGCCTGAAGGCCGCCCTCTACGTACGCGATGTAGCGGGCGGTCTTCAGACCGCCCGGCGCTATTTCTGCGCGGAGAGCCAGCGGGTGAACGGGGCCGACTGCCGCTGATCGAGCGCCACGCACGACTCGATGCGCTCGATCGCCTGCTGCAGTCCCCGCGCCGCCGGCGGCACCGGGTTCTTTTCGAAGAACGCGCGGACGTCGTTCGCCCGCTCGGTGGAGCAGAAGCCGCCCAGCGCGCCCACGATGCCGGGAACGCCCTGGAACACGCCGAGTTTTTCCGTCAGCTGCGCCCAGTGCGACTTCACGAACGCCCAGGCGATCTCCTGCGTTTCCGGCTGGTTCAGCAGCAGGCCGATGAGCGTCGACGTGTCCTGCGAGCGGACCTCCGCTGAACTGGCGAACTCGAGCGTGCGCGTCACGAGCGCGGGATCGCGGAACCACGCGAGCGCGCTGAAGAACCGGTGGTACTCCTCGGGCTCCGAGCGCGCCTTCGCGAGCTCGGCGAAATAGCGGTCGTACAGCGCGCGATCGCCGCCCGCGGCGGCGGTCCGCAGCACGGCCCCCACGATGTTCGGTGGCACCGCGGAACGGTCGTCGAGATACGCGAGCGCCAGCGTCCGGGCGCGCTGCTGGATGGCCGTGTCGTCCGCCGTGTCGCCGAGCAGCATCAGCAGCGTGGCGCGGCGCCCCTGGATGCCGTCGGCATCGGTTGCGCGGCCGGGAAGCCCGAGCGACTCGAGCACCGGGCCGAAGCGTGCGCGGATCCACGCCTTGTAGGCGGTCCGCTGGCTGTTGTCCGCGACGGAGGTGGCCACGGCGCCCACGCGCGCGGCCACGTCGTCGATGACCGAGGGCGTATCGTCGGCGGCCACCACCGCCGCCAGATCCAGATAGGTGCCGATGTCGTGGCGGCCGGCCCGGACCATGCGCCACTCGTCGCCGACGAGCGTCACCCGCTCGGGCGCCTTCAGCGTGGCCGCGGTCTTGCCGAGCGCCAGCACCGCCTCCGGGCCGTGATCCGAGAAGTAGTAGCCACGGCTTTCGGCGTTGATGAAGGCGGGGCCGGAACCGCCCTCCAGCCGGAACACCTGCGTCTGTTCCTTCATCAGCTCGCAGCGCGGCGCCTGGCCCTGCCGCGCGAAGCACACCGGGATGGTCCACTGCTGCGACGCTGACGACGAGGGCGCGGCCGCCTCCGGGCTGCCGTAGAAGCGCTGCTGCGTGAGCGTCAGCTCGCTCGAGCCCGGCGCGTTCTTCAGTCGCGCGGAGATCACGGGAGCGCCCGTCTGATCGACGTAGGTCTTCATGATCTGATCGACGGGCTTGCCGGTGACGCGCGTCATCTCGGTCCAGAAATCCTCGCCCGCGGCGTTGCCGTAGGCGTACTTCTTCAGGTACGAGGACACGCCCTGCCGGAAGGCCTCCGGGCCGACGAACGCCTCGATCATGTTGAGCACGCCCGAGGTCTTCTCATACGCGATCGGATCGAACACCTCGTTGATTTCTTCCGGTGTGGACACCTTCGTGCGAATGGCGCGCGTGGAGCGGAGCGCGTCGAGGCCGAGCGCCGCCTGCGTTTCTTCGGTGGCGTTGAGGTCCATGCGCCACTCGGGCCGCCACGCGGCCAGCGGCTTGTTGGCGGCCCAGGTCGCAAAGCCCTCGTTCAGCCAGATGTCGTCCCACCACTTCATCGTCACGAGGTTGCCGAACCACTGATGCGCGATCTCGTGGGCGATGACCAGGGCGATGTTCTTGCGCAGGTCGACCGACGACCGCTCGGGATCGGCCAGCAGCATCCGCTCGCGGAACGTGATCGCACCCCAGTTCTCCATCGCCCCGGCCGCGAAATCGGGCACGGCGATGATGTCGAGCTTGCCGAACGGGTACTTGATCCCGAAGTACTGGTTGAAGAACGCCACCTGCTGCTCGGCGGCCGCGAGGGCGAAGCCGGTGAGCGCGCGCTTGTCGGGCGTGGAGCAGATGCGAATCGGGATGCCTTCGGCGCCGCCTTCGCGGCACACGAAGTCGCCCACGAGCATCGCGACGAGGTAGGTGGACATCTTCGGCGTCGTCGCGAACGCGACCGTGTGCGTGCCCGGGTCGGGTCCCGGCGTGTCCGAGATCTGGCGGCCGTTCGAGATCACGGTGTCGGCCGCGGCCACGGTGAGGGAGATGTCGAAGGTGGCTTTGAAGGCGGGCTCGTCGAAGGACGGGAACGCCCGCCGCGCGTCGGTGGCCTCCATCTGCGACACCGCGTAGCGGCGGCCGTTGGCCACGCTCAGGTAGAAGCCGCGCAGCTTGTCGTTCAACAGCCCGGTGTAGGTGACGGCAATCGACCCCGCACCGGCCGGCACCGGCCGGTCCACGGTGAACGTCACCATCTCGTTCTTCGCGTCCTCGGTCACCCGCGCGCGCTGCGTCTGGCCGCCGGCGGTCACGCTCACCTCGCCGAAGGTGATTTCGGCGGCGTGGAGTGTGATGGCGGTGGTCGGCTTTGCCACCTGCACGCGGATCGTCTCGCGCCCCCGGAAGGTGGCCGCGGCGAGGTCCGGCGCGAACCACAGCGTGTAGTGCTCGGGCGTCACGCCACCAGGCAGCCGCTGCGCCAAGGCTGGCGTCGCGAGCAGAACGGCCGACACGAGGATCAGAACTCTGCGCATGAAATGACGATAGCAGAGATTTCGGCGCCTGCCGGGCCCCTGGGACGAGCCGCTGGGACGGCTTGCGTGATTGAACGGGCAGAACAAGAATGGCCGTGCAGCCAGGGGTACCCTGGGCTGCGAGGAGGCACACGTGATGAATCGGTTGGCTTTCACCGTCGTGGTTGCAGGGTTGTGTGCGGCGTGCGGTGGCGGCTCCACCACCACGTCCGAAGCGCCGGCGGGCGGCGAGGCTGCCCCGGCCGCGAACGCCCCGGCCCCGGCGCCGGTTCCGGTGGTGCGGGAGTTGACGATTCCGGACGGCACGCCGCTCCGCCTCGATCTGGTGACGCCGCTCGCCTCGGATTCGAGCCGCGTCGAGGACGCAGTGCGCGCGACGCTCCGCGAAGCCGTCACCGTGGACGGCACGACGGTGCTGCCGGTGGGCACCGAGGTGACGGGCACCGTCACCGAGGCCGAGGGGTCGGGCCGGGTGAAGGGGCGTGCGCGGCTCGGCTTCCGCTTCAACTCGCTGCGCAGCGGGAACGAGCGCTACGAAATCCAGAGCGCGCCGATTGGGCTCGAGGCCGAAGCGACGAAGGGTGAGGACGCCAAGAAGATCGGCATTGGCGCCGGCATCGGAGCGGCGGTCGGTGCGATTGCCGGCGGCGGGAGCGGCGCGGCCAAGGGCGCCGCGATTGGCGGCGGCGCCGGCACCGGCGTCGTGCTTGCCACCAAGGGCAAGGAGGTCCGGCTCGGTGCGGGCGCCAACGTCACCGCGCGGCTGACGGCACCGCTGAAAGTTCAGGTCGAGTAGATAAGTAGCGGCGAATGGCGGACACCGCGGCGTCGGCGCCGCGGTCGTCCCCCAGCGGGGCGGGCAGTTCGGCCGCGATCACGCCGATCCGCGTGGCGGCGAGCGCCGCGTCGTCGGCGAGCCGCATCGTGTCGTCCCAGCGCGCGAGCTCGCGGGCGGCGCGGGTCAGGTGATCGGGGCGGTACAAGAACGCGCGAACCGCCGGCTCTCGCCCCGCGCGGCGCGACGTGCCGGTCACGCGCAGGATCCCCACGCGCGCCAGCCAGGGCATGGCCCCCGGCATCTGCCCAAGGGTGTTGCGATCGAGGCTGTCCTGCCCGGCCCCGGGCTGATCGAGCAGCACCACGCCGGCAACCGTGGACGGGAACCGCACGGCGAACGCGCGCGCGAACGCGGCACCCATCCCGGCACCCGCGATGACGAAGGGCGGCTTCTCGCCCGCGCCCACGAGCAGCGTCTGCAGCTCCAGCGGCACCCGCCCCGGATCGAACGGCCCGTCACCCCGCTCGCTCCAGCCCAGGCCCGCGCGGTCGTAACTACAGACGCGCGTGAGCGGTTCGAGCGCCTCCTGCACGCGCGTCCAGCTCGCCGAAAAGCCCGCCGCCGGCGCTTCGAGCACCACGATGGGGCGGCCCCGTCCCGTGCAGTTGATCTGCAGCTGGTGCCCGCCGACGTCGATCAGCCGGCCGGGATGGGTAAAGCGGCGCCGCTCGAGCGACGTGGTGACGCCTTGATAGGTGGCGCCGGCCAGCGCCAGCAGTACGACGATGGCGATGACCGCCCGCAGCGGCCGCGGCATGTAGAGGCTGAGTGCCACTTAGTGTTCGCGCTCCTCGAGACCGTACTTCTCGATGCGCGAGTAGAGCTGCGCGCGGGTGAGCCCCAGCAGCTTGGCCGCGCGCGTCTTGTTGTAGCGCGCCTGCGCCAGGGCGTTGACGACGAGCGACCGCTCGATCTCGCCGAGGTTCATCGCGCCGGCCGCGAGCGTGCCCGACGACGGCGCCGGCGCCTGCGGCGCCCGCTGCGATGTCACGGGCAGGTGCTCGCCGCGGATGTGGCCGCCGTCGGCCAGGATCACCGCGCGCTCGATGGCGTTGCGCAGCTCGCGCACGTTGCCGGGCCAGTTGTAGGCCAGGAGCTGATCCTTGGCGTCGCGCGAGATGCCGGCCGCCGGGCGTCCAACACTCTCGCCGATCTCGGCGAGGAAGACGTCGGCGAGCTCGAGGATGTCGTCGAGCCGCTCGCGCAGCGGCGGCAGGTGGATTTCGAACACGCCCAGACGGTAGTAAAGGTCCTCGCGGAACTCGCCGCGCTGGATGGCCGTGTGCAGGTCGCGGTTGGTGGCGGCAATCACGCGGATGTCGGCCCGCATCACGCGGGTGCTGCCGAGGCGCATGAACTCGCGCTCCTCGAGCACGCGCAGCAGCTTGGCCTGCACGGTCGGCGCCATCTCGCCCACTTCGTCGAGGAAGAGCACGCCGCCGGCGGCCTGCTCGATGCGGCCCGGCTTGGTGGCCACGGCGCCGGTGAACGCGCCGCGCTCGTGGCCGAAGAGCTCGGACTCGAGGAGCTGGTCGGGCAGCGCCGCGCAGTTGATGGCCGTAAACGGGCCGTGATTGCGGCGCGACGCATGATGGAGGAAGCGCGCCACCACTTCCTTGCCAGTGCCCGACTCGCCGGTGAGGAGCACCGTGGTCTCGGTCTGCGCCACGCGCGTGGCCTGGGCCAGGATGTCCTTCCACTGCTTGCTGTGCCCGACGACGCGGCGCACGCCGCCACGCGCCTCGAGCTCGCGCGTGAGCGTCGCCACCTGGACTTCGAGGCGCGCCGCGGTGGCGGCCGTCTCGGCGAGATGCTGGTGCGACAGCGCGAGCGCCAGGTGATCGGCGACGCGCGCGGCGAAATCGATATCGGGTTCCGTGAAGCGATCCACTTCGCGCGACGCGAAGAAGAGCGAGCCGAAGACGCCCGTGCCGAGCGGCAGCGGTACCCGCACGGCCGAACGCGCCGAGAGGCGGGAGAACCAGCGCGCCTGGGTGCCGGCGCGTCCGAACTCCTCGTCGGCGTCGTGCACGATGTAGGGCTCGCGATTGAGGAGCCGGGCCCGTTCCGGCTCGCTCAGCTGAATCGGCTCCCAGAAGCCGGGGTCGTCGGTGGGGGCGCCCGCCACGGCATACATCCGCGAAGACGTTCCCGATTCGTCCCACGCGGTGAGCACCAGGAAGTCGTGGGCCAGGCCGCCGCGCACGACCTCTGACACTTCCGGAAAGACGTGCCGCACGTCGAGCGCGCCCGCCATGGTGTGGAGCAGTCGCCGCAGGCTCTCGATGCGCTCGCGCCGCAGGAACTCGCGCTCCTTGAGCGCCGCCGCCTGGATGGCGAGCGCCAGGAGATCCGCGACGGCGTCCATCAGCGCCTGATCCTCGCGGCTGAAGGCATCGTCGGCCGCCGACGTGAGCCAGGTGGCGCCGAGGATGTGCGGCCCCTGGCGAATCGTGCACAGCACCTGGGAGCGCGCGTTGGGGTCCACCGGGGCCGCCGGCGGCGGGCCGCTGCCGATGCGATGCGCCGTCACCTGCACCTCGCCGGCCGGCGTGGCGGCATAGGCCACGAGCGATTCGGGCCGGTCGAGCCGCAGGACGAAGAGCTGGTCGAACGGGACGCCGTCGCGAAGCAGCACGGCAAGGCGCGACACGACGTCGGTCAGGCTCGGGGTCTCGGCGACGAGCCGGGCCACGGCTGCGAGAACGGCCGAGGGATCCGGGTGGGGCATGACCGAAGGGACGGTCAGTATAATCCTCGATGGATGCCCTCTCAGCGGGTGCTCGCTTCGGGCGTGTCGTGGTTCGATCTGCTGTTTCAGGGGCGCCCGAATCGCATCGCCAGCGTCGTCGTCACGGGCGCCGCCGGCACGGCGATCGTGGATCCGGGGCCGACGGCGAGCCTCGAGACCCTCGAGGCCTCGCTCGCCATGCAGGGGCAGTCGCTGGCGTCGGTGACGCACCTCCTGCTCACCCACATCCACCTCGACCACGCCGGCGTAACCGGCACGATCCTGCGGCGTCATCCCGACATCCGCGTCGTCGTGCACGAGCGCGGCGCGCGTCATCTGGTCGATCCCTCCAAACTGCTCGAGAGCGCCGGCCGGCTGTATGGGGACGCCATGGAGCGGCTGTGGGGCGAGGTGGCGCCGGTGCCCGAGCGGAACCTGATCGTCATGCGCGGCGGCGAGACCATCGAGGCGGGCGGACGATCGTTCGAAGTGGCCTATACGCCCGGCCACGCCTCGCATCACGTGTGCTTCTTCGATCGAGCGAGCGGCATAGCCTTCGTGGGCGACACGGCCGGTGTGTGCGTGAACGGCGGCTATGTGCTGCCGCCGACACCGCCGCCGGATATCGATGTGGAATTGTGGCTCGAGAGCGTTCAGACGATCGATCGCTGGCGGCCATCCACGCTCTTCCTCACCCACTTCGGCCCAATCACGTCGGCCGTGCCCGCGCACCTGCAGGCGCTCGCCGACAACCTGCAGCGGTCGGCAGCGCTCGTGCGCGAGTCGCTGGCGGCCGAGGGGACTGACGTGGAGCGCAAAGCGCTGTACGAGAAGCGGATGATGACGGAATTGCGGGCGCAGATGCCGGAGGATCTGGCGACCGCCTACGAGACGGCCGCCGGGTTCCGCATGTCGTGGCCCGGCCTGGCCCGTTATTGGAGGAAGCGAGAAGCCGTT